>Ga0070707_100002158_pt1 | contig 18841 bp, 17 predicted proteins | sample KBSK5502metaG_FD_65468 | JGI IMG/M metagenome (GOLD analysis project Ga0070707, IMG submission 65468) | Corn, switchgrass and miscanthus rhizosphere microbial communities from Kellogg Biological Station, Michigan, USA - KBS K5-50-2 metaG | ecosystem: Host-associated > Plants > Roots >... | reverse complement strand
CCTCGTCTTCGTTGTCGCTCCTCGGTCACAATGAATGAGCATTGCTCCCTCGTCGCTCCTAGAATCCGGGGCCGTTGCGCTCGCAACAATGGTACAGCTATTTATGAGACGCGACACTAGCTTTACTTCAGCGCATCCAGCGAAGGGGCATCGGATGATGGCCATGGCCGCGACGAAAGCGATCACCACAAAACCGTCGGCATATGCGAGGAAGCACGCCAGATCTTTTTAGCCGCGGCTAAAAAGATCTGGCATGAAACTCTACGGATCTCTAAACGTCTGGCTCCAGGAAGCGCCGCATACGTCGGCCCTGTTTCTGTTTGGATCTGTAGCGTCCGTGCAGTTCGTGTTGGGTTTGCCTTTCGCGGCCGGATCACGGTAATGGAAACGCCAGTCGACGAAATCGACGTGCGGGTTCTGCGATACGGTAGCCGTGAAGGTCGCGCCGATCTGATTTCTCATGCGCTGACCGCTGCAGAGGTCCGGCGCCTGCACTGCCCCTTCCCACGCCAGTATGCTGTTCTGGTCACCGGTTCGATGCCAGTTCGTGTCCCCGGCTGCGATGTTGAATGTCTGCGTTCCAAGCGGAATGACGATGTTGCCCCCGGACCCGCCGCCGTCCGGACAGGTGACAGGCAACGTGACTGATGTTGTAACCGTATACACGGTGGCTTCGTGAGTGGAACTTGTGAACTTGAAGCTATACCCGCCTGAAATCCAGTCTCCAGGCTGGATGTTTGAAAGATCACCTTCCATGCTGTTGCTTATGCTGAAGGTTTTAGTGTTTGGAGGCGGCGGTGGCGTGACGCTGCAGGTCAGCGTCATCGAACTCTGACCTCCAAAATCAATGGTCCGCGTTGAGGTTTCGCCGCTCGGCGTGGTTAAGGTAGCCGTTCCAGTCACCTCGTAATTGTCCGACAACAAATTTCCAGAACTCAGCCACTTTCCGCAAACTTCGGTGCTAAAGCTGCCGCTGTCGTCGGCGATAAAGTCGACCTCGCCTGACACAGTTAGCGTCGGCCCACCGGTAGTCGACGTAAGCGTAAAACTGTACATAATCGAATCATGGTCTCCAGGGTTCAAATTTGTCGCCATCAGGTACAGGCAAAACCCGCCACAATCGATTGTTGCAGAGGCGTTAGTGAGTTCGTGTGCCACTGCCGGCGTCGCCAGTACTGCTCCTAGTATCAGGACGCCTGCGAAAACAGCCAGATGCTTGCAAACCATGCAACCTCCCTTTCCAGGTTTTCCTTATGGATCTACAGACATGTGAGCAGAATCCGGATACAAAAAATCGTTCGCAATCCGGATCGACTTCCAACTACCGAAATTCAGCCTTCTCTAATGTAGTGAGGTGCTCTTGGCGCAAAAGTGCAGTTGACCTGCATTATTTAACCGCCGGGGCGGGCAAATTCTTAACCCTATGCCAACGCGCCAGGTTATATAGCTATTTCAGCGTGGATTTCAGATTGATGCGTCCTAAGGATAGGTGACGGTTCCGCTCCAGGAGGCACCGCAAACGTCGGCCTTGTCTCTTCGAGGGTCCGAAGTATCCAGGCAATTGACGTTTCCTTTTCCCTTGGCGTTCGGATCCCGGTACTTGAAACGGAAATCAACAGAGGAACCCGACGGCGGATTCTGCGATATGGTGGCCGCGAACACCGCTCCCTGGGAATTGTCCATAGGGTTGCCGTTGCAGAGGTCTGGCGCCTGAGTCGAACCCATCCAGCTCAGGACGCTGTTGGCATCACCGGTCGGAAGCCAGTTCGTGTCCGCTGCAGGAACCGAGTAAGTTTTGGCGCCCAGGTCCACCACGATGGTTCCTCCGGGTCCACCGCCTTTGGGACAGGTCGCGGCAAGAGTTACGCGGCTCGTCACGGTGAAGTTCGTGGCGATGTGGCTGCCGTCCTTGAATTTGAAACTGTAGCCGCCGGAAAACCAGTCTCCCGCCATGATTGTGAGATGACCTTCCATGCTTCCAGGCTGGCCGAAAGGAACACTCCCCAGAAGAGATTTGAGATCGATGCGCCCCTGACCCAGTTGGTAGGTGGGATCGTCAATGTGGTCCGACTTGCTCTTGATCAGATTAGTTACCTGGTCAGCTCTCAGTGCTTCCCGGGAAACGAGGACTGCGGCTGCACCGGAAACCAATGCCGCAGCGGCGGATGTGCCGGACCATGCGGCATACAGGTTCGCCGGATAGGGAGAGATCAAGGCTTGCCCGGGCGCCGCGATATCGGCCGCCGGCCCATAGTTGGAGAAGCTGGCTTTCCGATCATTCAAGTCCGTTGCAGCAACACCAATCACGTTCGAATAGGAAGATGGGTAGCTCTGGTCGACCCTGGAATTGTTGTTCCCCAGTGACGCGACCAGGACGACATTCCGATTCGCGGCATACTGCAGAGCCTGAGCGACGAGAACAGAAGACGATTCCAGGCCGAAACTCATATTGATGACGCGCGCACCCTGGGCCGCCGCATACACAATTGCCTTCGCGATCCGGAAACTGGTTCCCCAGCCGGAAGCATCGAACGCTTTCAGAGGCAGAATCGAGGCAGTTGGCGCAATTGCGTGAATCAGACCCGAAACCAGAGTGCCGTGCCCAAAATACGGAGTGCTGTTCATCATCGCTATCAGTGCCGGATCGAGCAGGGTTGCCGTTGCAGGATTGACAGGCGCCAATACAGCGTCATTCGATCCCGCTCGTCCTCCTGCTTGCAACAGCAACGCCGCCGTGGAGGGGTCCAGATCCAACAATTCGTCCGTGCTGAGACGCTGATCAATAAAATTTTGACCCGGCAACGTGCTGCCCACGAGCATTTCGTGAAGTGGATCGACACCGGTGTCGATTACAGCGACTGTGATGGGATTTCCGGACTGCACGTCCGCCGGATCGAAGCCTATCTTTTGCAGCGCCGGCTGCAGCAAAATTGCTGATTTGATCGGCTGTTGGACATTCCACAAGTCGTTCTGCCCGAGTAACGCCACAGTAGAAGGATCCAGCAAGGCAACAGTCGATTCGTTGAGAATTGCCCTTTCGCTTATCTCCACCAGGACGTCATATTCGATCGAGACGACGTTAGAGTCTTTACTCAACATTTGTAAATTGCCTGCGCCGCCGCTGACGAGATACTTGTTCAGTTCCGGGATGGAGTCGAGCGGAATCAGGCCGTATCGAGTGAAGAGGCTCGCGGCATCGACTTGCGGTTTAACCTCGATAATGGCTGTGCCCGTTGCCTCGATGCTCAACAATTCAGGAACGATCAGGAACCCGGCGATGAGGACGGCAAGAACGGTCTGCATTCTCAGCAAGGAATTAGAACGATCGCACATCGACCCCCCTTTAACGCGCACCGAAGCTCGAGGGGCTCGCCCGTCATTGCGGCATCAACAGTAATTAAAAATTCACCAAACCTGTTGGACGTTGCCGAATACGTGCGGGCTGCAACGCGCAACTCCAGGCTCAAGTCCTGAACGGTCGCGCCGGAACCTGCCCCCTTTGACAACAAGTGCCCTGTCATCACCTTGAGTTGGCGTCCCGAGTATTCCAATGCAAGATCGACCTCGAACTCGGGCAAATCGAAGACGAGGTGCCGGGTTTCCAGGCTTCGGGATCGAACGGCCTCCTTGTCGTGCAAAAAACTGTCAAAGACCAGTTCGCCGAATACATCCGACGGCGCCGGGATCGGGTGAACAGATTGGAATGTCGCGGCTGCTTCATCCGTCCAGCTTTCGGGCGGCGCTGTCGAACTCAGGTCCAGAACCGTCGCCATTCTGCGGGAAAACTCCAGCCATTCCTGACAGTCATTGCAGGATTCGCTGTGCGACCGCATTTCGGCCGCGAAACCGGAATCCAGAAGGCCCCGGGCATATAAGAGCCACGTCAGGTAGTCATACCGATTGCAGGTGTCCATGTGTGACCGTTCTCAATATCTAGGTGTCATTTTCGGTGAAATCCGTGCATTTCAACTTTTGGGCAGTCCTGATACTGTTCCAGCTGCTTCCGAGTTTCTGCCGGCCGATCAATACGAATCCGCCCCAGTAGTGCGGGTGTGCGAATATCTCTTTGACCTCAAGCATAGCGAGACGAAGGTTTTCAGCGATGTCGGGCGAATCGTTGATCCTTTGATAAAAGCTGGTCATCAGCATTGAGGTTGCATGATCATTCACTTCCCATAGACTCGCAATAACCGAGGGTACGCCCCATTGCAAAAATGCCCGGACAAATCCATTCACTTCGTTACTCCGCACGTAAGTTTGTCCCGTCGAACAAGCGCTCATGGTGACCAGGTCGGCGTTTACTCGCAGCTTCAGCATATCGGTCGGCGTCAAGACGTCGGATCCCAGCTTCAACAGCGACCAGGCGGGATTGTCGGACCTGAAGACTCCGTGCGACGCAATATGAATGAACCCGGCTGTTTCGAGCGCGGGACGAATCTCCTCAAGGCTTTTGTTTACTGCAACGCGGCAGTTCGGAAGCTTGCCGGCTACGCTACGCACTTCATTACTTACAGCAGGCAGATCCGGCGCGTCGGTCCCGATGATCAAAGATGTGTCCGAGCAGAAAGACTCTTTACGGCAGGCCATACCGTATGCCGCCATACTTGGGGCACAGGAAAGGACATATTCCTCGGCCAGATCACCGGACGGCCCCGACAAAACATAAAAGGGCAGATGCCAAAGAAACCGGTGCGGGATGATGACGATCCGTCGGCGTAACATCCCTTTCACAGGCGCGATCAGGACATCGTAGAGCCGTTCGAGATGGTAACGGAGAGCGGGTTCACGCCGCGGATCTCCTTGCCTGGACAACCCATACCTTGTGAAATTCACTTCCTGCTCGAGGTCGCTTGTTGAAATCGGAAGCGTTATGCGCTCCAGCAGTCCCTTTCCGACGACGAAGACCGAAACGCTCCGATCCTTCAGAAAATACTCCAGCAACACTTCATCCGCCGGCAACTCGAACATTTCCGGAAAGGACGGGATCGGCGGTGGTTCGTCCTCGCGGAACTCGCCCTCGAGCAATTCATGCATGAGCTGCTGCTCACTTCGCTTGATCTTCTGAAACAACGAATCGGGACTTGTCTGGCCTGCCTGGAATAGCCGGAGATGATCGGAGCGGAGGCTCTCGCGAAGTGTCCGAACTCTTTCGGATACTGTGTTCGATCTCCGCCGCAGGTTCCAGGGAGCAGTTAACGCCCGTGTCCTGGCGTGGTCGACAAATTGGAAGGCCTGACCAACGTCAGCAGATAATCCCGCCAGGCGTTCATAAACATCTTCCTTATCCTCCAGAAAACGAGCCATGACCTGATCTACGGATATATGCGTAAGCAGAAATTCCAGAGATGTAATCGCCGCCCGGAAGCAGTTGCGAGCCTCATCTACGCGTTCCTGGAGCTCCAGGGCGCGCCCTTTCAAATATGAGATCTGATAGCGAAGACATGCGGGCGGCTGAAATTCCAGGGATTCTTCACACCGGCCCAGGAAAAACAATGCCCGGTCCGGATCGTTACGCCCGATACAAAAGCGCGCACTCAGCGCGTCGGCCAGAGCAGACAAAGAGGAATGCTTCTCACTTCGAAACACCCCCGCTGCTCGTTCGGCAAGCTCCGCCGCTTCGCTGGCGTCGCCGGAGGCCATTAATGCTCTTGCAATTTCGAGATCGGCCATGGACGCCCAGATGGTATTGCCCTCCGCCTCAAACAGCCGCTTGCCTGCGGAGTAGTAAGGGACAGCCTCGCCGGTTCGGCCCAGCCGCATCAAACAACCTCCGAGCAGCAACATCGCCCGGGAGCGATCGCCGTTCAGTCCGGAAGACCTGAAGCCATTTTCCGCCAGGACCGCCAGCTCGAACGCGTGCTCGGGTAGATTCAGTTCCAGGAGAATCTGGGCGCGGTCGAGATGGCAACGAGCTACGTGTATTTCGTCTCCAAGGTCCGCGAATCCCGCTTCGGCTACTTGCATGAGCTTTAGAGCCTGGGCGTAATCTCCAATCAGAAAAAGAAGGTAAGCGCGGTTGTATTCGCTCTGGGTGGCGAACACCTTGAGTCCGTGCTCCTCGCTGAACGCGCGCGCGCGCACGAAACCTTGCAGGGCTTCATCGAACCGGTAGAGCAGCATCAGAACGACCGAGCGATTGATCAACACGCCGGCCGCGGCTTCACAATCACCGGAGTCTTCAAAAACCGGCGCCGCGCGTTCGTACTGTTCCAGCGCCTCCTCGAGCCGGTTAAGCCGGTGGTAGAGATTGCCTACGTTGACGTCTAACCGGGCCGCTCTGACTTTGAGGTTTGCCTGCTGAAAGATTTGACGAGCCTGCTCCGCCAGGCGCAAGGCTTCATCGAACTCTCCCAACGGCACGAGCGCGCCGACAAGAGTGGAGGCTGTTCGGGCCCGCTCCACTTCTTCGTGACACCGGTCAAACAGGTCAAGGGCGGTGCGATAGCGTTCGATTGCCTCGGCCATGCTTCCGCGAATGTGAAGGAGATGCCCTTTGGCGCGCTGGCTGTATGCTTCGAACAACGGATTCGGATTCTGTCCCGCAATGGACTCGATCTCCTGAACCAATTGCGCGGCCACGGCGGGATCGGACCTTGCGGCCAGAACGAGTTCTTCCGCAAACTGTCGAATTCGTTCAGCTTCCCGCTCCGTGGCCATTTTAGAAGCCCTTACGCTCTAAGATCTTGCGCACTTTGTCCAGACACCGCAGGCGAGCGCTGCCGACGCTGTCTTTCGACCATCCGAAGAGCCCTCCCACGTCCAGATAAGACGTCCGCTCATCGGAGAAGAAAAGAAGTTCGAGCAGAGAGCGGCAGGGTTCGGGCAATTCCTCCATCGCTTCGCGAAGCATTTTTTCGCGTTCTGCAGCGAGATAAATCTGCATGGTGTCGGCGCCGGGATCCAGAACTGCGAGTGCAGCCTCGTCCAGCTCCCGTCCACGCTCCTGCCGCTTGCGTTTTAATAACAGGGAGCACTGCCGCACGGTGATGGTGATGATCCAGTACCTCAAGCTCGAGGCATTTCGAAGGGAGCTGAGACTTTTCAGGGTTTCGAGACAAACTGCCTGAAAGACATCGTGCCGGTCTTCGACATCAAAGCCGAAGCGTACGGTAACACCGTAGATCTGCCGTTTGTAGCGATCCAGCAGCTGAATCCAGGCTTGCTGGTCGCCGTTGACACATCCCGCGATGAGGGCATGATCGGACGCGCCGGTTGTTGTCAAAGTATCCACACCGGTAGTGGCAGCCCATGATCGGGTGCTTCTGGCACGCTGATACTATTCAAATCGCCGAACGTTACATAGTCATCAGATGAACATTTGTCAATCGGAAGCGAACACGCCAGGAATGTTCAGTGTGGAGGCATCGAGCCGTGGCTCATAAGACAACGGACGGAGGGTACGCTCGTAACCGTGCCAGGATAAAGGCGCAACATATACGCCGATTGTCCGCCGCAAGATCAAGCGGGCGTAAATTCGGAGTCCTTGACCATCAGGGGCTTGAGGAATGGGATCGACCGGTCTTGAGACGATGACCTCCTGCGTGTGAATTCAATGCAGGTCTAGGATCTTGTTGGTTCTTCGCGTTTCTAGCTTGGGCGTTTCTATCCTGTTATCGGGTATTCGGCAGAAATTTGTTCAGTAATTGTTCAGTGCGTCTGTGCGGTTGCAACCAACCACGGGCACACTGCTTTATTTGCGCGTAAGCGGTCCCGGAATCAAAACTTGTTGCTGTTGTCGAACAAGCGTATCGCCTTTGCTATTTTCAAAGATTTTATATACAGGCGAATTACTGAACAGGATGTCGATACAGCAATACAGTTCCTCTACGGCCAAAGCAAAGTCGGGCTGTGTGCTCAGATCCATCACCTTGACGCCAAGCGGAAGAAGATCGGGAATCTTGACTGCTCGTGCATGCGATTTGAAATTAGCATGACTTCCTAAATATGCGCAGATTGCGTCAGATTTCAACTCAGCTTCAGCGTCGTCCCGGAACATGTAGGTCTTTGTCCAGTTCTTGACTAGGCTCTTGGCCAAATCGATGGCGTGAGCGCAGTCAACCAATAAGGACGGTCCAAGCGGTGCCAAAATCGGCATCCAGCTAGGCAACTTCGTCGTGTCCTCCTGCAATTCTTTCTGAGCCTTTTGAAACTGCTCAAGGATCGCCTCTGCTGGAGACACGCCGTTGTTGGTTACGAATTGCGGATCAATTGGACCAAGTTCCGCGTCGGGTAGCATCAAGACTTCATCGCCCGACATTACAAGCATCGTTGCAGCGCTCTTCGCGAATGACGGTACGACGAATCGAACGCTTGAGTACCTCCCCCGTAGCTGTTGAACCAGGGATTCCGCAGCTTCGGCCAACCCTCCGGGATTATGGACGAGAATATCGAGATTCGCAGGATCAATCTTTTCTGTAACAGTTTTGAACCCAATCTTGTCGCTGAAATCCAGCATCAGCATTTGCCCAGGGACATTCTTGCCAGGAGCCGTGCAGGCGCTACCATAGAGGACAAGTGGCCTACCCGTTATTTTTTCAACTGCGGCGATTTTGGACCGTCGATGTTTGTCCAACTCGGATTGCTGACCTGGCTGTGGCGGTCTTTTAATGTCCTTCGCCTGCGCCCTTTGGATCTCTTCGAGCATTCGAGACCATGTTGCAGCGGCAACAATCAGTGGGGCCTGCTCAACCGATTGTAAACTTGATCCGTTAGAAGGTGATTTTGGTTGAATTGGTCGTTGACGATGATGCTTTTTGGAGTGACGAGAGCGCGCCAAGATATTCCTTATATGAAATATTCATCACACGCAGGGCTTCGGCGATCGCGGGATTTTCACGTTCGAATTTACGTACCGCATCATTCAGAAAAGCCTGCTCATCTTGCGGTTTTGTGCGGTCTTTCACCGTTTCATTCATAATTTGAGCCTATCAGAAAAGCTCATACTTTGCTCTAGAGGCGAACATCTGTCAAGCAACCTGTGGCCTGCTACCATCGGCGACAGTTCCTCGATGACCTGAGCTGCTTCGATTGCATGGTTTTGGTAGCGTCGGATTACCCGTTCTAGGGCTCTCGACGCCTAGAATTGCGCAGCGCCCTTATTCGATGGTTTAGCCGCCGTTACCGGCCCCACTCCGGTTGGTAATGATTTTGGTGGGATCGACATTCTTGTCGACGACCACGCCAAAGAAGGGGCCCATCATTTCTTCCCATGTCATCTCACCGTAATACACGGTCCGATTCGGATTCGGGTTGAACTTGTTGTTGGCGGAATTATCAAAGTGCGCGTCGACATGCAGTTTCGTTCCCTTGGGTACCTTGATGCTCGTGTCGTAACCGAGTTGCCAGTTGAAGTCATAATGCGGTACGTTCAGGACGATCTGCTTTCTTCCGTCGGGGTACTCCAGCGTGTATGTCATGTCTTTGCCGCGGACGTGCATGTGGGGCATCATGAAAACCAGTTCAGCATCCATATTAAATATCACTTCCGCGGGAGGGCTCTGCCAGTTGCCGTCGTTCGGTGGAATGCGGAAGCGCTTTGGATCCTGAGGCGCAGACGTCGATAGGGAGACGTAGCGGCGTTGCGGAGGTTCCTTCGCCAGCGTAAACCCAACCTGCACGTGGTCCGTGACTCCCGCCCCGTTTGGCGTGTAGTGCAGATTGATCATCATGTCCCATCCCGCAGGAATCAGTTTTGCTGCCTTGTGGATGCTATAGTCGCCGGCAATCATGCCCGGCAGATAGCAATCCTCCAGGCCGTTACTTCCAGCGAGAAAGCTTGTTCTACCGCCGAATGTGGGCCCGGCGCTGGGAATAGCGGCGCCTTCGTCATCCCGTTCTTTCGGTGCCCACGCCGGCTCGAAATATTTCACGTCTGGAGTATGCGGCTTGAAAGCGAGGCACATATGATGCGCTACCGACGGATGTTCCGGCCGAATTTGAATCGCGCTGACCCAGGTGTCCTTCGTAAATCCCGTCGGTACGGCCACCCACATCCATTCGACCACGTCGTTCTTCGGGTGGGCTGGAACATCAAATGTCGGGCCCTGCACGATGACATCGGGGCGAATGACCCAGCCTTCTGCGGGCCATTCGGCAAGGGGCGGCGCATCCTTGGGATCGCCTTCCAATGCTCCGCCGTCGACCCATTTCACGATCGTATCGATGTCGCTTTGGCTCAACGACCGGTCATTTGTAAAATGACCATACTGCGGGTCGGCAAACCACGGAGGCATCTTCCGTGAGACAACCGCTGCCTTCATCGCCTTTGCCCAAGGCCGTGCCTCCTTATAACCGACGAGAGACATCGGCGCGATTTGGCCGGGGCGGTGGCACGTCTGACAATTCTTTTGAAGGATCGGCAGAACGTCTTTGTTGAACGTCATAGGAGATGAAGGGATTTGGGCGGCCATCGCTGTCCCCCCAAACATCAATGTCGCAAAGCAAAACTTTGTGAACATGGAACCTCCATTACGCCGGGCGCATGTCATCGCTGGTTTGGCAGCGTAATTCCCTCGAGCAACGGCTTGTAGGCGTCGGGCGACTGCTCGCAGATGTACTCTTCGATCCGGCTCGATTTCAAGCGTATTGTAATCGATCCGCGTAAATTGCTCGACCATGTGCAACTTCGCTCCTCGTCCCGGCCCTGAGCTGATCAGTTGTTTTTTGATAGAGATGTGTATGTGGCGCGAGTAAGACCCTTTGCCACTAATCGCTTGCTCCTATTTCGTCGGGATGACCAGTGTGCCGCGACATCAAGGGATTCGCAGCAAGCGGGATGTGCCGATGTACGCAAAGGGTAGCAGTGGGATTAATGTTCTGTAATGTCACTGGACTTTGGCGCGTAGTAACCTTCTTTGGCACGGACGGTCACTTTTGAAAGTGTTTTGGATGGGTTCAGTCGAACTGTAATCCGGCGCCACGTCCCATCCAGGTTCCTGTTCGATGGTTTGTAACCAAGTGTGTAGTGGTTTCGGATGTCATGGGCAATGCGGCGACATAAATCTCCGACCTCGTCCACCGATTTTGGAAAGTAAGCCCGGCCACCCGTCGTTACAGAGAATCTCTCCAGAGCTTCCCGAGCTTTTCGTGACGGATCCTTGCTGAACAACCCGCCTCGCCCATCGTTTTCCTCGAGCAGGCCGATGGTGTAAACAGTAACCTTGGATGCACGGAGCTTCGCAAGGACCTTATCGAGGTTGTATGTGCTTTTGTTGTCCTCGCCGTCCGTGATCAGCAGGATAGCCTTCTTGTCCTTCTTCCCCTGATTCAGGTGTTCCGCCGAAAGGTACAGCGCGTCATAGAGAGCCGTCTCGCCTCGAGTATCCAGATCGGCGAGTGCAGCGACAAGGTCATCAATACTGTTTGTAAAATCCTGTTGAAGATACACCCGATCGTCGAAATTGACGATGAACGTCTCGTCGTCGGGATTGCTTTCCGTGGCGAACGTCAGCGCAGCCCGGTTCACCCGTTCGCGCTTGTTGTGCATGCTTCCACTGTTGTCTATGACGAGACCAACGCTCAACGGGATATCTTCGTGTTTGAACAGCGAAACTTCCTGTAGCACGCCATCCTCATAGACCTGAAAATCATCCTTCTGAAGCCCACTGACGGGATGGCCGTCTTTGTCGAGCACGGAAACGGGCAATTGGACCAGCTGCACATCGACGCTTACGGTAAAGTCTTTGTCACCCTGCCGAGCGTCCTGGGCAATGGCGAACGTTGCGGAAATGAGCAGGACGGCACCCCAAAGAATTTTCACAGAATTACCTCAAAATCCGACAATCTGATTAGACCCTCTCGAATCATTGGACGTACCAACGAGGGTACATCGCGCAATTTTTTTTCAATTTAAATAGTACAGCTTTGCCTCCCCGCTGTGAACGGCGACGTCCTGTTGACAATCAACGGGAGCGTGGTACACTTCCGTTGATTATCAACAGGAGCGTGGCTACCGTGACAGAAAAGAAATCTGAAGTCCTTCAAGGCACGCTGGACCTCATGATCCTGCAATCCCTCGACTCCATGGGCCCATTACATGGGTGGGGGATCGCCCGGCGCATCGAGCAGGTTAGCGAGGATGTTCTGTTTTTGAACCAGGGCACGATTTATCCGGCGCTCTTGCGTCTCGAACAGCAGGGGTGGATCAAATCCGAATGGGGCGTTTCGGAAAACAATCGCAAGGCAAAGTACTTTCAGATCACCAGGGCCGGCCGCCGGCAACTGGCCAAAGAAGTCGACAACTGGTGGCGTATCGCCGGGATCATTTCGCGAATTCTTCCGAAACCGGAGTAGGTGCCCCATGAAACCGATGCAGCGCATTCGTTTCTTCTCGACCCGAATCGTCAATCTCTTCCGCAGATCAACGCTCGAGAGCGATCTTACCGAACAACTTGAAGTCCATCGCCAGATGATCAAGGACGACCTGATCGAACGCGGGATGGAACCTTCGCAGGCCGAACGAAAAGCCCGGGAAGTCATGGGAAACGACGTCATGGTACGCGAACTGGCGCGCGACGAAATGTTTGCTCGCTTCATCGACGAAGGCATTCGGGATATTCGGCATGGCTTTCGCAGTCTGGCGCAGCATAAGGCGTTCGCGACGGTCGCTGCGATTTCACTTGCCATCGGAATCGGCGCGAACACATTCATCTTCAGTCTGACCAATTCAACGTTGCTCAATCCGCCTGGCTATCCGGCTCCGGAACGGCTGTTAACGATATGGACTGTTCCTGACCGGCACCACAAGTTAAACCCAACACTATCGACGACACGATCACGTCAAGCGTGACCAGGTACTTCGCGATCCGCGAGCAGGGCCGGTCGTTTGAGGACGTCGGTGCATTCAACAGCGGCGCCTGCGGCGTCAGGAATCTCGGAGCAAATGAACCGGGCACCGCCGCGGAGCGCCTTTACGGCCAGTGCTTCACACCGTCGTTGTTCGGTCTGCTCGGCGTGAAGCCTTTCATGGGCCGCACGTTTACGGAAGACGAGGACCGAATGGGCTACGTCGCGCCCGTCGTTTTGATCAGCCATGCGATCTGGCAGCGGCGATTCGGTTCGGATTCGTCGATCGTCGGAAAGAAGATAATGCTCAACCAGGTTCCGATGACGGTCATCGGAATACTTCCGCCGGACTTCCGCTTATTCCGCGACCGGAATGTTCCGACAGGTTCGCGCTCCCCACAAATCGATTTTGTTGCGCCGCTCGAGTTGGGACCGACCCAGGTCAACAGCCGCTTCGGCGGCAATACGATCGTTGCTCGCCTCAAGCCGAATGTATCCATCCAGCAGGCACAGTCCGAGATCGACGCCATCGCTTCCGAGATGGCTGTCCGCGATCCCGAACGCCACGAAGGCCTCGGCGTTCGCGCCGAGTATTTGGCCGGATTTGTGCATCAGGATTACCGATCGGCGCTTTTGTTGCTGCAGGGAGCAGTTGGCTTTGTTCTCCTCATCAGCTGCGCCAATGTTGCCGGGTTGTTGTTGGTCCGCAATGCGTCGCGTCGCCACGAAGTTGGATTGCGCGTCGCGCTTGGAGCGGGACGCAGGCGAATCATTCGCCAGCTCGTTGCAGAGAATCTGCCGCTGGCTCTGGTCGGAGGAGCGATCGGCGTCTGCATGTCTGTCGCGGCGCTTTCGGTGTTCGTCGCGAGGGCACCGGCGGAACTGGCGCTGTTCGATCGCGGCTGGCTGGACGTACTCGATGTACGTGTTCTTGCGTTCACTTCGGCGATCGTTGTCGCGACGATCGCTCTTTTCGCGGTGCTTCCAGCGATTCAGGCTGTGAGAGCCGACGTCAACGACCCGACCAGGGAAGCCAGCCGGACGACAACGGCCGGAGGTCATCGGCAGCGCCTGCGGAGCGTGCTTGTCACAGGACAGATTGCTCTCGCATTAGTTCTCCTGATCGGAGCAGGTTTGATGATCAACAGTTTCGCGAGGGTTGTAACGAAGGATCTCGGCGCGGATCCAACGAACCTGCTGACCTTCACGTTTCACCTGCCTCCCGCGGAGACCATCAAAGTGACGAGTATGTATCGAGGACAACCGCTGGGAACGGTGAATCCCAAGCCTGCCATGCTGATCGAAAGGTTGCTGGAAAAACTTGAAAGCCTTCCGGGCGTCGTGAATGTTGCCGCCGCGAATTCGACAACTTTCGCTTATCGGCCTTTCGCGATGCCTTTTTTTGTCGATGGAAGAACGAAAGCAACGCCGAATCAAAACGACACTGCAGACTACCTCGCGATCACTCGCGGTTATTTCCGGCTCTTGAAAATTCCACTCGTGAAGGGGCGTGATTTCGACGAGCGCGATAACGAAACCGGCCATCCGGTTCTGATCATCAACGAGACGATGGCCCGGCAATTTTTTCCGTCAGAAGATCCTATCGGCAAACAGATCACGCTGGATTTCGTACCGGACGAACGCCCGCGCGAGATCGTTGGCGTGGTCGGCGATACAATCACCGCTCTGGATTCCCGCCATCATCCGGTGATGTACATTCCCCATCTCCAGCAGACATCTCAGTGGATATCCACCGCCTGGATGCTGCGCGCCGGCATGTATTTCCTGATTCGAGGCAACGGCGATCCCGGACGTCTGATTCCGGCCGTGAAGGCCGCCGTGGCGGAGGTGGACCAGAACACGCCGGCGGCCGACATGGCAACCATCGAGCAGGTTCTCGACAACCAGACGAGAACGCTGCGTTTTTACATGTTCTTGCTCGGGGTTTTCGCGAGCGTTGCCGTCTTGATGGCCGCGACAGGTACATATGGGGTTTTGGCCTATTCCGTCACGGAGCGTACGCGTGAGATTGGAATCCGCATGGCGCTTGGCGGACGCACTCCTCAAATCGTGACGATGGTGCTTCGACAAGCTGCCTGGATTATCGGAGCGGGGGTGGCCGCAGGTTTGGCCGGCGCATTGACCCTGAGCCGGCTACTTGAATCACTGCTCTTCGAGATCACACCGACGGATACGGCAACTTACATTTCTATTTCGCTGCTGTTACTGGTGATTTCGGTTATTGCATGCGTGATTCCCGCACGGCGTGCAGCGGCTGTCGACCCGGTCCTGGCTCTAAAGCACGAGTAATCGTTGATCAGTTGTTCTTCTTGGGGTCGTGGGGGCTGTAATTGATGGCTCCCTCGCACGAGTGATAGACGATCCCAAGCTTGTCGCTCCGCAGTGGCTCTTTGAAGGCAATGGGGTCTTCGTCGATGGTCTCCATCCAGCGCTACATTGATGACGGGACGGCTATTGACTTCCAAAATGATTCCGGTTTGTACGTATGTTCGAAATCCCGGCAGCGATGCTTCCAATTTGTAGGGGCCGATCGGCAGGTTCGGCAGGATGTAGGAACCCGTCTCGTTCGTAACGGCGCTACGCACGAATCCGGTTTGAATCTGAGTTGCCGAAAGTTCCGCACCGGGCAAAACAGCCCCACTCTGATCTCGTACCGTGCCGCTGATCTCCCCGGTTCCCTGCGCCAGGCCGGCAGCGCTCGCCGAAAGAAATAGTAGTGCCAACAGCAGAACGCGGAGCGTCCGGTTCATTAGCCCTCCCAAGTTGACAGGTATTTGAACGGCGCAATCCTTGCAACGTGCGCCGGATTTCGATCAGAATTATCGCCATCCAGCCCCCGATACGAAAGAGAGAAAGGAATGACATGAACTGCAGACGGATTTTTCTGCTTGCCGCGCTACTTGCGTTAACAGCATTTTCGGCGCGCGCGATTGCGCAGCAGCGTGTGAAACTGCCGATCACCAACAAAGAATGGGAGACGCCGTTTCCGGGATTCAAGGTCGTCGGCAACCTGTATTATGTCGGCACTTATGATCTCGGCTGCTATTTGATCGACACGGGGGCGGGCTTGATCCTGATCAATTCCGGCGCGTCTGGTTCCTTTCCCTTGATCAAAGCCAACATTGCAGCGCTCGGCTTCAAGACCTCAGACATCAGGATCATCACAGCGACCCATGGGCATTGGGACCATGTCGCCGACCTTGCCTCGTTCAAGAAAGACGCACCGGCTGCCAGGACCTATATCAACGAACGCGATGCGCGCGTGCTGGAGTCGGGCGGCAATCTCGATTACCGCGGGGCGCGCGGCGTCATCTACGATCCGATCAAAGTGGATGTGAAGACGAAGCCCGGCGACCATATCAAGCTCGGCAATACCGACATGACGGTGCTCCAGGCTTACGGACACACGCCCGGCGCCAACAGCTTCAGCTTCACGGTTCAAGACGGCGGCAGAAAATACAACGTTTTGATTGTCAACATGAACGGTATCAATGCGGGCGTGAAGCTCCTGGACTCGCCCGGCTATCCCACCATTGTTGAGGACTTCAAGAACACGCTCGCGATGCAGGCGACTTACAAGCCTGACATTTGGGTATCGTCGCATGCGGGCCAGTTCAACCTGCATAAGGTTTACAAGCCCGGCGACGCGTATAATCCCTCGCGCTTCGGGGATCTTGGGGCGTACAAAGCAAAGATCGCGGAGTATCAAGCGGCGTACGAGAAGCAGCTCGCCGAAGAACGCGCCGCGGCGAAGTGACCTGGATATCGTACGCGCATGCCGGTGATCTCGATCACGCGTCTCAAAGTGCGCTTGTGGCGATACCTGCCGATGTTTTTCCTGCAGGCGCTGCGGGCCGCACGGCAGGCGGCCTCATCCCGCGGCAATCTCTCCACGAGATTGCTGCGTGATCGCAACAAAACGTTCTGGACGGCCACGAGCTGGTCGGACGAAGCATCGATGAAAGATTTCATGCACGCGTCGCCGCACGGTCCCGTCATGCGAAAGCTGCTGGAGTGGTGCGACGAAGCGGCGCTCGTGCATTGGACGCAGTCTGATGCGGAAATCCCTTCCTGGACCGAAGCACACGAGCGGCTCCAGCGCGAGGGACGCCGATCGAAAGTGAATCATCCATCAGCCGCGCATGGTGCATTTCGCATCGAGCCACCTCGAGCGAGCCGGGACATTCGGCTGAAATGATCAGGCGACGCAGGCTCTCTCAGGAATCCGCTATTGTGCCGCGGTCTTCGTCTGTGACGCGAGGAAGCCCTGGATCTGCTTCACGGCGTAATCGATCTTGATGTCGAACGCCTGTTTGCCGAGCGCGGCGGTCGAACGCCGCGCATCGCCGGTGATGCCGTTGTTCTTGCGCGGCGGCGCGTTCGGATCGTTGGAGCGGCCGCGCTGTCCCGGCTCGGGCGCCGGATCGCCTTCCGCCGTCGGGACCAGCTCTTTGCGCACCCAGCCCTTATCGCCGCCGAGATACAGCATCGTCGATGTGTCGGGGATGCCGGCGTGGGAGCTGCGGGGATAGCCGTGCGCAACGAGCCACTCGTCGAAGTCCGCCTGCGCTTTGATGTAGACGTCGTCGCAGTAGTAGACGTGTTTGCCCTGCGGCGCATACTTCGCTTCCATTTTCTGCGCGACCGCTTTGTAAGTGGCCGGCTGGCCGCCGCCGTGATCACCCATGATGACGACGTTCTTGAAGCCAGTCGTCATCGTCTGCTCGATGATCCGCTCGAGGATCGCGCCGAGGAGTTCCGGCGTGAGGCCGATCGTGCCGGGAAGATCGGCGCTCGCGTTGTTCGGCGTGTAAGGAAGCACCGGCATCGCGATCGCGTTGCCGAGGCGGAGCGCGATGGTCCTGACGATCTCCCGCCCCATCAGCGTGTGTCCGCCGTTCACGTTCTGCGGACCGCGCTGCTCGGTGCCGCCGGTGTAGACAAGCGCGGTCGTCCTGCCGTCGGCGAGCGCCTGCTTCACCTCTGGCCACGTCATCAACTCGAATTCGACAAGCGGCTGCTTCCTGGCCGCTGGGGGGTTCTTGGCGGGGGGCGCCTGCGCGAACGCGGCCGCGGCCGAAAGCGCAACGGCCACTGCCGTCATTGCCGTCATTAATGTGCGATGCATCAACGACTCCTTTTTGGTGGGCATTATAATCCGGCCTTTCGCGGATCTTTCGATTAAATCCTTATATGTATCACCTTATAGATCAATGGCTTCCGGGATTCTTACGCCTCGACGCACTTTTTTTATTGCGAAGCAGGACCCGATGGAATAATGCCGAACCACAGGAAGTAAAACCCATCAGGTATTGACGCCTACGAATTGGCAGCAGCAACCATGCCGGACATTTCGACCGTCCAGGGGCTCTCTACAGAAACTTGCCGAATTGCGCGAAGACTCGGCCCCGCGACCATTCAAGTCGTTCCTAACGAAGCTGGAGAGCTGCCACTTTATATCGAAGGAGAATAAGCAATGAGATATCGAGTAAGACTGGTTGCCGATGCGAATTGCGACAGCCTGAGAGATGACGTACTTGGCGAGTTTAATAGCCTCGGAGCTGCAGAGTTCTGTGCTGAAAACTGCGCCCACTGTTGCGGCGCGGCCATCGAGGACACTGAGACTGGCCTGATTGATTTCGGCCAGGGATTTGGCATCAGGATTGGTAGGATTGGTACAGTCTCATAGGGTTTACGGAAGCTTCTGCACTTACACCGGATGAAACGGGCCGCGCGGCAGCGGCCCGCAGTCACCTGTTCTTGGGAAGATATGAAGTGTTTCACTTTCCCAGGTGAATTGCATGCGTGATTCCCGCACGGCGTGCACCGGCTGTCGACCCGGTCCTGCTCTGAAGCACGAGTAATCGTCGTTCTTGCCGCCACCATTGTCGTCCGTGCCGCCGGCATCATCGTTCTTGCCGCAGGCATCATCGTTCTTGCCGTCAGCATTATCGTTCTTGCCGTCAGCATTATCGTCCGTGCCGCCACCATCGTCGTCCGTGCCGCCACCATCGTCGTCCGTGCCGCCACCATCGTC
>Ga0070707_100002156_pt1 | contig 18844 bp, 19 predicted proteins | sample KBSK5502metaG_FD_65468 | JGI IMG/M metagenome (GOLD analysis project Ga0070707, IMG submission 65468) | Corn, switchgrass and miscanthus rhizosphere microbial communities from Kellogg Biological Station, Michigan, USA - KBS K5-50-2 metaG | ecosystem: Host-associated > Plants > Roots >... | reverse complement strand
AGAAGCATCCGCTCCGAGCTTTACCTTGCTGCTCAAAACGGCTTCGCCACTGCGGGAGCTCATGAGCAGCAGAACAAAGTCCGTGGCTTGGCCGCCAAGCTGGAGTCCAACGCTACCGCCCTCCAGCGCGATGATGGACGGTGGGCCCCAAGGTCCATTAAAGTTTTCACCGGTTCGGCATGTCATGACGCCGCGGCCGTAGCTCCCGCCGATGCCGATGGCAAACTTAACCACGGAGGGGAGCACAACGACACATTTTGCTTTATCGAGAAAATCCTTGGGGACGTTATCGGGTACGTCCAGGATTTCTTTGATGACCTTTCCGGAGTTTTCCACGCGTTCTTGCTGCTTCTTTGCATCTGCGAAAGCCAAACTGGCAAGAAATAAAAAACCAACCACGCCAATGCAAACCTTGTTGTTCATAGGTCAACTCCTTATGTCCTTACGGAGGATTCACTCCGAACTCCGGCTAGGATCGCTAAAGGCCGCGAGGAGATACGGCTGGTAACCGAGGCCCAATTATAGAGCAAAACGTTGAGTAAGTCCTAAGTCGGAAAACCAGACACGTCGTTTTTTTGTTGTTGCTTGTAAATCCATCCCGGCTTGTCTCCCGATACCTCCATTGCAGAAATCGCATAACTCGACAAATCAACCATGTGAACCGGGGTTTCGCCAGGACGGCGTACGTCTTTATAGCCGAGACAACCGACAACGAAGAGGCGATCCTTAACGAGCGTCGCGGTGTGAAAATCCGTCGGCGGAAAAATAGCGGTCGGATAGCCGTATATCTCGATCTGGTTCGCCGCTGTTAGAACGACTAGGTCGTTATAAATGCAAAAATCTGAATCGTAAAAATCCCCGTGTTCTCCCCCGATGTAAACCACGCGCCCGTCGCGCAAATTCGTTCGCGTAACGCCGTAACGGTTAAACATCCACACGGGGCCCGCATCGCGCGATGGTTCTGCTTTAAAGATGTTTCTCGCTTCATGCGGGAAGAAGCCACCGAATTTCGGATTGGATCGGAGGGTCGAAAAGTCACCACAGCCGCGAATCATCCACTCCCAGAACGCCACCTCTTAAAGAAAGCGCATTATCCAGGAATTGCAGTCCGTATGACACAACTTCAAGCATGTTTTAATGATACAAGTGCAAAAGAGTTTTACTGATGCACAGGCAGCAGATCCTCGGCTCGGGGATAATCCTTGGCACAATTCTTGTGCTTTCACTCGTCGCCGCCGGTGTCATGCAGCATCGCGCGAGCGCTCAAGGCTCTGGAATTGGCCTGCTCTGGACGGACGTCGCTCTACTGGTCGTATACGGGTTTGCAGGAATGATCGTCTGGAAGCAAAGGTCCCCCAGCGCGATCACTGCGGCGATGGTTGGGGCGCAGATCGGCCTGGCCGTTGGTGCTGTGCAGATCGCAAATCACTTGATTGAGGCGTTTGTTCCGACCAGACCGTTCGTTCTCGTTATCAGCCCCGTGTTGCTGACGCTCGTGTTGTTAGGTACGGCAGGTGCGGCGGCGTGGGAACGAACCGGATCGCTGGTGCTGGCAGTGATCAGCGGAGTTTGCTGTGCCATTGTCGCGACGCTTATCACACTCTGCTTTGCCATCTCCTTTAATCTGCTTCTTGCGTTACGTGTGGACTGGCAATTGCGCGAGGCATTTGCCGCCAGCGGCATGATCGATCGAGCGGGCTTCCGGGTGAGGAATATCCTGGAAGCGTCGTCGGAAATACTTGTTCGTATGCCTCTCTTAGCCGTCTGCTTGGCTTTTGCTGGGGCCATCATCCAAGCATGGATGAGCCGCGAATCCCGGCGCGCGCTTGTACTGGCAGCCAGATTCCTGGCCCCGTTTGTGTTTGCACTGGGTGCGGCCGCGCTGTGGCACGCCAACGCGATCGAACGTGCTGCGCGACCACCCTTTGTGCTATCAGGAGTCCTGCTTACCGGAATTGCTCTGTGTGCTGCTTATCCGATTTGGTCGGCCTTCCACGGTTCGACAGGCACGTCTAGGAGTGCTGGGAACTCCTGAGCTTCTTTTGTCCCGAGTCACGAGCCATCCGGAAGTCCTATACAAGGGGATGCGTAATTCCACTTGCCTGTGTAGTCGCGTAATCGGAAAAGTGAAAATCCACATGGACGATTAGTGCGTTGGCTCTTCCAATGACATCACGAATGGATACTGAAAGCACCGCCTACTAAAGGCTGCTCAGGAACTCCTGGAGAGCCGCGCGATATTGAGTTGGGGCGATAAGGGAGGACTCTTCGTGGCAAGAGCCGTTGATTTGAAGGAAGTTTTTGGGAGGAAGGGCAGCGTCGTAGACTTGTTGGCCGAATTGAAGGGGAATGACGGGATCCTGAACGCAGTGGACGATCAGAATGGGGGTGTGGATTTCTTTTGACCACGCTTGGGTATCAAACTGCCCATGTACAAGAAGGCTGACGCCCGGAAGAAACCAGAAAACTTTGCGGGCAACTCGGGAAGCGGAAGGAAATGGGGCCTCAAGAACCACGCCTGCGACCTGGTGGTGGGCCGCCAAGTGGGTTGCGACGGCGGTGCCGAGCGATTGACCGAAAGAAATGATCACTCTGCGGTCGATGCCTTTTGTGTTCACGAGGTATTCGTAGGCCGCTTCGGCATCGTGATAGACCCCGGCTTCGCCCGGTTTTCCTTCACTGTGGCCATAACCCCGGTATTCCAGGGCAAAGACGTTTGCGGGTGTGCTGCGGAGAAATTCGTAGATGGGTGCTCGGTTGGCCATGTTGGAGGCGTTGCCGTGAAAGGCGAGAAATGTGAATTTCGCGCTGTCATGCGGAATCCACCACGCGTGTAGCTTGACCCCGTCGGAGGCTGTGAGCCAAACGTCTTGAACAGGCAGAGCGCGTGGATGCCAGTCGCCGTCAAGGCGGTCAGGATAGTTCGGGAAGAAGATCAGGCGCGATTCGAACACACGGACGAGCGCCAGGACCAAGACGTAGGCGACGAGAATTGTGAGAAGGAGGTTCAAGAGACGACTGTGAAAGGATTTTCTTGAGGCATTCGGGACTTCCATTGGGTGCAGCGAGAATAGTCTAGCGACGTTGGAAAAGTAAATGCGTGGGTTGAAGGAAGGCAAAGTGGTGTAGATCAGGCGTGTCGCGAAACAATGTCCCTACAACTCCCGGTAAGCCCGAACTGCGTCTTCGACGCGTCGCTAGTGCCAGAAACTTGTCTAAAGATGTCCTCTTTGCCAGTGTGATGCGGGGATTCCGTTCGGCAAGCTAAGGCCGCTAAACGACATGGCGCTTCGTGCCCGACGGTAAGCATGGCTCCGGTACTGGCGATCACTAGTCTGGTGGCAAGGACCCCGTTGTAAAGAGTCCTTCGACCCCGTTGGAGAGTTTCTTAAACCGTTCGTCACCGGGCCGAACCGAATCCTCATTTCCACCGAGGAGAGCAGAGATGAGGACGGATAAGAAGCTGTGGCGAAACCGAAAGGCCAGGAAGGAACTCGCGCGAAGGCTGCAGTCGGAAAACCCAGGTTTGGAAGTGGTACACCCGCACGCCGCAGGGATCGACGTGGGCAACAGTGCGCATTACGTGGCCGTACGACCGGATCGTGATTCTCAACCCGTGCGCCGATTTGAGTGCTTCACCGCGGAGCTGCATCGCTTAGCCGACTGGTTGCAGAGTTGTGGCGTGAAGACCGTGGCTTTGCAGTCCACGGGCGTGTATTGGATTCCCCTGTATGACATTCTGGAAGAGCGTGGATTCGAGGTTTATCTCGTCAACGCTCAGCACACCAAAAATCTGCCGGGACGAAAGAGTGATGTGCAGGAAAGCCAGTGGCTGCTGAAATTACACACCTACGGCTTGTTAAATAACTCATTCCAACCACCCTCAAAGATCCGGACGCTACGCACCTACTGGCGGCAGCGCTTGCAACACGTCACGGGAGCGGCGACCTGTGTGCAACGCATGCAGAAGGCACTAACCCAGATGAACATACAGCTCGCGAATGTGATCAGCGATCTGAGCGGGGTGACCGGACAGCTGATCATACGAGCTATTATTTCCGGAGAGCGCGATTCCTGGAGACTGGCGGAACTCAGTCACCCGCGGATTCAGGCCAGCCGCGCAGAGATTGCCAAAAGCCTCGAAGGCACCTGGCGCTCAGAGCTCATCTTTGTGCTGCAGCAGGAACTCGAGATGTATGACACCTACCAGCGACGAATTGCCGAGTGCGACCAGCAATTACAGAAACACCTGGCTGCTTTTGCCGATACCGTCACTCCTCCGGCGAAGGAAGAACTACCTGCGAAAAAGAAGAAGAAACAAAACAAGAACAATCCACACTTCCATCTTGCCGACGAACTGCAGCGTATCAGCGGCGTGGATCTAACGCGCATCGACGGTGTCGATGTGTTCGTCGCACAAACGGTCATCAGTGAAGTCGGACTGGACATGGGCCGCTGGAAAACCGAAGCCCACTTCGCTTCCTGGTTGGGGCTCTGCCCGGACAACCGCATCAGCGGGGACAAAGTGCTTGCTCGAGGAACTCGCCACGTGCTCAACCGCGCTGCCACTGCCTTGCGCCTGGGAGCCTCAACGCTGCTAAAAAGTCAAACCTACCTCGGTGCACAGTACCGACGCTTACGCAGCAAACTCGGTGCTCCCAAAGCCATCACGGCCATGGCTCACCGCCTAGCCCGATTGGTCTATCGAATGCTCAAGTACGGTCAGCAGTATGTCGACAAAGGTGCGGAATACTACGAACGAAGGAACCGCCAACAACAAGTCGAGTTTCTCAGGAAGAAAGCCGCTCGACTCGGCCTACAAATTATCCCGCTTGAATGATCGGAAGAAGTTTCTGGAGAGTATGGAGCAGGAAATGTGCGAATCAATGCAGAAAGATTGCAATTCCCCGCATCAAATAGAGAGAATAAAAGGGTTGGAGGGTTTGGTACTTGCTGACAGACCCTGAACTGAGGGTTTCCGGGTTTGTGTTTACCAACCCTGAGTTGTAAAGTACGCGAAAAACTGACCGCAAGTCTTACAGGAGAGAAATCGTGAACCGTATCCTTCCTAACTCTGGCGCAACGCTCGGTATTGCTGCTCTCGGCATTTCACTCGCCATTGCCAGCGCGGGCCTCGCGCAGACAAAATCAAAAAAAAAAGCCGCGCCAGCAGGCAAGGACGCGGCCGCGGTGGCGCGAGGCAAAGAACTGTTTCAACAAAAGTGTTCCACCTGCCACTACGATACGAGCGACGCGAAAAAAATCGGGCCGGGATTGAAGGGGATCGGAAAGCGCGGGACGTTCACCGTGAACAACAACAAAGTGACTGACGAATCACTGAAAACGTGGATTGAAAACGGCGATTCGCTCATGCCTCCTTTTAAGGACGTGATCGACGACAATCAAATCAAAGACGTAATCATTTACGTGAAGACACTGTAAGCAAATTTTCGCCAAAGAGAAAAAAGCCCCCGAAGCTCAAAAGACTTCGGGGGCAAATTTTTCTGGCCTGCTTTTCTGATCGGCTCCCTTACGGAAGCCGACGTTGCAGAAAAGGTACATCAGAAGGTTACTTCAGAATCGCATCTTTCAGAGCCTTTGCCGGGCGCAGGCGCACGACAGTCTTGGCCTTGATCTTGATTGCTTCGCCGGTCTGGGGATTGCGACCCATGCGCGCCTTGCGGTGCGCCTTCACAACGCGGCCGATTCCCGGAATGACGAACTTGCCCGCGGAACCCTTTGCTTCTTTCACCGCGAGCTTGTGCAACTCTTCAAAAAAGAGAGCCGCCTGCTTCTTCGGTGTGCCGAGTTTTTCGGCGATGTGCGAAACGATTTTGGTCTTGCTGAGTGGCTTAGCTGCCATCTAGTTTGCCTATCCTCCTGTAGATTTCTTTCCGTCCCGAGAAACCCGGGCGGGCTGCAAAATTTTTCCGTCTACCCGAACTTCGGCGAAAAAACCCGAGCCGTGGGGGACTATAGCGAACGCGGTAAGGGAACGCAAGAGCAATTGGTCAAAAAATGCAGTAAAAATGCACTTTTTTGCGAGCAGATGTGGAAATCGCGGCCATTTGTGCGGCTTTTTGACGGCTAACCCCAGCAATTAGAACAGCGTCTATTCTTTTTGTGCTTCTGGAAGCGCAAACGAACGGGAGCGGAACTTCATGGAAAGAGTTGGAACAAAGAATTTCCGAGGCAATAAAGCTGCCGAGACGAGCGGTAGCGGTGGGATTTCTTGACGCGGCGCCCGCGGGATTAGAAGAGTTTAAAGGCACGGAGCCATCGGATTGCAGTTTCTGGAGATTGGCTGCGGCAGGAAAGTCCTTCTACACGGTACCGGAAAACCATTTCAATTGCGCCGTAGGAGCCTACACGCACAACATTCCGCTTTCAGCGACACGCGAACGAGAAACGGAACAAACGCTGAAAATGATGTTCGATCTTGGGTATGTGAAGCCGGAAGAAGTGCCGCAGATTCCTCGCCTTGCGAAGACCCCGGTGGCCATTGCGTACGCGCCGCTCGGGGATGCCACATTCACTCCGGACGCAGTTCTGTTTCCTTGCAAACCGGCTGGAGCAATGCTGTTGAATGAAGCAGCCGGGCGTGCTGGAGTGGACAGTGGATCGCCGGCGTTGGGCCGGCCGACGTGCATGGCGTTGCCGGCAACTTTGCAAGCGGGATCGATCTTGAGCCTGGGATGCACGGGCAACCGTGTCTACACCGGCCTTGGTGAAGACGAATGTATCTTGTGGTAAGAGGCAAGAACCTGGCGGCACTAGCGGATGCGTTGACATAATCACGGGAGCGAACAGCGCGTTAGAGCAGTACGCGCAGAGCCGCCGTGCGGAACTGGCGAGCGCGTAAGACGAGCGCCCGTCCGCTCTGTGCGGGCGTGTTTCCGCCTGGAATTTCGATGAAGCGATATAGGCGAATCCGAAATCCGCTAAGGTGCAGCCGAAGTAGCAGAGCGCGACTGGCAGTCTTTTGGAAAAAAGCTCACTGGGTCGTTCTGTTCCAACCACTGCGCGAACTGGAAAAACGTGGGCAAAGATGTGGAGATCTCCGTTATTGACCGCGGAAGAGAAATACCGAAAAAAATCCGAGACAAAGTGGGACTGCCATTCTTTACGACAAAAGTGGTGCGACAAGGAACCGGGCTAGGGCTGAGTATTTCGAGAGGAATCGTGCAGGCGCATGGAGGAAGCCTGCACCTCGATCCGGACTGCGAGCACACCCGGTTTGTGGTGATTTTGCCAAAAGCGGTGGCGTTGAAAAAAGAGGCGCATGCAACGCTCAAATAGCAGTGACCCTTCCTCGAGTGACTCTTCCTACCTCAGGGCTTAAAACCTTGGATCGACTACCTTTTGCAGCACGGCTGAAGCCCCTTCGAGAAGCCGCGGTTTCGCGGACTGGGATTTCAGAAAACATTTGTGTGACGCTTTCCGGTTGAATTGAGAACGGAAGAAACAAATTTGAGGTACGTTTGCGGATAGATTCGGGGACGGCGACGCGGCAAAGTGGGCTTGGCAGAAATTCCAGACCGAGGCGACCTCCATGTGCGACCTTAAAATTGTGCCGATGGATTCACGAATCGTAGATCAGGTTCGCAAAACGATGAAGGCTCCCGTGTATGGTTTCCCGGCGCATCGCGAAGTGACGGCGGGCCGAGCGCCGTGCAGGCATTGCCTGAAACTGATTCGCCCGCGTGAAGAAGAGCTGATTCTTTTTACGTACGATGCATTTCATGGACAGGGCGTGCCGCCGATGCCGGGACCCATTTACGTGCATGCGCAAGAGTGTGAAGCGTATTCCGGCAACGGAGAGATCCCGGCTGAGTATCGTGGACAGCCGCTAACGTTTGAAGCGTTTGGGGCGAATCGAGCAAGGGTGGCGGAGAGACTCGTCCACGGAGGCGCTGAGGACGAAGCGTTGCAAGAGATCTTTGCACGAGAGGAAGTGGAATACGTGCACGCGCGAAGCACTTCGGCCGGCTGCTACCTGTTTCGGATTGAGCGGGCGCAATCAGATTGAGGCCGAAAACGCCCTTTTCTCGGCAAAGAGCCGGCAGGCAGAAGGTGTTCGCCGTGCTGCGAAAAAGCACCGCTCTGAAGACCCTTCCTGGGCAGAAAGGCAGCCACTACAAAATCAAAAGTGGCGTAGAGCCGCCGCTCGAAGACTAAGCGGGACGCCAGCGCTGCTAAAAGCTACAGGGTGGCTAGATCCTGATAGAAGTGCGCGATGGCTTTGATGCCGCTGAAATAATTCTCGAGGTAAAGATGCTCGTCGGGCGCGTGAGCGTTTTCATCGGGCAGGCCGAAGCCAATCAGGACGCAGGGTACTTCGAAGGTATCGTACATCTGCGTGACGAAAGGAATGGAGCCGCCTTCGCGGATGAAGACCGCCTTCTTGTTGAAGCCCTTCTGCAGCGCAGCTTGCGCGCGCTGAAAAATGGGCGCGTGGTAGGGAGCGGACCACGGCTTGCCAGTACTGAGCACTTCAAATTTGCACGTCACCGTTTTCGGTAAAAGCTTGCGAACATGTTTTTCGACAAGCTTGGCAATGCGTTGCGGGTCCTGTCCGGGGACGAGGCGCGTAGAAAATTTGGCGTAAGCTTTTGATGGAATGACCGTCTTGGCACCTTCGCCCTGGTAGCCGCCCCAGAGGCCATTGAGTTCAAGGGTTGGTCTGATCCAGAGCTGCTCGACCGTGGTGAACCCTTTTTCACCGCAGTAGCCGGGTGCGCCGACCGCTTCCTGAAAAGCTTTGCGGCTCCAGGGCAGCGCATTGAGTGCCTTGCGTTCGGCTTTGGAAAGTTGCTTGACGTTGTCGTAGAAGCCGGGAACGGTCACGCGAAAATTTTTGTCGTGAAGTTTTGCAAACAGCACAGCCAGAACCGCGAGCGGATTAGGAACGGCGCCGCCATAGACGCCGGAGTGCAAGTCACGCGTGGGACCGGTCAGTTCGATCTGGTAGTAATTCAATCCGCGCAAGCCGTAGGTGATTGAAGGCACGCCCTTGCCGAGCATTGAGGTATCGGAAACGACCAGCGCATCGGCCTTGAGTTTTTCCCTATTTTTTTGAACGAAATTCCAGAGGCTGACGCTGCCGACTTCTTCTTCACCTTCGATCAGAATCTTGATGTTGATGGGGAATTCGCCGCCCATCTGGTGCAGGGCCTGCAGCGCCTTCAGGTGGATATGTACTTGTCCTTTGTCGTCAGCAGTTCCGCGGGCATAGATGTTTCCATTGCGGACCGTGGGTTCGAAAGCCGGGGTGGTCCAGAGGTGAAGAGGCTCCGCAGGCTGAACATCATAGTGGCCGTAGAAAAGGATGGTTGGCTTGCCAGGGGCGTTGAGCGACTCGGCATAGACCAGGGGATGCAGGGCGGTGGGAACGATTTCAATCGATTGAAATCCGGCTGACCGCAAATTATCGGCGACCCAGCGGGCGGCGCGCTCGATGTCGGGCTTGTGTTCGGATTTGGCACTGACACTGGGGATGCGAAGAAACTCGTTCAATTCAGCAAGATTCTGATCGCGATGTGAGTCGATGAATTCGGCCAAGGTCATGGGGACGGGCAAACGTATGAGTCCTTTCAGAGATTAATACGCAGTTCAGATTAAAAAAGTTTGCGGCCGGGGAAGAAAGTGACGGAAAGATGAGCCACCGCACCGCCATATTTGATTGTAAGACCGTGTTCAGGCAAAGAACAAGCGATGCTGGACACCTCGTTCCTCATGCGAAACAACTGGGCGCAAGGACGATTGACGGGGCCTGCGGCGGCGCAGAAGATGGGACCATGAGCACTACGGTTGAATTCACCGCGCCACGGCGCAGTGCGCGGGTTTTTCGCAAGCTGAAGATGCAAGCGCAGGGACGCGCGCACAACGGCAAGAAGTTCCGCGAAACCTGCGAAACGCTGGTGGTAAGCGCGCACGGCGGCCTGTTGATGCTGAAACATGAAGTGGATGACGGCGAATTGCTGGTGATCACGAATCCGGAGACGCTAGAGGAAATCGAGTGCCGGATCGTGTTTCTAGGCGAATTGTGCGACCAGGGACAGCGAGTGGGAATTGAATTTTTGACTCCGGCACCGCACTTCTGGGGGCTGGAATTTGCGGAACAGGTTTCTCCGCCGAACGGCGCGCCCATCGTTGAATAAAAACGTGCACTAAACACACGCGCGAAACCGAGAAAACCAAAGGGTCATGAAGGGCGCACAGGGACCGAGTGCGCGACTGCCGGCGCTTTGGGCCTGCCGAACCAAGCGGCCAGTCGCCAAATGAGCAAAATCCCGACCAGCATTCCGTAAAACAAGGGCTTGCGAATATCGGATTTGACCAGCCAGTAGTAGTGAATGACGCCTAGAATCGCGCAAATGTAGATGCTGCGATGAAGGACCTGCCAGCGTTTGCCGCCGAGACGGCGTATCCAGCCTGCGGTTGACGTAATCGCCATGGGAATCAAAAGAACGAAAGCCGCGAAGCCGACAGTGATGAAGGGCCGTTTTGCGACGTCCTTCAACATTCCCGCGACGTTGAAAGATTGATCGGGACCCAGGTACGTCAAGAAGTGAAGGCCGACATAGAAAAAGGCGAAAAGGCCCAACATACGGCGGAAACGGATGAGTTCCGGCAGATTCAAAAGTTTGCGGAACGGCGTAATGCAAAGCGTGAAGATGAGAAAGCGAAGCGTCCAATCTCCGGTTTGATGCTGCAGAAACTCAACAGGATTTGCAGTGAGGTCGCCGCGGAAGCCGCGCCACACGAGTAAAAGGAGTGGAACCGAAGACAAAAGAAAGACGAAGACTTTCGCCCATTTGCTGGCAAGAAATTTTCGAACGGCGAGGAGCATCAGTGGAATTTCTTCAGGTCCATGCCAGAGTAGAGGGAAGCAACCTGATCCGAGTAACCGTTGAACATCAGAGTCTTGTGCATGAAAATTTCGCCGAGACGGCGTTCGGTTGCCTGACTCCAGCGAGGATGGTCAACGTTAGGATTCACATTGGAATAGAAGCCGTATTCGTTGGGGGCCTGGCGATTCCAGGAGGTGGGCGGTTCGGAGGATTGCAGACGGATCTTCACGATGGACTTGATGCTTTTGTAGCCGTACTTCCAGGGAATTACCATGCGCACCGGCGCGCCGTCCTGATTGGGAAGCGTTTCTCCATACATGCCGACGCAAAGAAGCGCGAGGGGATGCATCGCTTCATCAAGGCGTAAGCCTTCGACGTACGGATAGGCGAGGCCGGTATATTTTGCTTGCGGCATCTGTTTCGGATCGTAGAAGCTCTCGAAGGCTACATACTTTGCCTTGGGAGTGGGCTCGACAAGCTTAAGAACGGTCCCGAGAGAGTAGCCAATCCAGGGAACCACAATGGACCAACGCTCCACGCAGCGGTGTCGGTAGATGCGTTCCTCAAGGGGCGCGAGCGTTAAAATCTCATCCATGGAAAATTTGCGTGGCGTTTTGACTTCACCTTCAACGGAAACGACCCAGGGTGAAGTTCGGAAATTTTGCGCGTTCTTTGCGGGATCGCCTTTGTCGGAACCAAATTCGTAAAAATTGTTGTAGTGGGTGACGTCATTTTCTGAGGAGATTTTTTCGTCCACACGGTAGTTACTTTTGATAGTGGTGAGTTTGGTGCCGGCGAACGCAGTTGTGGGGGGCGAAAGTAGGGAGGAGAAGCGTTCACCGACTACGGTGGCGGCTCCGGCGATCCCCAAGCCGCGCAAAAAGTTGCGGCGATTGAAATAGACTTCTTTCGGGGTGATGTCCGCGAGTGCCGATGCTTGCTTAATCAACATGTTTTGTATTAGAACCACTTACGCGTACGTGTGGTTGCTTCCCTTTTGAATAGTACGGCATGCTTGCGAGATTGGATGCCGGAGAGGCGCGAAGGTTTCCGGAAAAGAAGGCTGCTGGGTTGCTGCGACAAAATGCAGCAAGCAACGCTGAAAGTGTCAGCAATCACCCGGTAAGTGCTGTGGGCTCAACAGGTCGATGCAACACCATCTAATACAAATCCGCCGAAGTATGGCGGTATTTTGCGCGACGCTTGCCTTCACTCTTCTCGAACCGTTTTTCTTTGTCGGCTACCTGATTTCCATTGCCATTTTTGGCTTGTACCAAGCCATCTTAATGGCCAACGCCGGCGACGCGACGGTAGTTGGCGATATAGTCGGTGATCCAGGGTTCCTGAACAAGCCGCTTGATGTTCTCGGATAGCTTTCAATTAATACTACTTAGAGTCGCGCCAAGTCGACACTACTTAGCGTCATCCACAGATTTTTCTTGTCGGTGTGCGTCGGTAATGTTTCAAACCGCAGATATCGCAGACGAATGGCCGAACATTGAAAAGAGCTGAAATCGTCCTGCTTACCAATCCGTGCCCTACCACACGGGATAAATACAAGCTATAGCGGCGGGGACATTTTTTCTCCGCCGATGAGAAAACAATACGGTTGAAGCGATTTAAGAGCACTTTGTGATCCAGAAGCCGTATTAGAACTCATAACGTTACAGACTTAAACAGCCGAAACTAAAAGTTCCACCAGGTTACCCCGGCCCATGTATCCAGAATTATCGTTGAAGCGGGTCGCATAGAGTTGCTGCAGGTTGGATGGCGAAATGGACTCGAGGACTCATGGTGGTCTCACGGATCTCACGACATGCAATCGTCTTCAGAAAGCATACCTCCACAACATGTACTGCCCCAAGGCCGAGCTAGCACCTAGGACCAGAAGGCGTGGCATGCTGAGCTTTGGCAGCAGCGCGAAAGCAGCGATTCCAAGGAACGGTGCCAATTGAATTACGTATCGGTCGTAAAATGGAAGGTTACCTTGGACTCCGAACTGTTCCGCCACAAAAAATACAATCGCGAGTATCGAGAAAACGACCGGAGGAGACGAAAACAGAATTGTACGTTTCTCCCAGAACAGCAAAACCACGGCGACTAAATTGTAGATTGTTGCGCCCACGATCATAGCGAAGAACAAAGACTGAACTCGAGGCGTGCGCGACAGGATTCCAACAACTGAATTGAACGGGCCCGGCTGCAGTAAGGCGGACATGAAATGAACGGCTCCAAACCCACCGAGAACAGCGACCAAAAGAGTTCGCCAACGCTGTTCACGGGGTAAGTGTCGCATCGCCGGAAATGTCAAAGGAAGAGAATAGAGCGCGATGTAGAAGGTTGTGACAATCGGACGCCAAAGATTTGCGCCGACAGTGGATGTCCAATTGGGGTAAGAAATTCCCGAAGCCATACTCGGACTTGAAAGACCCTTCCACACGGCTACTAAAAGAAGTACGGGTGGTATTGACACCAGGAGGGACAGCAAGATCGGCAGAACCCAGAGTGAGCGAGCCTGCGCGGAACGTTTCCGCCATTGGAGTAGAGCAAAAATTAGCCCCGTTGGCAGCAAAGCCAAATAGTATTGCCGACATGTTATCGCGAGACCAATCAAAACTCCCCCCGCGACTCCGACTGGCTCTCTGTCAAGATTGAAACTGGGCAGAGATAGAAACTCTACCCACATGAGAGCTCCCAAGGTTGCGAAGAGCAGCGCCGGGCCTTCAGTCAAGACAAGAGCCGTTGCGGTAAGTGCATGGGGAAAGGCCAGTGTGACAAAGAGAGCGGCATACCAAAAGGAAGGGAAACGCGTATAACGAGCGGCAGCTAGGATCCCAGCACCCAGAAGGAGCCAGCTAACCAGTATGGCGGCCCGCGCACTCCGGAGTTCATTGCCCGGAAACATGCGTACGGCCAGAGCCATCCAGAGATAGGCCGTTGGCCCTGGCGCATTTATGTGGGCTCGAATGCTATTGGCCGACACTCCCTCGCGCGCATAACGATGAACGTCTAGTAGATGATACGCATCGTCGTAAGCCGCGTGATTAACGGCAAGGATGAATAGCAGTGCAGATAGGGTATTCAGAAAGAATAGCAGGACGGTGAGACTATGGTACTTTCTGATCGAGGATTGGTGAGAAGGACTCGTAGAATGCCCTGACGCTGAACCCGTTCTCGGAATAGTCGCAATTCTGGTTGCATGCTCAGAACTCAATTCGTCCACTCAATCAATTGAAGCCTTCGCAAAAAACAATGAACCGTGAGACGATCGCAAAACACAATAGCAAGTTTGCGGACTTTTGTGAACAACAGCGCCCTTAATCTGGATGTGAGAACAATCTCAGCGATCAGAGCCACCGCTCAGGGGTTCGGATCTTTGCCTGGGAGTGTCCAGAAATCGAGGCCTAGGCACCGGCATTTCGTGACTGGTCCTACTGAACTCAGTGCCACGCTAAAAAATCCCAAACAGTGTCAGCGTTTTTTGTAATCACCGTGGCTAAAATACTTTTCTAGCCACATATATAAACAGATAAAGAGGTAACGGCTGCCCATTTCTTTGAGATTTAGTTTAGAAATGCCCGCCCGGCGGTTTCGCCAAGTGATTGGCGTGACGGTCCAACTGTATCCGCGAACAATGGTTTTCAGCGGCAGTTCCACTGTGAGATTGAAATGCGGCGAAAGCAACGGCCGACAACCATCGATCACCGTTGCGCGGTAGGCTTTGAAGGCGTTGGTAGTGTCGTTTAGTTTCGTTCCGAACATAATGCCGATCATAAAATTTGCTATTCGATTCAGACGGAGTTTGAGCCAGGGGTAGTCAATCACGCCGCCGCCTTTAATGAACCGCGAGCCAAAGACCGCATCCCAGCCCTGGCTTAGCAGCGCCCAATATCGCGCCACGTCTCGGCAGTCGTCGGATTCGTCGGCCATCATGATCACGACGGCGTCGCCACTCATGCAGGCGAAGCCCTCAGCTACCGCCCTTCCGAAGCCATGGGGTCCTCGGTTCTGCACCGGCTTTAGCACCGTGATGTGTTGAGAGAGTTCTAGAAGCGTGGCCCAGGTGGAATCCGTGCTGCCGTCGTCGACGACAACGATCTCGTGCGGAATCTTCTGAAGGCGCAATTCGAGGTGTAGATGCTCAACCGTCGAGGAGATGCAGCCTTCCTCGTTGTGAGCGGGGATCACAACACTGAGTAAGCGTAAAGCAGCAGGATTGGGGCCGAGGACTGGCCCCAGTGAAGCGGATTGGACGCCCATGCCTCAATTTATAGAGCAAAGGCCGTTGGGTCAACACAGGCGCGGTAAAGTGCACGCGAGAAGTATTGTCTGTTTATGGCAGCATATGCGATCAGTGTTTAGTGTGAGGACTGCCGTGAGTCAGGCCGGACGGTACAGGGTCTGAGGGTCTGACGCCAAGCCTTGATTGACTGGTCGAAGGTGACGCTCAGCTAATGGACGGACACTAGATACGTCGCTTGCGTTCACTGTGAAAAACTCAAGCGCCGAGGGATTCCAGTTCTGTTCTCATCGGTTTGTGACGGAAGCCAATCGCCGAACAGATTGTTTCTGATTTCAAACTGCATGATTCCGAACCGGTCGTCGGCAGATTTCGCCAGGCGGCGCTCTCTTTGGCATTCGAACAAAAGAAAGACTGCCTTTCCCTATTGGCGAAGGCCGTGCAGCACAGAGAGGTAGAGCTTGTTTGGATAGAAGTCGATTCCCGATTCGATGCAATTCGCGATAAGCCGGTTTTTCGTAGTTTCGCGAATAAAATCTTTGTCGGTATTCCATTTTAGAAGCGGCAAATTGCAGTGTCGGTATGAGAGTAATCCATCGGGACGACGTCAGGGTACGATTTCTTCTCAATCAAGGGGATCAGGGTAGTCGTTCGGGTAAAAGACGAAGGCCCGGAGGACTTACTAATCTTGCCCTCTGATTTTTGCGATCCTGTTTAGCCTGTAGGAAGTGCTTCTTCCTCCGGCCTCTTCTTGTTCAATGACCCCTCCCGCGATCAGCTCTTCGATATCTCGAAGAGCAGTTCGCGAAGAAGCCTTCGTTATTTTCATCCACTTCTCTCTGGTCAGCTTTCCCTCGACTCCACTGACCAGTTTATTCAGGACTTTCTTCTGCCGGTCATTCAGACGGGCAGCATCCTTATTTACTCTCATTTCGTCCAAACGGTTTTCACCAGTCGCTTACGTCCGAACACCGTCTGGGCCATAAGACAAACAACGACCAGTGCTATCAACCTTGCTAACTCTCGCGATCTCGGAGCCCTACGCCCTTAGAATTCCTTCTGCCCGATCTATGCCACATCCACGACATTGGTTGGGCCTCGCGAAGCTGGCTGGGTTGGATGATCTATTTCACTGATATGCTGTCTCTGGACCGTGTGGATGGACCCTTCGGAAATTTCCAATCGGCGCGCAAGTGCCACTCTCTCCGCCAGCGACCAAACTGGTTCCGCTGGAGAAGCGGCCGCGACCCAAGCTCACACATCTCAATTTCACTTCCGCCACATTCCGGAATTGGACGGTTTTCGGGGGGTGTCAATTTTGCTCGTTTTCGTCGGCCACATTGTCGAATACCGGGCCGCCGGAGTGCGTAGCTACGCTCTCGCAACCAGCTGTGGGTCACTCGGTGTGTTGCTCTTCTTCGTCCTGAGCGGATTTCTAATCACCGGACTGCTACATCGAGAGCGCTCTACGACCGGCAAGATCGATTTCCGGCGGTTCTACGTGCGCAGGGTTCTTCGCCTCGGGCCGGCCTTTTTCCTCTTTCTATTGACCGTAGTTATTCTGATGTGTTTCGGCTTGGTTACCGACGTGCCGCGCAAGGAAATTATCGAGTGCCTGTTATATGCGAGAAATATTTTTGGCCGGAGCTTGACTCTCGGACACATTTGGTCGCTGTCGCTAGAGGAGCAGTTCTATTTGCTTTGGCCGTTTGTGTTTTCAATACTTGCGCTGCGGCGTAGCGCGAACATTGTCACGATCATTTGTCTTTCTATTGCGACATGGCGAACTGCTGCAATCGCTACGCACCTGTTTTCCTATGAGAGTGGCATTTACTCTAGACGTCCTTATTTTCGCTTCGATTCAATTCTGATTGGCGCGTGCCTGGTTCTCTGGCTTGCTTCTTCACCTCGGGCCCTAGTTCTTGGAAGGAAGCTGCTCTCGATTGTTCCACCAGTAGTGTTATGGGGCGCACTCTTGTGCTGGACAGCTCTCGGTGAAGATCTTACGCACGCGCTATACCTGTCAATTCAGGAAATTCTTGTCGCGATTGTCCTCGCGCAGTTGGTTCTGTGCAACTACACGAAGTATGCTGCCATATTTCGGTCAGGCGCACTGCGTTACCTCGGAACAATTTCGTACTCACTGTACCTTTGGCAGCAGTTGTTCCTTGTAACTTCCGTGCCGTCGTGGGGACCGTTACGCGAGTTCCCGCTGTGCGTCGTTGTCCCCGTCGCAATTGCGGCCGCTTCGAATCACTGGATTGAGAAGCCCGTCCTTGGCCTCAAGAACCGGCTCGCACCACAATCCTTGCCGAAATGAACCGCAAAGAATCCGGCACCGATGTTGAAGGTCATTTGTGACAGCATCGACGCATCGCTCGACAATCGGACCCGTTTTTGCAAAGGCAAGTTGGCCAGGGACGTCCTCGAAAGCCTATCCAGTCCGTTAGAACCTATCCGATGAGCCATATTCAATGGAGCGCGAAACAGTGACCTTCATATGCAGTTTGTGTGCTTCCTCAATGGCCGTTTGAAGTTCTTCGGGTGTAATGTCCGTGTAGGCCTTCGCAGAAGTAAATCCGACAGGATGCCAATACTGCACGAGGGATCGCGCGTCTGTCGGGCCATCCAGTTCAAGCATTTGCGAAATCGCTCCTGGCGCGCCTTCGAGATAAGGGGTCGTAAGTTCAAAGTTCGGTCCGGGCATCTGGCCGCTGTCGACACGGGCTTTTATCTGAACGTCGGCATAGGGGTCCATGGCACCTGTTGTGCGAGCGGTGGTGACTCCGCTTGCCAGATACAAAGGCGGAAACGTAAAGAACTGTTCGATTGCCAGCGGCGGGCCGGAAGCAGGAGAAATATAGAAAAGATGCTCGTGCATCCCCACCATACCAGGGATCAAAGTTTTTGAAGTCCCATCAATCGTGGTCGCTCCGGCAGGCATAGTGATTTGCGCCGTCGGCCCGACAGCCGCTATCTTCCCATGGTCAATGAGCACCGTCTGCACTGTCAGCACACTTGTATCGGTCCCATCAATTACTTCAACATTTGAAGTCGCGATTATGGGCGCCCGTGTCTTAATGAATGGGGAGGCCGTGTCTCCCGATTGTGCCGCTGCGGTGCCCGCCAAAGATAAAGAGCTGGCGGTTGGCGTCTTCCCCGGATTCATTCCAACGCGGTCCGCCGAACTCCAGGATGTAGATAGAACACCTGACCTCAGCAATTATTCCGGCGGATGCTCTTCAAATGTGAAACTTCGGCCATGTCTACGATTCAACTCTTTTCAGGTGGTCGGTCTCCGGCCACTCAGCTCCAGACTTCACCTTTAATTAAGGTAGCGCTATTGATCTCTAGCCGGTCTGACATCCGCGATATTTCCGCTCGCCTGCGAGGACGCCAAGGTAGCGAACCCCTCATTGAGACAATCTACTTGGCGACACATGGTGACAGTTGACATCGACCGCCATTTAGGACGGGACGCTCCTTTGTGCAGGCGGCGACCTCCAGGATCGGACTCCATGCCCTACGGAGGGCCCGTCGGTTCGAGCCGTGCTCGCTCGTACCAGCGGAGCACACGCAGCGCCCGGAGCGTGTTCCACCGGCTGGGCCGACTGTCGCCGTCCTCGAGCGCAAAGTGGACATTGCCGGGATGCGTGTTCTCCAGCAGCCAGGTGCCATCGGGCTGTTGCTTGGATCGGAGCAAATCGATCGCTTCGTCCATCCGCGAGTCCGGCATGTCCCCGACCGAGCG
>Ga0070707_100002154_pt1 | contig 18855 bp, 19 predicted proteins | sample KBSK5502metaG_FD_65468 | JGI IMG/M metagenome (GOLD analysis project Ga0070707, IMG submission 65468) | Corn, switchgrass and miscanthus rhizosphere microbial communities from Kellogg Biological Station, Michigan, USA - KBS K5-50-2 metaG | ecosystem: Host-associated > Plants > Roots >... | reverse complement strand
CGCGCACCTCGGGGTCGTCCAGCACCTGATTGGCGTCGCCGACCATGGGCAGGCGAGCGAGGTCGAGGCCGGCGCGGGGGCGGGTGAGATCGGCGTCGGCGATCCGATGGAGCACGAGACGGCAGCCCGCGCGCTCTCGCATCTCGGCGCCGTGGGTGTCCAGGATCTTGACCACGCCGGCGCCGACCGTACCGAGTCCGAGGAGGGCGATCTTGATCTCTGTCATGGGAAGCCGGGGAAGATCTCGGAGGGGTCGTCGTAGCGCCCTCTCCGGGGTCTCCTATCGCGTGTTGAGGCTCTTGAGGCCGCGCAGGGCCTGTTTGATGCGCTGCTCGTTCTCGACCAGGGCGAAGCGGACATAGCCTTCGCCGTACTCTCCGAAGCCGATGCCGGGCGAGATCGCCACCCGGCACTCTTGGATGAGCATCTTGGCGAACTCGAGGGAGCCCATGGCGCGGAAGGCGTCGGGGATGGGCGCCCAGACGAACATCGTGCCCCGGGGCTTGGGCACCGACCAGCCGAGCTTGTTGAGTCCGTCGACCAGGACGTCGCGCCGCTTCCGGTGCACCTCGACGATCTCGCGGACCACCGACTGGTCTCCCTCCAGCGCGACGATGCCGGCGATCTGGATGGGCTGGAATGCCCCGTAGTCGAGGTAGGACTTGATGCGCGCGAGCGCGTGGATCATGGTGGCGTTGCCGCACACGAAGCCCAGCCGCCACCCCGGCATGTTGTACGACTTCGACGTCGAGAAGATCTCCACGCCCACGTCCTTGGCCCCCGGCACCTCGAGGAAGGAGGGCGGGCGGTACCCATCGAAGGCGAAGTCCGCGTACGCGAAGTCGTGGACGACCATCAGCCGGTGCTCGCGCGCGAAGTCCACCACCTTCACGAAGAAGTCGCGGTCGACGCACAGCGTGGTCGGGTTGTGGGGGAAGGACAGGATCAGCATCTTGGCTTTGGGCCAGGCCAGGCGCGTCGTCTCCTGGAGCCGGGCGAAGAAATCATCCCCCGGCACGAGCGGCACCGAGCGCAGATCGCCGTCGGCGATGACCACCGAGTAGGAGTGAATCGGATAGGTGGGGTTGGGGACGAGGACCCCATCCCCCGGCTGCAGGACCGCCAGCGCCAGATGCGCCATACCCTCCTTGGCGCCGATGGTGGCGATGGCCTCCGTGTCGGGGTCCAGCTCCACGCCGTAGCGCCGGGCGTACCACGTTGTGACCGCCTTGCGGAGCCGGGTGATGCCCTTGGAAGCGGAATACCGGTGGTTGCGGGGGTTCTTCGCCGCTTCGCAGAGCTTGTCGACGATGTGCTTGGGCGTGCCCAGATCGGGATTGCCCATGCCCAGATCGATGATGTCCTCGCCCTGGGTTCGCGCCTTGCTCTTCAGGTCGTTGACGATGGAAAAGACGTAGGGCGGCAGACGCTTGATCCGGTAGAACTCATCCATAGAAGATTCTCGGATCATACTGCGGCGCGCGCGGGACTGTCAAGAAACCCACTCCGTGGCGCACACATAGCGGGCATCAGCTCGACGCGGATTTCAGGATTGACTCTCCCCGAGAGGGCATGCTAAAACGCCGGTGACCCGCAGGGCGGGAGCCCTGGGCGTCCTTGCTCCTCCACCCGGTCCTTGACTCGTGACGATTCGCACGGCGCTTACAGATCGGCAGTCAGCGAGAATCCGGCGCATGTCCGGGCCGCGGGTCGCGCGTGCCTAGGCGGTTCAGCTTCCTGATCGTGCGCGGCGACGGGAGCCGGGTCCTCCGTATGAGCGTCCCGGGCTGGGCGCTGCGCGCGGCCCTCACCAGCGCCACGCTGGCGCTGGTGCTCGTCGCGATCTCCCTCGGCGTGTTCTTCCCGGACTACCTGTCCCTGCGCCAGCAACGACAGAGCCTCGCCGCCTTGCTGCCCCGTGCCGCCGAGCAGCAGGCCCTCGTCGCGCTGTACCAGCAGCGCGTGCGCGAGGTGCGAGCCGAGATCGATCGCTGGCGTGCCCTGCACGAGAAGATCTGGGAACCCTTCGGTCCCGACGCAGGCCCGGCGAAGCGTACCAGCGGCATCGGCGGGGGGACCTCGTCGGGCTTCTTCGAGGCGCTGCCCGGCCGCGCGGACGTGAGGGAAGAGCTTTCGCGACTGATCAGCACGGTGAGGGAGGAAGGGGAGAATCTCCGGTCGCTGGAGCGGTTCCTGAGCCGTGCCAGCAAGGTCCTGGCCTCGCTCCCCTCGCGCTGGCCCCTGCGCGGTCCCGTCAACTCCGACTTTGGAAAGCGGCTCTCGCCGTGGAGTCCCAACTCCGAGTTTCACAGCGGCATGGACATCGGCGCGCCCGTCGGGACGCCGCTCCATGCTCCCGCCCCGGGCGTGGTGGTGTTCGCGGGACGCCATGCCGAATACGGGATCACCGTGATCCTCGATCACGGGAACGACACCCAGTCCCTCTACGGCCATCTCTCGCGGCTGAACGTCATTCTGGACGAGAAGGTCGGGCGGGGTCAGATGATCGGCTGGAGCGGCTCTACCGGCCGTTCCTCCGGGCCCCATCTCCACTACGAGATCCAGGTGAAGGGTCAGCCGGTGAATCCCCACACCTACCTCTGGGACTAGCAGAGGCTGCTGAAAAAGGCCCATCTGCTTCGTTGGCGCCCTCGGCTGCACGCTCAACGTACAGGCAGTACGCCTCGCGTGCAGCTCTCGGGCGCCGCCTCGCAGCTGGACCTTTTTGAGCAGCCTGCGAGTTTTTCAGCGGCTGGCTACGCGCGGACCTGGCAGGCGACCCAGTGGTCCCGCGAGACCTCCTTCAGCACCTGCTCGTTCTCCGAGCACGACGGCACGCGCAGGGCGCAGCGCGTGTGGAAGCGACAGCCCGACGGCGGCTTGATCGGGCTCGGCACGTCCCCCTCGAGAATGATCCGCTTGCGCTTGACGGCAGGGTCGGGGATGGGCACCGCCGACAGCAGCGCCTCCGTGTACGGGTGCTTGGGATTGTTGTAGAGCTCCTTGGCGGGCGCGATCTCCACGATCTTGCCGAGGTACATGACGGCCACCCGCGTCGAGATGTGCTCGACGACGGAAAGGTCGTGGGCGATGAACAGATAGGTCAGGTTGAACTGCTTCTGCAGATCCTCGAGCAGGTTGATCACCTGGGCCTGGATCGAGACGTCGAGGGCGGACACCGGTTCGTCGGCGACGATCAGCTTGGGATTCACCGCGAGCGCGCGGGCGATGCCGATGCGCTGGCGCTGGCCGCCCGAGAACTCGTGCGGGTAGCGCCGGAGGTGTTCGGAGCTGAGCCCCACCGTCTCGAGCAGGTGTACGACGCGCTCCTCGCGTTCCCGCTTCGTCTTCGCCAGCTTGTGGATCACCAGCGCCTCGCCGATGATCGAGCCGACGGTCATCCGCGGGTTCAACGACGCGTACGGGTCCTGGAAGATGATCTGCATGTCCCGGCGCAGGTGCCGGAGCGAGCGCTTGTCGAGCGTGGTCACGTTCTGGTCGCCGAACCACACCTCGCCCGCGGTGGGCTCGATGAGGCGGAGAATGCAGCGCCCGGTGGTGGACTTGCCGCATCCCGACTCGCCGACCAGGCCCAGCGTCTCCCCCTTGATGATGTCGATGGACACATCGTCCACGGCGTGGACGCGGGCGACCTCCCGGGAGAAGAGACCGCCGCGGATCGGAAAGTACTTCTTGAGGTTCTTGACTCGCAGAAGCGACGTCTCAGCCATGGTAGACCCCTAGGTAGACGACGGGGTTAGTACAACCAGCACGAGACTTTGTGCCCGGGCTTGACTTCTTTGAGCGCGGGGTCCTTCTCGGTGCAGACGGATTTCACGAAGGGGCAGCGCGGCGCGAAGCGGCAGCCGGGGGCGATGTCGCCGCGGAGCGTCGGCACCGTGCCCGCGATCGTCTCGAGGCGACGACGCTCCGTCGCCGCGAGGTCGATGCGCGGGATCGACCGCAACAGCCCCTGCGTGTAGGGGTGCAGCGGGTCCTTGAACAGCTCCCCGACCAGGGCTTCCTCCGCCACCTTGGCCGCGTACATCACGACCACCCGCTGGGCCGTCTCCGCGATCACGCCCATGTCGTGGGTGATCAGCATGACCGCCATCTTGAGCTTGGACTTGAGCTCGTTCAGCAGCTCCAGGATCTGGGCCTGGATCGTGACGTCGAGGGCGGTGGTGGGCTCGTCGGCGATGAGGAGGTTGGGGTTGCAGGACAGGGCCATCGCGATCATGATGCGCTGGCGCATGCCGCCCGAGAGCTGATGCGGGTATTCCTTCACCCGCCGCTCGGCGTTCGGGATGTGCACGATCTTGAGCATCTCGACCGTCTTGTCCATGGCGTCGCGCCGCCCCAGCCCCTCGTGCAACCGCAGCGCCTCGGCGATCTGCTCGCCGCAGGTGAACACGGGGTTGAGCGAGGTCATCGGCTCCTGGAAGACCATGGAGATCTCTTTGCCGCGGATCCTCCGCATCCGGTTGGCGGGCAGGGTCACCAGGTCGACGCCGTTGTAGATGATCTCCCCCTCCACGATCCGGCCGGGCGGCTGGGGGATGAGCTTCATGATGCTGAGCGCGGTCACCGACTTCCCGCATCCGGACTCGCCGACCACGCCGAGGGTCTCGCCCTGGTTGATGTAGAGGTCGACGCCGTCCACGGCCCGCACCACGCCCTCGTCGGTGAAGAAGTAGGTCTTGAGATTCTTGACGTCCAGCAGGCGTTGCTCGGCCATGGCGGTGGCTCCTCGTTCCCAGATGGGTAGCGGCTACCAGGCCGCGGTGATCTCCCGGAAGGCCTCGAGGGCGCGCGCGGCGTCCTCGGCGTCGACATCCTTGTGGGTCACGCAGCGGATCGAGGTGGGACCGATCTGGTGGATCTTCACCTTGCGGGCGAGCGACCCCGTCACCAGCTCGCCGGCGCCGCCCGAGCGGTCGACGTGGAAGATCACGATATTGGTCTGGACATTGCCGAGGTCCAGCCGGATCCACGGGAGCTTGGCGACTCCCTCGGCAAGCCGCCGGGCATTGGCGTGGTCCTCGGCCAGGCGGTCGACCATGGACTCGAGCGCGACCAGCCCCGCCGCGGCGAGGACGCCCACTTGGCGCATGCCGCCCCCCAGCATCTTCCGGACGCGACGGGCCCGCGAGACGAAATCCCGGGAGCCGCACACGAGAGAGCCGACGGGCGCGCCGAGCCCCTTGGACAGGCAGAAGGTGATGGAATCCACGTGCCGCGCGAAGTCGGCGACGGGCCGGCCGAGGGCCACCGCGGCGTTCCAGATGCGGGCGCCGTCCAGATGCACGGGCACGCCGGCGCCGTGTGCCACCGCGGCGACGGCGGCGATCTCTTCCGGCGTGCAACAGGTGCCGCCGTGACGATTGTGCGTGTTCTCCAGGCACACGAGCCCCGTCACCGGGATATGAACGTTGCTCGGGCGGATGTGCTCGCGCACCTGCTCCGGGTCGAGAAATCCGCGCGGGGTCTTGAGGGGCAGGGTCTGGACACCCCCGAACATCGCCGCCGCCGCGACCTCGTAGTTGAAGATATGACAGTCGGCGTCGAGGATGATCTCCTGACCGGGCCGCGTCTCTGTCAGCACCGACACGAGATTGCCCTGGGTGCCCGAGGAAACGAACAGCGCCGCCTCCTTGCCCGTGCGCCGCGCCGCCAGCTCCTCGAGCCGGCGCACCGTGGGATCCTCCTCCCACACGTCGTCGCCGACCTCGGCGCGCGCCATGGCCTCCCGCATGAGCGGCGTCGGCAGAGTCAAGGTATCGGAGCGCAGGTCGACGATGTCGTGCATGGAGTTACCTCGTGGCCGTGGTCTTCAGCCGTTGAGCCGCGCGGCGGCCCCACTCGGTATAGGAGTACTCGGTGGCGAGGCGCCGGAAGGTGTCCTGGGCTTCCTGGTTGCGGCCGTCGATCGCGTACACCTCGCCCAGACGGTAGAGGGCCTCCGGGATGACGAGGGTGCGCGGGTAGTCCTTGACGACGTTCTCCAGGCGCTGGCGGGCGGCGGCCGGGTTGCCCTGGTTGATGTAGTAGCTCGCAACCCACAACTCCTTCTGCGCCAGGCGTCCCCGCCCGATGTCGATCTTGGCGAGGGCGTCGGCCGCGTACCGGCTCTCCGGGTACTCGCGGATCAGGACCTTGAACGCGTCCATCGCCTTGATCGTGATCGCCTGGTCCTGCTCCACCGGCTTCAGCTGATCGTAGTAGCTCATGGCCAGCCGGAACTGCACGAGGTCGGCGATCTGATGCTTCGGGTAGAAGGCGATGAAGGTCTCGAACTCCTTGATCGCCTTCTCCCACTCGGCCGAGCGGTAGTATGTTTCGCCGATCAGGAATCGCGCCCGGGGCGCGTAGGCCGATTGCGGGTGGCGCTCGACGATCTTCTTGAATGCCGTCCGCGCGTCCTCGTAACGGCTCCGGTCCAACTCCTTCTCGCCGATTGCGTACAGATCCGCGGCGGGTAGCAAGGGCTGCGGGCGCTGCCGGAAATAATCGGTGATGCCGGAAATGCCGGAACACCCCCCGAGGAGGAGCACCGCCAGCAGCGCCGAGAAAACCGAGAGGGAGTTGGGGCGCATCAGCACGGGGTCAGGTTTCCAGTTCGGTCAGTTTTACGGTGAGATTCCTGAAAAGTCAAGGACATTGACACGGCGCACCCTCGCTCGTATGATCCCGCCATGCCACCCGTGGAGAGCGTTCCCCTGTCCGCGCCGGCGCCGTTTCCCAAAATGTTTCGGGTCCGGCAGACCTTTGCCCGGCCGCGTCTCGCCGACATCCCGGGCGGTGTCCGGACCGCGCTCGGCTCGGCCGGGCTGCCGATCAAACGAGGCGACACGGTGGCTGTCGGGGCCGGGAGCCGCGGAATCGCCAACATCGACGTCATTGTCAAGGCCGCCGTGGACTGGCTCAAGGCGCTGGGCGCTCGGCCCTTCGTGTTCCCCGCGATGGGGAGCCACGGTGGGGCGACCCCCGAGGGCCAACGGGAGGTACTCGCCCACTACGGGATCACCGACGCGACGATGGGGTGCGAGATCCGTGCCACCATGGACGTGGTCCAGGTGGGTGAGACGATGGGACTCCCGGTCTGGCTCGACCGCATCGCCTCCGAGGCGGACTGGATCGGGCTCGTGAACCGGGTCAAGCCCCATACCGACTTCAAGGGTTCCATCGAGTCCGGCCTCTTCAAGATGATGACCATCGGCCTCGGCAAGTACAAAGGGGCCACCCAGTATCACCGCGCCAACGTCAACCACGGCTACGAGACCGTCATCACGGCGGTGGGCCGCGAGATGCTCGAGAAGGCGCGCATCGGCTTCGGGCTCGGGATCGTCGAGAACGGCTACGACGAGACGGCGCGCGTGGAGGCCTTCAACGCGGCCGATCTCGAGGCGGGCGAGCGCCGGCTCCTCAAGGACGCGCGCGAGTGGATGGCGCGGCTGCCCTTCTCGCCGATCGACGTGCTGGTCGTCGAGGAGGTCGGCAAGAACATCTCGGGGTCGGGCATGGACACCAATGTGATCGGCCGCCCCTCCAATCCCCACGAGCCCTTCCCCGCCGATCCCAAGATCCTCTGGATCGTGGCGCTCGACCTCACCGAGGAGAGCGGCGGCAACGCCACCGGCATCGGCAATGGCGACTTCACGACGCGGCGGCTCGCGGACAAGGTCGACTGGAAGGTCACGGCCATCAACTGCCTGACCGCGTGCGCGCCCAACGGCGGCAAGCTGCCGCTCGTCTTCGCGTCCGACAAGGACGCCGTGGAGAACGCGCTCGGCTGCATCGGGCTCACCACGCCCGCCGCCGCCCGGGTGATCCGCATCAAGAACACCTTGATGCTCGCCGAGATCGAATGCTCCGAGGCGTTCCTGCCCGAGATCGCCAAGCGCCCGGACCTGGCCGTCGTGGGCGAGGGGCAACCGCTGGGGTTCGACCCTGCCGGTCAGATCATTTCGCTGCACCCCTGAGCGGAGGTCGCGGCGGCGCCCCTGAGAGCCTTGTGTCAGGATGGGCGGGAGCGCTGGCGGAGGAACTCGATCACGCCGGGCAGGATGGACAGTCCGATAATCGCGAAGATCACGAGCGTGAAGTTCTGCCTGACCACGGGGATATTGCCGAAGCCATAGCCGCCCAGCACGAGGGCGGCGATCCAGCCGACCCCGCCCACCACGTTGTAGACCACGAACCGCGCGTAGCGCATCCGCCCGATCCCGGCGACGAAGGGAGCGAACGTGCGGATGATGGGCACGAATCGCGCGATGACGATGGTCTTGGCGCCGTGCCGTTCGTAGAAGCGGTGGGTTCGCTCGAGATATTCGCGCTTGAGGAAGCGGACACCTTCCTTGCGGAAGACCCGCGATCCCATCCGGTAGCCGATCGCGTAGTTCACCGTGTCTCCCGCCACCGCAGCCACGGTCAGGAGCAACAGCACGAGCCCGAGGTCGAGCGCGCCGGCGGCCGCGAAGGTGCCCACGGCGAAGAGCAGCGAGTCGCCCGGCAGGATCGGCGTCACCACCAGCCCCGTCTCGCAGAAGATGATGAGGAACAGGATCAGATAGGTCCACGTCCCGTAGTCCTGGATGACGGCGTTCAGATGGCGGTCGAGGTGGATCACGAGATCCCACGCCGTTGCGATCAGGGCCATGGCGCTCCTTTGCTGAGGGTGGCCGGGGGCAGGCTATGCGCCCGCCCATTGTAGCGTCTCTCCTCTGTACACGGCGGTGGTCACGTCGGGGACGAGGAGTGCGACCCCATCGCGGGGATGAGCGGCTAGAGCAGTTTCTCCATGATGATGGTGTCCACCCACCGGCCGTCGACGAGCCCCTGCTCGTGGTACACGCCCACCGTGGTGAAGCCCAGGCGCGCGTAGAGCGCGACGCCGGACTCGTTGAAGGGAAACGCCGCGAGCACCATCTTGTGGTAGCCGAGGCCGCGCGCCATCTCGATGAGGCGCTCGAGGAGCTGGCGGCCGACCCGCCGGCCGCGCCAGGCGCGCTCGACGTAGACGGAGAAGTCGGCCACGTACTGATACGCCGGCCGCGCGCTGAACGGGTTGAGGCTGCCCCAGCCGATGACGCGGCCGTCGGCCTCGGCGACGATGACCGGATGGCGCGGGCCTCGCGCCGCCATCCACTCCCGGCGCTCCGCCGGCGTCCGCAGCTCCGTCTCCAGCGTCGCGATGCGGTCTTCGATGCCCTGGTTGTAGATCGCGCAGATGGCTTCGGCGTCGGCGGCGTGCGCCGTGCGGACGGTGATCGCGCTCACGGCTTCGCCGGCTCGAGGGGGGCTCGAGTCCATGGGCATTTATACCGCAGTCCGCCGTCACTGACACGGGCTTTTGGGTATAATGCGGCTCGTGTTCGACAGCAAGCGCTTCTTCGAGGAGTCGTGGCCCAAGATCTCGCAGGGTTTCGCGTCCGAGGCCGACGCCGAGACGGAGATTGGCTGGATCCTGAGCCACGCCCGCCCGCCCGCGGGCGCGCGCGTGCTCGACGCCCCGTGCGGCTTCGGGCGGCACTCGCTGGCGCTGGCCCGCCGCGGCTTTCGCGTCACGGGCGTGGATCTCTCGGAGACGGAGCTCGAACGCGCCCGCGAGCGGGCGCGGGCGGCCCACCTCACGCTCGAGCTGGTGCGACAGGACATGCGCGACATGGAGTTCTCGGGCGAGTTCGACCTCGCCCTCAACCTGTTCTCCAGCATCGGCTACTTCTCCGACGACGAGGATCGGCTGCTCATCGATCGCTTCGGGATGGCTCTCTGCACCGGCGGGCTCTTCGTCCTCGACACGCGCAACCGTGATCACTTCATCCGTCACTACCCCGGCGAGGAACTCGTCACCGTGCCGGGGGGCACCGTGCTCGTCAAGAACACGTTCGACTTCACCACGAGTCGGGTGCGCCAGGACTGGTGGCTCGAAAACGGCCAGGCCCCGCTCGACCAGATGGAGATCCGCCTCTACTCCGCCCACGAGCTCCATCGGATGCTGCGCCCCGAGCGCTGGTCCTCGGTGGAGCTGTTCGGCGGCCTGGACGGGCGGCCGTTTCAGGTCGACTCGCCGCGACTCGTGCTCGTCGCGACCAAGTAACCCCAAGGAGGCTCGTATGCCGATCGATGCTCGCCATCCGAAGGAGATCCGCGCCGAGATCCGGCGCGGCACCCTCGCCGGAATCACGGCAGGATTGGCGCCGGGCTTCGTCCAGGCCAACCTCGCCATCCTGCCCAAGGACAGCGCCTACGACTTCCTGCTCTTCTGCCAGCGCAACCCGCGCCCGTGTCCGCTCATCGAGGTCACCGACGTGGGCTCGCCGGAGCCGACCGGCGTCGCGCCGGGCGCCGATCTCCGGACGGATCTGCCCCGGTACCGCATCTACAAGGACGGCGTGCTCGCGGACGAGGTGACCGACGTCACGCCCTTCTGGCGCGATGACCTCGTCAGCTTCCTGCTCGGCTGCTCGTTCACCTTCGAATGGGCGCTGCTCGACGCCGGCATTCCCATGCGCCACATCGACCTGGGCAAGAACGTGGCCATGTGGAAGACCTCGATCGACTGTCGCCCCGCCGGGCGCTTCCACGGTCCCATGGTGGTCTCCATGCGGCCGATCCCGACCGCGATGGTGTCCAAGGCGGTGACGGCGTCCGCCCGCTACCCCAATGCCCACGGCGCGCCGGTGCACATGGGCGATCCTGCCGCCATCGGCATCGCCGACGTGACCAAGCCGGACTGGGGCGACTTCGTGGGCATCGGCGCGGGGGAGGTGCCGGTGTTCTGGGCGTGCGGCGTGACGCCGCAGGCGGTGGCGCTGGAGTCCAGGCCCGCGTTCATGATCACGCACAGCCCGGGCCACATGTTCATCACGGACCTGCCGAACCACGCCCTCGCCGCGTTCTGAACCCCCTGCTCATCCACGACGGGGGGCCGCTCACGACGGTGCAGGATCTGGGGCGGCCGGGCTATCTGCGTGTCGGGATCCCGGCGTCGGGTCCCGTGGACGAGGGCGCGTTCGTCCTCGCCAATCGTCTCGTCGGAAACGCCGACGGCGCCGCCTCACTCGAGTGCACCCTGATCGGGCCTCGCGTGGAGTTCACCGATGAGCGCGTGGTGGCGGTGACCGGCGCCGAGATGGCGGCGACGCGAAACGGCACCGAAGCGCCGCGCTGGCAGGCCTTTCGCGTGAGAGCGGGCGATGTCCTCAAGCTCGGGCCGGCCCGCAGCGGCGTGCGCGCGTATGTGGCTGTCTCGGGCGGCATCGATACGCCGGCCGCCCTCGGCTCCCGCGCGACCTATGTGCGTGGCCAGCTCGGCGGCCTCGGCGGCCGCGCTCTCAAGAAGGGCGATGCCTTGCCACTGGGCGTGGCGCGCGGGGGACGCCTCGGGCGAGTCCGCACCGGCGCCATCGCGGAGTACGCGAGCGAGGCCGCGGTGTGTGTCATCCTGGGACCGCAGGATGATCGCTTCACCGCGCGCGGTATCGCCGCGTTCATCGAGGGTCCGTACGAGGTGCTGCCCCAGAGCGACCGCATGGGGGCGCGGCTTCGCGGGCCCATCATCGAGCACACCCGGGGCCACGACATCGTCTCCGACGGTATTCCGCTCGGTGGCATCCAGGTCGTCGGCGATGGCCAGCCCATCGTCCTCCTGGTGGACAGACAGTCCACGGGGGGCTATACCAAGATCGCGACGGTCTGCTCCTTCGAGATCGGCCGCGTCGGGCAGGTCAGGCCCGGCCAGCGGCTTCGCTTCCGGCGCGTGACGGTCGCGGAAGCGCAGGCCCGGCGCCGCGCGTGGCAGGCCGACCTGGACACCGCGATCGAGTGGAGCCCATCACCCTGACCCGCTCCCTGAGGGGAGAGGGAAGTGAAAGGAGATGACCCATGTGGCAAGGCCATGTCGTCTCGCTGCATATCGCTCCCGAAGCCTCCGCCCAGATGGAGACGGTCATCGAGGTGCGCGCCGTGCCCGGCCGCGGGCTCGAGGGAGACCGGTACTTCAAGGGCAACGGTTTTTACTCCCGGCGGCCGAGCCCGGGCGGGCGCGAGGCGACGCTGATCGAGGTGGAGAGTGTCGCGGCGCTCGACGGTGGCATCGAAAACGCCAGCGGAGATACGCTCGGCATCAAGCTTGGGCCGGCGCTCACGCGCCGCAACATCGCGACCTCGGGCGTCCCTCTCAACCATCTCGTGGACCAGGAGTTCTGGGTGGGCGCGGTCCGCATGAGGGGCACGCGGCTCTGCGAGCCGTGCAAGCACCTGGACGAGCTGACCCAGCCGGGCGTGATGGGCGGGCTCGTCCACCGCGGCGGCCTGCGCGCTCAGATCCTCACGGAGGGTGTGATTCGGCCTGGCGATATCATTCGCCCCGCTCCCTGAAGCTTCGGCGGCGCTGACATTTCAGCGATAATGCGTGAGAGGCCGACCCGATGACGAACACCCCGCTCAAGCGGACTCCGCTCTACGACGCCCACGTCAAGGCGGGCGCGCGGATGGTTCCGTTCGGCGGCTGGGAGATGCCGGTCCAGTACGCGGGCATCGTCCAGGAGCATCGTGCCGTCCGCGGGGCAGTGGGGCTCTTCGACATCAGCCACATGGGCGAGTTCGAGATCGAGGGCCCTGACGCTCTCGCGATCGTTCAGCGGCTGTGCACCAACGATGCCTCGGCCCTCGCCGTGGGCCAGGTCCAGTACTCGCTCCTGTGCTATCCCGAGGGCGGCATCGTGGACGACCTCACGCTCTACCGCCTGGCCGACGACCGCTTCATGCTCACGGTGAACGCCGCGAACATCGACAAGGACTGGCAATGGGTGACCGCGCACGGTGAGGGGGCCGCCCGATGGAACAATGTGAGCGAGGAGACGGCGCTCGTGGCCGCTCAAGGACCAAAGGCCGAGGCGTTGATGGAGCGACTCGTCGGCGCGGACGTGACGCGCCTGCCCTACTACCGCTTCGTGCGTGGCACGGTGGCCACGGTACCGGCGCTCATCTCGCGGACGGGCTACACGGGTGAGGACGGCTTCGAGCTCTACGTGCCCGCGCCGCGCGCCGAAGACCTCTGGCACGCGCTCCTGGAGGCGGGCCGCCCCGACGGGATCCAGCCGATCGGGCTCGGCGCCCGGGATACGCTCCGGCTCGAAATGAAGTTCGCGCTCTACGGCAATGACATCGACGAGACCACGAATCCCCTCGAAGCGGGGCTCGGCTGGGTAGTCAAGCCCGCCAAGGGCGACTTCATCGGGCGGGACGCCATCGAGACGCTGCGCACCCGCGGCGTCTCCCGCCGGCTCGTGGGCTTCGAGATGGTGGAACCGTCGGTGCCGCGTCACGGCTATCGGCTGCTCGCGGACGGCGCTCCCGTCGGCGTCGTGACGTCCGGCTCCTTCGGCCCCGCCGTCCTCCGCTACATCGGCATGGGCTACGTGCCGCCGGCGCTGTCGGCCATCGGAAGCGCGCTGGATGTCGAGGTGCGCGGCCGCGCCCAGCGCGCCCGCGTCGTCCGCACGCCGTTTTACGCCTCGAAGGTCAAGAAACCCTAGGAGAGCGCGATGTCCAATGTTCCGGCGGATCTTCAGTACACGCGCGAGCACGAGTGGGCGAAGGTCGAGGGCGACCGGGCCCGGATCGGCATCACCGCATTCGCTCAGGAGCAGCTCGGGGACGTCGTGTTCGTCGAGCTGCCCAAGGTGGGCGCCCGGGTGACGGCGCTCAAGACCTTCGGCGTCGTCGAGTCGGTGAAGGCGGTGTCAGACCTCTTCGCGCCGGTGTCGGGCGAGGTCGTGGAGGTCAACGCCGAGCTCGCGACGAAGCCGGAGACGGTGAACGCTGATCCGTACGGGCAGGGCTGGATGATCGTCGTCAAGGTGGCCGACGCCAAGGAGCTGAGCGGCCTGCTGAGCGCGTCGGATTACGAGGCGCTCATCACCGCGGCGCACTGAGAGCGGGCCGGTCATGCGCTACATCTCCAACACGCCCGCGCAGCAACGGGAGATGCTCGAGATCATCGGCGCGTCGTCGATCGAGGATCTGCTCGTCCGCATCCCGCCCAAGGCGCGGCTCTCGCGGCCGCTCGCCCTGCCGCCCGCCATGGCGGAGATGGACCTCGTCCGTCATCTCCGCCGTCTCAGCGCGGAAAATGCCGGCGCCGACGACTACGCGTGCTTCCTGGGCGGCGGCGCCTACGATCACGCGGTCCCGAGCCCGATCAACCACCTCGTCTCGCGCGGGGAATTCTTCACCGCCTACACGCCCTATCAGCCGGAGGCGAGCCAGGGGACGCTCCGGACCATTTACGAGTACCAGAGCATGATCGCCGAGCTCTGCGGCATGGAGGTGGCCAACGCGTCCATCTACGACGGCGCGTCCTCCCTGGCCGAGGCCGTTCTCATGGCCCATGCGGTGACCGGGCGCGACGGGATCGTGCTGTCGCGGAGCGTGAACCCCCTCTACCACCAGGTCGTGGAGACCTATTGCGAGGGGCCGAACCTCAGGCTCCGATCGGCGCCGCTCGCGGACGGGCTCACCGACCCCGACGCGCTCAGGAAGATCGTCACGGGAGCGACCGCCGGTGTGGTGGTCCAGTACCCGAATTTCTTCGGGTGCCTCGACGATGTCAAGGCGGTGGCGGAGATCGCCCACGCGGTTGGCGCCCTGCTGATCGTCGTCGCCGATCCGGTGAACCTCGGCCTCCTCACCCCGCCCGGCGCGCTCGGCGCCGACATCGTCGTGGGCGAGGGGCAGGGGCTCGGCGTGCCCCTGAGCTTCGGCGGCCCCAACCTCGGCGTCTTCGCCACCCGCCAGGACCTCGTGCGGCGAATGCCCGGGCGACTGGCCGGCGCCACCGTCGACGTGGACGGAGCGCGCGGATTCGTCCTCACGCTCCAGACGCGCGAGCAGCATATCCGCCGGGAGAAGGCCACCTCCAACATCTGCACCAACGTGGCGCTCTGTGCGCTCATGGCGACGATCTACCTCGCCATCATGGGCAGGCGCGGGCTCCGGCGCGTGGGGGAGCTGTCGGTGGCCAAGGCCCACTACGCGGCGGCCGAATTCGCGAAGGTCCCCGGCGTCCGGCTCCGCTTCGGGGCGCCGTTCTTCAAGGAGTTCACGCTCCAGCTTCCCAAATCACCGGAGCGCGTGGTGCGGCGCTTGATGAAGCACAAGATCCTGGGCGGCGTGCCGCTCAAGGCGTTCGATCGCCAGTACAAGGACTGCCTCCTCGTCGCCGTCACCGAGAAGCGCACGCGGGACGAGATCGACGCCTACGCGGCCGCGCTCGCGGCGGCGGTGGCGTGAGGCCGGCCATGCCCAGGGCCCGGCCCGCGTACGACAAGCTGATCTTCGAGCTGTCCTCGCCCGGGCGCTTCGCCTACTCGCTGCCCGAGTGCGACGTGCCCGAGGGCGATCCGGCGGCGCTCTTGCCGAAGGCCCACCTCCGCGAGACGCCGCCCGCGCTGCCCGAGGTGTCCGAGGTCGACGTGATCCGCCACTACTCACGCCTGTCGCTCATGAACTACGGCGTGGACACGCACGTCTACCCGCTCGGTTCCTGCACCATGAAGTACAACCCGAAGATCAACGAGGACATGGCCCGCCTCGCCGGCTTCGCGCGACTGCATCCGCTGACCCCGGAAGGCGCGAGCCAGGGCGCGCTCCGACTGATGCACGAGCTCAGCCGCGACCTCGCCGAGATCTCGGGCATGGACGAGGTCTCGCTCCAGCCCGCCGCCGGCGCCCAGGGCGAGCTCACGGGTGTCCTCATGATCCGCGCGTATCATCTGGCGCGGGGCGAGCGGCGCTCGAAGGTGCTGATCCCCGACTCCGCCCACGGGACCAACCCGGCCTCCACCGCGCTCGCCGGCTACTCCGTCGTCCAGCTCAAGTCCGACGACAACGGCGAGGTGGACCTCGGCGACCTCGAGCGCCACCTCGACGCCGACGTGGCGGCGTTCATGATCACCCAGCCCAACACGCTCGGCCTCTTCGAGTCGCGCATTCACCAGATCACCGAGCAGTGCCATGCCCGGGGTGTGCAGGTGTACATGGACGGCGCCAACTTCAACGCCATCCTCGGTATCACGCGTCCGGGCGACCTCGGCTTCGACGTCTGCCACTTCAATCTGCACAAGACCTTCACCACGCCTCACGGCGGCGGCGGGCCGGGCGCGGGGCCGGTGGGCATCAAGTCGCACCTGGCGCCGTTTCTGCCCGCGCCGGTGGTGGTGGCGGACGGCAAGGGATTCCGGCTCGACTGGAGCCGCCCGCAGTCCATCGGCAAGCTCCAGGCGTTCTGGGGCAACTTCGGCATGCTGGTGCGCGCCTATGCCTATATCCGCACGATGGGACCGGATGGACTCCGATCCGTCTCCGAGAACGCGGTGCTCAATGCGAACTACGTCCTGAGGCGGCTCGAGGCGCACTACGACCGCTCCGCCCCGGGGCCATGCATGCACGAGTGCGTGCTCTCCGCGCGCCGCCAGAAGCGGCTCGGCATCACCGCGACCGACATCGCCAAGCGTCTGCTCGATCTCGGGTTCTATGCTCCGTCGGTCTACTTCCCGCTCATCGTCGAGGAAGCGCTGATGATCGAACCCACGGAGACGGAGTCGAAGGAGGCGCTCGACGAGTTCTGCGACGCCATGATCCAGATCGCGCGCGAGGCGGAGTCGAATCCCCAGGTGATCAAGGACGCGCCCGTGACCACGCCGGTGCGCCGGCTCGACCAGACCCTGGCCGCCCGCCAGCCACGCCTCCGCTGGACCCCCGGGGTCAGGCCTTGACGTCTATACAAGTCACCAGGCTCCAACGCGGCAGACGCGGGCGCGTGATCGGGAATGTCTGAATGTATAGAAGTCAAAGCCTGACCCCGGGGTTTCGGCTGCTCGTGACTGCGCCCATGAGCGGCGCCGCCAACATGGCGCTGGATGAGGCGCTGCTCCAGCGTCGCCTGCTCGCGCTCACGCCGCCGACGGTCCGGTTCTTCGCCTGGCGGCCGCCCACGATCTCGCTCGGTTATGCGCAGCCTCTGGATGACCGCATCGATCTGGATGCGGCCGCCCGCCTGGGGATCGGCCTCGTGCGACGTCCCACTGGCGGCAGCGCGATCCTCCACGAAGGTCCGGACCTCGAGCTGACGTATAGCGTCGTGGCGGTCGCCAACGATTTCGCGGGGGCCGACGATCTGTACGCCACGTATCGGTGGATCGGCGCCGCCCTCGCGGCGGGGCTCCAGATACTCGGCGCCCCCGCCCAAATGGTCGCGGCGCAGCCGTCGGCCCCCGCCGCGATGCCGGCCTTCTGCTTCTTGCGGACCGGCTCCTACGAGTTGGAGGTCGATGGGAAGAAGCTGGTCGGCAGCGCCCAGCGGCGTCGGGGCGCGGGGTTCCTCCAGCACGGCTCGGTGATGCTCGGCGCAGAGCCCGAGCGCCTCCACCGCGTCTTTCCCGCGGAGCCGGACCCGCTCGCGGAGATGACCACGCTCGAGGCCGTGCTGGGCCGCCGCCTGTCGTTTCGCGAGACGGCGGACGCGCTGGCGCGCGGCTTCGTCGAGACGCATGGGCTCGATCTTCGCCCCGGTGACCTCGACGCCGACGAAGCGGGGCTGGCGGAGGTTCTGACCCGGGAGAAGTACGCCACGGACCCGTGGACTCGCGCCGGACGGACACCGGCCGCCCTCACGGGACGCTGATGCCGGAGTTTTCGCGCGAGTATCCCGATGCGCCGCGCGCGGGCGTGGGCGCCGTCGTCCTCGACGGCGACCGTGTGCTCTTGGTGCGCCGTGGCCTGCCGCCGTCAAAGGGCAAGTGGAGCATCCCCGGCGGGCTGATCCACCTCGGCGAGCGCCTCGAGGCAGCGGTGGTCCGCGAGGTCGAGGAGGAGTGCGGGCTTTCCGTGCGGCTCGTCGGGCTCTGTGGCGTCATCGACCGCGTGACCATGGCCGAGCGGCCCCGTCCCGGGGATCCGCCGCCGGTCCGCTACCACTATGTGATCATCGACTACGTGGCGATCCCGATCGGCGGCAGCGTGCGCGCGGGAAGCGACGCCGCCGATGCGCGCTGGGTTCCCATCGCCGAGCTGCCCCGGTACGAGACCACCGACGGGCTCGCTGCCATGATCCAGCGCGCCGTGAAGCTCCGCCACGCCGATCCCCAAGGAGGATTCATCGGATGAAGGTATCCCTCGAGACCCGGAGCCCGATCGATGCCCGCGCCGACATGCTCGTGATCGGACGCTACAGCGACGCCGCGCGCCCCGCGGCCGCGCTGGCCGCGCTGGACACACGCCTCGACGGCCTCCTCTCCCGCGTGCTCAAGGCCGAGCGATTCGAGGGCAAGCCGGGCCAGCTCGCCCACTTCTACACGGGCGGCCGGGTTCGCGCGGATCGAATTCTCGTCGTCGGGCTCGGCGCGAAGAAGGACGTCGGCGCGGAGACCGTGCGGCGGGGTGCCTCGGCCGCCCTGCGTCGCGCGCGCGACCTCGGCGCGTCGTCGGCGGCCGTCTTCATGCCCGCCGACGGTCTCCCCGCTCGCCAGAAGGCGCAAGCGATCGTCGAGGGCGCGATCCTCGGGACCTACCGGTTCGACCGGTACCTCAAGGACAAGAGCGACAAGGCCATCCAGGCGCTCGCCGTGGTGGAGCCGGAGCGCCGGAGCGCTGCCGCCGCCCGCGACGGGCTGCGCCTCGGTGAGATCTGGGCCGGCGCCGCCTGTCTCGCCCGCGACCTCGTCAATGAGCCCGCGAATGTGGTGACGCCCGGCTACCTGGCCACGCGCGCGGAGGAGATCGCGAAGGCGGGCCGGCTCGGCGTCCGGGTGCTCGAGCGCGCCGACTGCGCGAAACTCGCCATGGGCGCGT
>Ga0070707_100002152_pt1 | contig 18866 bp, 19 predicted proteins | sample KBSK5502metaG_FD_65468 | JGI IMG/M metagenome (GOLD analysis project Ga0070707, IMG submission 65468) | Corn, switchgrass and miscanthus rhizosphere microbial communities from Kellogg Biological Station, Michigan, USA - KBS K5-50-2 metaG | ecosystem: Host-associated > Plants > Roots >... | reverse complement strand
GATGTTCTCGGGCTTCACGTCGCGGTGGATGATGCCGTGCCCGTGCGCGGCATCCAGCGCCGCCGCGATCTGCACCACCAACTTGGCGGCGTCCGAGGGCGGTAGCGTGCCCTCGCGGTCCATGCGGTCGCGCAGGGACTCGCGCAGGATGGGCATGACCAGATAGAGGAGGCCCCGTTCCTCACCATAGTAATAGACCGGCACGACGTTGACATGGCTGAGGGTGGCGACCCGGCGGGCTTCGTCGCGGAACCGCTCCACATAGCCGGTGTCTTGCGCGAGGGTGGAAGGGAGGACCTTCACGGCGACATCGCGGCCCAGGGCGACGTCACGCCCACGGTAGACCTCCGCCATCCCGCCGGCGCCGAGGAGGGATATAAGCTTGTAGTCACCAAGCGACGAGCCGATAAGACTGCCGGCGCTCCCTGGCGTCACGCACGTTCCTCCCGCGAGCGGGCGCGCGGCACCCGCACGCCAGCCTCAACCTGAGGCGGGCACTATTGTATGGGCGTGCGGAACTGCCTGTCAAGCCTGCTAGCCCGCAGGGGTGGGAGCGCTTAGTTGAAGTTACGTGCCAGGCAGGCGCCATCGGCCGCGCGCGGGCGCCAACCAGCAGCCGCAGGGCGTCGGAGGTCGCGGCGTGATGCGGTATCCTCCAGCGGCCCGTAGTCTGTATCCCTTGATCGTTGCATTGCTTTGCGCTGGTGGCCACTTCCTCGGGCAGCTGTGCTGCCTGGTGGCGTTCTTTTGCTGCTGTTGCCGCGTTTTTGCGTGCGCGTTATGCCATTGTGCGATTAGACGAGGGAGGCGTACGCGTGCGCGCGGCTGGCCAGCTCTGCAGCGGGCACCCGCCCAGGCGCATAGGTCCGCGCGTGCTCGCGTGCTTGCGCCGGCCGGTACACCGTCACCTGGATGCCATCCAGCAGCTTGTCGCCGATGTAGGCCTCGACGGTACGCACGTGACGCAGCGCGTCCTCGGTCCGCGCGAAGAGCAGTAGCTCTGCCTGCACGACCTCGTGGGGCCGCAGCACCAGCGGGCGATCCAGCGGCACCACGCGCTCGCCCACACGCACCGCGACATCCAGCGCCGCGGCTTCGTTGCCGCCGAAGCGCAGCACAATCGGGGCGGCGACGCGCTCTGGATTGCCGAGGCGGAAGGGCACGCGCCAGAAGTCGTCGGCGGCCTGCGCCTCAATCACGTGCAGGTTGCGGCCAATGCGCAGCGGCTCGGCCACCCCCGCCACTGAGATCGTGCTGCGCACGCAGCGATGGCCGCCGACCTTCGGGGTCCACTCTACGCTCGCACGCTCGACGTGATCTGGGTCCGGGGGCAGGCGGAATGGCCCAATACTGGGCAGCTGCTCCCACTCCACGCCGATGCCGAACAGGGCTACCTGCGTGTCTATGCGCTCGACCAGCACCTCGTCCACATCATGGTTCGCTAGTGGAAACTCGATCCGTCCAACGGCCCCAACACGCGGGGGATCGGGGCTAACCGTGATACTCCCCCAGGCATAGGGGCGACTACGTGTCGGACGGTTGGGAATGATAGGTTGCATGCAGTATCCTCCCGATCGCGCTCGCTTGACACAGCCTTGTGTCCTCTCAAGGTATACCCTGCTCCAGGGCCGGGCGCAAGGGCCGAAATAAATTCCGCGTATGGCCCGCTAGCCCTTGACCTGCAGCGCGGCGAAAAGTGCTTCGGCGCCGCCGTTGAGGAGCGCCGGGACCCCGGCGCCAGGCGCGCCAGCGCTGAGGATCACCGCCGGCTGCGGCTGGCCGCTGGCCCCCAGCACCCGCATGCCCAGCCGCAGGGTGCCGGCGTCGGCGGCGGGGAGGAAGATCGGCCACGTGCGCATCACCATCACCGTGCCTGGCTGCCAGGCGCTCATCGGCAGCCACTGCACCGCCGCGAAGTCATTGAGGGCATGCGACGTGCCAGCCGGCGCGTGCAGCACGAGCTGTGGCGCCGCGGATGTGGACAGCGGCCTGCCGACGCGCCAATAGGTCGTCACGGCGACGTACGAGGCGGCATCCGGCGTCACAGTCGGCGAGACGTCGTAGCCAACCAACTCCAGCGCCTGGCCGAAACGGATGTCCAGCGCATGGGGCGCCGCCTGGTCCGCCGGCAGCGCCGTGAAGGTGTAGAACGACGCGGGCAGCCCGAACCGGTCGTGCGCGTCCAGCGGCGGCGCGCTGCCCTTCGCCAGCAACAGGTAGCCGTCTTGCGCGGCTACGACATGGAAGCTGCCGCCGGCGAGCAGACTCTGCACGCTGGCGGCGTAGGCGGCGGGCGAGGGGAAAGGATAGAAATCGCCGGTCACATCCAGGAAGACGATGTCGGACTGATCGACGCCATAGGGGTATTGATAGATGAAGCGGCGCTGGCTCACGTGCGGAACCAGCTCCGTCTGCGCCGAGACGCTGGCCTCCGGCGGGATCCGCGTGAGCAGGTCGTCGGCGATCCGCGTGTGTGCGGTCTGCTGCGGCCATGTGAAGCCGTGCGCCAGCGGCAGATAGCCGTGCGCCCGCTGCTCGCGCAGGCTGAAGATGAGCGTCAGCAGCACGAGGGCCAGCACGACCACGCGCGAGACCGTGAAGCCGCGCACTGAGATGGCCGTCGCACGCGCGCGCCAGCGTTCCAGCGCATCGGATGCGCTGCGGCGCCCCGTCGGCTGCAGCAAGACCGCCAGGCGCTGGCTCGCCCAGGCCACCAGCGCGATGGTCTCGATCGCCGCCAGCACCAGCACCGGTACGATGTCGGCATTGTACTGGTAGAGGCCGCTGCGCATCGCGGCGCTACTACTAAGCAGGTTGATGGCCAGCGCTGGGGCGGCGATAGCCAGCGTCAGCGGGCTGAGCAGCGGCAGGTACGCCGCCGGTGAGAGCAGCGAGCGAAGATAGTAGACACCGCCGGGATCGAGCACGTGCTCGCGCACCACCTGCACTGGATGCGTCAGCAGATACAGCGCCGCCTGCACGGGACCATTCCCCAGGTAGTCGTAGCGCGAGGCGGTGGGAGAGTGGCCCAGCGGGCTCGCGATATGCATCACCACCAGCTCGACCACGAGCCAGACCACACTGAGCGCCACCAGGCTCACGCCGACGCGCCAGCGCCGCTGAAAGAGCCACACACTCAGCCCGATCATCGCGACATCCACGACGATCTGCTCTTTCGTGGTGAGCGCCAGTAGGCAGGCGGTGATGAGGCCGACGGTGTTGCGTGTGAGCATGAAGTACAGCGCGAACATCAGGAACGCGGCGGAGAGTGTGACGGCATGGAAGTCATAGGTCACGGCCGCCTGTAGCGTCGGATAGAGCAGGTAGACCGCGGCGAAGGCCACGCCCGCGAAGGGGCTGCGCAGGCGGCGCCGCGCGATCCAAAATGCCGGAAACGCGCCGCTGGCGACGACCAGCGTTTGTACGAGCTGCAACGTCTTCGGCGAGGGGGCCAGGGCGTAGAGCACAGCCAGCGGGAACATGATCGGCTCGAAGTGGATGGCGAGCCGCGAGATGTCGCCCAGGCAGTTCGTATCGCTGACGGAGTTGCAAATGGTCTGATGCAGCACCGCGTCGTGGCCGGTGTTCCACAGGGCCTGGACCATGATGCCGAGGTCTTCCGCGTGGGTCAGATAGGCGTCGTGCTGCGCCCAGAGGTATGTGGTGAAGAAGACGACGTAGCCTGCCGCCAGCAACGTGACGAGCCCCGTCGCGGCGCGCGCCCACAGCCCCGTCGGCGCCGCCGGCAGCTCTGGATAGCGATCCAGCAGCCGCGCGAGGGTGTCGCCCAGCCACGGATAGCGACGCCAGACGGCCCAACGTGACGCGCGAGTGGAGCGTCTGGCCGGCGCATCTGATGCGCCGTCTCCTTGCCCGCCCGCTCGCACATCGATCGAAGCCATGTCTGGTCCTCTCTCAGGCACGCTCAGGAACAACGGGCCTCGCACCGGGAATCGCATGGGCAACGGCAATGCACAGCAGCTCCGCACCGGTCGAGAGCAGGCGCGCCGCGAAGGCGACCACCGTGCCGACCGCGATCGCCGCCGCGCCGACGGAGCCGAGCAGCGCCGCGGCGACCAGATAGGCGATCACCACCTCGCGAAAGCCCAGGCCGCTCGGCGTCACGAAGGTGAGGAAGCCGACATCCCAGCCGATGGCGTAGATGCCCATCGCGATGATGATCGCCGCCGCCGGCAGCGGTGCCTGGGTCAGCGCGCGCACCAGGAGATAGAAGCCGACGCCCGCAAGCATCCAGCTGAGGCTCCAGTAGAGCGTGACGATCAGCACATCGCGGTAGCGCAGCGTGAACTCCACCGGCGGGCGCTTGAGCTTGCGCAGGCCAGCGTTGAGCGCCCAGGTGAGCAGTCGTGGATGCAGCCCGAGCAGCAGGAGCGGCACGCCGACCGCGCCGATGGCGGGCAGCGCCCACGACGGCACGGCCTGCGCGATGGCGCCGCTATCGCGCCAGAAGAACAGGCTCACGGCGAACACCAGCGCCGCCGAGGTGATCTTGGTCGCCAGCTCCACCACCATGCTGGCGAAGCCGGTCGCCTTGGGAACGCCGCGCTGCTCAGCCCAGAGCACGCGCGTGATGACGTGCAGCACGTTGCCGGGGATATAGCGCACGAACTCCGCGCCGAGGTAGATGCGCTGCGCAGAGACGGCGTCGAGCCGGCTGCCCATGCGCGCCAGGATGCCGCGCCAGATGAAGCCGTACGAGACTTCCTGGGCGACGAGCACGGCGAAGGCCGCCAGCAGCAGGCTCCATTGCACCGAGATGACCTGGCCGGCGAGCTTTGACCAGCTGCGCGTGACGTCGACGCCGAGGAACAGCGCGATCAGCGCCAGCACCACCACCTGCACCAGGCGCTTGTAGCGCCTGAAGAGTGCCAGCGCGCGCGCAAGTACGCCGCCGCCGCCCGCCGTTGCGGGCGGACCCGCCGCCATCGCCGCACTCTCCGTCACTCCTACGTCCTGCGGCGTTCCCCTCACTCGAGTACCTGCCTGACGCTATATTCATCGCTCGGCCGGTAGGCGAAGTGGCGGATCATCTCGCTTTGCAGGCCGGTGAGAATGAAGCTGACACCGAAGATCAGTAGCATGATGCCCACGAAGAGCAGCGGCCGCTCGTGGATGGGCTGCTGCGAGCCAAACGGCAAGAAGCGGTCCGCCACGACGTAGCCGTCCACGGCCAGACCGGCCAGCGTGGCGAGCAGGCCGATCATGCCGAACAGACGCAGCGGCGTGCGCAGATAGCTCATCAGAAAGAGCACCATCAGCAGGTCCAGGAAGCCGCGCAGGAAGCGCCGCGCCCCGAATTTCGACTTGCCATACTTCCGCTGGTGGTGCCGCACCTTCACCTCGGTGACGCGGAAGCCGCGCTGGTGCGCCAGCACCGGCACGAAGCGATGCAGCTCGCCGTAGAGCTTGATGTCGTCCAGCAGCTCGTGCCGGTACGCTTTGAAGCCGCAATTCATGTCGTGCAACTTCACGCCGGTGGTGAAACCGACCATACGGTTGAAGAAGTAGGACGGGACGGTCTTGGTGGGTGGGTCGTGGCGCGGATACTTCCAGCCGGAGACGAGGTCGTAGCCCTCCGCCAGCTTTTCCAGAAAGCGCGGGATCTCGGTGGGATCGTCCTGCAAGTCGGCATCCATCGTGAAGACGATGTCGCCGCGCGCCTGTGCGAAGCCGGCCACCAGCGCCGGCGTCTTGCCGAAGTTGCGGCGGAAGCGGATCACACGCACGCGCGGGTCGCGCTCGTGAAGCGCGCGCAGCACGGTGAACGAGCCGTCGCGGCTGCCGTCGTCCACAAAGATGATCTCGTAGCTCTCGCCGATCTCGTCCAGCTGTGCGCGGACGGCGTCGTACAGCGGGACGACGCTTTCCTCTTCATCGTAGACCGGCACCACGATGGAAATACCTAACCGCTGCTGCGCTCCGTCTGGCTGCGCCGGCGTGGTGTCTGGCGCCGTACGTGCCGTGCTCTCTACCTGCTGCATTGTCGTGCTTCTCCATGCGTCTGCTGGCGCAAGGATTGATCCCTCCCCCAGGCGCTTGCCATTATCCTATTCTATACTAGCAGCGTCAACGCGAGCGGGACTGGCTGAACTGTGCCCGCAAACGATGTTACAATGGGCAGGGCAGCCATGTGTGGTGCCGCGGCGAAGGGAGCATTGAGGCGATGACGCTGGCGGTAGGCATGCGTGGCGAGGCGTCGTTGACGGTGGGGGAGGCAGAGACGGCGGCGGCGTTTGGCGCCGGCGGCGTGCGCGTGCTGGGCACCCCGGTGATGATTGGCCTGATGGAGAACGCGGCATGGCGGCTCGCGCAGGCGGAGCTGCCGGCGGGCGAGACCACGGTCGGTACGCTCGTCAACGTACGGCACCTGGCTGCGACCCCGGTGGGCGGGCATGTGGTGGCGACCGCCGAGCTGATCGAGCTGGACGGGCGGCGCCTGGTCTTTCAGGTATCTGCCCGTGACGACAAACAGCTCGTCGGCGAGGGCATTCACGAGCGCGCACAGGTGTCGCTGGAGCGGTTTCTTGCCCAGCTCGCGCCAGGGTAACGCTGGCGCTCGCCACCGCCGGTGCGTTTGCATATTGCGCCGTGTGCGCTACAATAGCTCTGCCCGAACCGCGCTGCGCCGCCCGAGAGAATTCGCGCTGCCGGGCCGTTCGCCAGGCAGGTGAGAACCGAGGCAGGAGCCAGAATGTCACTGATCAACATGGCCAAGCGCGAGATCAATTGCAAGATCGTGTATTACGGGATCGGCCTCAGCGGGAAGACCACCAATCTCCACTTCATCCATAAGACGGTAAGCCCGCGCGACGTTGGCGATATGGTCTCGATCGACACCGAGACCGAGCGTACCCTCTACTTCGATCTGCTGCCCCTGGAGCTGGGCAAGGTGCATGGCTTCACCATCCGCTTCCAGCTCTACACCGTGCCCGGCCAGGTGCTCTATCAACAGACACGCATCTCCGTGCTCAAGGGCGCGGACTGTGTCGTCTTCGTCGCGGATTCGCAGGCGAGCAAGCTGCAGGAGAACAAGGAGAGCTTCGACGAGCTGAAGGGCCAGCTCGGACGCATGGGCAGGAATCCCGGCGAATTCCCCCTCGTCATGCAATGGAACAAGCGCGACCTGCCCGACATCTACCCGATTCCGGTCCTGGAGCAGTACCTCAATCCCTTCCGCGCGCCCAGCTTCGAGGCCGTGGCCGTGAGCGGCCGCGGGGTGATCGAGACGCTGCGTGTGGCGATCAACTCGACGCTGCGCCGGCTGGAGCGCGCGTAGGGGAACCGGCCCCCATCCCCAACCCCAAAGAGAGAGGGGAAGCGAGAGTATCCCAACCCCCTTAGGGAGGGGGACGTTCCTCGCGAATCATGACGCTCCCTGTCAGGAAGCGGCTCGTATCATTGTATCGCATATCATTGCGCACGGAGGACGCGAGCAAACGGGGGTGTGCCATGCCGGACACGGACTCAGCAGAGCAGCGGCGCGGCCAGGTCGTCAAGTCCTACAGCGCGCAGTACACCGATCCACTCATCGTGCGCGCGGGGGAGCTGCTCATCGAGAGCGCACGCGTGGAGCCGTGGGAGGACAACCCGGAGTGGATGTGGGTCTGGTGCAGCGACGCGCATAGCAAGAGCGGCTGGGTGCCCCGCGACTACATCGCGCACGACGCTGCGGGCGCGCACGCGCGCTTCGACTACAGCACCGCCGAGCTCACCGTGGCCGCAGGCGAGCCGGTCGCGATCGAGCGCTCGGCGAGCGGCTGGCACTGGTGCCACACCGACGATGGGCGCGCCGGCTGGGTGCCCGCCAGCCACATCACCTTACTCGCCGGCTAGCGTGCCGGCGCTGCGTTCATCTGGTGAGCGGGAGCTTGGCGTTGTCCAGCACGTCGTCCACCTGCCGGAGCAGACGATCGGTGCTCGCGAAGCCGTAGTTGACGGCGCGGGCGCGGCCTGCTGCATCCAGCACCACCGTCGAGGGCACCGTGAGGATGTTATAGCGGCTAGTGAGCGCGGGCGTGGCGGGCGCGTCGATCTCCTCCACCGCGACTGCGCCGGGGTGCGCCGCGAGCACGCGCCGCAGCGCCGGCATCTGGAGGCGGCGGCACTGCACGCATTCCTCACTGCTGAAGGCCAGGATGCGCACCGGCGTGGTGTCGCGCGCACTGGACGGGAGCGGGGCGGCGGCCAATGCCTGCCGGCGCCGGGCGGCGACGAAGCGCCGCCCCATCCAGACGGCGCCGCCGGTGGCGATGCCGATGAGTGCGAGGATAATCAGGCGCGCCAGGATGGGATCCATCTCACGCCCCCCGCCAGCGGAAGCCGCCCGCATAGCGCACCCTGGGCAGCAAGCCCAGCCGTCCGAGCTGATAGTACACAAAGCAGCCGGCGCAGAAGCCAACCGAGAAGTTGACGCCGGCGAGCACGAGCACGACGAGATCGAGCGCCCAGCCCAGCGCGCTCGCATGTGCCAGCAGTAGGGCGACGCTCGCCGCTACGAGGAAGGCGGCGCCAACCCCCTGCGCGAAGCGATGGGGCGCGGGATCGTCCTCGACGATGCGCGGGCGCAGCAGCCCGAGCGGCACCACCACGCCGCGATAGAGCAGGCGGAACGGACCAAGCTCGGGCACGAGCGCGCTGAGGGCGAGCGCCGCGGCGGCGATCACCACGATGGCCGGCTGGTTCACGAGGAAGGCCAGCGCCGTCAGCCCGACGACCCAGGCCTGCGAAAACTTCAGCAGGTGCGTATCCACCCGCAGGCCGCGCTGCGCGGCAACGGACGATCCCATCGCAGCCAACCTCCCCGCTCCAATAGTTCACTAAATATATCAACTATATCAACTACAGTACAGAGTGTAGCTGAGGCCAGCGAGAACGTCAAGCGCTCGTTGCGGGGAACCTCACCGTGACCTCACCGGCATGGCCACCAGTCGGCGCAAGCAAAAGCGACCGCGATGCTCCCGGCGTCCTCTCCGTGGGCGACCCCCTCGGCCTGGCGCTGGCCCGAAAGAGGTTCGGGCGGGACTATGTAGAAAGCATCTCAAAGCACGAGGTATGGCGGCCCTCGCAAGCGGTGGGCATGCTATCATGCGCATACGATGATGTGAACGTTAGATAAGGGTTATCATGATGCCTGACGCCATATTTTCCGAGCCAAAACTGGCCGAAATCTATGACCTCCTCGATAGTCCAGACCGACCGGACCTTGCTCCATATCTAGCCATAGCAGACGAGTTCAACGCTCATTCTGTCATTGACCTGGGGTGCGGAACCGGTGTTTTTGCCTGTCGTTTGGCGGCGCTCGGGAAAGAGGTTGTTGGCATCGATCCGGCCGCAGCTTCGCTGGACGTCGCAAAACGGAAAGCGTATGCCGATCGAGTTCGCTGGATCACCGGCACCGCGGCGCAGCTTACCGGATTGCATGCCAATCTCATTACCATGACCGGCAATGTGGCACAAGTATTCGTTACGGACGAGGAGTGGATGGCCGCTCTTCGTGCGTGTCGCGCTGCGCTTAGCGCGGGTGGGCGGCTTGTCTTTGAGGTGCGTGATCCAACCAAAGAAGCATGGAAGGGCTGGAACCGAGAGCAGTCTTACCAGGCGACTGAAGCGCCCGGCATCGGCATGGTCGAGTCCTGGGTGGAACTGGTGCACATACAGCTGCCGCTGGTCTCGTTTCGCCATATATTCGTGTTCCGAAAGGATGGGCGGGTGATGACGTCCGAGTCTACCCTAAGGTTTCGCACCCGCTCAGAGATAGCGGATTCATTAACCCGTGCTCAATTACGGGTGGAGTCGGTGCGAGATGCGCCCGACCGTTCTGGCTTAGAGTTCGTCTTTATTGCTCACCGATAATACAAGGGCCTGTTTGCACTTCGGATGTTCGCACTCGGCCTTATCTAACGTTCACATCATCGTATGCGCATGATAGCATGCCCACCGCTTGCGAGGGCCGCCGTTTGCCAACGGCGTGGGCGGGAAGGTGGCGCCTGCGTTGTTCAACGCCGCGTCCAGATGGCCGTAGGTGTCGAGCGTCCGCTGGACGAGGTGCTCGACTGCGGCCGGCTCGCCGACGCCGGCGGGGACGGCCAGCACCTGGCTACCCAGGGTGCGGACCTCCTGGGCCGCATGGCCCGCCGGGAGTCGGGATCGCCGCGTGGCCGCGCGTCGCGAGAAGGCGCTGCAGCGGGTCGGCTGAGGCGCTGTCACGGCAACACCGGTGCCGGGGCACGCCTTGCCGCTGGGACTGCTGCGGCCTGAGCCTTGGCCAGGCTGAGGTCCGCGCTTGCAGACCAGCCGGGTAACAAAGTGAGAATCACCCTGCATTCGAGACCAAGTGCGTGAGATATATGGTGTCGTCTTGCCAGAGCCGTTTCCCGTCGCTCCCGTTGAGCCCCTCGACACAGCCAGTGGCTGTTGTCACATACACGACCCCGTTGAGCACCAGCGGAGCAGTCTGATTGTCATGTCGTTGCACACCCTGATAATGCCAGACGACATGCCCGTCGCTCTTATCCAACGCCCAGAAGGAAACGGGGACCGTCTGTGCGAGACCACAAAAGCCTACAGAGAGATAGACCAGACTTCCGGTGATGATCGGCTGCGCTATTGCGGTGCGGGCAGCGTCACTGCTCTGGAGGATGTGCGAGCTCCAGAGCTGTTGCCCATCCGCCATATTGAAGGCATAGCCGCTCTGCTGATCTGCGCTGTAGACGGCGCTCTGATCTCCGGCGGGTTGGACATACGCCAGCCCGGCCTGTGATGGATGACTGTGCCAGAGCGGCTTGCCATCGCTGGCGTTGAGCGCTAAGAGCGTTCCTGGTGGGTCAGTCATGGGCGACTCGGTACACCCGTTGTTGTCGCGCCCATTCAGCGCCACATAGACCACCCCGTTGACCTCCGTCGTCCCCCGAAAGAAGTCGGTGTTGGGGGATGGCAACCGCCATCGCTCATGCCCATTGCTCTGGTTCAAGGCAAGCAAGGTATTAGCAGCCCCACCAGGAGGTTCGAGCGTCACATAGACGCTCTCTTGCGTGACCGCTTCTACATCCATCGGGTCTGTTTGCTGAAAGCGCCAACGCTCTTTGCCATCACGGACGTCGAGCGCGTACAGCGTCGAATCAGGTAGCCAAACATTGGTCACGTAGACGACATCACCCACGATGCGCGCGCTGACGCTCCCCTGGTCCGTCGGAAACGACCAGAGCCGCTTGCCATCCACTATCCTCAGCCCGGAAAGCGTCGTGCCAATAAACGCCAGGGCGATACCATTCGCTGCTGATACGAAACCGTAATCGCTGATGTGCCAGCGCTCTTTCCCGTCGCCGGAATCGAGCGCCGTGAGCGTCTGATTTGCCTGAATGAAGATGGTATCCTGTACTGCCTGAAAGGTTTCTATCGGTAAATCACCAACTCAGATAAGCCGATGCTGCCAGCGCACTGAGCCATCGGCTGGATTGAGCGCAACGACGGTGTTATCGGAGAGCGCGTACAGGTTCACCTGAACGGGCGCGGGTGTCGGGGAAACGGTCGGGCGAGGAGCGGCGGCAGATGTGCCAGGCGCACTGATGTTGGGCTGGCACCCCGCCAGCGCCAGCAGACTCAACAAAGCGACGAGGTGGACCGTGATCCTGCGCATACGTCCATCCTTCTTCCTGAAGTGGAACCTGCTGCTCGGTGTTTGATCAGCATACGAGAGGGGAGCGGAGCGGAGAGCGGATCAAGCACTCCCACGAAGCGATCTGCTAGGTCCAGTAAAGCGGAACAATTGCTTAAATACTGTGAGCTAGCTCACTCTGCAGGGGGATCCAACGCGCAAAAGCGCCGGCGCCAGCAGGAAGACCCCTGGGACAGCCTACCAAAGATCGCTGTTTCGACTGAACGTGTTGGCGCAGGCTTGGCAGTGGATTGGCGAAAAGAGGTAGGAAGAGTAAGCAAGCTGGCAAAAGGAGATGGATCTCCATCGGCCGCTGTGCGGATATGCCTCCGAAATACCGACTCATGACAGGGGGCTGGGGTGGGGCGCGCTATTCGCCGTCGGGCTCGGAGCGGCCGGCAGCCGGCGAGGTCGAGCCTGGCGAGAGGGGACGGTGGCCGTTCGCACGCGCCTTCTCATCGCTGGCGCCAGCCAGGGGCGCCGCGTCTCTGCTGCTGGGCCGCCAGGGTTGCCCAGCGGTCGCCAGTCCTTGGGTCAGCCGCCGGCGCGTGCTGAGGTATGCCCAGGCGCCGGCTGCGAGGACGACGACGATGACGAGGACGTTCGCCGCCGCGCCGAGTGGGTTGCTGGACTGGCCGGCAAATGCCGGATAACGGCGTATGTGGTCGGCGGCCACGAAGACGACCGGCTGGCCGCCGGCTTGCGGCGCCGTCACGATCGCGGCGACGGGCTGCGCGAGGCCGGGCGCCACCTCCGACCACTGGCGCCCGCCGTCGGTCGAGCGGAGCACGGTCTGCTCCGTGCCGGCATAGAGCGTGCCGGGATGCGCCGGGTCGGTGGCCAGCGCGTGCACCGCTGCTCCCGCCGCGCCTGCAGCTATGGCGCTCCAGGTGTGGCCGCCGTCGGTGCTGGCGAAGATTCCGCCACTCGTGCCGGCATAGAGGGTGGGGCCGCCGGAGGCGAGTCCCTGCGCCGGCAGCTCAGCGAGCGCGTATACGTCGGCCTTGGCCGGCAGCCCTGCCGCGCCTGGCTGCCACGTTTGCCCGCCGTCGGTGCTGGCGACGATGCCGGCGCCGTCAAGCGCCGCCAACACAGCGCCACCTGCGCTCGCGCGCAGCAGCGCATTCACCGTCGCCCCAAGCGGCAAGCCGCCGTCTGCTGGAGTCCAGCTGACGCCGCGGTCGTGGCTAAGGTACGCGCCGTGGTGGGCGCTGCCCGCCAGCAGCGTCTGCATGTCGGCGCCGAAGATCAGTGCGTTCACGCTGTCGCCCTGTGGGAGGCCGCTGCCGCGCGCCTGCCAGTGGTCGCCGTCATCCGTAGAGACATAGAGTCCGCCGCTGGTCGCCGCGTAGAGCATGCCCTTCACCTGCGGATCGGGGAGCAGCGCGCCGACCGCCGCCTGGTCTGGGATGCCGGCGCCGGGCAGGGGATGGGCCGCCGTCGTCGAAAGCAGCCGGTAGACGATGCCGTTGGCGGAGCCGGCGTAGACGAGGTTGGGGCGGAACGGATCAACCGCCAGGCTGAGCACCCGGCCGCCGTCCTGCGTGCCGAGCGCCTGCCAGGGCGTATTCTGCAGCGCGTCACAGCTTGCCAGCAGGACGCCAATCGCCAGCAGCGGCGCTACGAGCAGCCAGCGCGACAGCCACGTCTGCCCGCCACGACGATGCGCCATCTCACGCCACTGGCTCTTGCGCGCCATGTTTCCTCCACTTCGTGCGGCCTCCGGCGACCACGCACCCGACGAGCAGCGCCGCTTCACGGTAAGATATCCAGCTCGTGGCCCAGCCCGCGCTCGCGCGCCCGCGCATAGACGTGGCCCGCCACCGCGACATCCTCGAGCGCGATGCCGAGCGACTTGAAGAGCGTGATGTCCGCGTCTGACGTGCGGCCCGGCTTCAGCCCGGCCACGATCTCGCCGAGCTCGACGGCGCGCGCGAAGTCGAAGCGGCCGGCGGCGGCGGGAATCAGCAGATCACCTGCCTCGATCTCCGCCTGGTCGAGCGCGTCCACCGCCACGACGGCGCTGCGCTCCACCGCCACGTCGTCCAGCTCGCGCCGGTTGTGCCAGTTCGAGCCCATCGCATTGACGTGCGTGCCGGCGCGCAGCCACGCGCCGTGCAGGACCGGCTCGCGCGCGGTGGTCGCCGTCGCAACGACATCCGCCGCACGCACCGCCGCCTCCGCGCTGTCGGTGGGCAGCATGGGCACGCCGGTCGCCTCCGCCAGCTCCGCGGAGAACGCTTCCCGCCGTGCCGCGTCGCGTCCGTAGACCAGCATGCGCTCCAATGGGCGTGCCGTAGCGAGGGCCAGCGCCTGCGTGCGCGCCTGGCCGCCGGTGCCGATCAGCGCCGCGACCCGCGCATCGGTCCGCGCCATATAGCGCGTGGCCAGGCCGGAGGCTGCCCCCGTGCGCACCTGGCCCAGCCAGTCTGCCTCGATCAGCGCCAGCAGCCGCCCATCCGCGCCGGAGTAGAGCAGCACGGCGAAGCGCACGCCGTCCTTGAAGCCCGTGTAGGCCTTGAGGCCGACCAGGCCCGGCCCCTCGGCTTCGGGATGCCCCGGCTGCCCAGGGACGAAGGCCGAGAGCACGTGCAGGGTGCCGCGCGCCGCCGGCAGCACGACCCGCGAGCGTGGGATGTTGCGGGCGTCGCCGGTGCCCTGGTGGCGAAACGCCGCCTCCAGCACGTCGATGGCGTCCGGCACGGTCAGCACCGCGCGCACGTCGTCCTCGCGCAACACCAGCGCCACAGCAACCCTCCTTTGCGTTCCATCTGCGCCTAGCCGCGCAACGTCTTCAGCGCCACGGTCGCGCAGCGCCGGACATACGGGCTGGCGTCGCCCAATAATGCCGTCAGCGCCGCGACTGCCCGTGTGTCACCCATAGTGCCCAGCGCCTCGGCGACCCGGCAGCGCACGCCCACATCTGGATCCCGCGTCGCCGCCACCAGCCCCTCCAGCGCCCGCACGTTGCCCATGCCGCCGAGCATCAGCGCTGCCCGCGCGCGGACGTACGGAAACGGGTCATGCAGCGCCGCCACGAACGGCTCTACGGGCAGTGTCAGGTGCAGCCGCCGCGCCAGCACGTCGAGCCCGTCAATCGCGGCCTTGCGCGCACCCGACCGGAGCGACGCTGCGCGATTCATATACTGTAGCGCGAGCGCCAGCTGCGCAGCGAACCCGGGCAGGGTTGAGGCCATTGCTGCCCCCTCGCCAACCACCCGCAGCAGCGGTTCCACCGCTCGCTGGTCGCCCAGCTCCGCCAGGGCGGCGACGACACTCGGATCGCCGTAATTAGACTGTCGTAGGCGCGCCAGCAGCGGTTCGATCGCCCGCTCGTCGTGGAACCGAATCACCTCGTTCAGCGCCTCGCCCAGCGCCGGACCCTCCGTATCGCCGCGTAGCGTCGCCAGCGCCGCTTCTGCCTGCTCGTGGGCGTGCCGCCGCTGTACCATCCCGACCAGCGCCTCGTCTACTTCCAGCATGCCATCCGCGCTCAGGCGAAATCCTCCACGCTCGTAGCACTCGACCACCACGCGCATCAGGTGAGTCAGGCTGGTGTACTTCTCGTAGACGCCTCCGCTCTCCACGTCCACGAGGAGGATTGGCGCCGTCGCGCGCTCATGTTCCTGTCCTAGGACGCAGAGGCTCTGGGGCACATCGCTATCGAAGACCGGGAACCACAACGGATCCCAAATGGCACGCCAGTCGCCGTCCGCGCCCGCGACATCTTGTGCGATGGCGATCTGCTCCTGGTAGCGCACGAGCGCGTCGTCGAGCGCATTGAACACCCAGCCGGCCAGCGGCCCGGGAAACAGCGCAGTGTCGAAGCGGTTCGTGGGCATGCCGTCGCGCCACTGGTACAGCGCGTAGACCTCGCGCGGCAGCTTGAACGGCAGCGCCTTCACGCGCTCCGCGATCTCCGCCTCGCTCAGCCCCGGCCGCAGGAGCCCTGCCACTGGCAGCTCCAAGCTGACGACCTGCGCGTACACACGGTCCAGCAGCGCCCGTAGCTCGTCCATACGTGACCATTCCCATCAGCCGTGTGCTGTCTGTGCGTAGTGCCGCTGGCGCTTTACCGGCGAATCACCCTGCGGGCGTAGATGAACGTCTCTACTACCACTGCGCCGTCATCCGATCCGCGCTCGCGTCGCGGGCGTGGCCCGTTTTGGGGCGATCCCAGCGCATCGGCAATCGCCGGCAGCAGGCGCTCTCCAGCGCCACGCCCGCGCTGCGGGCCTGCCAGCCAGCGCCGCGCGGCCCGCGCCACCAGCGCCAGCGCCACCGCCCCGGCGCCCGTCTTGACGACCGACCGCACCGCCGGCTGGCGCCACGCCAGCGCCGGCAGCGCCGTCACCCGCTCGAACATGGTGACGGGCGCTTCAGGCTGTCGCCGCACCATCAGTGCCCGCTCTATTTGCTCTATTTGCTCTACTGGCGCCTCGTCATCGAGCGCGCCGCCATCCCACGCTTGCTGGGCCAGGTTCTCGCTGGTCACCGCCGCATCCGCAGTAGTCGTCATGGGTCGCAGCGCCCCGCCGCAGTCTGGGCAGCGTGACTCACCGGCGCGCTCGTCGTGCGCAGGCACAACCGACTGGCACGTAGAGCACCGCATGCTCGCCTCCTTCCTCCGCCGCGCCTCGGCCCGCCAGCGGACTCTCAGCGTCAGCGAGTGTGCGCCGGCACGTCAGTGCCGCGACGCCGGATCAGCCGCGCGCCGCCAAGAGGTCGTCCAGCGCGGCGAAGATGATCTCGTTCTCCTCGATGGTGTTGTAGAAATTGGGCGAGATGCGCAGCAGGCCCGGCCGGAAGTCCACGATGATGCCGCGCTCCGTCAGCCCCTGCACGAGCTCATCCGGCCGTTCCAGCGCCAGCAGCACGATTGAGCTGCGCTCGGCGCCGTCGAGCGGGCTGGAGACTTTCCAGCCGCGGTCGAGCGCCCGGCGCACCACGTCGTCCGCCAGGTAGCGCGAGCGCTCGCGGATGCGCTCCACGCCGATCTCCTGGATGATGTCGAGCGCGGCATTGGCGGCGAAGATCGGTGCGACGGCGGGCGTGCCGGCCTCCAGCCGCGCGGCGTCGTCTTTGAACTCGAACTCGGTCGTGCGGAACTGGAACTGGTCGCGCGCGCCGAACCAGCCTGTCACCGTCGGGCGTAGGCGCGGGATCAGCTCCTCGCGCACGTAGATGAAGGCCAGGCCAGGGCCGCCCATCAGCCACTTGAGGGTGCCCGTCACCAGGAAGTCGATATCCAGCGCCTTCACGTCCAGCGGGATCTGCCCGGTGCCCTGGTAGTCGTCCACCAGCAGCAGCGCGCCGTTGGCATGCGCGATCTCGGCCACTCGTCGCACGTCCTGGATGTAGCCGCTGAGGAAGAAGACGCGCGAGGTGGCGACCAGGCCGGTGCGCTCGTCAACGTGCGCGGCGAAAAGCTCAGCCGGCAACGTCACGCGGTCCGGGCTGGGGACGAAGACGACCTCGGTGCCGATGCGCCGCTTGGCGAGCCACTGGTACGCCAGCGTGGGAAAATCCATATCGGCCAGCACGACGCGGTTGTGCTCACCGAGGTCCAGCCCGCTGGCGATCTCGCTGAGGGCAGCGGAGACGTTGGGGGCGATGGCGATCTCATGCGGACTCGCGCCGATCAGCCGGGCGACCTTCGCGCGCAGCGAGGCGATCTCGCCCATCCAGAGCTGGTACCAGGCCTGCGCGCCGTGCTCGTTCCAGAGCTCCTGGAAGCGATCCATCGCGGCCATCGAGCGGCGTGAGAGCGGACCCAGCGAGCAGCTGTTGAGGTACACCTTGCGCTGCAAGATCGGGAATTCGTCGCGGTAGGCCAGCAGGTCCAGCCCTGGCTCTTTGCCGCGCCCCGCGCGCTTCGCCGCCGCTTTCGTCGCGCGCCCGTTCGCCGCCGTGCCGTTGCCTGTCGTGGCGCCGCGTCGCGCCGTGCCCGCCTTCGCCGCGGTCCGCTTCTGCTGCACTGGCTCACCTCCACCTGGCGTTCGCGCTGGATCTTCCCGGCGCTGTTGGTGGGGATTGTACCACGGCGCCGGGCGCCGATTCGCGTGCAGCAGATGCTGCCCGAGCCGTTTCGCGCCGTTCGCCTGCATGTCAGTCAGGCAAAATGGGCCCACCCGCTCGCGGACCCCCACAGGCAGCGCGCTTCTCAATTACTCGGCGGTGGTGGCTGTTGCCCGGCCTTCGTCCACTCGCGGCGCACGGCTCCGACGATACTCGGCAGGAAAACGCGCAGGATCACGAGGAAAAGCACGAGCGCCCCGAAGAAGACACCGCAGGAGATGGCATCCTGTAAGATACCCGGCATAGCGCACCGTCCGTTCCCTGCTGTTTAGTCGCTATCTCCAACGGAGCAAGTATAGCACTCGCGTGGAGCAGGCTGATTGCCGGCTAGGCAGGGTGCCGGCGGAAGCCGCGCTCGTAGAGGAAGATCGCGCCGCCGATGAGCAGCCAGCTCGCCTCGGCGAGGTAGGGGCTGACGAACGCCAGGCCGATGGAGAGCACGGCGATGCCCGGCGCGATCAGCAGGCGCCGCGTTTGGTGCGTGATGACCGCCGCATCGAGCTTAGCGTCCACCAGCTGGTGATGGGCAGAGGCGTAGAGCCACAGCGCCAGCAGGACCAAGCCGGTCGCCGTCAAGCTGAGCGCGTAGAAGATCGCGGCGGTGCGCAAGCCGCCGAAGTGGCCAAGCACGTTCGTGGGAACCGGCAGGAACGCGACCGTCATCAGGAAGAGCACGTTGAGCCAGAGCAGCCCGCCGTCGCTGCGCGCGATATAGTGAAAGATGCGCTGGTGCGCCATCCAATAGATGCCGATGACAATGAAGCTGATGGCATACATCGCGGTGGATGGCCAGAGGAGGCGGATCAGCAGTCGTGGCAGGTCCGCCTCCTGATTGCGGCGGGTAGGCTGATCGTGAGGACCAGCAGCGTGGTGGCGATGGCGAAGACGCCGTCGCTGAGGAAGATCGTGCGTTCCAGCGCTGTATCCGCCTCGGCGCGCCGCTCGTCTTGCTCAGGCATGGCCGCGTTGCCTCCCGCTCGTGACGCGCGATTCGGCTGGCATCTCGCCAAGTTGCTTACCTTTCTGGGGCCAGAAGGCCCCTGCCTTCAGGCATGGGGATGAAGGGCCCTCTCCCGTTGCCAGTTGTGCCCGCTTGTGCGAGAAGGGTTCCATC
>Ga0070707_100002150_pt1 | contig 18872 bp, 18 predicted proteins | sample KBSK5502metaG_FD_65468 | JGI IMG/M metagenome (GOLD analysis project Ga0070707, IMG submission 65468) | Corn, switchgrass and miscanthus rhizosphere microbial communities from Kellogg Biological Station, Michigan, USA - KBS K5-50-2 metaG | ecosystem: Host-associated > Plants > Roots >... | reverse complement strand
GGGGGGGGGTGGGGGGGGGGGGGTTGGGGGTGGGGGGCTGGGTGCTGGGGGCTGGGGGCTGGATGCTGGATGCTGGACACTGGGCGAGGGCAATGCCTCCCCTGGTGGCGTCGAAAGGATCAACTCGTTCCCGCCGAGCTCTCGCTGCAGCTCCAGATACTTCGATCGCGCGTCAGACAATGCACTCCTCCACCCGGTCCAGTATGGCTTCCGCGACCTTCGCTTTGGTCGTGAGTCCAGAATGCCATCGTTCGTCGCGCTTCGAGATGATGATCACGTTGTTGGTATCCACCTCGAAGCCGGCGCCCGGTTCCAACGCATCGTTGGCGACGATGAGGTCCAGGCCTTTCCGTTCGAGCTTGTCCCAGGCTCTGTCTGCGGCGGCCCCGGTCTCGAGCGCGAAACCAACGATAATGGCCCCCGGTTTCCGCAAAGCACGGGTCGCAATCAGGATATCGCGGGTCGGCTCGAGTGGAATCGAGAGTGCGCCCTCACTCCTCGGAATCTTCGAGACGGCGCGTCGCGTTGGAGCGTAGTCCGCTGGAGCCGCTGCCATGATCAGCACGTCGGCCTCGGGAAGCCCGGCCGCCACCGCCGCCTCGAGCTCCTCGGTCCGCTCGATCCGCTCGATGGTGCACCCCTCCGGAGCCGGCTCCGCCGAAGGGCCGGTCACCAGGTGAACGGTGGCACCGCGGTACCAGGCCTCCTGGGCAATCCGGTGGCCCATCTTGCCGCTCGACCGGTTGGTGATGATCCGCACCGGGTCCAGCGACTCCCGGGTCGGCCCCGCCGTGACGAGCACCCGCTTGCCGTCGAGCCGGCCGCCGGCACGGAGAACCCGCATCGCATGATGAAGAATCGTCTCCGGCTCGCTCATCCGCCCCGGCTGGTCCGACGGGCCTTCGGCGAGTGCACCGGTCGCTGGGCCGACGATCGCGATGCCCCGCTCCCGAAGGATGGCGAGGTTCCGCATCGTGACCGGCGCGGCGAACATGGCGTCGTTCATCGCCGGGGCGATGAGCACGGGGCCAGTCCGCGCGAGAAGCAGCGCGGTGAGCGCGTCATCGGCGAGCCCCTGCGCCATGCGGGCCAGCAGGTGGGCCGTCGCCGGCGCCACGATCACCAGGTCGGGCTCCCGGGCCAGCCGGATGTGGTCGAGCGCCCGGCCCGGCTCCCAGAGGGAAGTCAGGACCGGGCGCCCGGTCAGTGCTTCGAATGTCGCCGGCCGCACGAATTCGGCGGCGCCGGCGGTGAGTACCGCATCCACCCGCGCGCCGGCCTCGGTGAGTCGCCTGGCGAGATAGCAGCTCTTGTACGAAGCGATCCCGCCCGACACGCCGAGGACGACGTGCCGGCCGGTCCACACGGGACTAGACCTCGGAACGGCGGCGGCGCAGCTCGCGGAAATTCAGCTCGCCGGAGACGAGCTTCCGCATCGAGAGCGTCGTCAGCTTCATCGCGCGCTCGTTCTCCGACCACTGGACCTGGCGATCCTTCGGAAACTCGTTGAGGTAGCGCGCAAAGCGCGCGGCAACCAGGATCGCCCGATACTTGGTGCCGGCGTTCCGCGCGGCATCGGGTGGAGTGAAGATTTCCATTCCTGCTCCTTCCGGGGCCTTCCGGCCCCTGGATCGTTAGTGCAACCCGGCGAGGTCGCGCCGGAGATTCTCGATGACACCGTCCAGGTTCGTCAGGCGGCGGACCCGGCGCGCTTCCACGTCCAGGATGGCCGCCACCTGCGAGACCGCGTCCACCACGTCGTCATTCACCACGACATATTCGTATTCCCGCGCCGCGCCGAGCTCCGCGGACGCAATCGCGAGCCGTTTCGCTACGACCGTCGGATCTTCGGTGTTCCGTGCCCGCAACCGCTGGGCAAGCACCGCCGCCGACGGCGGCAGGACGAACACCTGGACCGCGTCGGGAAAGCGGGCCCGAACCTGCCGGGATCCGGCCACCTCGATGTCCAGCACGACATGCCGCCCCGACGCGAGGCCGCGCTCGATCTCGGCGTTGAGGGTGCCGTAGAGGTTCCCCCCGTACTCGGCCCACTCCACGAATTCCCCGGCCTGCACCCGCCGCTCGAATTCCGCGCGGTCGAGAAAAAAATAGTGGCGGCCATTCTCCTCGCCGGGCCGCATCGGGCGTGTCGTCGCCGACACCGAGTAGGTCACATCTTCGCGCGCCTCGAGGAGGTGGCGCGCGATCGTGGACTTCCCGCCCCCCGAAGGCGACGAAAGCACCAGGAGGAAGGGTGCTACTCCAAGTTCTCGAGCTGTTCCCGGAATCGCTCCAGCTCTCCCTTCATTGCCACGACGGCGTGCTGCATTGCCGCATCGTTTGCCTTCGAGCCGATGGTATTGACCTCGCGCCCGAGCTCCTGCGCGAGAAATCCAAGCTGCTTGCCGACCGGCCCATCGATAATCAGGGCGCCGCTGCACGCCTCGAGATGGGCGCCAAGGCGGACCAGCTCTTCGGTGATGTCGACTCGCTCGGCGAGGAAGGCGATCTCCTGCGCCAGACGCTGCTCGTCCACGGCTCGCCCATCGAGGAGCTGCGCGACAGCGGAGCGGACTCGCTCCTGCTCTCGAACCAGCCGAGCCGGTGCGAGCAGCCGGACCCGGTCGCGTTCGGCCGCGATGAGCTCGAGACGCCCCCGGAGCTCGTGCGCCAGCGCGCTTCCCTCGCGCCGCCGCGCCTCCCGGCACTGCCGGGCCGCTTCGGCCACCACCGGCTCCACTTCGCTCCACGTCACCGGAGCCGCTTCGGAGTCCCGGCTCACGAAGATGTCGGGCTGACGGGCGACGAGCTCCAGGGAGATCTCGCCCGCGTGATCCCCCAGCACCTGCTGCAGCGCCCGAAGCCGCGCGACCGCTTCCCTGGCGCGCTCGACATCGAGGGTCAGCCCGCCCGCCGGCTCGGCCGGTGGTGTCGCCCAGCGCAGCTGAACCGTGACGTGGCCGCGCTCGAAATCGCGGCGGAGCCGCTCGCGAAGCTCACCCTCCAACGTGGCGAGATCGGACGAGAGCTTGGCGGCGAGGTTGAAAAACCGGTGGTTGACGGTCCGGATTTCAACTCGGAGCACTCCCCCCGCGACCGGCCCTTCGGCGGCACCGAACCCGGTCATGCTGAGCGGCATAGCCTTACAAGATAACGCGTTAGGGCGGAGAATGGATGGGGTAGGGATCAGGGTTCAGGGATCAGTGGTCAGTGGCGCCTTGAGGACCACGGGTCATTGGCAATTGGCCACTGTCCACTGCCCACTGACCCCTGACCCCTGACCCCTGACCCCTGACCACTGACCCCTAATTCAAAAACTCCCACCTCACCCCGAACGTGCTCGCATACCCCGGAACACCGAGCCTCGGGACATACCCCAGCTGATTGCCGGCGCCGAGGAGGTTGGCGCGGTCGTAGAAGGCGGTGAACGCGCCGATCTGAAAGGCGATGTAGGCACGCATCTGGGTCGCGCCCTTGAGGGTGATCGGGTCGCCGTCGGAATTCCTCGCCAGCACTCCCGTCCCCCAATTCTCCATGCTGGCCTGCAGCTTCAGGTTGAAGATCCCGCTTTTGAATGTCGGGAGGAATTTGCTCTGCAGGGTGGCGTTGACGAGCGAGTGGGTCGGCGGCTGTCCCTCCGGACGGGTACCCTGGGGTGAGCTGTACCATCCGTCGAGGATCACCCATTGCAGGGGAGCGATCCGGGCGTTCACCGTAATCCAGTTGGTTCGCCCGCTCGCGGACATCGTGGCGAGCTCGGGATACTGCGCAAAGCCTCCCGGCTGGAAGCCGGCGTTCGAGGTGTAGCTCACCTCGAGCTCGGCGGGCCGGCTCTTCCACCCCGCGATCAGACTCCTGTCATCGATGTCCTGGGCGAGGTTGTGCCGGAGTGCCGGGAAGGCCAGGCCGTATCCCTTGCGCCAGACGGCGCTGGCGGAGAAACCCATCGGGAGCACGACTCCCGCCCGGCCGGTGACCCAGCTGTTGACCCGTCCAAGGTCGTGCCGGAGGTACACCGCGTCGACGCTCGCGGTAAACCAGCGGGACGGAGCAATCCCCCCTCGCAGCCTGAGCTCGAGCGGAGTCCAGGTGGAGCGCCAGAAGAGCGAGCCCTCCAGACTGGCCGCCGGAGTGCGATAGCCGGCGATCACGCCCGCCTGGGTCACGTTGCGGCGATGCTCCTTGAGCGCGTAGGTCGTATCGGTCTTGACCACGTCACCGTTGTCGTCGAGCGAATCGGTGAGAACGCGGGTCGAGTCCTTTTCGATTTCGTCGGACCAACCGGTCCGCTCCACGACCAGATCGAGCCGGGGGCCGAGGCCGCTCGGGCCGCCCCGCGCGAGGAATACTCGAGCGGAGATGCCGGTGCGCGTCCCCGCCCGGGCCCGGCTCAGCGTGTCGGTCGGCGTGCCGCCGGAGAGCACCGCCTCGCGATTGGGGGAATTGCGGAGGTACTGCAGCACCACGCCGAACCGGTCGGAGGGGATGTAGTCGAAGCGGATCAATCCCTGCGTGTTACGGTAATCGCCCGAAGCCGAGGGCTGCGCTGGCACCGAGAAGTGATCGAAGGCCGCGGTGAACCCGAGCCCCCGGGCGCCGCGCTTTTCCAGCACGCCCTGGTACCGCGCGATCTCGAGATCACCGCTGGCGACGCCGATGCGGCTGTACGGCACGCTTCGGTCGTGGCGTCGGACGAACATGAGCACGCGCAGCAGACCCGGCAGTCGCTCGACCTCGATGCGATCGAGGAAGCTCAGCGGCAGCATGGAGGGATCGACCATCAGGGAATCCTGCCCCATCGGCTGATAGGGGATTCCGTCCAGGACGTACTCGACCGAGCTCGCTCCGTGTGCCTGATAAATGGGCAGCTCGGGGCGGCCGAGCCAGCCGCCCCGCAGGAGAAATACGCCGGGGACCTTGGTGAGCACGTCGCTCACGGTTTCGGCGTTGTGCCAGAGGATCGAATCGCGTCCGAATACCAGCCGGGCGGCGGAGGGAAGCAGCGTGCCGGCGCCGATGCGCGGGGGCACCGGGATCTGGCGCCGCGCGTCCTGCTGCGCCTTGAGGAATGCACCGGTGTAGTCCGTCGTATCGCGCAGCGAGTCGGCGCGGGTCGTGTCGGCGACCTGGGCGGCGAGCGGGGACATCCCCGCGGCGAGCAGGAATGCCGCCGTGAGGAGACGGTGCGTCACACCCGCGCGAGCAGAAACTCGCTGAACAGGCGCACGCCCATACCGGTGGGTCCCTTGCCCATGGCCGGATCATCCCGGTCGCTGTACGCGGTGCCGGCAATGTCCAGATGGGCCCAGGGAAAACTCTCGGCGAATTCGCGAAGGAACCATCCCGCGGAGATGCTCCCGGCGGCCCGCCCTCCGGTGTTCTTGACGTCGGCGACTTCGGATTTGTTGAGGTCGCGATAGTCGTCCCAGAGCGGAAGCTCCCACGCGCGCTCGTGGGCGCGCACGCCGGCGGCGAGGAGATCGCGCACCAGCGCGGCGTCGGTTCCCATCAGGCCCGAAGCGGTATTGCCCAGCGCGACCGTGATGGCGCCGGTGAGGGTCGCGATGTCGACCACGCATGCGGGAGAGAACCGCCGCGCGTACGACAGCGCGTCGGCCAGGAGCAGCCGCCCCTCCGCGTCGGTATTGACGACCTCGATCGTCTTGCCGAGATGGCTGGTGACGACGTCTCCCGGCTTGATCGCGGCGCCGGAGGGCATGTTTTCCGCCGAGGGAATCAAGCCGACGACATGCAGCTTCGGCCGGAGCCGCCCCAGCATTTCGAAGGTCCCGAGCACTGCCGCCGCGCCGGACATGTCGTACTTCATGTCCTCCATTCCCTGCGCCGGCTTGATCGAAATGCCACCGGTGTCGAAGGTGACACCCTTCCCGATCAGCACGACCGGGGGTCCGTCCGCGCCCTTGTACTCGAGCACGATGAATCGCGGATCCTCGGCGCTCCCCTGCGCAATCGCGAGCAGCGCTCCCATCCCCTCCTTCACGATGGCGGCCTTGTCGAGCACCGTCACGGTGATGCCGAGCCGGGGACCCAGCTCGGCGGCGATCTCGCCGATTCGGCGAGGAGGGAGGTGGTTACCCGGCAGCACCTGGATTCCCCGGCACGCGAGGTGACCTGCTGCGATCGCGGCGCCGGTCGCATGCCCGGCCCGTATAGCATCGGCGTCGGCCGGCGCGAGAATCTCGAGTCGCTCGTAGGGCGGCTTTTTCTCTTCCGGCGCCTGCTTCAGCTTGAGGAAGTGCCACGCTCCCTGCGCCGCTCCTTCCGCGGCCACCTGCCCAAGGTCTTTCGGATCGAGTTTTCCGCGCGCCTCGGGAGTGACGAATACCGCCGCGCTGGGCATCCCGAGGGTCCGCGCGCGGCGGCTGCCGATCGCCGTTCCCCGCCGGATCGCGGAGCGGCTGCCTTCCCCGGGCACGCCGACTCCCACGAGCAATAACCGGGGACGCGGGCCATCGACGTACACCAGCACCGTGTCGTCCTTCTTGCCGGTGAAATCTCCCGCGGCGTAACACCGTGCGATGGCACCTCCGCTCGCCTTGTCGAGCGCCGCGAGCGACGGAGGCAGCGCGCCCTGTGGCACAAGCAGGATGAGCAGTGGTGTGGCGTGAGCTTCTGGCGCTGCGGGAATGACCTGGGTCTCGAAGGTCATGGAGGTCCGGTTTGAGGAATGGGGCAACGTAATGTGGGTGCTGGGCGCTGGGTACTGGGTGCTCGGTTGCTCCCTGCGGTCACCAGCACCCAGCACCCAGCACCCAGTACCCAGCCACATGCCCGAGGCGAGAGTCGAACTCGCACGGGGTTGCCCCCGGCGGATTTTGAGTCCGCTGCGTCTGCCATTCCGCCACTCGGGCCGGCCTCAAGTATAACGTCCCGAACGACGAAGGGGCCGCCGGAGCGGCCCCTCGGTTGCGCGCCCGGATGGCGTGTTACGGTCGGCGATTCGGACGGAATGGGCCCGCCGGAACCTGTTGCCGGCCCTGCTGCAGTTCCTGCACCCGCTGCATCAACCGGTCGCGCATCATGAGGTATTGCCCCCGCTGCACCGGATTGAGAATGGCGGACAGCTCCCGCATTTCGTCCTTGAACGTTTGCGCGTAGGCCACCCGATGATTCGTCAGCGCGTCGACCAGCTTCGCGACGCTGTCGGCATTGGCCGCGACGCCGGGACGGAGCTGGAACGCGAGCGCCTGCCGCATACGCCGCTCGTCCTGCTCCATGCCGCGCCGCCGGGTGGCGAGTCCGCTCAGGGCGACGCGCACCTTGATCGATTGCTCGTCGCTGAGTCCCAGCTCCTCCCGGAGCCGCTCTCCGAAGCGGAGCTCGATCTGCTGCCGCAGCCGCTCCGCGCGCACCGGATCGTTCAGCGTATCCTGCGCGGCGGCCCGGGAGGTCAGCACGGCGACAGCGGCCAGCATCATCAGTCCACGGTATCTCATCCTCACTCCATCGAATGGAGCATGCGCTCCAGGTCGGTCGCGGAGAGCTCGCCGATCGGGGCGGCCTCCACATGAGTCGCAGCGTCCGCAGGGGGAGGAATCGTCTCCAGCACGATTTCCAGCTCCGCCTCCGAGAGTCCATCCAGTTCGTGCAGCACCGCCATCTCGTTTCCGGAAGCGGCTGCGTCCGGGGGCATCGTTCCCCCGGGAATGAGCACCGCGAATACGATCGCGGCGACGGCGGCCAGGCCAACGAGCCAGCGGGCGGGAAAGGAGCGGACGCTCGCGGGGACCTGCTCCTCCGTTCGAAGACGATGGACGACCGTTGCCGCCGCTCGCGCCGGTACTACGCGCCCCGCCGGGGCCCGGCCGAGCGACCGCGTCGCTCGCACGAGATTCCACTCGAGCCGGCACTCGGCACATTGCTCGAGATGTTCGGCCTCTTCCGCGGACCAGCGCGCCTGCCCCTGCACAACCGCGAGCAGCCGTTCGGAGTCCAGGTGGGAGTCGTTCATTTCATCAATTCCTTGAGCCGCCTGACCGCATGATGGTAATGCACTCGCGCCGACCCCGGTGTCGTCCCGAGTGCCGCGCAGATTTCTTCGTATTCGAGTCCCTGCTGCGCCCTCAGCAAGAAGACCTCCCGCTGCAACCGGGGGAGCTGCCCGAGTCCCTCGCGAAGCTTTCGCTCCATTTCGGTTGCTCCGGCTTCCCCTTCCGGATCGGAGGAATCGGCCAGGTCCTGATCCTCGATCGGCAGTACCACCCGCCGGCCGTGTTTCCGGTACCAGTCCTTCCGCAGGTTCCCGCCGATCCGAAACAACCAGCTTCGAAACGTCGCTTCGCCCCGCCATCCGCCGAGCGCTCTGAAGGCCTTGAAAAAGGTCTCTTGAACCAGATCCTCGAGGTCCGCTGGGTCGGCTCCGACCCCATAGAGGTATCGCCCGAGCGCCCCGGCATGTCGATGGACCAGCTCGGTAGCCGCAGACTCCTCCCCCGAGCGGAACGCGTCGACGAGGTCGGGATCGGACCGGGGTGACTCCTCGCTCAGCGGACGCATCGGTCGCTAGAAGGACGCAAGTCGAGGTCTCCCGTTAACTTGGAGTCGAGCGCGAACCCGGTCCGGCCGGTCTCAACACCATCCAGATCCGGAAGAATCGACACGTTCCACCCCGCGTGGACGAACGCCACAACATCAATTGCCAGAAGGTGTTACGACTCCACAAATCGGGTGATTTGTCTGGAGGAGCAGTCATCAGCCATCAGCCGTCAGCCGTCAGCGAGGTCGGACGAGCCCTTAGCCGGAGGCTGAAGGCTGCCGGCTGCCGGCCCCTAACAGGTGCCCCAAATGACACCAAGAATTCTCGCCCACCGTGGCGCGTCGGGGTATGCGTTCGAGAATTCCCTCGAGGCGTTCCGCGAGGCGCGACGCCTGGGAGCCACCGGGATCGAGCTCGACATCCATGCTTCGATGGATGGGGCCTTCATAGTACACCACGATGCGGAGATTGCCGGAGCCGGTGCGATCGGGAGCCTTGGCCTGAATCAGATTCGAGGGCTCCGGCTGCCCAATGGGGAGGGCATCCCTACCCTTCCCGAGGCATTGGAGACCTGCAGAGGTCTCGAAGTCTGGATCGAATTGAAAACGCTCCCTCCAGCCCTCGACGAGGCGCTGCTCCGCATGGTGTCCGCCGAGGACCCCGCGCTGGTGGGCGTGCACTCCTTCGACCACCGCGTCATCGCCCGCCTGGGAGCACGGCGCCCCGAGCTCCGTCGAGGAATTCTCTCGGTCTCCTATCCGGTGGATCCGGTGGCGCCAATGGCCGCCGCCGGAGCAAAATGGCTCTGGCAGGAATGGCGCCTGATCGACCCGGAACTCGTTCACGCGGTGCGTCGTACGGGAGGAGAGGTGATCGCGTGGACGGTGCCCGATGCGGCCATCGCGAAACAGCTCGCGGAAATCGGCGTTGCTGCCCTCTGTGGGAACTACCCCGACCGGCTGCGAATCCACTAGTTTAGTCCGCCCTCAGCAAGGAATCTCCTCGATGGTTTCACGACGCCGGCTCGCGATCCTGGCGGCCCTGGCGGCCTCGATCGGCTCGGCCCGATCGACGGCAGCACAGGAGCCCGCCCGCATCGCGTTCGAGACCTACACGCTCTCCAACGGGCTGACCGTCATACTTGCGCCCGACCGAACCGCACAAGTCGTGGCGGTGGATGTCTGGTACAATGTCGGATCCCGCAACGAAGCGCGGAGCCGAACCGGATTCGCGCACCTCTTCGAGCACATGATGTTCCAGGGCTCCGCCAACGTGAAGAAAGCGGAGCACTTCCAGCTCGTCGAGCGGGCCGGCGGCGAAATGAACGGCAGCACGGCGGAGGACCGGACCAATTACTACGAGGCGCTTCCTTCGAACCGGCTCAACCTCGGGCTCTGGCTCGAGGCCGACCGGATGCGGTCCCTCGCGATCACCGACTCCAACTTCACCAACCAGCGCGAGGCGGTGAAAGAAGAGCGCCGGCTGCGGGTGGACAACCAGCCATATACCGGGGCCATTTTCGAGGGGATGTACGCCCTCGCCGACAGCGCCACCTGTTTTCCCTATGCGCATTCGGTGATCGGGTCGATGGACGACCTCAACGCCGCCAAGACCCCCGACGTGAAGGCGTTCTTCGAGCTGTACTACGCGCCGAACAACGCCACCCTCACGGTGGTCGGCGATTTCGATGCGGCCGCGACGAAGGCACTCATCCAGCAATACTTCGGAGACATCCCCCGGGGCCAGACGCCACCGCCGGTGACCTGTCAGGCCACCTTCGGTTCCGGCGCGATCCACCGGACCTGGCCCGACCAGAAAGCCAACCTTCCAGGGGTGATGCTCGCCTACCGGCTCCCCGAGTACAAGAGCGCCGATACCCCCGCGCTGGAGCTTCTCGCCAGCATTCTCGGACAGGGAGAGAGCTCGCGCATCAACAAGACGGTGGTTCGCGAAAAGAAGCTGGCCCAGGCGGCCTTCGTCCTCAGCAACCCCTTCGGTCCCAGGCGGGGACCGGGCGTCCTGCTCGCGCTCGGCATCGCCAACCAGGGCGTCAATGTGGACTCGATTGCCGCGGGACTCGCCACCGAGTTCGACCGCGTCGCCCGCGAAGGGGTGACCGAGGCCGAACTCAACAAGGCAAAGAACGGATACCGGACCCAGCTGATCATCCAGCAGCAACAGGCGCTCAACAAGGCGGAGGCGCTGCAGAGCGCGAGCCTCTTTCTGGGCGATCCGGAAGCGGTGAATACCAACTGGCGGAGATTCCTCGCGGTGACGGGGGCTGACATCAAGCGGGTGGCCTCCACCTATTTCCGGCCCGAGAACGCCCTCACGATTCTCATTACTCCGGGGGCCGCGCAATGACCCGACTCATCCGCAGTGGCGCCCTCCTGATTGCGCTGGCAGCGAGCACTCGACCGGTCGCGGCGCAGGGCGCTCCGAAAACTCCGCCGCCCCCGGGACCGCTGACCGTAGCTCCCTTCCCTCCCTTCCAGGAAGCGCTGTTGCCGAACGGAGTGCGGCTCCTCGTGGTGACCAGCAGGAAACAACCGGTCGTTTCGGTGTCGCTCAACTTTTCCGCCGGCTCGAGCTTCGATCCGGCCGGGAAGGAAGGGCTGGCCTCGATGGCGGCGGGGCTCCTCACCAAGGGCGCGGGCAAGCGCTCGGCCGAACAAATGGCCGAAGCGATCGAAGGCGCAGGTGGGACCCTGAATGCCGGCGCGGGAGCGGATTTCCTTTCGATCGGAGCGACGGTGCTCACGACGAGTCTCCCCCTCGCCTTCGAGCTGATCGGCGACGCGGTGGCACGTCCGACGTTTCCCGAGGCGGAAGTGGAGCTGCTTCGGACGCAAAGCCTCTCGGGGTTGCAGGTGCAGCTGACCCAGCCTGATGCCATCGCGGACCGTGTTTTCCGCCGCGCCGTCTACGGCGCGCATCCGTATTCCCGGAGTGAGCTCCCGTCGAGCCTCAAGGCGATCACCCGCGCCGACCTGGTCGCGTTCCACCGCGCGCGGCTGCGGCCGGGCGGCGCGCTTCTCGTCGTCGCCGGCGATGCCACGCTGGCCGAAGTGCGTCGCCTCGCGATCCGGGCGTTTCAGGGATGGACCGGAACCCCGGTGCCGTCCGCCGCGTTCCGAACCCCACCCGCGCGGATCAAGAGCGAGATCATCCTGGTCCATCGACCGGGTTCGGTGCAATCGAATCTCGTCGTGGGGAATCTCACCTATTTCGCGACCGACCCGCGCACCTATGCCGCCACTGTCGCCAACCAGGTGCTCGGAGGTGGCGCATCCAGCCGTCTCTTCATGACGCTCCGGGAGCAGAAGAGCTGGACCTACGGCGCGTACTCCGGCTACACCCGGCGAAAGGGGATCGGATCGTTCAGCGCGACGACCGAGGTGCGGACCGAAGTGACCGATTCGGCCCTTCGCGAGCTGCTGAGCCAGCTCAAGCGCATCGGCGCGGAGGCGGTGCCGCTCTCCGAGCTCGATGCTTCGAAAGGCGCCATCACCGGGAGCTATCCGCTGTCGATCGAATCGGCGGATCAGGTCGCCTCGGCGGTCGCCAACGCGCGGCTCTATGGACTCCCCGCGGACTACGTGCAGACCTATCGGGTCCGGATCGGCAGCGTCACGCCGGCTCAGGCCCAGGCGGTGGCCAAGGCCACGATCCGGCCCGGTGCCGCCGCCATCATCGTGGTAGGAGACGGCGCGAAGGTGTATGACCACATCAAGGACATCGCGCCGGTCACGATCGTGGATCCCGAGGGGAAAACGCTGACGCCGGCGGATCTTGCCCCCAAAGCGGTGCGCGTCGACTTCGACCTCGGCGCACTGGCGTCCCGCCGCGACAGCTTTGTCGTCCGGTTCAGCGGAACCGAAGCCGGCTGGATGCGAGGGGTCTTCGAGAAAACCGCCGAGGGCTTCCGGTACACCGAGGATACCCGGCTCGGTGGAGGCTTCGTGGTGCAGACGACCACGCTGGACATGGACCCGACCGGGGCGATGAAGGCGATCAAACAGGTCGGCAAGGTGCAGGGTCAGGACGCCGCGATCGACGTGGTTTACGCGAGCGGCCGGGCAAAGGGTACCGCGAGCTCGCCCGATCCACAGAGCGGCAAGATCAAGCGGCTCACCATCGATACCGCGCTCGCCGAAGGAACCCTCGATGACAACGCGGTGCAGGCGCTCATCCCCGCGTTCAAGTGGAAAGCCGACGGCAAGTGGACGTTCAACGTGCTGAGCGCCGGTCAGGGCGAGATCAAGCCCTGGACGCTCGCGGTGAGCGGGGTGGAGACGGTGACCATCGGCGCCAAGCCGGTCGAGGCATTCAAGGCGGAGCTGAGCGGGCCGTCCGCGCCCCTCACGCTCTGGGTGAGTACCGCGAAGCCGCACACCCTGCTGAAGATCGCCATCGCAGGTCAACCGCTGGAATTCGTGCGGGTGCCATGACCGCATTCGAGCAGGGTCCCGTCGTTCCTACATCCGAGGAGTGCGCGCAATGACACGCTGGCTGTCCCCCGCAGGACTCGTGGCACTTGTCTCGGCATGCGCCGGCGCAGGTGCCCAATCGTCGCCCGCTCCGCAACCAGCACCGGCCGCGGCGGCCGTGACGCCGGTGTCCACCGACACGACGAGCGTCGACCGTCCCCAGTACGTCTCCACCTATCGCCGCCGCGCGAATCCGCCGGTGCTCATTCGCAATGCGACGGTGCTCACGGCGGCGGGCCAGGAAATTCCCAACGCCTCGGTTCTGTTCCGGGACGGGAAAATCGTCGCGGTCGGAGCCGGGGTTACGGCGCCATCCGATGCGGTCATCGTGGATGGAACCGGCAAATTCGTCACCCCCGGCATCATCGATACCCACAGCCACCTCGGAGTCTACGCCGCTCCGGGCACCTTCGGGGAAAGCGATGGGAACGAGGCCACCAATCCTGTCACGGCCGAGGTCTGGGCCGAGCACTCCATCTGGCCCCAGGATCCGCAGATTCCACTCGCGATCGCCGGCGGTGTGACGGTCATGCAGGTACTGCCCGGGTCGGCCAATCTGATCGGCGGCCGTTCCGCGACGGTCCGGCTGGTCCCGGCGCGCACGGTGCAAGAGATGAAATTCCCCGGCGCGCCCTATGGCGTGAAGTTCGCCTGCGGCGAGAATCCGAAGCGCGTATACCAGAATCGCGGGCCCTCGACCCGGATGGGGAACATGGCCGGCTATCGCGCCGCGTTCATTCAGGCCGAACAGTATCGGCGGAGCTGGGACAAGTGGCTCAAGGACAAGAAGGGCGACCCACCGGGACGCGATCTCCGCAGTGAAACCCTCGCGGGAGTGCTGCGCGGAGAAATCTCGGTTCAGAACCACTGCTATCGAGCCGACGAGATGGCTCAGATGCTGGACCTCGCGAAGGAGTTCGGATTCAAGATCCGTTCCTTCCATCACGGGATCGAAGCCTACAAGATCGCCGACCTCCTGGCGGCGAACGGTACCGCAGCATCGATCTGGTCCGATTGGGGCGGCTTCAAGATGGAAGCCTTCGACCCCATTCTCGAGAACGCCGCGCTGGTCACCAAGGCCGGGGCGCGAGCGGTGATTCACACCGACAGCCCGGACGGAATTCAGCGGATGAATCAGGACATGGCCAAGGCCTACTACGCCGGGGTTCGCGCCGGGATCACGCTCACCCGGGATCAGGCGCTCAAGTGGATCACGGCGAATCCCGCATGGGTGCTGGGTATCGAGTCCTGGACCGGTACGCTCGAAGCGGGAAAGATGGCCGACGTCGTCCTCTGGTCGGGTGATCCGTTCTCGGTGTACTCGAAGGCCGAGAAAGTGTGGAACGAGGGTTGGCTGGTGTTCGACCGTCTCGATCCGACCCACCAGTACAAGACCGACTTCAACATTGGCCAGACGGCGCCGGGGGTGGGACGATGAACGGCTTCAACTGCGTCAACGGTCAACGGTCAACGGTGAACGGTGGCTACCGGTTATTCGTGACCTTCGTCAGTCTTTGCGCCTTTGCGCCCCTGCGCCTTTGCGCCCAGTCCATCGCAATTACCGGCGGCACCGTCTACCCGGTGTCCGGACCGCGCATTCCGAACGGCACGGTGGTCATTCAGGACGGGCGCATCACCGCGGTGGGCGCGAATGTCACCATTCCCGCCGGTGCTACTCGCGTGGACGCGACCGGCAAGTGGATTACGCCGGGCTTCATCCACGCGAATGCTGGTGCCGGTCTCGGCGTCTCGGGACTCGGCGCATTCCAGGAAGGCGGAGTCCAGGGGGAGATCAATCCCTCGTTCAATCCCGCCGAGGGAATTGATCCGGCAGCGTTCGGCATTCCCATCGTTCGAACGGGAGGCGTCACCGGCGGAGTGCTCATGCCCGGGGGATCCTTCTTCCCCGGCCAGGCACCGGCGGTGAACTTCGCGGGCGACCGGGTCGAGGACATGCTGGTGCGGCGCAATGCTGTGATGGTGCTCGACCTCTCGGAGAACAGCAAAGGGGCGGGCGGTGGCAGCCGGGCAGGCACGATGGCGCGTATTCGCCGGCTGTTCGACGACGCCCTCGAGTACTCCCGTCGGAAGCCGGACTTCCAGCGCGCGGCGATCCAGCCTCTTTCCGCGCCCGCGAAGGAGCTGGACGCGCTCCTCCCGATGCTTCGGGGAGAGGTACCTCTCGCCATCTCGGCGAACCGCAGGATCGACATCGAGAACGCGCTTCGCCTGAAGCGGGAGTACCGGCTCCGGGTCGTGCTGCTGAACGGGGTCGAGGCGTGGCAGGTGGCGAAGGAGATCGCCGCCGCCGGCGTGCCGGTCGTGCTCGAGCCGAACCGGGATATCCCGAGCTTCGACGGTCTCGGTGCGCGGCTCGACAATGCCACCCTGCTCCGCGAAGGGGGAGTGGACGTCATCATCGCCCAGGGAGATCCCGGCGGGGAGCGGAACCTGCGCTATGCGGCGGGCAACGCGGTGCGGAACGGCATGAGCTGGGACGACGCGCTCAAGGCGGTCACGAGCATCCCGGCGTCGGCATTCGGGTTCGGCGACTATGGAACGCTCGAGGCCGGCAAGGTCGCCAACCTGGTGGTCTGGTCGGGTGATCCCTTCGAGTTCAGCTCGGCAGCGGAGAAGGTCTACATCAGGGGGCGGGAGCAACCGTTGCGCACCCGGGAAACCGAGCTGCGCGACAAATACCGGGCGCTCCCGCCTCCCTGATCAAACGGTCGTAGACGCCGGCTTGCTCACCTCCGCTTCGGCCGTCTCTGCGGGCGGAGCGGGGTGCTCGTCGACGCTGATGGTCTCTCCCTGGACTTCGTCCAGCTCACGATCGATGGTGGCGATTTTGGCCGAGATATCGTCGAGCTGGGCGAAGAGCGCGTCGAGCTCGCCCTGATTGATTTCCGCGCCCCGTTCCTTCTTGTACACCAGCATCCCGAGCTTGTAGGCGGCCTTGCTGCGCAGGCCGATGAGCCGGCTGCGGTCGAGATGCAGCTTGCTCGATTCGAATACGGTGCGCACGCGATCGCCGATCTGGTCGATCTCGGAGTTCAGCCGATCGAAGATGGAAGCCATGGTTCCCCCTCTTGGTATTGGTGCGCAAACGACGGGTCATCGCGCCCGTTAGTTTCAAAGATAGCGAAGCGGGAGTAGCGAAGAGCGAAGCGGAAACAACAAAGGGGCACCCACCCGGGCGCCCCTCTTCGCTCTTCGCGCTTCGCTATTCGCTAGGACGCTACCGCGTCCTCAGGATAGACGGAGATCTTCTGGCGTCCCTTGTCCTTCCACTCGAACTTCACCACGCCATCGGCGGTCGCGAAGAGAGTGTCGTCGTTGGCCCGCTTGACGTTCTTGCCCGCGTGGAACTTGGTGCCCCGCTGGCGCACGATGATGTTCCCCGAGATGACCCGTTCGCCGCCGAAGTGCTTGACGCCGAGATACTGGGGATTGCTGGTGCGGCCGTTCCGCGAGGAGCCGACGCCCTTTTTATGAGCCATGGGATTACCCTGCCTTGACGCCGGTGATGCGCACGTCGGTGAATTTGGCGCGGTGCCCCGTCTTCCGCCGGATACCCTTCCGGCGTTTGAAGCGGAACACGTAGATTTTTTCTCCCTTGACCTGGCCGAGGACCTCAGCGGTGACGCTGGCCCCCTTCACGGTCGGAGCGCCGGCGTTGATGGTATCGCCATCCGACGTGAGCAGGACTTCGTCGAAGGTGATGGTCGCACCCGGCTCGACTTCCATGCGTGGAAGCCGTACCGTGTGCCCCTCCTCCGCCTTGAACTGCTTTCCCTGCGCGCGAAAAATGGCGTACATGTGTCAAACCCGGGGTTGATCGTGGTCCGTATTGAGCCCGTAAGTATAAATGTGGGACAGGGTTGAGGCAAGAGGACGCCTGGCATGGGCTTGCGCGGCACCCCAGGGGCCGCGATGATCCCCAAAACCGACAGCCGGAGCACTTCCCATGGCCAGCGCCGACATCCTCCGAGGACGCGGGATCTTCCTCCGGCTCCTCCTCGCCGTCGTCATCGTCTTCGCCACCTTCAACCCCTGGGGCGCCTCGTTCTTCGACTGGGCGGTGCGGCCGCTCTTCTCGGCCGGAGGCGGGATCGCCTCCCTTGGCCCGCTCAAAGTGCTTGTCGGGCTCCTGCTCATCGTCGGCTGGGTCATCTGTATCCAGGCGACCAAACGTTCCCTCGGCCTCCGGGGAGCGCTCCTGATCGTCGCGATCTTCGCTGCGGTGATTTGGCTACTCGAGGATCAGGGTCTGCTGGACGCCTCAGGGAGCAAGACCATCGCGACAATCGTGCTGATCCTCGTCACCCTGGTCCTGGGGATCGGAATGTCGTGGTCCCACTTGAGTCGGAGGCTGACCGGACAGATCGATACGGATCAGGTTGCATAACAAGGCGAGTAGCAAGGAGCGAAGCGCGAAGCGGTTGTTCCTCTTCGCTCCTCGCTCTTCGCGACTCCCTAGTTACGCAACTGCGTACTGCTCGGTGACGTCTCTCCCCGCGGGCCTGCTCATCAGCCGGAACTCATCGAGATGCATCATCGGATCGTCCCGTACATCCAGCTCCAGCCCGTTCGATTTCGCCAGCATCGCGAGGAGCTTGGGCTCTTCCTCGAGCAGATACAGCGCCACTTCCGGGTGGATCCGGACCGACAGCGATTTTTCCCGATGCTCATGACCGACCCGGCGGAGCGTCCGTTCCAGGCGCCGGGTGACGACTTCGGGACGGAAGACCCGGCCTGACCCGCTGCAGGTGGGACAGTCGGTGGTCATCGAGGCATAGAGCGAGGCCCGGATCCGCTGGCGGGTCATTTCCACCAGCCCCAGATCCGAAACCGCGAGCGCCTTGGTCCGGGCCCGGTCGCGGCCCAGGTGGGCGCGGAGCTCCTGAAGCACCCGCTCGCGATTCCCCTTCGATTCCATATCGATGAAATCGCAGACGATGATCCCGCCGAGGTCGCGGAGCCGAAGCTGACGGGCCACCTCTCTCGCCGCCTCGAGATTGGTGCGCAGGATGGTCTTTTCGGGATCCTTCTTCCCGGTGTAGCGGCCGGTGTTCACGTCGATCGACACCAGCGCTTCGGTCGGCTGGATGACCAGGGAGCCGCCGGTCGGCAGATCGACGCGAGCCCGGAAGAGCGACTTGATCTCGGTTTCGATGTCGTACTTGTCGAACAGCGGCAGCGGTTCTTCGTAGAGGTGCACCCGGCTCATGAGCTCCGGATCGACGCCGTCCAGATACTGTTCGACCTCGTGGTGGATTTCCTTCGAGTCCACGTGGAGCGCGTCCACCTTGTCGCTGAAGACGTCTCGAATGAGCCCGCGCGTGAGCGACGCCTCGCGCTGAAGCAGCGCGGGGGCCTTCCGGACATACAGCTGCTTCCGTTTGACCTTGCGCCACTGGTTGAGGAGGGCGTCGATCTCCCTTTTGAAGTGCTCCTCCGTCACCCCTTCGGCGACGGTCCGCACGATGACGCCCCCGGCATCCTCGGGGAGAAGCCGGGTCACCATCTCGCGCAGCTTGGCGCGCTGCTCCCGGCTCTCGATCTTGCGGCTCACGCCGACACGGGAGGCGTACGGCATGTACACGAGGAATCGGCCGGGGAGGGAAATCTGCGCGGTGACCCGGCATCCCTTCGTACTGATGGGTTCCTTGGTCACCTGAACGGGAAGGGTCTGCCCCTTCTTCAGGATTTCGCCGATGTCGGGGAGCTGGCGGCGGCTGGAGACTTCGCGCTGGCGTACTTCAGGCTTGGGATTCCCGTTGCCACGACGACCGCGCTCGGGTTCCCGCTCGGTGTCGGTGCCGCTGTCGGAGGACTCGACCGCGGAAATCGCCACGGCGGCTTCTTCGTCGGGCTGCTCCTCC
>Ga0070707_100002149_pt1 | contig 18873 bp, 13 predicted proteins | sample KBSK5502metaG_FD_65468 | JGI IMG/M metagenome (GOLD analysis project Ga0070707, IMG submission 65468) | Corn, switchgrass and miscanthus rhizosphere microbial communities from Kellogg Biological Station, Michigan, USA - KBS K5-50-2 metaG | ecosystem: Host-associated > Plants > Roots >... | reverse complement strand
CTTGTTCACTGAAGTGGAAGCGTTCTGGGCTCCGCTCGAAACTGGAGACGCTGTCGGTTTCGCGAAGAACGCGCGAAATGGGGCCGCAGCTGTTGAGACCGCAGCCAAAGCGAACGATATTAAAGCAGGGCTGGCTGCGTACGCTGCTGTTCAGAAAAATTGCGGCAACTGTCACTACGCGCACCGCGACGACACCGGCAAAGGTGGTTTCGTCATCAGACCGTGAAGAGCCGGATGACAACTGTAGCGGCGGTCTATGACCGCCGGCATTTCGTTGATCCTAGGAAAAGCCGGCGCTCATAGAGCGCCGCTACAGCTGCTCGCTACCACTCTTTCAGCACCTGCTGGGTTCCCAATTCAAGTCTCAGCACATTCGGGTCGCGACGTAATGACACATTGAAGCGAAGCTGAACCGCGAGTTTCATGACAAATCGTCAACGGATCTCTTTACTCCCACTCTCCGTACCGGTATAAATGACTGAAAAAACCAAGCAAGCGCGTTCGGCAGGCCGAATGCAAAAGTCCCCAGCTCCAAGATAGGTCGTGTTCATATACGACGAGTCTGTCGCGCAAGCCATCCGCCTGGGGAGGTAGATGTTGCGAAGCGCTTGATGGTATAAAACAGGCAAAAAGCCAACTTTCCTCAACTAACTTGGGAGTAGGAGAAAAGAATGGAAGAACGAATTGGGAATCTGACTCGTAGAGAATCTATGTCTATTGGTTGCGGATATCAGGTGAAAGCAAGGCGGCGGTTTCGAGCGGGTCTGCTCAAGTGGTGTCTCGGCATATTCCTGGCCATACTGCTCGGGCTAGCGACCATTCTTATCAAACCAGCCGATCCGCTCTATGGCAATGGCGGCGTTCGCGTCACTCGGAACTTCCAGGGGACGCGGGGCGCCAACACGACGAAGGGCGCGAACGCCGGAAAAGCCGACGCCGGCCCGCGCACGCGCGCTGCGGCGCCATGCGCCGACAAAACGAAGCGCTACACCGACTGTGGGAACGGCACGGTGACCGACACCCAGACGGGGCTGGTCTGGCTGAAGCAATGGAACTGCTTACCCTCCGCTAATTTTGAGGATGCAAAAAAGGCGGTCGCTGCGCTGAAAAACGGCGACTGCATGTTGACGGACGGGTCATCACCGGGCGACTGGCGGCTGCCGACGCAGCAGGAGTGGGAGGCGACGATGGGGAAAGCGCTCGATATGGGCTGTAGCGGGCCGACCCTGACGAACGATGCAGGGGCTGGGTGTATGAGCGCCGGGCCGTCATCGTTTCCGGCCGTGGAGGCGGACTACTATTGGTCGAGTACCACTCTGGAGGGCCAGGAGCGCGCCTATTTCGGGGACATCGACCACGGCCACCTGCTGAACGGCGCCTTCACTACCCCTTTGCGGGTGTGGCCGGTGCGAGGCGGTCAACGCTAGACGCTTCTGATCTTCTATTTCACTGAATTGAATTCGCCAGGTCGATCACCTGGGCTTCAGTCAGTAGCCCCGTAACAAAATAACTGCGGTCGGCGCTGGTCCACGCCAGCGCCAATTCCCCCACTTTGCCGGCGTTTTGAAGAAGCACGCCACTCCCGGAATTCAGGCGCACTTCGTGAATGTCCATTTCGTAGCGGCTCGGAATCGGGAAGAACGCTGCGGGATTGGCGGCGAAGTTCTGACGAAGCGTGCGTGCGGCCGGCGCGCTCATCCCCACGACCCGGGCTAGAACTTCGACAAACTGATCCAGGGGAAATCCCGATGGCGTGTTGAGCGTCAGCGGCGGGCCTTGAGTGATCAGGAAATCGTCGTAGTCAGCCAGAATGCCCCGGCCTTGCTCGATTGCAATCGTGATCCGGTCCCAGTTTTGCGGCACTGCGACGTTCGTCACTTTTGCCTCTCGCACCGCGTCCGCAAGATCAGCGACTTCAATCGTCGCCTGTGCACGGATCGGATCGATGACGCCGAACTGAGGTTTATTCGCGGATTTGGGGAGCCGTGGCGTGAATCCCGCCCGCTTCGCCGCCTCATCCAGACTATCGACGGCTTCTGCGTCGGGAACCGGATCCACAAAAATGGCACGTAGCGACTTGGGCACTCTTTCGATGTCGCCCGGATTAACGCGCAGGACCTCCACGCGCTTCAACGCGATGGATTGCGGCGATTGCAATACAAGCGCGAGCAGAAGGAAAAACATCGCATGAGTATGGCCGCAAAGGGCCACAAAGAGCACGGAAAAATCGAATGCGACGGCGGGCTACGAAACCAGCGGCTTCCTGATTGCTATGCGCCGTCGATAAAACCGATGATGGCAGTACCAGCAGCGATACGGGACAATGAAGAACAGAAGGATCAACTCATATGTTCGCCGCCGGGAGCGATGAGTCTCTGTGGAACTACATTTTGGGCACTCCTGTTTCACCATAGTTTCTGTCCGCCGTTCAGCGCAGATTCCCTGCGCTTACCACTCCTATCGGCAGCAGAAGTTGCAAAGATTAGGCGTTATATCTTGAACGATTCAAGGGATTCGGGCGCGAACAGCTCTTTGGGCGTCAGTTGACGCTTCGAGAGTCCCTGCTCGTAGGAATAACGGAGGAATGTCGAGAGCGTATGGAGGTTGGCGTCCAGCCCATATGGCCAGAAGTCGCGTCCCATCACCTTTTCCGTCTCTTCGGTGTGCCACATCAGCCAGGGCAGCATCACCTTCAGCGCCGCCGTCTCGCGCAGGTCGTCATAGACTTCGCGCTGTGCCTGTATGAACGCTTTATAGAGAGATTGCGCCACCCACGGATGTTTTTCGTAAATGTCGCGCCGGATGACGACGAGATGCATGACCGGAAAAATCTTCGTCTTCTCGAAGTAAGCGCGTTCGGCAGCCGCGTAGTTTTCGAAGAGCCGTCGCACTTTTCCAGCTCCTCCTTTGAATGTTGATGGAGCTCGCGCGGTGTATAAAGCATCGATCTCGCCGGACTCGATCATTTTCGAGAGCGTCATATCCGGGGGAATCGACTGAACACGGAATTCGGGAGGCAGATTCAGCGGAAGCTTCTCCGGACGTCCAGGTTCTTCTTCGCCGCCTTGAAAGTAAGTGGGGCTGGTGACGGGAACACCGAACTCGTCGCTCAGAATTCCGCGGATCCAGACCGGCGCGGTCATTTGATATTCGGGATTGCCGACACGTTTGCCGATCAGATCCTTCGGTTCGCGAAGCCCGCTATCGGCATTGACGTAAATGCAAGAGTGGCGGAAACACCGGGAAGGGAAAACGGGAATCGCAACGAAAGGCGGATTGTCTCGAAACAGCGAAAGGGTATACGACGAGAGTGACATCTCGGCCACATCGAACTCGCGATGCCGCAACATGCGGAAGAACGTTTCTTCCACGACCAGGTTGAGATACGTCAGTTCGATGCCGTCGACGGGAACCCGTTCCTCCAATAAAGCCCGCGTCCGATCGTAGTTCCAGCACGCCATTGTCAGTCGAAGTTTCGCCATGCGGACACTATAATACCGCTCGGCTTTTATGATTCCAGTCTTCGCGCGCATTTTCGTTGGACCGCTGGCGTTCGCTATCGTGCAACTGATCCCCCTGCACGGTCTGAGCCCCGCGGCTCACGTGGCGATAAGTTGCTATGCATGGGTTCTGGCGTGGTGGGTGGCCATGCCGATTCCGTGGGCCGCCACTGGTTTTCTCCCCCTGGCAATACTTCCCGTTGCCGGCGCACTCTCGTTTGGAGACGCGATTGGTTTCTACGGGCAGAGGATTCTTCCGTTCGTGATGGGCGTGATGCTCTTCGGCCACGCCTTCAACAAACACGGGCTGGCTCGGAGACTGGCCATGACTGTCTTGAGCATTCCAGGAATCGCCAATTCCGGTGCCCGCCTCGTCTTGATGATCCTGATCGTGTCCGCCGTTGTTTCCTCGGTCGTCGACGACGCAGCAACCGTGGCGATCATGATGCCGATCGCGCTTTCCGTGGCTCGATTTGCCGCGGAAGCGTTCAGCCGGAATCCGCGCCAGGACCGGTTCTCCACACCATCCTTCACACCTCGGTTAACTCAGGCTTCATGTCTGGCTGTGCTCTACGGCGCTTCTGCGGGCGGCATGGCGACGCCGGCGGGCGTGCCTTTCAACCCGATCACGATTTCGCTCTCGGAACAACTGACCGGATACAGCGTGACTTTCGCGCAGTGGACGTTGACCGGGATCATCCTGACCCTGGCCACCATTCCCGCGTACTACGCCGTCCTGGCATGGATGTCGCCGCCCGAAGTGAAGTCCATCAAAGATGGAGCGGCCTACTTCAGAGAACAGAAGAAGACGCTCGGACCTCTCGGCCGCGGAGAAAAAAATGTGTTGTTCGTTCTGATCATCATGATCGTGTTGTGGCTGCTGCCTGCGTTTATCACCGTTCGAGTGCTCGATATCTGGTACGTACCGGTGCTGGCCATGTTGCTGCTCTTTCTCCTGCCGGTGGATGCGAATGAAATGACGCTCACATCGCGTGACCTCGAAGGAGGCATTTCGTGGAATGTGCTCTTTCTCGTCGTCAGCGGGACCGCCATCGCGGGAATGCTGGGTCGCCTGGGCGTGACCGAATGGTTAGGCGGCATGGTTGCTCGCAGCGTATCCGCATCCATGCTCCCATGGTTCGCAGGATTGATGACACCCTTGATCGCTCACGTCGGCTCCGGCACCGCGACCTCGACGATGATGGCCACCGTCCTTTTTCCGGTTGCGAAACAGCTCGGCTCAAATCCCACCGTTTTAGCGCGTATCATCGCAGGGACAGCGCTGGTGGTGACGTTTCCGTGGGCTGGAGCGGCAGCCGGCACCGCGTTCGCGTCCGGCGCCGTGTCGATTGGGGCGATGTTTCGCATCGGCATCGTCGCAACAGTGGTGACCGTCATTGTCATCACCGTACTCAGCATTGTGCTCGTGCCCGCTTTGGGGGCCTTCACAGCGCCATAAAAACGGTAATTCCACGTCGGACGCATAATTACCGAATTAGCGACTGATGGATCTTTGACGCTAATTCGGTAATTATGCGTCCGACGTGGAATTACCGTTTTTATTTCCCCCGTTTGACGCCTTTGAGAATGACCGGAAGCGCCGCGTAATTCTCCAGCACGATCGATTTGGCCGTGTTATCGACCGTCACTTTACCCGTCAGTGACGCTTTTCCTTCGCCTTCTCCTTTCGAGTTCAGGTGCAGCTCGATGACGGAGAATTCGTAATTCGTCGGACTGGCGGCTGCCGAGGGTTTCCATAAATTGTTCCAGGCCCCGAGACGTCGATCGGTGATGAGGACGATGCGCTCGCCGCCATCGGGTTGCGCGAGCCGCGCGGCATAGTGCACTGAATATCCTGCGGTTTCCGAAGACCACACATAACCGACCGTCGGCACCTTGCCCAGCGCTGCCGCTAACGAACCTTCGGGCGTCGCCGGAGGAGCATCTGCCGGCGCCCCGCCGCGTCCTCCGCGGCCGCGTGCGCCGCCACGTTCGCCGGCTGGTGCGGCAGCTGCAGGCGCGGCTTTGGATGCACCTGGCGAAGTCCATGCGGATAACAATTGATCGCGCTCCGCATCGGTGGACCAGCGCAGCAAATCGATTCGAATGGGATCGGGCGCGCCACTGACGTTATCCGTCGTGGCATTCAGGCGAAGGATTGGACCGGTGGCCGGCGTTTGTGCATTAATCAGACCGGCCAGGATGATGAAGGCGAGTATCATGAAAACCTCCTTCAAAAAGTTCATTGGCAAGTGCTCGTATCCTTATATATAAACACGCACATGAAATTAAGACTTTCTGTGTTAGCCGTTGCATTTTACTTAACGACAACGTTCGCACAACAGGGCGCCGTCAATTTCACCGCGAAATCTGTGAACGTCAAGGAAGCCGGCATGCCGGTGAGGATCAATCTTCTGCGCTGGTCGACGGATGAGGAACGCAATTCACTCGTCGCCGCCATGAATCCCAGTACGCCTCCTCCGGCAGAACGAGGTGGACGCGGTCGTGGACTGGACCCGAATGATCCGGCCCTGGCAGATGTCGTCGGCGCAGGCGCAGCCCCGGCAGGGCGCGGCGGTCGAGGACGTGGCGGTCGCGGTGACGCGCCGGCGGCTCCACCGAATCCGATTGCCTCGTTGACGGCTGCAATCACCAGGGCCCCGACTCTCGGCTACATCTGGACAAACGAAGTGGTCGGCTATTCGATCAAGTACGCATATCGCATGTCTCTGCCGGACGGTGGCGAACGCATCATCCTCGCCACGGATCGACGTCTCGGCGGTTCGTCCCCTTCGTGGAAACTTACCTCCGCGGCTGCAACCCCGACCGACTACGATTTCACGATCTTCGAAATTCGGTTGGATTCGAAAGGTGCGGGTGAAGGCAAAACGTCACTGACGACCAAAGTTGTGGTTGATAATGATGGCAAGACTCTTGCGCTGGAGAATTACGCCGGGACGCCCGCCGTCTTCCAAAGCGTGACAAAGAAATAGCCACAAAAAGGCACAAAACACACAAAAGAATTTAATTTTGTGAATTTTGTGCCTTTTTGTGGCTATTTCTTTTCTTTGTCTTTGTCCTGCTCTTTTTCTTTAACCGAGAGTCCGCCGGTGATGCCGCTCAACTGATTTCCCGTCGCGAGCCGCCGCATCTTGATGATTTCCGCGGGTGTGGCCGTCTTCGGATCCACGTTGACGGTGGAGCACGTGAATCCTCGCAACGTGCATTCTGAGGTGGTGTGTTTGATTCCCCTTTCCTTCATCAAACGCAGCATCAGTTCGGACGTCTCGGCGTGATTCTCGACCGAGTTGTTCGGCAGGAAGGTCCCGACGCCGATCGCATAATCGACCGGCATGAGCGGCTCGACGCTTGCCATAAAGGCGCCGTCCAGCCGTTTGCCTAAATCATAAGCGCCAAGGTCCGCTCCCGCGTCGACCAGATATTGCACGAGAGGAGTGTCTCCGAGGTTCGCCGCAGCCATCAGTGGCGTAATGCCGTACGCGTCGGCCCAGTTCACATCTTCGCCGAGTTCCACCAGCAGTTTCGCCAGTTCGACTCTTTCGGCATCCGGATGGTTGACCTGATAGCCAGGGATGAGCGCGAGTCCCGCGGCCGCCTCGAGCATGGATTCCCTGTCGCTGGAGATAGCATGAGGATCGGCGCCGTAAGCGATCAGAAGCCGGCACAACTGGACGTCTCCGGCAAATGCCGCGCGATGCAACGCTGTTGCAAAGACAATCCGTGGCGACGCATTACGATTTCGGCCACGCGGAGTGTTATTCACGATGCTATTCGGGTCCGCTCCCGCGTCGAGAAGTTTCTTGATCAGCGGAAGAGGATCGGTCGTCACGGTCCATGGGAAACCATTGGTCCCGAGCTCCATGTTGCGGCGATCGACGGCCCAGAACAGCGGCGTGAATCGCTGGGCATCGGCGTGGTTCACATCGACATGGTTGTCGATCAGGAACGACGCCAGTTCATATTGGCCGTTGAAAATCGCCAGGCCCAGGGCATCTTTACCGTCGCCTGCAATCGCGTTCAGGTTGGCGCCGGCCGCTACCAAAGTACGTGCGATTTCCAGATCGCCTTCGCGCGCCGCAAACATCAAAGGCGTCAACCAACCGCCGGCCAGTTCATCCACAGCCTGTTTTGGATCAGGAGCTTGCGGCGTCGCGCCTTCAAAACCGCGTCCATGCGCCGACGGAACAAAGTACGAACGGGCATTGACGTCGGCGCCTTTGGCGATGAGCATCTTTATCGTATCGAAATGGCGCTCGGAAACGGACCACATCAACGGGGTCGTGCCACCCCAGGTCTCGACGGTGTTGACCTGCGCTCCATTGTCCAGAAGCACCCGGACCGCATCGGTCTTCCCGGTACGGGAAGCCAGCATCAGGGCAGTGTCTTTAAATTTCGATAACGGCGCGTTCGGGTCGGCTCCGGCCTTGATGAGCTTTTCGATCATCGTGGCATTGCCGTTGATCGCAGCCAATTGCATCGGCATGACGCCTTCGCGGTTCGCCGCCGATACATTCGCGCCGGCGCGGATCAGCAGGTCTGCCATTTCCACGTCATCCGCGCGCACGGCCCAATGCAGCGCGGTCGTGCCGTCAACTTGTGCCGCGTTGACATCCGCTTTCTTCTGCAGCAAAGAACGCACAGCGTCCTTGTTCCTGTTCATAACCGCATCTGCTATATCACTGCTCGGCAGAGCGAAAGTTTCTGCAGAGAGCAACAGCGCCAAGAGGCAGCAGCCACCGATTCCGCGTTTGATCGACATTGTGTGGTTTCCTCAATTGGTCTTCTACTATAGAGATGAGTGACTTGACAACCAAAATCCCAGCCAGATTTTGATAGCAAGAACCGAGCGGAATATGAGATAAGTCTTTGATATAAACGGCCATGAAAAAGACATTCAGCTTATGTTCTGTCGCGCTCTTATTTGCTGTTCTAATCTCCGCTCAGACCAGGCCGGTCCCGGCTCCTCCGGCACCTTCCGCGGCTTCGACCTCTGGGACGTCTGGGGCGGGGCAGCGCGCGCTTCTCGATCAGTATTGTGTGACATGTCACAACGACAAAATAAAGAGGGCCAATCTCACACTCGAGAAACTGGATCTCACCACGGCTGGTGACCATCCGGAATTGTGGGAGAAGGTCATTCGCAAACTCCGCGCGGGTGTGATGCCTCCTCCGGGAATGCGGCGGCCGGCGTTGAAAGAATACGAAGGGCTCCGGGATTGGCTGGAAAACCAAATGGATCAGAAGGCGGCGGCGCGAGGCACGAATCCTGGATACGTCGTCCTCCATCGGCTCAATCGCACCGAGTATGCCAATGTCATTCACGACCTTCTGGACATCGAGATCGATCCGGCGAAGTTTCTGCCGCCCGACGATTCGGCCAGAGGCTTTGACAATGTGGCGGGTTCGCTGACGATCTCTCCAACCCTGCTGGAAGCCTATACGACCGCGGCAACGAGGATCGCGCGTATGGCCGTCGGCTACTGGAAGGCGCCGATGGAAGCCAGCTATATTGCGCCGGGCGACGTCGGGCAAACTCACCACATCGAGGGTCTTCCTCTTGGCACGCGCGGGGGAATGCTCGTTCATCACAATTTTCCGGCCGATGGCGAGTACAAATTTTCGATCCAAAATTTTGGTGTCGGCACTTATGTTCCCGGCGAGCAAATCGAGTTTCTCGTCGATGGCGAGAGAGTGAAGCTCATCGACTACGTCGGTGTCGGGTTGAGCCAGGGAATGTCGGGTGAGAATGACGGCTCGATCGACGTTACGGTACCGGTCAAGGCGGGCTCACATGTCGTGGGAGCCACCTTCCTTGAAACGAACTTTCGGCCCAGTCTCAACATCGTCAAGGAATTCGAGCGAAAGTCGCTCGATAATAACAGCATCGCTCAACTGCAATACTATCCGGTCATCGGCTTCTTCAGGATTTCGGGCCCATTCACTCCTCAGCGTCCGCAGGACTCGCGGAGCCAGCGCAAGGTCTTTACCTGCCGGCCGGTGAACTCAGCGCAGGAGACGGTTTGCGCGAAGCAGATTCTTTCGGCGCTGGCGCGGAAAGCGTACCGGCGTCCGGTCAATGAGCAGGATCTTGAATCGCTGACGAGTTTCTACGAGGAAGGCCGCAAGCTCGGCACATTTGACGACGGCATCGAGCTCGCGCTCCGGCGGCTTTTGGCCAGTCCGGAATTCCTTGTCCGCACCGAGAAGGAACCTCCGAATCAGCCGGCCGGCAAACCCTATCGCATTTCGGACCTGGAAATGGCTTCCCGCTTGTCGTTTTTCCTGTGGAGCAGCATTCCCGACGATCAACTGATCAATCTCGCAACTCAGAAACGGCTCAGCAATCCTGTCGTGCTCGAGCAGCAGGTGAGGCGCATGCTTGCCGACCCGCGATCGAAAGCCCTCGTCGAAAACTTCGCCGACCAGGTGCTGTACCTGCGAAATCTGCCGGTAACATCGCCCGACGGAAAGTTTTATCCCAACTGGGATGACGAGCTGCGCAAGGACTTCCGCACCGAGACGGAAATGCTTTTTGAGAGCATCATGCGCGAGGATCGCAACATTGTTGATCTGCTGACGGCGGACTACACTTTTCTTAATGAGCGGCTCGCGAGGCATTACGGCATTCCCGGCATTTATGGAGCGCAATTCCGGCGCGTCAGCCTGGGACCGCAGTTGGACTATCGTCGCGGACTGCTCGGGCAGGGAAGCTTCCTGTCGATTACATGGGTTCAGAATTTCAGGACTTCACCCGTGAAGAGAGGTGTCTGGGTTCTGGAAAACATTCTCGGCACCGCGGCCCCGGAGCCGCCGCCCAATGTGCCGCCACTGGAGGACTCGACGGCCGGATCTACAAAGGTTCTTACGTTGCGCGAGCAGATGACGCTTCACCGCAAAAATGAGCCGTGCGCCAGTTGCCACAAACTGATGGACAACATCGGTTTCCCGCTCGAAAATTTTGATGCGGACGCCACATGGCGAACCAAGCAGGGAGGCGACGGCGGAACTCCCATCGATCCCTCGGCCGAGCTGTGGGACGGGACGAAGGTCAACGGCCCCGTCGAGTTGAGGCAGGCACTACTGCATTACTCGCCGGCGTTCGTGCGGAACATGACGGAAAAGATGATGACGTACGCATTGGGCCGCGGCGTCGAATATTTTGATATGCCCGTGATTCGCTCAATCGTCCGCGATGCGGACAAGAATCAAGACAAGTTTTCATCCCTTGTGTTGGGTATCGTGAAGAGCGCCCCATTCCAGATGAGAACCAGGATGGAAGAGAATACTGGGAATTGATAAGCGCCGGCTAAAGCCGGCGCCTACGGAGGCCCAATCAATGTTCATAACGAAGAAACATATTCCTCGCCGGACATTTCTACGCGGTGTTGGCACCACCATGGCTTTACCGTTTCTCGAAGCAATGCTGCCGGCTCAGACACCTCAGAAGCAGGCATCAGCAGACCCGGACAAAATAAGACGCTTTGTCGGCATCTGGCATCCGCATGGCGCCGCGCCTGGATACTGGAGTCCGTTGCAGGAAGGCAAGGACTTCGAATTTTCATTCATCACGAAACCGCTCGAGCCGTTCCGGGATAGCGTCGTTTTCATCACTGGCCTCGATGCAACGGCGGCCGCGCCCACACTGGAAGAACCGGCCGGCGATCATGCTCGCGGTGCATGCATATTCTCGGGCGCCCGGCCTCGAAGAAACGCAACGACGCCGTACCTGGGCGTTACCGTCGATCAACTGATCGCGCAGAAATGGGGCCAGGACACGATCTTGTCGTCGCTGCAGGTCGGCGTTGAGGATACCGGCAATTTCGGCAGCTGCAACTTCGGCTATAGCTGCGCGTATTCGAACTGCGTTTCGTGGCCGACGCCAACGCAGCCGCTTCCCACAGAAGTGAATCCGCGCATCGCATTCGAGCGGCTCTTCGGCGATGGAACGAGCGCCGAGGAGCGAACCCTGGGTCGAAAGCAGAACGCCAGCATCCTGGATTCAGTCACGCATGACCTGGCTGTCCTGAAGAAGGACCTCGGTGCCGGAGACAAAGCGCGGCTTGACACGTATACCGAAAACGTTCGTGAAATCGAACGCCGCATCAAGATCGCCATGAGCAATTCCGTGAAAGAGCCGACCGGAGAAGTTCCGTTTGGATTGCCCGAGAGCAAGCATATCCACTACGGCCTGATGTACGACCTGATGGCCCTGGCCTTCGAGGGCGATATCACGCGCTCCATCACATTCATGTTGGGCCGCGATCTCACGGGGCAAAGCTTCCCCGAGTCCGGTTTCAACGGCGGCTGGCACGGATCATCGCACCATGGCGACAAACCGGAAAACATTGCTCTATACGCCAAGATCAATCGTTATCACGTGCAGAACCTGGCGAAGTTTGTCGAGAAATTGAGCAAGATGCCGGAGGGCGACGGAACCGTTCTCGATCACGTGCTGATCTACAAGGGAACCAACATGGGCAATTCACATCGGCACGCCCACGAGAAAGTACCCGTCGAGCTGATCGGCCGCATCGACGGAAAGTTCAAAGGGAATCGTCACATTGTCTTTCCCGATAATGTGCAGAGATGTTCGAACATGCTGTTGAGCATTCTCGATTTATATGGAATACACCGGGAGAGTCTCGGTGATAGTACGGGGCGCCTGCCCGGATTGGCATGAAGAAAGAAATTTTGAAATCTGAAATTGTTTCCCCTCCTCAGCTGAGGAGGGGAATATCCGCTATTTTGATCTCGATTGCGATTTTGGCCGCTCTTTCGGCCGTGCCCGTCGCTGCTCAAAATCGGGGAGCCACTCGCCCGAAAGTGGATCGGCCGGATGGTCCCGTATGGCAAGTCATCAGGAAGAACTGTGTTCAGTGCCATGGGATTGATGACTACGCCTTTTTCGCTCTGGACAAATCCGGATGGCAATCCCTGATTGAAACCAAACACAAGTCGGCGTTGGCAGAAGGGACGCCTGTTCTTTCAGAAGCAGACCGCAGTCTTCTTCTCGATTGGCTCGTCTCGAAATTCGGCCCGACGTCGACGCCGTTTCCCAGAACGTATGTTCCTCCGGAGATCACCGAATTTTTTTCTGATCCCGAAGCCACCCTCGTTTTAAACAGGTCGTGCGTTTCCTGTCACAGCCTGGACCGCGTGATGAAATCCAGATACAGCCCGGATGAATGGCGAGTAATCGCGGTGCAAATGAAAGCGCGGGGAGCCAACATCAGCAATGAGGATCTGGAACGCCTCGTTGAGTGGCTGGCGCGGGTAAAGGGCACGAACGCGAATCAGTGAAATCTGCTCGGCGAGAGTCGCTTTCCACATCCGCCGTCTCTCGCCGCGTCCTTCCATTGCTTGTGCTGCTGCTCGCGGGGAGCGGCTGTGCGGCGCTCATCTATGAAATCGTCTGGTTCCAGCTGCTTCAGCTGGTGATTGGATCTTCCGGTGTTTCGCTCGGTCTGCTCCTGGCCGCCTACATGGGTGGATTGTGCGCCGGCAGCCTCCTGTTGCAGCGATTCGTTCCGCCGCGCATTCATCCGCTGAAGGTCTATGCAGTTCTCGAAATAGGGATCGGGATCCTGGGTCTGTTGGTGTTGTTTGCCGTTCCCCTTGTTGCGCGCGTGTACGTGGCAGGCGTTCCGGAGTCGATGACGGCGGGTTTGATGGGTCTTATTTTGAGAGGGATCGTGGCCGGTGCGTGCCTGCTTCCTCCGACGATTTTGATGGGTGCTTCATTGCCCGCGATCGCCCGCTGGCTTGAAACGACACCGAAAGGCATCTCATGGCTCGGACTGCTCTACAGCGGCAACATCGCCGGCGCCGTGTTCGGGTGCTTCCTTTCCGGATTTTATCTGCTCCGAATTTACGACATGGCGACAGCGACCTACGCGGCTGTCGGGATCAATATCGCCGTGGCGGCAGCCAGCTTTGTTCTGTCGATGCGAACGGATCATGCGGACACCGGCGAAGACGCCGGCGCTTCGCGAATCGTGCGGATAAAGCGAGTGGGATGGGTTTACCTCGCGATCGCCATTTCCGGATTGTCCGCGCTGGGAGCTGAAGTCGTCTGGACCCGATTGCTATCGCTTCTTCTCGGCGGAACGGTTTACACATTCTCGATCATTCTCGCGGTATTTCTCTGTGGCTTGTGGTTCGGCAGCAGCGCCGGCGCGTTTGCAGCTCGCCGAAGTTCATATCCGGTTGTGGCGCTGGCCGTGTGTCAGATCGGGCTGATCCTGTGGATCGGATGGACCGCGTATGCATTGGCATATTCTCTACCGTATTGGCCCGTGGACCCGTGGCTTTCCCTGAATCCTCTGTTCAACTTCCAACTGGATCTGGTGCGATGCATCTGGGCAATTTCCCCGGCGACGTTCTTATGGGGCGCAAGTTTCCCACTCGCGCTGGCAGCGGCCGCGAAGCCGGGCGAGGATCCGGCAAAACTCTCGGGAGAAGTCTACGCTGCGAACACCGCGGGCTCGATTGTCGGCGCGTTAGCCTTCAGTCTCTTTTTCATTCCCGGTCTCGGTACCCGCGTTTCTCAACAAATTCTGATCGCTCTGGCGGCCGCAGGTGCGATTGCAGCCGCGGTTTCTTCGGCACGTATTCGAACAACGCGCACAGGCCTTGCTCTCGGTTTGACGGCAGTCGCACTCTCGGCCGTGCTCATTTACTCGGTTCACGACGTACCGTGGGAAGTGATTGCGTACGGACGCCGGATTGCCCCGACCATTCGTGCCGCCGACTTATACCCTGAGGCCAACGTGACGAAAGTCCTCTTCAGAGGTGAAGGGATCAATTCGTCGGTGGTCATCGCGGAGAGGTCAGGGGTGCGACAGTTTTATGTGAGCGGCAAGGCGGAAGCGTCGAGCGCTCCGGCCGACATGCGTCTGGAACGCATGATGGGACACGTGCCGGCACTTCTTCACCCGAACCCGCGTTCTGTGCTCACGGTGGGATTCGGCGCCGGCGTGACGGCAGGGTCGTTTGTTCCGTACCCGGATGTGGAGAGTCTCATCATCTGTGAACTGGAGTCCTTGATTCCTCCTGCTTCGACTCAGTTTTTCAGTCGTGAGAACTACTCGGTGATGCACGACCCCCGGACGCGCATCGTGTACGACGACGCGCGCCACTTTATCTTCACGACGAAACAGAAGTTTGATGTCGTGACGACGGACCCGATTCACCCGTGGGTCAAAGGGACTTCGACTCTCTATTCGAAGGAATACTACGAACTGGTGAAGGAACACTTGAACCCGGGCGGTGTCGTTGCGCAATGGTTGCCGATCTACGACAGTGATCCGGCGACCGTCAAAAGCGAGTTCGCCACGTTCTTCGATGTTTTCCCTAACGGCACGGTGTGGAGCAACTACACGCAGAATGAGGGCGGATACGACCTCGTGCTCATCGGTGGAAATACGAGCGCGGTCGATGTCGACGCCATTCAGGCACGTCTCGATCGTCCGGATTACTCCAAAGTGCTGGCATCCATAAGCGAAGTTGGCTTCCATTCTGGAGTCGAGATCCTTGCGACGTATGCCGGCCGGGCGTCCGATCTCAAGTCCTATTTGGCCGGCGCTCAAATCAACGACGACATGAATCTGCGGCTGCAATATCTGGCCGGATTGGGAGTGAATTCCATGGCCTTCCAGAAGGTATTCGCAGACGTGGTGCGTTACCGGAAATTCCCCGAAGACCTGTTTCACGGCTCTGAGGCCCGCCTGGCCGCCCTTCGAACCCTCCTCCGCAGCAGGCGTTGATTTTTAACGTTGCAGATCGTTGACCGCCCCAAAGGTGTGCTGTTATTGTGCTCCCGTTACGTGGGGGAGGAAATCTATGGACAAAAAATGGATCAGGATGAGTGTGAGTGTGCTTGCCGCAGCCCTCTTTTTGTCGTTCGGAGTAACGATGATCTGGGCGCAGGCAACCGCCCAGATCAGCGGCTCCGTGAGGGATCAAAGTGGAGCTGTTCTACCGGGCGTTGAAGTCACTGCAACGCAGACGGCAACGGGTGCCAAACGTTCTGCAGTTACCGATGAAACCGGCTCGTACATATTACAAAACCTGCCGATAGGACCTTACACGATCGAAGCTGCCCTGCCCGGTTTCAAGACGTATGTACAAAGCGGAATCATTTTGCAGGTTGGAACGACTCCGACTGTGAATGCCGTACTCGAAGTCGGGCAGGTCACCGACCAGGTGGAAGTCAGGGCCGACGCTGCTCTGGTCGAGGCGCGAAGTTCCGGCGTCGGTAACGTCATCGACAACCAGCGCGTGTTGGAGTTGCCCTTGAACGGACGCAATCCAACAGAACTGATCTTTCTGGCCGGCGCTGCCGTGCCGACCCTGGATGGATCTCTTAATTCCGGCGTCCGGAATTACCAGACCGTGGTGATTCAGGTCGGCGGCGGAATGAATGGTGGTTTGAACTACATGCTGGACGGGGGAACTCACGGCGATCCGGAGAACAACTTGAATCTCCCGCTCCCGTTCCCGGACGCGCTTCAGGAATTCAAGGTTGAAACCAGCGGACTGGCCGCGCAATACGGGCATCATGCCGCGGGCACCATCAATGCCGTAACGAAGTCGGGAACGAATGCATTTCACGGAGACGCGTTTGAATTTCTGCGCAACGGCGCCTTGAATGCCCAAAACTTTTACGCGAACAGCAAGGACGGCCTCAAGCGCAATCAGTTCGGAGGCACGTTCGGCGGGCCGATTGTGGAGAACAAGCTCTTCTTTTTTGTCGGTGAGCAGGCGACCGTGCAGCGTTCCACGCCGACGGCGAATCGGTCTTTTGTGCCTACCGCCAAAATGCTCGCCGGTGACTTCACCGACCTTGCGTCTCCGGCCTGCCAGAGCAGTAAAAGCGTCACATTGAGGGCACCCTTCGGGACAAACGGATTTGCGAGAAATACTGTCGATCCCAGGTTGTTTTCTGCGCAGTCCCTGGCCCTTGTCAATGATCCACGCTTTCCGAAGTCGAGTGATCCTTGCGGCCTCGTCACGTTCGGCGGTGTGAGTAACCCCAGTGACTATCTGACGGTCGCTCGAGTGGATTTCCAGAAGAGCGAAAAGCACTCGATGCTGGTGCGCTACATGGGCGCCCGGAAAGATCAGCCCTGGGACTACGATGGCAAAACCATTCTGACCAGCTCGCAAGGCCAGATCAATCAGCGTGCACATACGCTGGTCTTCGGCGACACGTACTTGATCGGCACCGGTATTGTGAACGCTGTTCACTTGACGGCCGTTCGAACCCTCAATCCACGGATCAGCCCGGATGTCATCGATCTCAACAGAATCGGAGTGAAGAACGTTTATGTGCCGTTTAAGGGGCACATGAATCTGGGCGTAGGCGCGGGACTCCAGAACGGCATCAATCCGAATGGGTTCACTGTCAGCGGAGTGAACGTGCAACCCGGCTACTACAATTCGGTTGAAGGACAAGCCGCGGACGATGTGAGCTGGATTCGCGGGGCGCACCAGTTTGGATTCGGCGCCTACTACAGTCATTCCAACTTCAACGCGAATTCGAACGTCGCGTCCAATCCGACGTTCACATTCAACGGCAACCGCACCAGCACCATTCCAGGAGTTCCCGACGGAACGGGCCTCGCACTTTCCGATTTTCTGCTGGGATTGCCGTCGGGTTTCTCGGCGGGTACGAAGAGCTTTCTGTATCCGCGGCAGACGTACTTCGGCGCCTATGTTCAGGATAGTTGGAAGGCTCTGAGTCATCTCACGGTCAATTACGGCGTTCGATGGGAGCCGTTCATCTCACCGTATGACGGCGATGGCCGCCACAATTATTTCACGTACGATTTGTATAAATCCGGCTACAAGAGCACGTCCTACCCATTGGCGCCGATCGGAATGGTCATGTCCGGTGACGCGCAGGCCCCGAAAAACGGCAAATACATGTTTAATCGGTTAGCGCATTTCGTGCCGCGCGTGGCATTGGCATGGGATCCGAAAGGCGACGGCATGATGGTGGTGCGTGCAGCCTACGGTATCTTTGCGGATCTGCCGCCGATGTGGACCTTCTACGGTAACGCTGCAGGAGCGCCATGGAACGGCACAACGTCTCTGGTGAATCCGACCTTCTCGGATCCGTGGAACCTTCCATCGGCCACCTACACGTCGGGATATCCGGGAGGCAACCCTCTTCCATCAAGCTTCACGAAGTCGACGCCGTTCCAGCTCAACGGCGCTTACGACAATCTGCGGCAGAACGCCAAATCCACATACATTCACCAGTGGAACCTGAGCGTTCAACGACAGGTGGGACAGGACTGGTTGCTGGCTGCGAATTATCTCGGCAACGAAGACGTTCACCTGTGGGGACCGCAGATCCAGATGAATTACTCGGTGTATCAGCCTGGGGCGAACGCCGGTAACATCACTCAGCGGAAAATTCTGACTCTGCTGAATCCAAGTCAGGGACCGTACTACAACGCCATCGGCGATCTGGAGGACGGCGGTACCGGCAGTTACAACGCGATGTTGCTGACCGTCCAGCGCCGTCGTGCCAAGGGTCTCACGATCCTGGGGAATTACACGTGGTCGCACTGCATCGGGGATGGCGTCGTGTCGCAGCCGGGTTCAGGTGGAAACACTCCGGGCTTCAGAAAATACAACCGTGGAAATTGCTCCGGAGACCGGTTGCACGTTGTGAATCTCTCCACGGTGGTCGAGAGTCCTCGGTTTGCCAACAAGACCATGCGGCTCGTCGCGAGCGGTTGGCAACTCTCCGGAATACTGAAGCTGAGGTCGGGAACCTCGTTCCGAGTTAGTAGCGGAATCGATACCACATTTACCGGAACGACCGACGGGACGGGTACTACGGGACGCGCCAACCAGATACTGGCCGATGCCTACCTCCCCAACAAGAACAAAGACGGATGGATGAACATCAATGCGTTTGCCGTTCCGACGCAGACGACGGGAATTTGCAGTCCCGTCACGCTCTCGTGCGGATACGGCAATGCCGCTCAGTTGAGGGGACCGGGGCTGATCAATTTGGATCTGGGTTTGACTCGAAGGTTCCAGGTGACGGAAGGGCAGTCATTGGAGTTCCGTGTCGAGGCGTTCAACGCGCCGAACCACGTCAATCCGATGAACCCAAGCGCAAATCTGAACAGCCAGACATTCGGCAAATCCGTGGGTGCTGAAGATCCGCGCATCATGCAGCTCGCATTGAAGTACTTGTTTTAACGTGCAGGTGCCGGCTTTAGACGGTGTGAATGAATCGGAATCAGGCATTATTCCCCTCCTTGAAAAGGAGGGGTGGATGCGCGATCAAGAAAATGTCGCGAAGCAACCTTAGTTCGCGCAGACGGGGTGG
>Ga0070707_100002146_pt1 | contig 18879 bp, 14 predicted proteins | sample KBSK5502metaG_FD_65468 | JGI IMG/M metagenome (GOLD analysis project Ga0070707, IMG submission 65468) | Corn, switchgrass and miscanthus rhizosphere microbial communities from Kellogg Biological Station, Michigan, USA - KBS K5-50-2 metaG | ecosystem: Host-associated > Plants > Roots >... | reverse complement strand
GGGTCGACCGAGCTCGTCTTCCGGCGGGAGTCCGGAGGCTGACGTGGCCCTTGCCTCGATCGCGGTCGAGGAGCTCCTGCTCGTCCTCAAGATCGCCTTCGTCGTGCTGCTCTACCTCTTCATCTGGCGAATAGTCCGCACCGCCAGCAAGGATCTGCGTGTGCCCCAGGAGAGCTTCATCCTCGCCCCATCACAAGCGAGCGAGCTGGGCGCGCTCCGCGACACCGGACCACGTAACGTCGGGCGGCTCGTGGTCGTCTCCAGCCCGACGCTCGAACCCGGCGAAGGGCGGATGCTCGATTCGGCCCCGATCACGGTCGGTCGCGGGCCCCAGAACGACGTCACACTCGACGGGGACGACTACGCCTCGGCGAAGCACGCGCGGATCGAGCCTCGCCGCGACGGCGTCTGGGTCGAGGACGTCGGCTCCACGAACGGCACCTACCTGAACGGAATCAAGCTCACCCGGGCGCGCAAGCTGACGCCCGGCGACGTCGTGCGAGTCGGCGAAACGGAATTGAGGTACGAGACGTGACGGCAGCGAAGAACCGTATTTGGACGGCCGCAGCGGCAAAGCCGCTACGGCCTCCAGATCGGCATCGCAAGCGACGCCTTAGCGGCGAGACCGAGCTGAGGTACGAGATATGAGCATTAGGCAGCTTGGTTACGGCACTGACACCGGCAGGAAGCGCCGTCGGAACGAGGACGACTACGTCGTCGAGCCGCCGCTTTTCGCGATCGCCGACGGCATGGGCGGCGCGCAAGCGGGCGAGCTCGCTTCGAGCCTCGCCGCCGGCGCCGTCCGCGAAGACGAGGGCGTGGCCGGCAGCGGCGAGCGGCGCGTCACCGAGCTGATCCAGGAGGCGAACCGGCGTGTCTATCAGCGCTCGGCCCAGGACGCCGCCGCCTCGGGGATGGGAACGACGATGACGGTGGCGCTCGTCGGGGACGGGAACGTTGCCTTCGGCCATGTCGGCGACTCGCGCGCATACTTGATCCGTGACGGCAAGCTCGAGCAGCTGACCGAGGACCATTCGCTCGTGGCCGAGCTCGTCCGTAGCGGCAAGCTCTCGCCGGAAGAAGCCGAGACGCATCCCCAACGCTCGGTGATCACGCGTGCGCTCGGCACCGACCCTGACGTCGACGTCGACACGTTCTCGATCGAGACCGTGCCCGGCGACCTGTTCATGCTCTGCTCGGACGGGCTCACCTCGATGGTCGAGGACGACGTCATCCTCCGGTGCATCGAGAAAAATCGGGACAACCTGCAAACCACGGCGAAAGCGCTGATCCGCGCCGCCAACAAGGGCGGCGGCGAGGACAACATCACCGTCGTCTTCTTCGAGATCGGCGATGAGGTCGGTGAGCCGCTCGAGGAGACAGCGCAGTACCCGGCCCTCGGCGCAGACGGCGACGGCGAGGTCGACGAGGACACGCTGGACGAGCTCGACCGCGTGCCGGCCATCGACACGATGGTCGTCCCGCCCGGCGAGGCCGCGCAGGCGGCTCAGCCGACGCGCCGCACCCGCCGGCGTCTGATTCCGGCGCTGCTGCTGATCCTGGTCGCGCTCGCCGTCGTCGCGGTCGTCCTCTGGACGTTGCACGGGAGATAGCCACTATGAAGCCGACCTGGAATACGCGATCGTGACCGCCCCAAAAACCGGATTTGGACGGCCGCAGCGGCAAAGCCGCTACGGCCTCCAGATCGGCATCGCATTTGACGCCTCATGAGCCTGCGAAACCGAGAACTCCTGAACCTGGTCGTTGTCGGGACTCTGACCGCGCTCGGCTTCGCGAGCGTGTACATCGCCCGCCAGTCGGTCGTCTCGACGGCCTCGCTCTCGTACGCGGCGTTCTTCTTCGCCCTCTATCTCATCGCGCACCTGGTCGCACGCTACGCGGTGCCCTATGCCGACCCGTACCTGCTACCGATGGCGGCTCTCCTGACCGCGGTCGGCCTGACCGAGATCTACCGGATCCGGCCGGGAGACGCTTTTCGCCAGGGCGTCTGGATCATCATCGCAGTCGGTGTCTTCGCGGGCACGTTGTGGAGCCTGCGGAGGGATTACCGGCGGTTGGAGAGCTATAAGTACATCTTCGGGCTGACCGCGATCGGCCTACTGGCGCTGCCCGCGCTGCCGGGGCTCGGGACGACCGTCAACGGCGCCCGCCTGTGGATCCACTTCGGATCGCTGCAGTTCCAGCCGGGCGAGATCGCAAAGCTCTGCCTGATCGTCTTCCTCGCCGGCTATCTCCGCGAGAAACGCGAGGTGTTGGCGCAAGGACGGCTCAAGGACTTCGGCCCGCTGCTCGTGATCTGGGGCGGCGCGATGCTCGTCCTCGTCGAGACGAACGACCTCGGCTCCGCGCTTCTCTACTACGGGATCTTCCTGGCGATGCTCTACGTGGCGACCGGCAGGCTGCTGTTCACCGCGATCGGCCTCTCGCTCTTCCTCGTCGGCTCTTCCTTCGTCTACACGCAGGTCGCGCACGTGCACGAGCGCGTGACGATCTGGCTGCATCCGTGGACAGACCACAAGGTCTACTGCGCGCAGACCGGGCAGATGTTGCTGCGCCAGGACTGCGCCAGCTTCCAGCTCGTGAAGTCGCTCTACTCGGTTGCGAACGGTGGCTTCGGCGGCACCGGCTTCGGCAAAGGCACCTTCGAGACCGCTCAAGGCCACCCGTTGATCCCCGACTTGAACACCGACTTCATCTACTCCGCGCTGGCGCAGGAGCTCGGACTGATCGGGATCTCGGCGCTGCTGCTCCTGTTCATGCTCTTCGCGTTGCGCGGCATGCGGATCGCGCTGCTTGCCGATGACGGCTTCTCGAAGCTCGCGGCCTCCGGGCTCACGTTCGGCTTCGCGCTGCAGACCTTCATCATCGTCGGCGGGATCCTGCGCGTACTCCCGCTGACCGGGATCACCCTTCCCTTCGTTTCATACGGCGGCTCCAGCGTTGTCGCGAACTTCGTCCTGCTTGCCGGCCTGCTCTTGATCTCCAACCGCGCGAACGCGCCGAGGGACGCATGAACCGGCAGATCACGAAGCTCGCCGTCGCCTCGCTGATCCTGCTCGCGGCGCTGATCGTCGCGACGACGTACTGGCAGACGTGGGCCTCCGCGGGCCTCGCCGAGAAGCAGGACAACGCGATCCAGCGGGTCGCCCAGTTCCGGATCAAACGCGGGCTGATCAGGGCGGCCGACGGGACGATCCTGGCCACGAACGTACGCCGCAAGGTCGGCGGGCAGACGCTCTACTTCCGCCGCTACCCGACCGGGCGCCTGTTCGCGAACCTGGTCGGCTACTCGACTCAGGTCCGGTCGCGAGCCGGCCTCGAGCAGTCCGAGAACGCGTACCTGACCTCCTCGAACGCGAACCTCAGCACGATCTTCAACAAGACGCTCGACCGGATCAAAGGGGTCACGATCACCGGGAACGACCTGATCCTGAGCGTCCGTCCGAGCGTCCAGCGACTGGCGATGCAGCAGCTCGCGGGCAAGTGCGGCGCGGCCGTCGTGATGAACCCGAAGACCGGCAAGGTCTACGCGCTCGCGTCGCAGCCGAGCTATGACCCGAACCTGGTCGAGAACCATTTCAACCTGATCAGGACCACCAACGCGCCGTGCCAGCCGGCGGCGCCGCTGCTCAACCGTGCGACCGACGGCCTCTTTACGCCGGGCTCGACGTTCAAGGTCGTCACCGCCACGGCAGCCCTGGACTCCCACAAATTCACGCCCGAGTCGACCTTCTACGACCCCGGGTACTGCGTCGAGTATGGCAAGCGGGTGTCGAACGCCGCGAGCCCCGATGGGCCGGTCGAGTCTTTTGGCCACCCCACGCTCGCGCAAGGCCTCCAGCACTCGATCAACTCGGTGTTCTGCAACGTCGGCAAGGCTCTCGGCGCCGGGTTGATCCTCGACTACATGAAGAAGTTCGGCTTCTACCAAGACCCCCCGATCGAGACGCCCGCCGACGAGAAGGTTCCGAGCGGCCTCTACAACGGCGGAAGGCTCTTCTTCCCGTCTCACCCGTCAACCCAGGTCGACCCCGGCCGGCTCGCGTTCGGGCAGGAACGGCTCGCCGTGACGCCCCTGCAAATGGCGATGGTCGCCTCCACGGTCGCGAACGGAGGCGTGGAGATGGAGCCGCAGGTGCTCAACCGTGTCGTCGACTCGAGCGGCCACACGGTCGTCCGCATTCAGCCGCAGAAGCTCAACCGCGTGATGTCGCCTCAGACCGCGAGCGAGATCAACTCGATGATGGTCGCGGCGGTCAACGACGGCACCGGCGGCGCGGCCGCAATCCCCGGAATCTCGGTCGCAGGCAAGACCGGTACCGCGGAGACAGGCAGCTCCGGGATCAACACGACCTGGTTCATCTGCTTCGCCCCGGCCGACCACCCGCAGGTCGCCGTGGCGGTCACGCTCCAGAACCAGACCGGTTTCGGCGGCACGACTGCCGCGCCGATCGCCAAGCTCCTGATGCAGGCGGTCCTCAGCCCGGGGTCGAAGAAGTAAGGCCATGGCCGTGACCGGCGACACCCTGATCGACTCCGTCTTCGACGGCCGATACCGGATCATCCGCAAGCTCGGCGCCGGCGGGATGGCGAACGTCTACCTCGCCGAGGACCAGGAGCTCGGCCGCCGGGTCGCGATCAAGATCCTCGACGACCGCCACGCCGCCGACGACTCGTTCATCGAGCGCTTCCGGCGCGAGGCGAAGAACGCGGCCGGGCTCTCGCACCCGAACATCGTCTCGATCTACGACCGCGGCGAGGCCGAGGGCACCTACTACATCGCGATGGAGTACCTCTCCGGGCGGTCGCTGAAGGAGCTGATCGTCAGCCGCGGTCCCACGCCGATCCGGATCGCGATCGACTACACGCGCCAGATGCTGGCCGCGCTCGGCTTCGCCCACCGCCACGGCATCGTCCACCGCGACATCAAGCCGCACAACGTCGTCGTCGACGCGGACGGGCGGCTGAAGGTGACGGACTTCGGAATCGCCCGCTCGGGCGCGAGTCAGATGACGGAGGTCGGCTCGATCATCGGTACCGCCCAGTACCTCTCGCCGGAGCAGGCGCGCGGCTCGCCGGTCGACCAGCGCTCCGACGTCTACTCGGTCGGAATCGTCCTCTACGAGATGCTCACCGGCACTGTTCCCTTCACCGGCGACACGCCGCTCGAGATCGCGATGAAGCACCTCTCCGAGGTGCCGGTGCCACCGTCCGAGCTGCGCGACGACGTCCCCGACGACCTCGATCTGGTCGTTCTGCGGGCGCTTGCAAAGGATCCCGAGGACCGCTACCAGACCGCGGAGGAGATGAACGCCGACCTCGCGCGCATTCAGCGCGGGCTCTCAGTCTCGAGCGAGACCACGGATGCAGCGACCGCCGTGCTCGCCGGCGCGGGCATCTCCGGCGCGCCGACGATCATCGCGCCGAGGCCCACGCAGGTTGCGCCGCCGCAGCCGCCCCCGCCGACGGCGCCGGCCGGCTACTACGGCTACGAGGGGCCGCCTCGGCGGTCTCGTTCGATCTGGCCGTGGCTGCTGGTGTTGCTGCTACTCGTCGGCGCCGGCTTCGCGGCCTGGTTCGCGTACGGGAAGATCCGGGACGAGCTGAACGCGAACAAGCCGGTGGCCGTGCCGTACGTGGTCGGGCTGATGCAGGCACAGGCGGTCAAGAAGATCCAGCACAAAGGGCTGAACGCGAAGGTAGTCACCGGCTTCAGCCAGATCTATCCGGCCGGAACGGTGATGAACCAGAGCATCGCCGGCGGCGAGAAGACCGACAAGGGCAACACCGTCTTGCTCACCGTCTCGCACGGAAAGCCGAAGACAACGGTTCCCGACGTCCGCGGCAAGACGCAGAGCGACGCCGTCGCGGCGTTGACCGCGGCGCATCTGAAGGTGTCCGTCTTCCACGTCTACTCGTCGGAGACCCCGGATACCGTCACCGGCCAGAATCCGCCCGCGGACAGCCGCGTCTTCTGGAACACCAACGTTCGGATCAATGTCTCGCAGGGAGCCAAGCAGATCGAAGTCCCGAACGTGGTCGGCCAGCCCTACGCGAGCGCGCGCTCGACGCTGCTCGGGGCCGGCCTGAACGTTGCCGAGAGCCTCGTCGACTCGAACCAGCCCGTCAACACCGTGATCGCGCAATCGCCGAACGCAGGCGCGAGGGTGGGATCCGGGACGACGGTGACGCTCAGCGTCTCGCGCGGCTCGACCGCCTCGACTCCCGTTCCGGATGTAAGCAACCAGGACGAGCCGACCGCGAAGGCGATCCTGACGGGCTCCGGGTTCAGGGTGAAGGTGGTCAAGCAGTCGGTGACCGACCCGAGTGAGCAAGGGATCGTCGTCAGCCAGCAGCCCGGAGGCGGGACGAGCGCCCCGGCCGGTTCGACGGTGACGATCTTCGTCGGCAACTACACCGGCACGACGACGTCCGTGCCGTGAGATTCGGGCCGAAACCGGCGGCTAAACAGCTGCGCGTAGCCGTGGTCATGGGCGGCCGCTCTAGCGAGCATCAGATTTCGGTGGCCTCGGCGCGTTCCGTGCTGGAGGCGCTCGATCCGGATCGCTACGAGACGGTCACCGTCGAGATCGGCCGCGACGGGAAATGGGCGCTCGAGTCCGGCCGGTCACGGGCTCTCGAAGCGGGTGTCACCGGAGAACTCGACGAGAGCGACGGCCGCACTGCGGCCGAGACCCTGCCTGTCCCTACGGAGAGCGCTCCCACGACGCTAGGCGGCGTCGACGTCGTGATCCCGGTCCTGCACGGCCCCTTCGGCGAGGACGGCACGGTGCAGGGACTGCTCGAGCTGGCGGGTGTCCCTTACGTCGGCGCCGGCGTGCTCGGCTCGGCGCTCGCGATGGACAAGGACAAGTTCAAGGCGGTGATGCGCGACTCCCAGATTCCGGTGACGCGGAACATCACCCTGCGCGAAGGCGACGAGCTCGGCAACCCGTTCGGCTACCCCGTCTTCGTCAAGCCGGCTCGGCTCGGGTCGTCGGTCGGAATCACGAAAGTGCGGTCCAAGGAGGAGCTCGCACCCGCGGTTGAGCTCGCCTTCCGCCACGACGAGAAGGTGCTCGTGGAAGAGTTCGTTGCAGGAGCCGAGGTCGAATGCGGCGTCCTCGGCTCGAACCGCAGCCCGATCGCGTCGATCCCCGGCGAGATCGTCTCGCATGGCTTCGACGCGCCCGACTGGTACGACTATTCGGCCAAGTACGACGAGGGCGGTATGGACCTGATCATCCCGCCGAGGATCTCGACGGAGCAGGTCGAGCGCGTCCAGCGGCTCGCGGTCGAGAGCTTCGTCGCCGCCGAGTGCGAAGGGATGGCGCGCGTCGACTTCTTCGTCCGCGACGACGGCGTCGTGCTCGTCAACGAGCTGAACACGATCCCCGGCTTCACCGCGACGAGCGTCTACGCCAAGCTGTTCGAAGCCTCGGGGATTCCGTACCCGGAGCTGCTCAACCGCCTGGTCGAGCTCGCGCTCGAGCGCCATGAGCGGCGCTCACGCTTGCAGTTCTAGCCGGCTCGCGCCTCGTTTACGTGCGCCGAGGAGTTTTCGCCGAGGTCGGTGATCCAGACGACGAAGTAATGCCCGCCGCCGCTCAGGTCGAACGTTGTCACGCGATCAACCGTCTTCTGGCGTGAAACCGGATGAAACGAAGAGGTTGAGTCGCCGGCCAGGATCTCTGCGGTGTAGCCCGGCGTATCGGTGGTGACCGTGATCGTCTTCGGCGAAACGGTTCGGTGGGCATCGAGGATGACCCCGACACCGCTTTTGTTCAGCTGAGCGCCGTCGTAGTGCTCCGTCGCCCAGTAGGTCGTCTGGTTGTTGTCGGTGGCAAATTTGGCGTCCTGGTTGTGCTCCTGCCCGCGCGGGCGCCCTTCGGGGTCGTAGGCCGTCACGCCGCTCAGACGAATTGCGCCTGACGCCGAGGGCTTCTTCGAGCCGTCGTGGTCACGCAATGTGAATGCTCCAAGCAAGCCGCCCGCAAGCGCAGCAAGGGCGACCCCGGCCAGGACCGCGGGTAAGACTCGCAACCGCCGCCTCCGCCTAGGCCGCGCGCCACCCGAGGCCCGCGGCGGCACGACCATCGTCGCGCCCTCGTTGCCATCGAGCTCGGCATGGCAAGCCTCGAGCTCTGCGGCGAAGTCGGCCATCGAGTCGAACCGCTCGTTGCGATCCTTCGCCATCGCCTGCCGGATCGCCCAGTCGAGGCGCGGGGTGACGTCGGGCCGAGCGTCGCGGACACTGGGAACCGGGTCGTTCACATGCCGCATCGCGACCGCGACGAAGTTGTCGCCGTCGAAGGGGACCTCGCCGGCGAGCAGCTCGTAGAGCACGCAGCCGAGTGAGTAAACGTCGGTCTGCTCGTCGACCGGCTGGCCGCGGGCCTGCTCCGGCGCGATGTAGTTGCTCGTGCCCATGATCGTGCCCGTGATCGTCATCCCGTCGACGTCGACCGCATGCGCGATGCCGAAGTCGGTCACCTTCGCGCGGCCGTCCCCGTCGAGCAGGACGTTCTGCGGCTTGACGTCGCGGTGGACGAGGCCCTGGTCGTGCGCGAACGAGAGCCCACGGGCGACCTGCAGCGCGAGCTCGATCGCCTCGCGCGGGCTCAGCGGCCCCTCCTGCGCCATCAGCTCCTTCAGGTTCATTCCGTCGACGTACTCGAAGACGATGAATTGCCGCCCGTCCTGCTCGCCCCGGTCGATCACCGTGACGATGTTTGGATGAGCCAGCTGCGCGACGGCGCGCGCTTCCCGGCGGAAGCGCTCGACGTAGTCGTCGTCCCGCGTGAACTGCTCGTGCAGAATCTTCAGCGCGACCGTCCGCTCGAGCAGCCGGTCATGCGCGCGGTAGACGCTCGACATGCCACCTGAGCCGACGAGCTCCTCGAGCTCGTACCGGCCCGCGATCAGTTCGCCGACCACGCGTTGAAGGATGCCCGGACCGGCCGACTAAAGCTTGAGAGGGCGCCAGGTGCGCCCGCCTGGGGAAAGATCCCCGGCGCCGAGCCCGGCAGCGTGGCGAGCAGACGCCAGCGACGACCTCCGTCGCTCGTCCCTCGCGGGTCCCGCGAAACTCGACTGCTTCGATCGCCCTGAAGGTGCCCGGCCTGACGCGGCGCCGCGTCGCGTCAGGTCACGCCAGGCTTTCCCGTCTTCGGTGACGTAGACCTTGCTTCCCGTCCAGAGAACGTACGCTCGTCGGGGCACGGCTGCGGCGGCCGTTCCGAGGACCAGGAACGCAGCCGCTGCGGCGACCACCTGCGCCGGCTTCTTCACGACGGCCACGCTACCGCCGGAGCGGAACTTAAGTCAGGACCGAGTCCAATGCCTCGTCCCAGACGCTCAGAGCTTCGTCGAGCTCGGCGTCCGAGAGGATGAGCGGCACCAGCACGCGGATGCAGTTCGAGTAGATGCCGGACTTGAGCAGCAAGAGGCCGCGCTCGGCGGCTGCTTCGACGACCGCGGTTGCCGTGTCGGCGTCCGGCTCCTTGCCCGCCGGCTCTTTCACCAGCTCGATCGCCAGCATCGCGCCTAGGCCGCGGACGTCGCCGACCTGCGGCCAGCGCTCCCGCCACGACTCCATCCGGGCGCGGATGGTCTCGCCGAGCTGAGCCGCGCGATCGCAAACGCCCTCGTCCTCGATCACGTCGAGAACGGCAAGCGCCGCCGCCTGGGCGACCGGGTTGCCGACGTAGGTACCGCCGATCGCCGAGTCGCCCGGCGCGTCCATGATCTCGGCCCTGCCGATCACGCCCGAGAGCGGCAACCCGGCGGCGATCGACTTCGCGACTGTGATCAGATCGGGCTCGATTCCGTAGTGCTCGATCGCGAAGAGCTTGCCGGTGCGCCCGAAGCCTGTCTGGACCTCGTCGACCACCATGACGATCCCGTACTCGTCACAGAGCCGGCGAACGCCGTCGAGGAACGCCTGCGGCGCGACGACGAAGCCGCCCTCGCCCTGGACCGGCTCGAGCACGATCGCGGCGACCGTCTCGGCGGCGATCTGCGTGATCAGCGCGCGCTCGAGGGCCGCGAGCGCGTCGTCGGCGCTAAGACCGCGGTACTCATTTGGGAACGGCACCCGGTAGATCTCGGGCGCGAACGGCCCGAGCCCCGCCTTGTAGGGGTGCGTCTTCGAGGTCAGCGAGAGCGACAGCAGCGTGCGGCCGTGGAAGCCGCCCTCGAACGCGATCACCGCCGGTCGGCCCGTGTAGACGCGCGCGAACTTGATCGCGTTCTCGACCGCTTCCGTGCCGGCATTGAAGAACGCCGCCTTCGCGGGCGAACGGAACGGGGACGCCGCGATCAGCCGTTCCGCGAGCGTGACGTAGACCTCGTAGGGGACGATCGTGAAGTCGGTGTGGGAGAACTTGGCGAGCTGCTCTTGCGCCGCCTTGACCACGCGCGGATGCGAGTGGCCGACGTTGAGACAGCCAACGCCGCCGGTGAAGTCGATGAAGGTATTCCCGTCGATGTCGGTGAGAGTGGCGCCGCGACCTTCCTCGATCACCAGGGGAAGAAAAACGGACAGCGGGTCAGCGACTACCCGCTCTTTGCGGGCCAGGATCTCGCGGGATCTGGGCCCCGGAATCGCCGTCTTCAGCTCGATCGTCCGTGTCATCGCCATGGCTCCGACGATACACGAGCGAGCGGCGGAATGAATAGGTGCATAGGACTCATGCAGGCAGGAAATCACCCTTGCGAACCGTCGTTCCGAATCCGTATGGTGCCCGGCTCGTGACCGCTCTCGCCCGTCTCGTGCTTGGGCACCGCCGCGCCATCGTGTTCCTCTGGCTCGCGCTGACGCTTGTCGGCGCCTACTCCGCGAACGCAGTCTCGAAGCGCTGGCTCGAGCAGTTCTCGATCCCCGGCTACTCGGCTTACGAGGCGAACCAGCGAGCGCTGAAGACCTTCGGAACCGGCGAGAACGCGCCGCTCGTGGCGGTCTTTCACAGCAGCGGCGACGTGACCAAGGTCACCGCTATCAAGCAGGCAATCGCAGCGGCGGAGAAGCAAAACCCCGGCTCGCGCGTCAGCTCGTATTTCTCGACCGGCAGCAGCGCCTACGTGTCGAAGGACCGCCACACGACCTTCGCCGAGCTCTACCCGCCAGGCAACCAGGGCTTCAACGGCAACGTCAAGATCAAGCAAGCCCGGGCCGCCTTGAAGAAGGCGACGCCGCCCGGAGTGACCTCCTACCTAACCGGCCGCGACGCCCTGCAGGAGGCCTCGAGCGGCGGCAGCAACAACGGCCCGAGTGTGTTTCTTGAGGCCGTAATCGGCGGGCTCGGCGCACTCGTCATTCTGCTGTTCGTCTTCGGGACCGTGCCCGCCGTGCTGATCCCGATCGGGATCGCCATCAGCTCGATCCTGAACACGTTCACGCTCATCTACCTACTGACCTACATCACATCGGTCTCGCTGATCGTGCAGTTCCTCGTCGCGCTGGTCGGCCTCGGTGTCGCGATCGACTACTCGCTGCTGATGATCTTCCGCTTTCGCGAGGAGCTTGCGAACGGAAAGGACACCGAAACGGCTCTCATCGAGACGATGCGGCACGCTGGGCGCTCGGTGATCGTCTCGGGCTCCACAGTCGCGATCGGCCTGCTCTCGATGGTGATCCTGCCGATTCCCGTGATCAGGTCGATCGGAATCGGCGGCATGCTGATCCCGGCCGTCTCGGTGCTGACGTCGATCACGCTGCTGCCTGCGCTCCTCGCCATGCTCGGGCCCAGGATCAACCGGCTGCGCGTGATGCCGAAGCGGATCGTCGAGCGGCAGGATCCGACGACTGGTTTCTGGCACCGCTGGGCGGTGATCGTCGTCAGGCGGCCGATTCCGGTGGCCGCGGTGGGAATCGCGATCGTCGCGATCCTGCTCGTGCCCGGTCTGCAGATCAATCCGGCCGAGGCTCAGCTCAAGGACTTCCCGGGCAAAGGCGACGCGATCAACGGGCGCGCGGCGCTCGCACGGGCGGGCATCTCCCCGGGGGTGATGAAGCCGTATGTGGTGCTGATCGAGCACGACGGGCCGGGCGCGACGCGCGAGGTCGTCGGCGCCCTCCGGCAAACGCGGGGAATCGCGGCGGCCGTCGCGCCTCCGCAGTGGCGCAGCGGCGGTGACGCACTCGTCGAGGCGTTCCCGACCGCGGACTCAGCCTCCGGCTCGTCCTCGAAGACGATCTCCAGGCTGCAGCACGACGTTCTGCCGTCGCTGTCGGCGACAGCCACGCTCGGCGGCATCTCCCCTGAGGACCGCGACTTCGTCCACGCCGTCTACGGCAAGTTCCCGTACGTGCTCGCGTTCGTGATCCTGCTGACCTTCGTGCTGTTGATGCGCGCGTTCCGATCGATCCTGCTGCCGCTGAAGGCGGTCGTGCTCAATCTCGTCTCGCTGGGCGCCGCCTACGGAATCATTGTCTTCATCTTCCAGTGGGGTCATGGCTCGAACGCGATCTGGGGCGTGCCGGCGACCAGCGCAATCATCTCCTGGATCCCGCTGATGATCTTCGCCTTCCTCTACGGGCTCTCGATGGACTACGAGGTCTTCATGCTGACGCGGATGCGCGAGGAGTACGACGAGAGCCACGACACGGCGACGGCGGTCGAGCTCGGGCTCGCGCGCACCGGCAAGCTCGTGACCAGCGCGGCGCTGGTGCTGATGTTCGCCTTCTTCGTGCTCTCGAGCAGCCCCGGCGTCGACATCAAGCAGTTCGGGATCGGGCTCGCCGCCGGAATTATCTTCGACGCGACGGTGATCAGGACGCTGCTCGTGCCCTCGCTCGTTCGCATGTTTGGCCGCTGGAACTGGTGGCTGCCGCACCCGGTCGCGCGGGTGCTGCGCGTGCCCGCGGCGCCGCTGCGTCCCGCAGGCGCCGCGGCCGGCGGCCGCTAACCGTCCGCCACCCAAGGGGGCGTGTCCCCGTGCCTGGCACCAAATCGCCCCACGGACACGTTCCGCGCCATGTGCGGTTTGCCGCACTTCCCAGCGCTTTTGGCGTTTCGGACGTGTCTTCATGCCTGGCACCAGGACGCGCCTCTTTGGGACGGTCGAGGGCTCGGTTCCTCGCCCATAGAATCGCGCTGTGGTTCTCTCCGACCGGACGATCGCTCGGCTGCTGGACGAGCAGCGGATCGTGATCGAGCCCTATGACGAGTCGCTGCTGCAGCCGTCGAGCGTCGACGTCCGCGTCGACCGCTTCTTCCGCGTCTTTCACAACGCCCGCTACGCCTACATCGACGTCAAGGAGCCGCAGGAGGACCTGACCGAGCTCGTCGAGATCGACGACGAGCGCCCATTCATCCTCCACCCGGGTGAGTTCGTGCTCGGCTCGACGCTTGAACGGATCGTGCTGCCCGACGACTTGGTCGCCCGATTAGAAGGGAAGTCGAGTTTAGGTCGCCTCGGCCTGCTGATCCACTCGACGGCAGGCTTCATCGACCCGGGCTGGGACGGCCACGTCACGCTGGAGCTCTCGAACGTCGCCAATCTCCCGATCACGATCTACCACGGGATGAAGATCGGCCAGATCTCCTTCGTCCAGCTCACCGAACCCGCCGAGAAGCCCTACGGCAGCGGCGAGCTCGGCTCGAAGTACCAGGGCCAGATGGGCCCGACGCCGAGCCGCTACTGGCAGAATTTCGAGCGCGAGCCGACGCGATGAAGGTCCTGATCACCGGCGGAACCGGCTTCGTCGGGCCGCGCGTCGTGCGCGCGATCGCCGACGGCGGACACGACCTAAAGCTGCTCGTTCGCGACTCGACCCGCTCACGGGAGCTGCCTGGCCAGCCTGTCGTCGGCGAAATGACGAACACCGTTAGCCTGCAGCACGCAGTCGAAGGCGTCGATGCGGTCGTCCACCTCGTCGCGATCCGCCAGGGCCGAGAGGAGCAGTTCAAGCGCGTGATGGAGCAAGGCACGCGCGACCTCGTCGCCGCTGCGAAGGAGGCCGGCGTCAAGCGCTTCGTCCTGATGAGCGCCCTCGGGACGGGCGAGGACACGAAGGACCTCGTTCCCTACTACCACGGCAAGTGGGAGATGGAGCAGGCGGCCAGGAACTCCGGGTTCGAGCACGTGATCTTCCGGCCGAGCTTCGTCTTCGGGCGCGACGGCGGCATCCTGCCGACCTTCCGCAAGCTCGCGAAGCTGAGCCCGGTGACCCCGATCATCGGCTCGGGCGAGCAGAGGATCCAGCCGATCTGGGTCGACGACGTGGCCGCCTATTTCGCAGCCGCCCTCGACCAACCCGCAGCAACGAACCGAACCTTCGAGCTCGGCGGCCCCGACATCGTCAGCTGGAACGAGTTCTGGCAACGCCTCAAGGCCGCGCTCGGCATGAAACGCCGGCCGAGCCTCCACGTCCCGGTCGGCCTGATGCGAGTCAACGCGCTCGTCACCGAGCGGCTGCCCGGGAACATCCCGCTCACCCGCGACCTGCTGAAGATGCTCGAGCACGGCGACAACGTCGTCTCGAGCGACGACGCCGTCCAGACCTTCGAGCTCCCGTTGATCCCGCTCGACGAACAACTTCGTCGAGCGATTTAGCCCCGACGCACGGGCAAAGCCCGCGCATCCTCCAGTCGGCACCGCAAGCGACGCCTCAGACGAGCAGTTGCGCCGCTCTGCCTGACGCGAAAAACTCGAACGGTGACCGAGCGTCTCGCACGGGCGTGCAGCCGCCATCCGTGGCGCACGATCGGCGCCTGGATCGGGACGCTCGTGCTCGCCCTTGCTGCGATTGCGCTGCTGCTGCCCGGCAACCTGACCTCGAACGGCGGCGCTGCCGGCAACCCAGAGTTCCGGCAGGCCGAGCGAATCGAATTCAACGCCTTCCCGTATAACCCGCGGCGCGACTTCAGCGACATCGTGCTCGTTCGCTCCAGCCGCTACACCGTCGACCAGCCGGCCTTCCGCGCCTTCGTCGGCGACCTCGCGCAGGAGGGCCAGGCAACCGGGAGGGTGCACGACGCGCAGGTCTACTACCAGACGCACGATCCCTCGCTCGTCTCGCGCGACAGGCACGCGCTGATCATCCCGATCAACGTCTATGACACAAGCGACATCAAGTCGATCAACCGAGTGGTCGAGCGGAACAATGGCCGCGCGGGCTTCGAGACTGCAATCACCGGCAACGACGTCCGCGACAACGACTTCAACCAGCTCTCCCAGCACGACCTCAAGAGCGGTGAGCTCGAGTTCGGCCTCCCCGCGGCGCTGATCATTCTCGTGCTCGTTTTCGGCTCGGTCGTCGCGGGCTTGGTACCGGTGCTGCTCGCGATCCTCGCGATTGTCGGCGGCCTCGGGCTCGTCGCGGTCGTCTCCCAGATCTGGGAGCTGTCGATCTTCGTCGTGAACATGCTCACTGGCATGGGACTCGCACTCGGGATCGACTACTCGCTGTTCGTCATCTCCCGCTATCGCGAGGAGCGCACCGGCGGCCGGGAGCCGTCCGAGGCAATCGAGGCGGCGGGAGCGACTGCAAGCCGCGCAGTCCTCTTCAGCGGCAGCGCATTCGTGATCGCGATGCTCGGCATGCTGATCGTCCCGAACACGGTCATGCGCAGCCTGGCCGCCGGAGCGATTCTGGTCGGCGTCACCTCCCTCACGGCGGCCCTGACGCTGCTCCCGGCGCTGCTCGGCCTGCTCGGCGACCGCGTCAACTCGCTACGGATCCCGCTCTTCGGTGGCTCCACCGAAGGGCGCTTCTGGAACGCGGTCGTCAGGCGCGTGCTGAGCCGGCCGGCGCTGAGTCTCGTGCTCACCTGCAGCCTCCTGATCGCCGCGGCGATTCCCGTTTTCTCGCTCAAAGTCGGCACAAATGGAGTCAGCACGCTGCCAGACCGATTCGTCTCCAAGCAGGGATATCTCGCGCTGCAGCGGAGCTTCCCCGGGGCGACCGCAAACCCCGTCCGCATCGTGGTCGCCGATCACGCCTCCGATCCGCAAGTCCGTTCGGCGCTGAAGCAACTCCAGGCGCGACTCGCGGGCGATCCGGAATTTGGTCGCGGCCAGGTGCGCTTCGCGCCGGGCGGCCAAGTCGCCGCCCTGGATGTACCGATTCGCGGCGACGACGCCGGCGATCAGGCGCTGACTGCCGTCCGAAACCTTCGCTCGGCGGTGATCCCGGACTTCTTCGGAGGCACCGGCGCCCGCGTGCTCGTCGGCGGCAGGACGGCGGAGAACGTCGACTACGCCGACTCGGTCACGCACCCGACGCCCTACGTCTTCATCTTCGTGCTCGGTTTCACGCTCGTGCTCCTGACGCTCGCTTTCCGCTCAATCGTCGTCGCCGGAACAGCGATCGTCCTCAACCTGCTCTCGGTGGGGGCGGCCTACGGGCTGATCGTGCTCGTCTTCGAGAAAGGCATCGGCAACGGGATCTTCGGGTTCGAGCACGTGGACGCGATCGAAGCCTGGGTGCCGCTCTTCCTGTTCTCGGTCCTCTTCGGCCTCTCGATGGACTACCAGGTCTTCCTGCTCAGCCGGATCAAGGAGCGCTACGACGAAACCGGCGACACGACGGCCTCGGTCACCTGGGGCGTCGGCACGACCGCCCGGATCATCACGGGCGCGGCACTGATCATCATCGCCGTCTTCGCGGGCTTCGCGAAGGGCGATCTCGTCCAGTTCCAGCAGATGGGCTTCGGCGTCGCAATCGCGCTGCTGATCGACGCGACGCTCATCCGCTCCGTGATCCTCCCTTCCGCGATGAAGCTGCTCGGCCGCTGGAACTGGTATCTGCCAACCTGGCTCGGCTGGCTGCCGCGAATCCAGATCGAGCGCGCGCCCGCTTAGCGCTTTCGCGCTCGCTTCACGGGGGAAACCCGGTTTCCCCCGTGGGCCCCCTCGTTGTGTTGACGCGCGTGCCGCGCAGTTGGGGCTCCGGCGGGCGAAGCCCGCCTCCGCCAGGAGGAGACGCTGGCCTGGGCCAGCGTTTGGAAATATTGCTTGAGCGTCGCTCGCCTCGCGCGGAATATGCGCTTGCGCTGTAAGCATTGACCTTGCCGTATGTGAGTGGGCTGCTCGCGCGGTATCCGGATCTGACCGAACTCGGACCCGACGAGATCGACGACAGTCCGTGGGCGGACGGTCCGATGAGCGGGAATGCTCGTGGACCGCTTCTACATCAGCATGGTCACAAACGAAGCGGCATCCGTCTACTTCGCGCTGAAGAACGACGACTGATCGCCGGCGCGCCGCCTGGGGTACCGCGCTGTTACCCGAGGACGCGCCTTGCGTTACGACGGGCACGGCTGCGGGCCTTCTCATCCGGTGTGACGCGCGTTCGGCCTAAAAAAGAGTGAGGGCCACCGGCTTCCGCGCGGCGGCCCTCAATCCGGTTACCAGCGTTGAACTAGTAGAGGCGCTTCCTGCCGGGTGGATCTCCGGCGGCGCTGAAACGCGAGCCCCCTACGCTGGCTAGGCGATTCCCCGTAGGTGCCGGGGACACGCCTCTACCCGCTGGTACCTCCACTGCCCGTACTACTTGAAATGTCTATCCGGACCACCTCCTTTCCGCGGTAAGCGGACTTTAGCGGTCCGAGCGGGGGTCCTCTGAGAGCACAACAGACAGCTCGAGCCCTCGATCGAGTGGGACGGTGGTGCTGAGCAGCGTCGGATCGGACTGCCTCGCCCGCGAGTACGAGCGCAACGTGTCGGCGTGCAAGGTGACGTCGTCGGCGATCACTAGTGCGCCCGGCTCGAGCAGACCTCGGGCAAGGCCGAAGAGCTCCTCGTACTGCTTGTTCGCCGCGTCGAGGAAGACCACGTCGAAGACGTCCTCGATCATCGGCAGCGTCTCGCGCGCGTCGCCCTCCAAGAGCTCTGCCGTCTCATCGAGCCCTGCGTCAACGATGTTGCGTCGCCAGTCGGCGATGTACTCGTGGTCGCGCTCCAGCGACAACACGCGCCCGCCGAGATTGCGCACGCCCGCCGCCAGCCAGATCGTCGAGTACCCGCGCCCCGCACCGATCTCGAGCACCTCGCAGTCTGCCTGCGGGGCACAGACGGAAAAGAGAAAGCGACCCGTTGTCGGCTCGACGGGAACCCCGGGCGGGCGCGGCTCCTCGGCCTCGAGCCGCTCGAGCACCGCGCGAACGCGGTCGTCGAGCACTAGTGCCCCATCCAGTAATGCCGTATTGCTGGGTGGGGCACTAGGTGACCTGGACCTTGACGATCCCGTCCTCGACGCGGACCGGGAAGGTCTCGACCGGAAAGATCGCCGGCAGCGTCAGCGGCCTGCCGCTGCGGATGTCGACGTGGGCGCCGTGACGCGGGCAGATCGCGAAGCCCTCCTCCGGATCGAAGTCCCCTTCGCAGAGCGGCCCGTCGTCGTGCGAGCAGCGGTCCTCGATCGCGTAGAACTCGCCGTTGAGGTTGTAGACGCCGATCGAGATCGAGCCGGCGACGACGATCTTGACCGACCCCGGCGGCAGCTCCTCGACCGGGCCGACGTCCAGTTCGGCCACGCTACTTCAGCTCGAGCTCGTCCAGACCCGCCCACTCCTGCGGGAGCGGCGTGCCCTTCGCGCGATGCAGGGCGACCTTCAGCACGCCGAGCCCGAGCAGCGCGCACTTGAGCCGGACCGGCGTCAGCGGGATGCCGACCTCCTCGAGCAGCTCGTCCTTCGGCATCCGCGCGAGGTCCGTTGCCTTGCGGCCCTTCGCCATGTCGACGAGCATCGACGTCGCCGCCTGGCTGATCGCGCAGCCGCGGCCGGAGAACTTCACGTCCTCGATCGTCTCGCCGTCGTCGGCAAACGAGACGTAGATCGAGACTTCGTCGCCGCAGAGCGGGTTGAACCCCTCGGCCTCGGCGTCGGCGTCCTCGATCACCCCGTGCCC
>Ga0070707_100002143_pt1 | contig 18893 bp, 18 predicted proteins | sample KBSK5502metaG_FD_65468 | JGI IMG/M metagenome (GOLD analysis project Ga0070707, IMG submission 65468) | Corn, switchgrass and miscanthus rhizosphere microbial communities from Kellogg Biological Station, Michigan, USA - KBS K5-50-2 metaG | ecosystem: Host-associated > Plants > Roots >... | reverse complement strand
GCCGGGGTCGGCTACGTGGTCGGCGAGTGGCTGGTCAAGGTCCTCTAGGCGAGCGGTGCATACAGGCGCGCGGGCATTGCGGGCCCCCGCCGGGGCGGTAAATTGGGTTCGTTCCCGCAGATCACAAGGCGGCCGCTCCCTCACGCAGGAGGCGCCTTGGCCCCCCGCCAAACAACGTTGGTCGTGGCCTCCTTCGCCGGGCTGGTCGGCGCGGCGTGGCTCTGGCTTGCTAAGCCCTCGTCGGGACGCACGCACACCTACTACATCGCTGCCGACGAAGTCGTCTGGGACTACGCGCCGGGCGGCACGAACCAGATCACGGGGAGGCCGTTCGAGGGCCTCGAGCGCGAATTCACCGAGCCCCAGGCGGACCGCCTGGGACGGGTCTACAAGAAGGCGATCTACCGCGAGTACACCGACAGCACGTTCGCGACGCTCAAGCCCCGGCCCGCGGGCTGGGAGCACCTGGGAATACTCGGGCCACTGCTCCGCGCGGAGGTCGGGGACACGATCGTCGTGATCTTCCGCAACCACGCGACGTACCCGTTCAGCATGCATCCGCACGGGGTCTCCTACCGGAAGGACTCCGAGGGGGCCCCCTACATGGACGGCGCCTCGACCGCGGACCAGGCGGGCGACGCGGTACCGCCTGGTGCCACTCACACCTACCGGTGGCCGGTACCGGCGCGGGCGGGGCCGGCGCCCGGCGAGGGGAGCTCCGTCCTGTGGATGTATCACTCCCACGTCCGCGAGACGGCGGACGTAAACGCGGGACTGATCGGGCCGATCATCGTCACGGCGCAGGGGGCAAGCCGTCCGGACGGCACCCCGAAGGACGTCGATCGTGAGCTGGTCGTGCTGTTCGCGGAGATGGACGAGAATACGAGCCGGTACTTCGAGCAGAACGTGCAGACCTACGCCAAGGACCCGGCGAAGGTCCCCAGGAACGTGTCTTTCGCCGACCCTTTCTACCTCAGCAACCTCAAGGAGACGATCAACGGGTTCTACTACGGCCACACGCCCGGTCTCACGATGCAGCAGGGCGAGCGGGTCCGGTGGTACATCATGAGCTCGACCAACTTCGAGATCCACTCGCCACACTGGCATGGCGAGACCGTAGTCGCGCACCACATGCGGACCGACATCCTGAATGTCGGTGCGATGGAGATGGCCATCGCCGACATGGTGCCGGACAACCCCGGCGTCTGGCTCTTCCACTGCCACGTCGCACCGCACAACGACGCCGGGATGCAGGCGTTGTTCACCGTCGCGGCGCGAACCGCGACCCGTTAGTCAGCTAGTCAGCTAGTCAGCTAGTCAGCTACCCGATCACCAGGTTCAGCAGCCGGTTCGGCACCAGGATCCGTTTCCGGATCTCCTTGCCGTCGATGAATCGGCGCACGGTCTCGTCCGCGAGCGCGGCGGCGACTGCGTCGTCCTCGGTCGCGTCGCGCCGCACGTGCACCTTCGACCGGGTCCTCCCGTTGATCTGGACGACCAGCTCAACGGTGTGCTCTACTGTGAGGTGCTCGTCCCAGGCCGGCCAGTGCGCCTCGAACACCGAGGTCGCATGCCCCAGGCGCTCCCAGCACTCCTCGGCGGCGTGCGGGGCGAACGGAGCGATCATGATCACCAGATCTTCGACGATCCGCTTCTCCCGGCAGTTCTCCTCGCGCAGGACATTCAGCAGCTCCATGAGGCCGGAGATCGCCGTGTTGTACTTGAGGTCCTCGAGCTCGTGGGTGACGTGCTTCTTCGTCTGGTTCCATTTGACCAGGATCTTGTGCGTGGTCTCGCCGGAGGCGTCGTCCCGGACGCAGTCGCCCACCAGCTGCCAGACCTTCTCGAGGAATCGGCGGGGCCCGCTGATCCCGTCGTCCCGGAAGTCGCCACCGTCCTGGAAGGGACCCAGGAACATGAGGTACGTCCGGAAGGTATCCGCGCCCCACCGGGCGATGTATTCGTCCGGGATGACGACGTTGCCCCGGTTCTTCGACATCTTGGCGCCGTCCTTCACGATGATTCCGTGGGCGCGGAACCGGGCGAAGGGCTCGTCGAAGTGGATGTGACCGAGCTCGTGCAGCACCATCGCGATGAAGCGGGAGTAGAGGAGGTGCAGCACCGCGTGCTCGTTCCCGCCGATGTACGAGGTGACCGGCAGCCATTTGCGAGTGCGCGCATGGTCGAACGGCCGGTCGTCGAACTCGGTGCTCGGGTAGCGCAGGTAGTACCACGCCGAGTCGAGGAACGTGTCGGAGACATCGGTCTCGCGGCGGGCGCGGGCACCGCACGACGGGCAGTCCACGTAGTACCACTCTTCGTGGCGCGCCAAGGGCGAGACCCCGCTGTCGTCGGGGCGGAAGTCCTCGATCACGGGCAGGATGACCGGAAGGTCCTTCTCCGGCACCGGCACGGGCCCGCAGCGCTCGCAGTAGATGATGGGGATCGGCGGGCCCCAGTACCGCTGGCGCGAGATGCACCAGTCGTGGAGCCGATACTGCACGACTCCCTTGCCGCGGCCGGTCTCTTCCAGCCACCGGATGATGGCGCTCTTCCCCTCCGCCGCCGCCTGGCCGGAGAACTCGCCGGAGTTGACCAGCCGGAAGCCATCCACCCCGGTCACGGATGCTTCCACGGGCGCATCCGGATCCTGGTTCGGCCGGGCGAGGACACGCGTGATGCGGAGCCCGTACTTCTTCGCGAACTCGAAATCACGCTCGTCGTGCGCGGGCACGGCCATGATGGCGCCGGTGCCGTACTCCATCAGCACGTAGTCCGCGATCCACACCGGGATCATGCGCCCGTTCGCCGGGTTCTTGGCGAACGCGCCGGTGAAGACACCACCCTTCTCGCGGTCGCCCACTTTGCGGGAAACCAGGTCCTTGGACGCGACCTGGCGGCGATAGGCCTCGACGGCGTCCCGCTGGGCCGCGGTGGTGAGCTCCGGCACCAGCGGATGCTCCGGGGCCAGCACCATGAACGTCGCGCCGAAGATCGTGTCCGGCCGGGTGGTGTAGACCCGGATGGCGCGGTCGTGCTCGAGCGGAAACTCGATCTCCGCCCCTTCCGATCGACCCAGCCAATTTCGCTGTGTGGTGGCGGTGGACTCCGACCAGTCCATCTTGGTCTTGTCGTCCAGATCCTCGAGCAGGCGCCGGGCGTAGTCGCTGATCCGGAAGAACCACTGCTCGAGCGTCCGCTGCTCCACCGGCGTGCCGCAGCGCTCGCAGGCGCCATTGATGACCTGCTCGTTGGCCAGGACGGTCTTGCAGCTCGGGCACCAGTTGACCGGGGCCGCCTTCTTGTAGGCCTTCCCCGCCTTGAGCAACTGGACAAAAATCCACTGGGTCCACTTGTAGTATCGCGGGTCCGTGGTCGACAGCTCGTGGCGCCAGTCGAACATCCCGCCGATCCGGCGGAGCTGCCGGCGGAAGTTCTCGATGTTCCGCGGGATCAGCTCGGCGGGGTTGATGCCCAGCTTGATCGCGTAGTTCTCGCTGTGGATGCCGAACGCGTCGAAGCCGATCGGCTCGAAGACGTTAAAGCCCCGCAACCGCTTGAACCGCCCATATGTGTCCGCGCCGGTGAAGGCGAACATGTTCCCGACGTGGAGGCCCTCGGCGGAGGGGTACGGAAACATCATGAGGTTGTAGAACGGCTTCGTCGCCCCGTCGAGATCGGTCTCGTTGGTGCGGCGTTCCGCCCACCGCGCCTGCCACTTCGCCTCGATCTGGTCGGGGTGATAGCCATCGGCCGGCTGCCCGGTTTGGGCGTCGGGCGTGTCGAAACGGTGGGTCACTGGGTCGCCGGTCGGCATGGGCCTGAACGAAACATGAAACCGTAAAGCTAATCGCGTAGCAGGGTTAGCGCCAAGGGACGCAGGCGCCGTCGCCGTCGGACCCTCTCGCCCGGACCCGGGGCGATTATCATGTCGGGCATCCTCCAACCGCCTCGGGCTCGCCATGCGCAACGCGCGTCTCCTCGGCCTCGGTCTCGCTCTCGCCGCCGCGTCTCCCGCCGCGGCCCAGCACCCGGCCGGTGCGACCTTCGACGTGGTCGTCTCACCCGCACTCCGGAAGGAGGCTGCGACGGGCCGAGTGTTCGTTTTTCTGGCTCGGGACAGCGCGCCCGAGCCGCGGCTCGAAGCGGGCGGCGTGGTGAGCGTGCCGTTCTTCGGCAAGGACGTCGAGGGGTTGAGGCCGGGCGTCCCGGTCGTCGTGGACCGCGGGGCCCTTGGATACCCGCTCCGGTCGCTCGACGCCCTCCCCCCCGGCAATTACTACGCACAGGCGCTCCTCAGCGTCTACACGAAGTTCACCCGGGCGGACGGGCATACGCTCTGGGCCCACATGGACGAGTGGGAAGGGCAGCAGTTCAACACCGCCCCGGGCAGCCTGGTGAGCGCGGTGCGCCGGGTGCACCTGGATCCGCGGCGGGGTAGTCGCATCCGGCTCGAGCTCACCCGCACGCTTCCGCCCGTGGACATCCCGCCCGACGACCAGTACGTGAAGCGCATCCGGATCAAGAGCGAGGTTCTGTCGAAGTGGTGGGGGCACCCGATCTTCCTCGGCGCGGTGGTTCTGCTCCCCAAGGGATACGACGAGCACGCCGACGTGAGGTACCCCGCCGTGTGGCTCCAGGGGCATTTCACGCTGAACGCCCCGTTCGACTTCACGCTGGACAGCACGCCCGAGCCCGAGGACCTACGGCGAGCGCGGATCGAGCGCACCGACCATCGGGAGTCGGGGCTCGAGTTCGCCCGCGCCTGGCTCTCGGACGGGTTCCCCCGGATGGTCGCCATCCGGATCCTGCATCCGTCGCCCTACTACGACGATTCCTACGCCGTGAACTCCGCGAATAACGGTCCCTACGGCGACGCCATCCTGCAGGAGCTGATCCCGTACCTCGAGCGGCAGTTCCGGGTGATCCCGAGCCCCTACGCACGGGTACTGACCGGTGGCTCCACCGGGGGCTGGGAGGCGCTTGCGCTTCAGGTCTACCACCCGGACTTCTTCGGCGGAACCTGGGCCTACTACCCCGATCCGGTGGATTTCCGCCGCTACGAGCTGGTGAACCTGTACGCCGACACCAACGCATTCTTGATCGAGCGAAATCCATGGATTACGGCGGAACGCCCGTCGGAACGGAAGTCGGACGGCCAGCCGGTCGTGACGATCCGGCAGGAGAACCAGCTCAACAACGCGCGAGGCAGCCGCCGCCGCGGCGGCGAGAATTTCGCGATCTGGGAAGCGACCTACGGACCGACGGACAAGGACGGCTATCCAGCGCCGATCTGGGACGACGCCACGGGGACGATCAATCGCGAGGTGGCGGAGTCGTGGAGGTCCCACGACTACGACATCCGCGACTACCTGGAGCGGAATTGGGGACGGATCGGGCCGAGCCTGGTGGGCAAGATCCATGTGCTGTGCGGCGACATGGATAACTATTACCTCAACCTCGCGACCTACCTGCTGGAGGACTACCTCGAGCATCGGACGGCGCCCGCCTACAGCGGATACTTCAAGTACGGGCGGCCGATGAAAGGGCACGGCTGGCAACCGACGACGAACGCCGACCTCGTCCGCGAGATGGCCGAGCAGGTCGCCCGGAACGCGCCGGCGAATGAGCCGGCGGGGCCGTGGCGCTACTGAGCCGGATCGGCTTAGCTTAGGGGCGCTTCCCCTGACATCGCCCGCTCCCGGAGCCGCATGGCCGACAACCGGAGAAGTCTGACCCGGCCGCTCTTTCTGAACGGTGCGCTCGCCGTCGTCGCGCTCACCGTCCTGGTGTACGTCCTGCTCTCCCGCGCCGCGTCGGCCGGCGGGAGCACGCAGGACCAGGAAGTCCGGACAGGCACGTTGGTTTTTTTTGGCCTCACAGCCGTCGGGGCCCTCCTGTTCTTCCGCTGGGTCGCCAGCCGCTTCATCCGTCCCCTCGACGTCGCGGAGACCGTGGTCACGCGGGTGGCCGCGGGGGACCTCACACGCGCGGGATTGGCGGAGGCGGGGACCCAGGGGAGCGACGGTCAGATGATTCATTTGCTGGGGAGCATGGTGGACTCGCTCCGGGGCCTGACCAGCGCGATCCAAGGCGCCGCGGGCGAGGCGGCGGCGATGGCGGAGGAGATTGCCGCCTCGACCGAGGAAATGACCGCCTCCACCCAGGAGGTGGCCGGTACCACCGGCGACCTCACGGAGCGGGCCAACCAGCAGGCGCTCATCGTCCGCGCGGCGGCGGAGGATGCCGGCCGCATCCTGCACATCGCACAGGAGCTGGCGGCGGGGGCCACGCAGGCCGCCGAGCGGAACGCGGCGCTTGCCCGCCTGGCCCGCGGGCATCGGGAGCGGCTCGATACCAGCACAGCGGAGCTCGCCCGGCTCGCGGAAGAGGTCGAGCGCGGGGCGGCGGAGGCCGACGCCCTCGCCGCCGCCTCCGGCGAGATCGAGAAGTTCATCGCGCAGACCAAGGCGATCGCGAAGCAGACGCACATGCTCGCGCTCAACGCGTCCATAGAAGCCGCGCGGGCAGGGGATGAGGGCCGCGGGTTCAGCGTCGTCGCCGAAGAGGTCCGCAAGCTGGCCAGCCAGGCGGCGCAGGCGGCCACCTCGACCAGCACGACGGTGCAGAGCGTGCTCGAGCGGGTGCAGACGGCGCGAGAGCGCCTCATCCGGCTGGGCCGTGGCGGCATGGCCGCCCGAGACGCGGCGCACGCCGCGGCGGAGGGGCTGGCCGGCGTCGCGGCTGACGCGGAGCAGAACGACGAATGGACCCGCCGGATCTCCCACTCGGCGCAGGAGGTCCGCGCGCTCGTGGAAACCATTGCGAGCCGGATGCGCGAGGTGTCGGCGGGCACGGAGGAGTATGCCGCCGCCGCCCAGGAGATCGCCGCCGCAGCGCAGGAGCTCAACGCCTCGACCGAGGAGATCTCTTCGTCAGCCGGCCACCTCGCGGAGGCCTCCGAGCGTCTCACCGGGGCAGTGGGCGGGTTCAAGCTCCAGTGATCCTGCTCCGCAATGCGGACGTCTACACGCCGGAGCCCCTCGGTCTCAGGCACCTCCTGATCGCGGGCGAGCGGGTCGTCTGGCTGGGCAAGGACCTCCCGCCCCTGCCCTCCGCGCTGGGCGTGGAGGAGGCCGACCTGGGCCGCCGCCGGGTGATCCCGGGATTCGTGGACGGCCACGTCCATCTCACCGGCGGCGGCGGCGAGGCGGGGCTGCACACCCGCGTCCCCCCGCTCGCGCTCACCGAACTCACCCGCGGCGGCGTCACTACGGCCGTGGGCGTCCTCGGTACCGCCGCGGCCGGGCTCGGGGAGAGGTCCCCCGCCTTCTCATCACCGAGCTCCGCCGCCTTGGCGTCCCCGACGCTGCCATTTCGACCGCCCCGGACGACCTGACCGCGCTTCGCGGTGCCCTGGGGTGGGCCCGCCCCGGGGACCTTCTGCTGCTGACGGTCCACGTCGACCAACAGGCGGCCCTCGGATTGCTCGAGCGGATCCGTCGGGACGGGTGGGTGCCGGAGCAGCCCCTGCCCGGCTAGCCGGCTCAACGCACCCGGGTCTCCAGCGTATCTTTAGTACGATGAGCCGTTTCGCGAAGTATGCGTGGGGCGTCCTCGCCGGCAATCTGGCGGTCGTCCTCTGGGGTGCCTTTGTGCGGGCCTCGGGGTCGGGCGCCGGCTGCGGGAGCCATTGGCCGCTGTGCCAAGGTGAGATCATCCCGCCGGATCCCGCGGTCGCCACCCTCATCGAGCTGGCCCACCGGGTCACGAGCGGGACGGCCCTGCTGCTCGTCGCCGGCCTCTTCGTCTGGTCGCGCCGGGTGGCACCTTCCGGGTCGGCCGTGCGCCTGGGGGCGACGTTTTCGGTCGTCTTCATGCTGGGCGAGGCCTTGTTGGGGGCCGGCCTGGTCCTGTTCAAGATGGTGGCCCAGAACGACTCGCTCGCCCGCGCGTTCTGGCTCAGCGCGCACCTGCTCAACACGTTCCTGCTCCTCGGCTCGCTCGCTGTCACCGCCTGGTGGGCCTCCGGCGGCGCGCCGCCCCGGCTCCGCGACCGGGGCGCCACGGCCGGCGTGCTTGCGGTCGGGCTCCTCGGAACAATGGTCGTCGGGATGAGCGGCGCGATCACCGCGTTAGGGGACACGCTCTTTCCGCCGGCGTCGCTGGCGGAGGGCCTACGGCAGGACGTCTCTCCCACGGCGCACATCCTCCTGCGACTGCGGGTCCTCCATCCGGCGGCGGCGGTGACCGTCGGCCTCTATCTCGTCGCCACGGCCGCCGTCCTGGCCTCACGCAGCGGGAACCCCTCGCTCACCCGGCTCGCCCGCGCGCTCGGCGCGCTGATGGTGCTGCAGTGGCTCGCGGGAGCGCTCAACGTCGCCCTCCTGGCACCCCTTTGGCTTCAGCTCGGCCATCTGCTTCTCGCCGACGCCGTGTGGATCACGCTGGTGCTGCTCGCGGCCTCCGTTCTCGCCGACCCGCGGGTCGTCCCGGCACTGTCGCGCGGACCCGCACCGGTCCGGAGCGAGGCGGCGGTCGCGACCGGACCGCCACGATGACGACCCCTCTTCATCCCCGCCTCTTCGAGCTTCGCGCCGAGCTGGAGCGTACGCGCGACGCGCTGCTCGCCGCCGTTGCGCGCGTTCCCGCCGAATCCGCCGGGGTCCGGGCGGAGGCCGACTGCTGGTCGATCGCTGAGATCGTGGAGCATCTCCTGATCGTCGAGGATGGCATCGGGCGGCTGCTGGGCAAGCTCGGCAAGCAGGCCGATGCCCTGGGACCCGAGACGTCGTCTGCGTCCGTGCTGTCGAGCCTCGACCGCCACGGGCTCCGCACGCCGCGGCACCGGATCCGAGCCCCGGGCCCGATCCTGCCGACCGGCACCGTGACGCTGGGCGAGGGTCTGGCCGGACTCGCTGAAAGCCGGCGGAAGCTGATCGAGCTGATGCACCGCGTCAGCGGCCGCGCGCTGGGGGAGCTGGGGGCGCCGCATCCGCTTATCGGCCGGCTGACCTTTTACGAGTGGCTGCTCTTCCTCGCCCAGCACGAGGAGCGCCATACCATCCAGATCCGCGAGACCGCCGGGCGTCTGTCTCACCCCGCCCAGTCGCCTGGTCACTGACGCCAAACACCACCGAATCCGGAACCGTCCATGCGAAAGCTCGCCGTCCTGTTGATCTCCCTCGGCCTCGCAGGCCTGGCCCTGGGCATCGCGACAATCATCAAGATGGCGCGCATGCCGGGAACCGTGCCGTTCAGCGTCGAGAACTACGGAGGTCCCGGACCGATCGTCGGCGCGCTGCTGCTTCTCTTTGGCGGCCTTTACCTCTTCTCGTCCGCACGGCGAGAGGACTGAGCCGGCAGGCGGGTGTCGGTGACCGCGGCGCCCCGGCCCGGCGTCCACTACGCCTGGATCGTCGCGGCGGTCACCTTCGTGACGCTGCTCGTCGCCGCGGCCATCCGCGCGACGCCGGGCGTGCTCATCGTGCCGCTCGAGGAGGCGTTCGGGTGGTCGCGGGCGACGATCGCGGGCGCCGTGTCGATCAACCTGGTCCTGTACGGGCTGATCGGGCCGTTCGCTGCGGCCGTCATGGACCGGGTGGGGGTCCGGCGGACGCTCGCCGCCGCGCTCTGCTTTCTGGCGGCAGGCGTAGGGTTGACGGTCTTCATGACCCGGCCATGGCAGCTCATGCTGCTTTGGGGCGTCGTGGTCGGGACCGGCAGCGGGGTCGTGGCGCTGGTCCTGGGCGCTACCTTGGTCAACCGCTGGTTCGTCGCGCGGCGGGGGCTCGTCATGGGGATCCTGACCGCGAGCACGGCCACCGGCCAGCTTGTCTTTCTCCCCCTCCTCGCGTGGCTCGTCACCCACCGCGGCTGGCGGGCTGCGCCGGTCGTCATGGCCGGGGCGGCGCTGCTGCTCGTGCCCGTGGCGGCCGCTCTCGTGCGCGACTTCCCTGCCGACAAGCGGCTCGCGCCCTACGGGGGCACCGAGGCGGATGCCGTCCGGCCCGAGGCCGGGGGCGGCGCGGCCCGCGCGGCGGTTGCCGCTCTGCGGGAGGGGCTCCGCCACCGGCAGTTCTGGATCCTCGGGGGGACGTTCTTCATCTGCGGACTCAGTACCAACGGCCTGGTCGGCACGCACCTCATTCCGGCCTGCATGGACCACGGCATTCCGGAGGTCGCGGCGGCCGGCCTACTGGCGGCCATGGGGTGGTTCGACCTGGTGGGCACGACTGCGTCGGGCTGGCTGTCGGACCGATGGGACAGCCGGAAACTGCTGGCCTGGTACTACGGACTCCGGGGGCTCTCGCTCTTCTTTCTGCCGACCGCCCTCGCCGGCACAACGGCGGCCCGTTGGGGATTCGCCACGTTCTACGGGCTCGACTGGATCGCGACCGTGCCCCCGACCGTGCGGCTCACCGCAGACACGTTCGGCCGCGCCCGCGTGGGCATGATGTTCGGCTGGATCGTGGCCGCGCATCAGCTCGGCGCGGCCACGGCTGCGTTCGGCGCGGGCGTCGTCCGGACTCAGTCGGGGGACTACGGCGCGGCCTTCTGGGCCGCGGGGGCCTTGTGCCTCGTGGCAGCGGCGCTCGTCTTCGGCATCGGGGCGCCGGCGGCGGCCCCGGATCGGCGCCCGGCTCCGTCCACGCCCCTCGGCGTCGAGGTCTGACAGGTGGCGATCGTCGGTCCGCTCTTTCCCCGGTCGCCGGGCCGGCGTCGCCCTCCCGATCCGGAGCGCCACCTCCGGGCACCGGATCACCCGCTCTTCCTGCCCACACGCCGGCGCCGCCCCTGGGTCTCGCTCACGGCCAGCGCGGTCGTGCACGTCGGGGTGATCGCGCTCGCTCTTCTCCTCACCCGGCACGAGGAGAAGGTGATCGAGGAAGAGAAGGCGGAGCGCGCCCCAACCGAGCAGCGGGAGCACGTGATGCCGCTCTACGTTCCGCCGCCCCCACCGCGCCCGGCGACACCGCCCCCGCCGCCTCCACCCCCGCCGCCGGAGGCCCCGACGCCACCACCACCGCCGGTGGCCGTGGCCCCGCCTCCGGCGGCGCGCCAGCCGACCCCGGAGCCGGAGGCTAACGCACCGCCGGAAGAGAAGCGGTCCTCAGGTGCCGAGGAGCCGGACGAGAAGAAGACGGGGGACAAGTCGCCGAAGGAGGCGGCCAGCGCGACGACGCCGCCGACGGACATCTCGACGGCGCCCACGATCGAGTCCGAAGCCAAGCGCATCTTCGGCCGGCAGAAGGCAGGCCCGCCCGCGGGCGCGGGCCCCCGCGACGTGCGGCCGCTCCAGACCGAGCTCCCCGATCGGCCCGACAAGTGCGTGCCGCGGCCGGCGGTGCCGGCGGAATCCGCAGGCGCGCCGCAGATCGGCGTGGCGGTCGGCCGCATTTTCCGGAGCGACAACGGGCGTCCGCTGGCGGGGGCGCACCTGGTGATGCTGGGTACGTCATACACCACCTTCACCGACGAGAACGGCGAGTATCAGTTCCGATTCGATATGTCGCTCATCGACAACTGCCGCACGCAGTACGTACGCGTCACCGCGCAGGGATACGAGTCCCGGCTCCTGGTGCTCGTTGTGGGGCCGCGGACCCGAAGCGACGATGTCATCCTGCGGCGGAGGCGCTGAGATGGCGCCGCCGCTCTGGATAGTCCGCACGGCGTTCCGCACCGTCGGCAACGTGGCTCCCGGCGTCGCAGCGCGGTGGGCGGAGGCGATCTTCTGCCGGCCACCGCGCCATGAGGCGCGCGTGCAGGACGACGCCTTCCTTGCGACCGGCCAGCGTTTCTCGCTCGCCTCGGACGAGGGCACCCTGGCTGCGTGGACCTGGGGCACCGGACCGACCATCCTGCTGGTGCACGGGTGGGGGAGCCGCGCCGGCCGCTTCAGCGTGCTCGCCCCGGCGCTGGTCGCCGCCGGGTTTCGCGTCGTCGCGCACGACGGGCCGGGCCACGGCGAGTCGTCGGGCCTGCTGGCGTCGCTGCCACAGTTTGCCCATGCGGTCCGCGCCGTGGCGGGCGCGCTGGGGCCGGTCTCCGGGATCATCGGGCACTCGCTGGGAGGGGCGGCGGTCGCGCTCGCGATACGGCAGGGACTCTCGGCGGAGCGGGCAGTGCTGCTCGCCGCGCCGGCGGACGTCGAGGTCTTCTCCCATCGGTTCGCCCAACGGCTCGCGATCCCGCCCGCCGCACGACTGGTGATGCAACGGAACCTGGAGGAACGTTTCGGGTTCCGGTGGCCCGACATCAACGTGGCGCGGCTGGCGGCCGGGATGCAGGTGCCGGGATTGGTCATCCACGACGCGTCCGACGCCGAAGTGCCGCTCGCGGATGGTCAGGCGATCGCGCGGGCGTGGCCGGGCGCGGAGCTGGTCACGACGATGGGGCTGGGGCATCGGGGCGTGCTGCGGGACGGCGAGGTGGTCCGGCGGGTGGTGGAGTTCATCGGGGCGCCGCGACCCACGCCCCGCTGACGGAAACACTCAGCCGCAGCGCGGCGAGCGCGACGTCGAGGTATCTCATGGCAGCGCCTGGATCACGTCGTCCTTGAGCCCGACGCCCGTCAAGCGGCGACGACGCGCTTCGGTCAGCAGAAACCACGCCCGTTCCGCGGCGAGTCCGTAGGCGAGCCCGTCCGGGCGCACGTTCGAGATGCAGTTCCGCTCCGCATCGGTGCGGCCGATCGCCGGCGACCACGTGACGTAGATCCCGAGACTCTCCGGTGAGCTCAGTCCGGGCCGCTCCCCGATCAGGACGGCGGCGAGCCGAGCCCCCAAGTGCTCGCCGATCTCGTCACCCAGCGCCACGCGACCTTGCTCGGCGACGACCACCGGACCGATCCGCCAGCCATCGGCTGCGAGCCGCGGAGTGAGCGCGGCCAGAACCGGGGGGGCATGCGTCTGCACGGCCCGGGGCGACAGACCGTCCGCCACCACGAACACAACGTCGAGTGGCGCGGTCGAGGCCCCCACCCGCTTGACCCGCTCGCGGGAAGCGGTGTCGAGCCGGCGGCCGAGATCGGGCCGCGCCAAGTACTGCCGCCGGTCGCCGGCCGCGCTTCGCACCGTGATCGAGGAGAGCCCGGCGCGCTCGAGGTCAGTCGAGAGGCCCGCCCCGTCGAGCGCCTGATGGACGGCGTCCCGGGCGCGGGCATGGGCCAGCTGGAAGTCGAGGTGAGCGCTGGTGGGGAGACTGGCTCCCGAATGACCGAGGCCGATCCGGGCAGGCGTGCGCGGGCGGAGCACAGCCCACGGGTCAGGCTCGATCACACGCCGAGAAGTTGCTTCTTGAAGCCTTCGCCGGGGCCGGGGTGGGGACCGATCCAGGCCTTGAAGAGCGCGTCGGCGAAGGCCTTCCCTTCGATCGTGCCCTTCGTGGCGCCCTTGACGTCCACCCGAGTCCCCTGCCCGGGCAGGTAGGTGAACGCGAACTGCTCCCCTTTCTTGATGTCCTCCATGTAGGAACACAGCGTCTCGAACTGAGCCTTGAGCTCCGCCGACGCATCGGGGGTATTGTGCTCGAGCGCCTCGTTCCACGCGCCGCACATCTTGCCCTTGTCCACGTCATGTACGAACTGCATCACCATATGGCGTGGCTCGTCAGCCGCGAGAATCTTCTCCGCGTCGGTTTCCTTCGCGGCCAGATAGAGAGCGGCCACGTACACCTTGACGATGAATTTCTTGCGTGTGGCCGTGCCGTTGAGCACGAGCGCGTGCCCCTCCACGTCGACCCGCGTGGGCAGCGAGACGCCGTCGCGGGTGACCGTCGCGGTGGAGTCCTGGGGCTCCGGCGCGCGACCGGGAGGCGGGGCGGCCGGGGCGGCCAGCGCGCGGAACGAAAGGAGAACGGCGAGCAGGCTTGTCATGGCGAGTCGGAGCTGGGCGCTCACCAACCCATCCGGCTCCGGAGGGCGGTGACATGCGCCACGTGGTGGCGGCTGTGCCAAGCATACATCGCGAGCATCTGGTCCAGCGAGATCACGCCCCAGTCGGGGTGGCGCAGCCTTCGCCCGAACTGCCCCGCGGCGAGCACCCGGAGCATCAGCACCCAGCGCTCGTGGAGCGCGTCAAGCAACGCCAGCGATACCGCGATCGGCCCGGAGCGTGCCTCCGGGAGCTCCGCCCAGCGGGCTTCCTCGTAGGTCTTGATGGTCGGCTCGTCCTCGGTCAGGGCGAGCTTGAAGCGGGTGTAGGCGTTGAGGTGACTGTCGGGGAGGTGATGCACCACCTGACGCACCGTCCAGCCGCCGTCGCGGTAAGGGGTATCGAGCTTGACGTCGTCGAGACCGGCCACGGCCCGCCGGATCTCGCCGGGCAGCCCAGCGATCTGGTCGATCAGGCGCGGACGGTCAGCGTCATCGACCCCGGGGGGGAACTCGAATTTGCCGATCGGGTAGCGCAAATCGGTCATGAGAATCTCCGGAACGAGGGGGGCCACGGACAAGAGCCCCTACGGGCCCGGACCCGCCGGAGTTTTTCAGCGCCCCGCCTGGCCTCCGAAGCTGCGCAGCCGCCATCCGTCGCTCGTGCGCTCGAGCGTGACGCGCGCGTCCACCGGGTCGAGCGCCGGATTGCCGCCGCCCGGCGTACTCCGGGTCGCGCCGCGGACCCGGGCCGTGGCTTGCGCGCTGTCCACTGCGATGTCAGAGATCCTCCAGTCGGTTTGCATCCGGCCGCCGGAGCCGAAGAACGACTCGAAGTACGATTGCTGCGCCTCGGACATGCCCGGGAACGCCCTTCGGGCCTGGGCAGCGCTGCCGGCTTCGAGCGCCGCGGCGTAGCCACGAACGGCGGCCTCGACGGCTTTCCGGTCGGCGGCCGTCACCCCGGGTTTGGCTGGCGTCACCGGGCCGCCGCCCCCAAGGAGCGCGGAAGCCCCGGACACCGCTCCAGGCGACGCCGAGGGCCGGGCCGGCGCCGTGGGTGCGGGCGCGGGCTTCGGCGGCGCCGGCGTGGACTCCACGACCGCGTGGGGCGGCGGTGGGGCCGCCGCCGTGGACTCGGAGGCCGGCACCGCGGCCTTCACGCGCCTCGCCGCACCCGTCTTCCCGGCGGGAGTCGGCTTCCTGGCAGGCGTCACCGCGGGCGGCTCCTGCGCCGGGCTCGTGCTGAGCGCCGCCGCCGCGGGGAGCGGTGCCGTGGCCGCGCTCGTGTCGTTGGCGGCGGGAGCGGTCGCAGCCGCGGAAGCGGCCCCCGTGTCGGTAGCCGGGGCGGCGCTCGCGGCCTGGCGGCTCCGGATCGCGACGCTCACCGCCGCGATGGCGACCACCAGGCCCCCGGCCGCAAGGGCGAGCGAGAGCGGGGAGCTGTGGCGCTTGATGGTGGGGGAACCCGACGCCACGGCGACGTCGGCGGTATTGGCCGGCGCGAGGACCGTGGCACCGGTGCTCACGGCACCCTGGGCCGCTCCCGTGGACACGGCGCCGGTGCGGGGGGTCGAGGAGAGCGGCACGGGCGTCCGCATGAGCGGGATCGGGCTCTTGGGCGTCGTCACCCCGATTGCCCTGCGCTGTCCAGTCTTGGCGATCGCGATGAGCTGGCTGCGGGTCGGATCATCCGGTGTGAGCGTCGGCGACCCGATGGCGGCGATCACATCTTCCACCGACGGCCACCGGTCCGCCGGCTCCTTGGCCATCATCCGCATCACGGCGGTCCGAAGGCCTTCCGGGCAGTCGGGTCGGGTCGCCTCGATCGGAGCCGGCGCTTGGTGTACATGCGCGTACATCATCGCCATCATGCCGCCACCGGTGAACGGAGGCTTCCCCGTCAGCATCTCGTACGCGACGACGCCGAGTGAATACTGGTCCGAGGCCCCGGTAACCGGCTGCGCCGCCACCTGCTCGGGACTCATGTACGTCGGGGTACCGACGGACAGCCCGGTGCTCGTGAGCTGTTCCGCCTCCGAAACTTTGGCGATGCCGAAGTCGGTGACGACGGCCCACCCCTCGTCGTCAATCAGGATGTTGCCGGGCTTGATGTCGCGATGGACCACGCCCCGCCGGTGCGCATATCCGAACGCGCTGGCCGTCTGACCCAGGATCGCCTGGACCATCGGGATCGGGAGCGGGCCCAGTTCCTTGATGATCGAGTCGAGCGACCGGCCGTCGACGTACTTCATGACGAAGTACAGCAGGCGCTCCGTGCGTTGAACCGCGTAGATCGGGATGATGTTCGGATGGCTGAGCGAAGCCGCAGTCTTGGCCTCGCGCCGGAACCGCTCGACGCCGTCGCCAAGGCTCAGCGCCTGCGACATCACTTTGATTGCGACCTTGCGGTCAAGGGCGATGTCGTGAGCGAGGTACACCGTCGCCATGCCGCCGCGGCCGAGCTCGCCGGCCACGTCGTAGTCGCCCAGCGTGGCGGCGCGAAGCGCCTCCAGCTCCTCGCGGTCCGTAACCGGAAGGCTGCCGGGCTCGGCGGGCGGCACGGCAGCGGCAGGCTGGTCCGGCTGTTCGGTACTCATAGGTTCTCGGTTAGGGGCGACCCCTGCCCCGTCGCCAGGGGTTCACACAGACGCAGGAACATGCAGGAAACCGCTAGGTGCTGCAATGCCGGGGCCGGACCCGGCGGAGAGCCCGGCATCGCCACGGGGGCAGCGGTGCCCGACCCTCGGGCCCGGAGTCGGGGGCCGGCGCATTCGATGCGGTCGGAGACCGATCGAACCGGAAACGCTTTGTATCCCGGACCATTGCATCACCCTACCCCGATGCGCAACAGGCAGTTAGATCGACGCCCGGTCCATTTCAGATGGGGTGGGAGACGGAGCAATTCGACCCGACGCCTCGCCTCCAGGTCGAGTGGGCGACTGATCCGTCCCGCTGGCCGGCCGCCCGGCGGCTGGCTGCTTCGCCAGCCAAGATCCGCTCCGCTTGATCGAGGTGGTGCGAACACGCCGCTATCCTGACGCCGGTGTGGCGGGCACGAGACGCCCGGCCCGGTCTTTCACAGCAAGCCAGCGGGCCCTCAGAGCCCGTAGAGCGCCAGGGTGTCGATCACGGCGGCGAGCCGGCGCGCCACCGTGGGATGGGATGCCTCGAAATGGACCACGGCATCCTCCAGCCGACCCCGGAGCGAGGCCGGCGGAATCTCTTTCTCCAGGGCGTCGCCGATGTCGTGCTGGAGCGCCCGGAGCCGCTCGCGAAGACCGGCGTCCATGGTGTTCGCTCCCGCGAGCTCCGCACGCAGGCGCTCCAGGGCCTTCCGCAGTTCGTCTCGATTCATTGTCAGCCCCATAAAAGATCTCGCCGACCGCGGTGGAATATAGGGACTGAAGTCGGTGAAACCTGCGGAGGAGTGTTGACGTATCGTGCGCTAGGTCTTACGATATATCGCGCGTCATTACTGGGCGTTGTCCGGGAGGCAATTGTGAGTAAATGCAGAGATGACTGGGGCTTGGGGAACATCCTCGCGGCCGGGTTCGGGCCCGGTGGCTTCGGCTTCCAGTGGGGCGGCCCCGGCGGCCGGCGGCGCCGGGGCCAGATGTTCGAGGCCGGCGAGGTGAAGTTCGTAATCCTGCGGCTCCTCCGTGAAAAGCCACGGCATGGCTACGAGATCATCAAGGCGCTCGAAGAGCGGATGGGGGGGCATTACACGCCGTCAGCGGGAACGGTCTATCCGACGCTTCAGCTGCTCGAGGATCAGGGCTTCGTCCGCGGGGTCGAGACCGATGGGCGGCGGGTCTACCACCTCACGCCGGAAGGCGAGGCCTTTCTCGACGAGCATCGCGACGTCGTCGAGGACATCATCGGTCGCGTCCGCGATACGCTGCACGACGTGGCCGGCGGCCAGATGGGAGAGCTCAACGCCGCGTTTGCCCGCCTCGTCGCCGGGACCTACAAGCAGGCCTGGCGCCGCGGCCCCGACCATCCGTCGATCCGGCGCGTGGTAGAGATCCTTCGGCGAGCGGCCGACGACATCGAGCAGGAGTGGGAGCGCTCGGCGAACGGGCCGAAGACAGAGAGGAGCGAGGCCTGATGGCGGACGTCCACGTATTCGGCGGCTGGTGGATGATCTTCTTCTTCCTGCCGTTCTTTTTCTGGAGGCGAGGATGGCGCCATGGCCCGGATCCCCGGGCGGCGCGGCGTGCGCCGGAGCTGGACGAGGGCATCCGCGCCCGGCTGGAGCTGGTGGACCAGCTCGAGACCCGCGTGGCCGAGCTCGAGAACCGGCTGGACTTCGCGGAGCGGCTCCTCGCCGAGCGCAGGGAAGCGCGGCTCGATAGCCACTGATCGTCAGAGGTACGGCTGCGCCAGACGGGCAAGCCCGTCCCGCAGCCGGATCGAGAGCGGGCGGCCGTCCAGGTCGGCGCTCGTGATGCGGCGGCCGCCCGCGATCTTGGCGTCGAGCAGGGATTCCAGCCGGGCGGCGAGCGCCTCGGAGTAGCACTCCACGTCGTACTCGAAGTTGAGTCGCAGGCTTCGCGGGTCCCAGTTCGCGGAGCCGATCAGCGACCAGCTGCCATCCACCACCAGGATCTTCGAGTGGTCGAAGGGGGGCCGCGAAAGGTACACGCGGCACCCCCACTTCACGACCTGACCCAGCTGGGCCGCGGCGGCCCATTGGACCAGGCGCAGGTTGCCGCGCTCGGGCAGCACGATGTCCACGCGCACCCCTCGCAACGCCGCGATTCCGAGCGCATCCACGAGCGGCAGGTCCGGCAGGAAGTACGGCGTGGCTAGGCGGACGGAGCGGCGGGCCTGCGAGAGCGCGCCGAGAAGCACCACCGCCAACGTCTCGAAGTCCTCGTCCGGCCCGTCGGGCACGCCGCGCGCCGCGACCTCGCCCTCGGGGAACGTGGCGGGTGCTTCGTCCGCGTCGAGCCGTTCCCGAGTCGTGAACGCCCAGTCGAACGCGAACGCCTGGGCAAGCTGCTGCACGATCGGC
>Ga0070707_100002142_pt1 | contig 18897 bp, 15 predicted proteins | sample KBSK5502metaG_FD_65468 | JGI IMG/M metagenome (GOLD analysis project Ga0070707, IMG submission 65468) | Corn, switchgrass and miscanthus rhizosphere microbial communities from Kellogg Biological Station, Michigan, USA - KBS K5-50-2 metaG | ecosystem: Host-associated > Plants > Roots >... | reverse complement strand
GTACAGTTGCATTTCATTGTTGAACTCGCGGCCGTACCGAAACCATTGAGGCATGACGCCGATAACGGTGAAGGTCCTGCTATTGAGCTGCAGAGTTTTTCCGAGGATGCCTGGATCGCCGCCGAATCGGGATTGCCACAATCCGTAACTCAGGACCACGACCAGATTGTTTCCCGGCCGATCTTCATCTGCCGTGAAGACGCGGCCGAGTACGGGAGTCACACCGAGCGTGTCGAAGAAGCTCGCACTGACGCGTCCCACGTTGAGCCGTTCCGGCTCGCCTGATCCCGTCAGATTTATTCCTCCCCCTGCGAACGCCGCCATGTTTTCAAAGACACGATTGCTATCGCGGTAGTGGGCATAACCGGGCGCCGACATCGAGCTCTCAAGTGCGATCTTCGCGTAGTAGTGGTTCAGCACGACGAGTCGATCGGAATCCTTATAGGCGAGGGGCTCAATGAGGATGGCCTTCACGACGCTGAAGATCGCCGTATTCGCCGCAATCCCCAGCGCGAGTGTGATGATGGCCACTGCCGCAAACCCTGGAGATCGTTTCAGCATTCGAATGGAGTAACGAAGATCGTGCCAAAGCTTTTCCATGATCTTTCTACTCCTGCCTCAACGCCTGTTGCGGATCGATTCGAGAAGCACGGCGCGCCGGAATGGCGGCGGCCAACAGCGTGGTGGCGATGAGAGCGAGCGGTATGGCGGTAAACTCGCTGATACTCACGGGGAGACGTCGGCCCTCGATGGGCTGTGCCAGTCCTGCACTGATGCCTTGTACGGCCAGGAAGCTCAGGACTCCTCCGATGACCACACCGGCCACACTCATGCCGGACGCGTGACGCAGAACCATCTTCACGACATCAAGACGAGCTGCTCCCAGGGCCATGCGTATGCCGATCTCCCGTGTTCTTCGGGAAACCTGATAAGAGACGATCGCGTAGAGTCCGACCAGCGCCAGAGCCAATCCCATCAATCCGAGCGCGGCAATAGTGCCGATGATGACATTTCTGACTTTTACTGTGCGCTGATAATAGATGTCCTCCATCGTGCGCACGGCGAAAACGGTCAGGTTCGGGTTGATGGAGCGGACTGTTTCTTTTAATGGTCCAGCCAACGCCGTGGGATCACCATACGTCTCCGCGATCAGTGTCATGCGCGATTCGGGATGCTGGGTGAGCGGACGATAGATGAAATCCTGGGGCGGTTCAAAAATAAAAAGGTGTTTTCCGGTGACTGTTATCCCGATAACCTCGGCCCATGCGCCTTTGTCATCAGAGATCCGGACGCGTTTTCCGATAGGATTGTCACCGAGATACTTCCTGGCAAACTGCTCGTTCACGACGACAACCCGCGGCGAATCGGCGCGATCGGTAGGCAGGAATCCTCGGCCGGCGACAATCGGCACGCCGAACGTTTGAAAAAAGTTCGAATCGACGGTATCGCTGAAGACCGCCAGGCTTCGCTGCCCGGCGGGAAACTCGAAGCCTTCGGGCTCGACGTTCCACTGGTTTACGTTTGACGAGAGTGGGAGGCTGAAGGAAAGCGCTGCCGATTTGACACCTGGTACGTGGAGGGCGCGTTCGACCAGTGTTTTGTAGATCTGGTCGGTCTGATCCAGCGTGTAGCCGGCCAGCGTCGGATCGATTCTCATTGTGAGCCGATGGTCGACCCGAAAACCACGGTCTTGATTTATTTTGTAGGTGAAACCCCGGTACAGTTGCGCTGCGATCACCAGCAGGATGAATGACCCGGCGATTTGCACCGTGACCAACGCGTTTCTTCCAAAAAAACGTTTGCGCGCCTGATCGGCCTCTCCGGCCTTTGTGGCCGACACTAAATCCGTCTTTGTGCACTGGAGAGCCGGCACGAGGCCGAAAAGGAGAGCGCTGACAACCGAAACAACGAAGTTGAAAAACAGGAGCCGTTGATCTAACCGAAAATCGAGTTTGACTGGAACGTCGCCGGGGATTTCAAGCGTTGAAAATACGTCAACGGCAAATCCGGCGATGAGGATGCCGACTGCACCCGCGGCGAGTGCAATCAGGAGGCTTTCCACCATCAGTTGGCGAACCACTCGTCCGCGCCCTGCCCCAATGGCGAGTCGAACGGCAATTTCACGTGCACGCGCGCGGCCCCGGCTCAGCATCAGATTTGCGACATTGGCGCACGCAATGGCGAGCACAATGATGGCAAGCCCCGATTCGATGCCGGTGATAATTGTATCCAGTACATCCCCTTCGGTCCTCGCCTGCATTTCAGTGCGTACAGTGGCTCCGAAACCGCGGTTGGTTTCGGCATTGGATTGCTCCAGTGACTTAGCTAATGCAGCAATTTCATCGGCGGCGGCGCGTAGAGAGACTCCCGGTTTCAAGCGGCCCTTTACCTGGAAATCGCGCGCGCTCCGGTTGGTCAGCGAGTCGCTTGATGGGGTGAGTATGGGCCGGCTCATCATAGGAATGTAGAAAGCCGGGCGCACAAAGGGATCCATGCCGGTGAACAACTCCGGAGCAACTCCGACCACAGAGAAGTTGGTGCCATTGAGGCGAATGTGCTTGCCGATGATGGATGGGTCCGCGCCAAAATCGTGCTGCCATAACTCGTGAGAGAGAACAATGACGGCATCCCTTCCGGCAACCTGATCTTCTTCCGGACGGAATCCACGGCCCATCTGAGGCTGAACACTAAGAGCCTGGAAAAAGTTGCCGCTCGCCGCAAAGCCCCACTTCAACTGAGGCTGAGCTTTTTCATCCGCAGCGAGACCAGCGGGCACCAGCTCGAAAGCAACGAGTCCGGCAAACGATCGGCTGTGATCGCGGAAGTCGATGTAGTCGGGATAAGAAACGTCAATGAACTTGCCGCGGGGTCCTATTGCAGAAACAGTGACGACCTCTGACGCTTTCGGCACAGGAAGCGGACGCAAAAGAAGCGCATCCGTCAGGCTGAAGATCGCTGAATTGGCGCCCACTGCCAGCGCAATGGAAATGATCGCTGTGAACGCGAATCCAGGATTCTGACGAAGCATCCTCAGCGCGTACCGAATGTCGTTCAGCATTTCCTACTCCTCCCTCAGAGCGATCATGGGATCGACGCGGGCCGCGCGGCGTGCGGGAACGCTGGCGGCAAGAAGTGTCGTTAAGAACAAGCTGAAGGAAACAAAAGCCAGGAGAACTGGATTGAAGCGTACTTCGATGGCCGCTTTGAGCGCCTGGCCGAGAATGAACATGAGAACTGTACCGATGATGACGCCCGTCAGGCTGACCTTCATGGCCTGACGCAGAATCATTTTCATGACGCTTTGCCGGGCCGCTCCGATCGCCATCCGAATGCCGATCTCACGAGTTCTGCGGGCGACCTCGTACGCGATGACGGCATAGAGGCCGACCAAAGCGAGAATGAGCGCCAGCAGACCCGCCGAAGTGAACGTGCCGCGGAGTCCGTATACCTGTTTGGCGAAATAGTTTTCGAAGATGAACTCCATCGTCTGAACACGAAAAACGGGAAGCGCCGGATCCATCGAACGGATCACTTCCTGAACCGGTGCGGCCATGTCCTCAGAATTCCCGAGCGTTTCAACAATGAGGGTCATTCGCGTGCTGGGATTCTGTCTCAACGGAAGATAGACATATTTAAAAGTCGGCTCGAGCGGTGAGATGTACTTCGAATTTGGAGCGATTCCGATCACTTCGGCCCACGGACCATTTCTTCCGAGGCGCAACCGTTTTCGGATCGGGTTCTCACCCAGGTACTCCTGCGCGAATGCCTCGTTGACGACGACCACGCGCGGCATGTCTGCGCCGTCGGCCTGCCGGAATGCGCGGCCTTTGAGAATCGGCATGGCGACGGTGTCGAAATAATGGTGATCCACGACATTCGCCATGATGTCGACGCTTTCCTTTCCTTTCGGGAACTCGTAGCCTTCAGGAACCACCGTTTGCAGCCGCAAATCCCAGGTCATCGGAGTCGCGAACGACAGCGCCGCCGACTTCACGCCGGACACTTCGCCGACGCGGTCTATCAAAGTGGTGTAGAACTGTCGTGTCTGTTCCGCGGAATAACCAGTCAGGTTCGGATCGAGCCGCATGGTGAGCCGATGATCAGTGCGGAAGCCGTAGTCCGCCGTCAGAATGCTCGCAGCACTGAAGTACGCCTGCGCGGCGCCCATCAATACAACGAGCGAGCCCGCAATTTGGACGACAACCAGCGCGCTTCGCCCAAATACTCGGCGCCGCATTTGTTCGGCATCTCCAGCTTTCATCGCGGAAACCAGATCTGTTTTTGTCGATTGCAGAGCCGGCGCGAGACCAAATATGAGAGAACTGGCAACGGAAACCAGCACGGTGAACCAGACAGCGCGCGCGTCGACTTTGTAGATCAGTCGAACTGGAACATCGCTCGCCACCTGGTACGCGGAAAAGCGGTCCACAGCCAAGCCGGCAACCAACAGCGCCAGGGCCCCGCCGGCTAGGGCGATGAGAATACTTTCCGTCATGAGCTGCCGGATCAGGCGAGCGCGGCTCGCGCCCAAAGCCAGACGCACGGCAATTTCACGCGACCGGGATCTGCCGCGCGCCAGCACCAGGTTGGCGACGTTGGCGCAGGCGATCAACAGGACTATCGCAACGACGGCGATCATCAAGCCTGCCACCGTACCCGCGCCGGTCTCACGCTCCCGTCGAACCTGCAGTTCGGTCGACACGGTGGCTCCGAAGAAGCGATTCGTGTCCGGATACGATTGTTCCAATGATTTCGCGAGGGCAGACGCTTCCATGGCTGCAGTCCGAATCGAGACGCCGGCTCTGAGACGGCCTTTGGCTTCGAACAGGCGCCTCCCACGGTTGGTCAGAACGTCCGCCTGGGACGCTGCCACTTTTGAAACCATCATGGACGGCACATAGAAGGCAGGGAATACCCATTGGTCCATGCCCGTGAAGGATTGCGGCGCAACACCGATGACTAGAAATTCATTGCCATTCAGAAGAACACGACGCCCGATCACCGTCGCATCAGAGCCGAACTCCCGCACCCAGAGGTCGTGGGCGAGGACAACGACGGCATCCCGGCCTGCCACACGATCCTCCTCCGGCAGGAATGCCCGTCCGAGCTGCGGTCGAACATCGAGTACGTCAAAAAAGTTTCCGCTCACCGCCATTCCTGTCTCTAACCGCGTCTGTGTTTTCGGACCCGAAGCGAAACCGGTTTGGACAATCTGATAGGCAACGAGGCCGGAGAACGATTGCGTCTTGTCTCGAAAATCCAGGTAATCCGGATAGGAGATGAAGCCCGTTCCATTGATCGCCATCGAGTTGATGCTCGGCGCCAGCGAGCGCAGCGTGACCACCTGTGCAGGATCGGGAACCGACAGCGGCCGGAAGAGAAGGAGATCCGCATAGCTGAAGATGGCCGAGTTCGCGCCGATGGCGAGTGCAATCGAGACGATCGCTGTTAGCGCGAATCCCGGACTCTGCCTCAAGGCGCGGAAGGCGTAGCGAATGTCCTTCAGCATGGTTCTCTACTCCTCCCTCAGCGCCATCATCGGATCAACTCGTGATGCGCGCCGCGCCGGAATGGCTGCAGCGAGAAGCGTGGTCAAGAACAATCCGATAGGAACAAAGAACAGCACCGGAAGAGGAGACAACGTTGACGGGTCCGCGTCGCCGCCGCTGAGCGCGTTCTTCAAGGCAAAGCTGAGGATTATTCCGATCACAATGCCGGCGACGGCGATGCTTGATGCGTGCTTCAAAATCATTCTCATGACTTGCAGGCGCTCCGCGCCGAGTGCCATACGGATGCCGATCTCGCGCGTTCTTCGCGAGACCTGATACGCGACGATGGCGTAGAGGCCCACCAATGCCAGAACAAGACCCATCAGACCAACGACGCCGTACATCGTAACGACGAGATATAAGGCGCGCACTGAGCCGGACTGGAATAGATCATTCATCGTGCGCACCGACAGTATCGGCACATTCGGATCAATCGATCGAAGCAGTTCGCGTAGCGCCGGCGCCGTTGAAGCCGGATCGCCGGACGTTTCCACGAGCAGCGTGAGCCGCGGTTCCGGATTTTGAGTCAGCGGAAGGTAAAGATATGGTGTCGGCGGCTCTGCTAAAGAAATGTACTTGCTGGTTGCCGCCACACCGACGACCTGGGCCACTGGTCCCGTTTCGCTGTCCAATCGAATGCGCTTCCCAAGAGGGTTCGTGCCGAGATATTTATCGGCGAAAGCCTGGTTCACAACGGCAACGCGTGGCGAATCTGCCGTGTCTGTCGATGCGAAACCGCGACCGCGTACAAGTGGAATGCCTACGGATTCGAAATAATGCTCATCGACCATGTTCGAGAAGAGGCTGGCGCTTTTCTGACCGGCAGGGAACTGGTAATCCTCCGGTATCACTGTCTTCAATTCAAAGATGTAGGTCAGCGGAGGCGAATACGCGAGCGCGACCGACTTCACGCCGGACAGATCGCGAGAGCGTTCTTTCAGCGTGTTGCAAAACTGTTCGGACTGTTTGGGAGTGTAACCAACGGCGGCCGTGTCGAACCTCATCGCGAGCAGGTGGTCGGTACGAAAACCCCGGCCGTCGAGCATTGAAGCCGAACCGCGATAAGCGCCGCCTGCGGCCATCAGCAACACCAGGCAGCCGGCGAGTTGAACGATCACCAGGGCGTTGCGGCCGACAAAACGCTTGCGGCGATGATCCAGAGAGCCGGCTTTGAGTGCGGGCGCGAGATCCGTTTTCGTGGACTGAAGTGCTGGTATCAGCCCGAAGACGATGGCACTGGCAATCGAAACCAGCAGCGTAAAGAAAAGAACGCGACGATCGACTTCAAAGGCCAGTCTGGCCGGCACATCGCTAACGAACTCCAATGTCGAAAAATATTCGACGGCAAATTCGGCAAGCAATAAACCTAGCGCACCGCCACCCAGCGCAATAATCAAATTCTCAACCATCAACTGGCGAACGAGCCGCATTCGACTGGCGCCGATTGCCAGACGAACGGCGATCTCGCGCGCCCTCGCGCGCCCGCGGCCAAGAAGCAGGTTCGCGACGTTGCAGCAGGCAATCAACAACACCACCGTCACCAGCGTAAAGAGCGAGATGACGACGGCTGCATACGCTGGGGTTCGATCCAAACGAAGCTCATTCTCCGTGCGAACGGCAGCGCCGAATCCTTTATTCGTGACAGGGTAGGATTCCTCCAGCGATTTCGCGATTGCGGAACTCTCGGCGCCGGCCGCGACCAGTGTGACCTTCGGTTTCAGCCGGCCCTTAGCGCCCAGTGTTCGAAGATCGCGTGCGCGGAGGTTTTCTTTCGGATCGAGTTTGGGAGCCATCATCATCGGAACAAAAAAAGCCGGGCGGATCAGTTGATCCAGTCCGCTGAACGATTCGGGTGCAACACCAATCACGGTGAAATCAGTGGCGTTCAGCCGGACATGACTCCCGATGACATTTGGGTCTGCGCCAAAATCGCGCGTCCAGAAGTCGTGCGCCAGGACGACAACCGCGTCGCGTTCCGGAACCTGATCTTCTTCAGGCCTGAACGTTCGTCCCAGTGGCGTTTCGACGCCGAGAACCTGAAAGAAATTTCCTGTGACGACGTATCCCATCCTCAACTGCGCCTGGCTGCGCTCATCTTTTGCAAATCCGGCCGCCTTTAAGGCGTAAGCGACCAGGCCGTCAAAAGAATGGTTCCTGTCACGGAAATCGACGAAATCCGGATAGGAGATGTCCGTTCCCGTCTCCGCCATTGAAGTCGCGCTTGAACTCGGTGAGATCGAACGTAGACTGACAACGCCGCTGGCATCGCGTACCGGCAATGGCCGGAATATCAGTCCATCGACAAAACTGAAGATTGCCGAGTTGGCGCCGATGACCAAAGCAATCGACACGATTGCGGTCAAGGCGAAACCCGGACTCTGCCGGAGAGCGCGGAACGCGTAGCGAATGTCGTTCAGCATGATCGATCCCCGAGCGTCGAATGGCATTCGCCGCGCCATTCCTGAAGTTCTGCTTTATCAATGGTCTGTGACTCAAACTGGACAGCGCAGGTGTTCGATTTTGGGACAGCCCATTTCAGGACCGAACACTGCAGCGGCGATCGATGAGGGTCGGCAATCCCGTAAATTGCTGTATCGCCAACGGTCACAAGCCTCCGCACAGTTGGAACGCCGCTCGCTAATGGGGTTGTATGGACTCGCCAAGAATTCTGATCGCCGATGATCAACCTCACGTTCTCGATGCGCTGCAGCTCTTACTCAAGAACGAAGGTTTCGTTTCCGAGGCTGTTAACTCACCTGCTGCCGCAATCGATGCCGTCGAAAATCGCAACTTCGACCTGCTGCTCCTGGATCTGAACTATTCCCGCGACACGACGTCGGGTGCCGAAGGTCTGGAGTTGCTCTCGCGCATTCGTGAGCTCGACAGTGCAGTGCCTGTCGTTCTCATGACGGCGATGGGAAGCATCGAGCTTGCTGTGGAAGCCATGCAGAGCGGCGGCCGGGACTTCGTGCAGAAACCCTGGGACAACGAAAAGCTGCTCGGATCACTTCGCCGCCACGTCGAAGAAGGCCATGTGCTGCGAGAAAGGCAACACGAAATGAAAGAAGCGCGGTACACGCAACAGAGGCTGCTTCCCGACGAAATGCCCAGACTCAACGGCTGCGATATTCAAGCCTTCTGGAAACCCGCAGGCGAAGTCGGAGGAGATTACTTCGACGCCATCCGGCTCAGCGACACGGCCGCCGCTATTTGCATCGCCGATGTCGCCGGCAAGGGGTTGCCGGCAGCCCTTCTCATGGCAAACGTGCAGGCGAGCGTGCGCGGCCTCGCGCATCAAATATCGAGCCCGGAGCAGATGTGCAGGGAATTGAATCGCGTAGCCATCGAGAACACACGATCCGGAAAATTCACGACGTTGTTCTACGGTGTTCTGGATTCGGCGAGCGGCACGCTTCACTACACGAACGCAGGCCACGTGCCGCCCGTTCTGATTCGGCAGGATGGCTCGATCGCCCGCTTGTCGGAAGGCGGAACCGTGCTGGGTATTTTCCCCGACGCTCCCTACGCGCAAGGCCGCACCGCTTTCGAGCCCGGTGATCGCCTCGTCCTGATGACCGACGGAATAACCGAAGCGACGAATCTGCAGCGCGAAGAATTCGGTGAAGACCGCCTGATCCAGCTGCTGCGCGAAAACAAAGATCTTCCCGCCGTCGACCTTCAGGCGGTTTTACTGGAGGCCGTCGCCTCGTTTGCCGGCCAACCCCTACAAGACGACGCAACGCTGATGATCGTGTCGCTAAATCCGCAAGCGTAGTCGAGCTTCACAGCCCGGCGCGTCTTTGCGATTTTCCAGCGTGAGCGAGCCGCCGTGCGCTTCGGCAATCTGGCGGCTTAACACCAGACCAATCCCGGAGCCGCCGGGCTTTGTGGTGAAGAAGGGAACGAAGAGATTGGTGGTGTTCGGGAGGCCGGGGCCATCGTCTTGAACGATGATATCGAGAGAGCCCGCGGGTCGGTCGCAATTGATGCGCACACCGCCGCCGGTTTCGAGCGATGCGTCCACCGCGTTCCGGATCAGATTGATCAGGACTTGTTCGATCTGATCGCCGTCGATCCGAATCGTCAGCTCGGGAGCGGCTTCGAGTGCGACGGTCATCCGTGTTTCCAGTCGCACGACCCGGCGCAACAGCGCGTTAATATCGACCGGTTGGAATTTCGGCGCAGGCAGTTTCGCGAGTTGCGCATAGGCAGCCATGAATCGGCTCAGCGACTCCGCGCGTGATTCAACGACGGCGAGGCCGCGCTGCATATCCTCCTCCCAATCCTCCGGACGCGATTCGCGATTGAGAAGGGACTTCAGGCTTCCCGATATCGATTTGATCGGAGTCAGGGAGTTATTCAATTCATGTCCGATCACGCGGACAATGCGCTGCCAGGCTTTCAGTTCTTCTTCCCTCAACGCGCGGCGCAAATCCGAGAACACCAGTAACTGATGGGGCAAGCCGCCCTGCCGAAAGGTTGTCCTGCGCACTTCCCATCGTCCGGAGCCGCCGGGAAAGACCGCGTCCATGAGCTGATGACTGACGCCTTCCTGGAGACAATCTGCCAGACCAATATCTTCGGCCTTCAGCCCGACCAGACGTTCGGAGACGGTATTCAGCAAACGCTCACCGGCGCGATTGACCAGGCACAATCGCCGTTCGCCGTCGAACGTAAAAACAGCGACCTCGATTTCCTCCATGACTTTCTTCAGAAGGGCAGTCGCTTCGAGTGCGCCGAGCCTTTGCTCGCGCAGCGTTTCAGCCAGCGTGTTCACTTCGCGAGTGACCTCGGCCAGCGCATCGGTGTTGCGGCCGTGGCGCCCGCGGATGGAGTAGTCGCCTTCCCGGAGCGCGGCGAGCAGATTCGCTAACGTTTGAAGAGGAAATACCACGCGCTGTCGAAGTTCGGATACAACGGCAAGCCAGAAGCCGACGATCACGATAGTCAGTGTCCACTGCGATCTTGTCGTGAACGAACCGGTCCAGATCAGGATCAGCGCCGTCGCGACCGCTGGTCCACCGGCCAGCAGCGCCAACAGGAAGATGCGCCGGTCGTGGCTCAGCCGCGGTTTCGTGCGGATTCTGGATCTGTCCGTTTCGGCTCTTATCAGCACAAGTTAAATCCCGTAACGTTGCATTCTGCGGTAAAGCGCGCTGCGGCTCAATCCCAGCGCCGTTGCCGCCTGGCTGACGTTGTTGCTGAATCGCGTCAAAGCCTTGCGGATGAGGAAGGACTCCACGTCTTCGATGCTCATGTCTTCGAGTCTGGCCGGCGCCGCATGATTCACCTGCAGGCCGACATCGGCCGCCGTGATCATGCTGGCCTGCGCCATCAGGACGGCGCGTTCCACGGCGTGGTCCAGTTCGCGCACGTTGCCGGGCCATGGGTGTTCGAGCAAAAGCTGCGTCGCTGCCTTCTCGAAGCCGTTGATGTTTTTCCGGTATCGCGCGGCGTGGTTCCGCAGAAAGTGATTGGCTAATCCCGCAATGTCATCGCGGCGATCGCGGAGCGGCGGCAGGTGAATTTCAATGGTGTTCAAACGGAATAGCAGGTCCTGCCGGAAACGGCCGGCCGCGGCGTCTTCGGAAAGATTCGCGTTGGTGGCCGAGATGATTCTCACATCGGAGCGGCGGGTTCTGGACGATCCGACCGGTTCGAATTCTCCCGTCTGCAAGACGCGAAGCAGTTTCGCCTGCTGGCCCATCGGAACATTCGCGATCTCGTCGAGAAAAAGCGTTCCGCCGTCCGCAACATCAAAACGACCCACGCGGTCCGCCTTGGCGTCGGTGAAAGCGCCTTTCACGTGCCCGAACATTTCGCTTTCGAAGACACCTTCCGACAGCCCGCCCACGTTTACGGTTACGAGTGGTTTTGATGCGCGAGGCGACAGTGCATGAAGCGTCTGCGCGATCACTTCCTTTCCGGTGCCGTGCTCGCCCGTGATCAGAACATTCGCGTCGGAAGGTCCAACGCGCGCGAGCAACTGAAGTATCGGCTGCATTGACGGGGCCTGCGCAATGAGCGTCGGCCGGCCTGTGGCTCGCAATAATTCGTTTTCCGCTTCGAGCCGCTGCTGGTTGCGCAGGCTGCGGCAGAGATCGATTTGAGTCCGCAGGATATTGAGCAGCCGTTCGTTTTCCCACGGCTTCAGAACGAAGTCGCGGGCACCGCGGCGCATCGCCTCGACGGCAAGCTCGATGCTTCCCCATGCAGTCATGACGACAGCGGGCAATGTCGAATCGACACGTTGAATGCGCGCCAGGAGATCCAATCCTTCCTGCCCGGATGTCGTATCCCGCGTGTAGTTCAGATCCATGAGCACCACGTCGAACTCACGCGCGGCGAGCGCATCCAGCAGGCCCGCCGGCGAATTGACGGTTTCGATGGAATAGGCTTCCCGCTTCAGCAGAAGCTTCAAAGCTTCGAGGACATCCGGCTGATCGTCCGCTATGAGCACACGTGGCGAAGCGCGCTTCATCACGTGGCAAGAATGACGGAAGATCGGAAAAAAGAAAAGGGGCTAATCCCGGCTAGTCCGGGAATTGCGCGCTCATCACGAGAATATATGCCTTGTCGCCATACGTCGCCTTGCCGACCACAACCTGCTGGCCGCGTGGGACCTCCACGTCCGTACTGATCGAGACTCCAAACGGTGCGGGGGTAGCGCCGCCAGGAGTGTTCCGTTCTCCCTGCAATCTGAAGTTCATCTCATCGAGCCGAACCCGCGGCACCTTTCCCTCCTGGCTCTCGATGCGCATCCGTGCATTGAAGTTGTAGCCGATGCCGGTCGGCAATGTGCCCATGAGGCTGGTGGGAGCATTTCGCCGATCGGTTCCGCGGGCAATCAGCGTGTCGACGAGGTGGTATCCCTTATAGGACAAAACGTTTTTGAGTTGATTCACGACGGCCTGAAGATTCGACGGAATGTTATTCGCGGCTTCGGCCTGCTCGCTCGCCACGATGACGTAGATCGTCAGTTCGGCATTCTTGCTTGGCGTCGGAATATCAAGGCGTTTAATGGCGTCTTCGATCGCCGGCATGATTTCCTTCGGCGCGCGGACGGACAGGATATGCAAGTCCGGCGTGGGCTGCAGTCTCGCGCGGAACATCCGGAGCGCAATGCTGAGTTGTCCCGGGTCGATGTTTCGGATCGTGAAAATTCGCGTCTCCCAGTCCCGCTCTTCGACTTCCGCGCGGGCCCGGTCCGCCGCTTCGATGCGCATCCGCTCCACCTGGATTTCCGGCGACGGTTGCGGTTGGGGATTCTGAGCCAGCAGCGTCGAGATGAATATTGCCGCTAATTTCAAACTAACCTCCATTCTGGTCGATCAACCAATAAATGACGATGTCCGGATCATCCGTCAGCAGCTTCATCACAACCTGCTGTTTTGGTTTTTCCCCTCCTTGAAAAGGACGGGTGGCGCGAAGCGCCGGGGTGGTCGGTTTAGCGGAAGGTTTCGGCCCATCTGACGGTTCCACTTGCGCTGCTTCTATGACTAACGGCTTAGCCGGAGTATCCATTCGCCTCCACTCATACCGCGCCACGACAACCGCAACCACCACGCACGCCAGTCCGGCCATCGCATACAACCAACGTCCCCAGGCGAATCGCCCATGCGACACCGCCACCTCCGCCAGCACCCTCTTCCGCACCTCACTCAAGGCCGCGGCACTGACCATTTCTGCCCGCAGGCTTTTAAACACCGCCTGGCTTTCCCGCAGCTCCGCCACGAACGCGCGGCACGCCTCACACTCCGGCAGATGCGCTTCCACTTCGCAATGCCTCGCCCAGCTGAGATCACTCTCGACATACAGCGCCAGATCATCTTCGGAATGGTGGCATCTCATTTCATTCTCTCCACGGCTTTCCTGATCTTCAGACGCGCCTTGCTGATCTGCGATCTCACCGTCACTTCCGATGACCCTAGAATCTCGGCCACTTCCGCCGTCGACAGTCCTTCCAGGTCTCGCAGGACCAGCGCCGTTCTTTCCTTCTCCGGCAGCTCTCGAAGCAGACCGTGCAGCATCCGGCGGTCCTCCGCTGAAGTGAACTCGGAATGTGGGTCAGTGCCTGTCGGGGCCGACTCCAGCGTCTCCGGATTCAGAGCCACACCTGCGTCGCGCATCCTCTTTCGCCCGACATCGCGGCAAACGTTGACCGTCATCCGCACCAGCCACGGTTCGAACGGTCTCCGCCGATCGAAACGATGCAAGAAACGAAAAGTCCTCAGGAACACTTCCTGCGACGCATCCTGTGCATCTTCCAACTTTCCCAGGAGGCGCCACGCCAGCGTCAGCACCCGCCGCTCATATCGCACCAGAATCTGTTCAAATGCAGAGTGGTCACCCGCGACAGCCCGTTCAATCAGAAGGGCGATCTCGGCTTCCGCCCGGGCTTCGCCTCCCGCGTCGCGCCATGCCATCCACCACGCGCCGGCCTGTTCCATTCAACTGCCTTCCTATTAGCTAATACTCAGAGACAGTCGAAAGCGTTGAGAGGTTTTCGGATGATTGCCGGACTAGGTCATCGCTCTCGCCTTGCGCTTCGGTGGTTTCCAATTACTCCTGCGAGTTCCGCCCGCTTGTTCGTATTGCGGAGAGTCGGCTCCGAACCAGCCCTTCATGCCGCTTCGAAAGCGTGTGATGAGACTGCTGATTTCCTTGGTTTCATCGTCGCGTCTCGCCCGGAGGCCTTTTAGCTCGATCGTTTTCTCGGAATATTCTTTCGCGAGTGCTTCGGCTGTATCGCAGATGTGAATGAATGTCGTCAGGTCGACTTCGCCCACACAGAAATCGGGATTCTCTTCCCAGACGCTTCTTATTCTCCGGGCTTCGCGAAGAATGGCTCTGATCTTGACTCGTTGAGGCATAAACCCACCATGTCGGAATTTGCCGCTAATCTACGATTCCCCCATGGGGGAAACAAGTGTTTCGGGTCTGCGAAGGTTTGTCACAGGCCTGCTACAACATTTCCCCATGGGGAAACAAAGGTGCAGGCATGCGACGCGGTTTTCCCCTGGGGGAAACGAAGTGTCGGGCTTCGGAAGAGACAATTCCCCCTGGGGGAAAGCTTCTGCCCGGCACGCGCTGCGTCTTTCCCCCCAGGGGGTCAGACGTTTCCGGTATGGGAACCGACAATTCCCCCAGGGGGATTAATCTGCGCGCAATGCGGTAACAGGATCCACGCGAGTGGCTCGACGTGCGGGGACATAGCAGGCGATCAACGACGTCAGGATCAAAAGAAGCGCAATGCCGATGAAAGTCGGCGGGTCCGTGGGGCTGACATTGTACAGGAGGCCTTCGATGAATCGAGTGACGAAGAACGCTGCGACTAGGCCGGCGCCTTCACCGATCACCGTGAGAATCATTCCCGATAGGCATCGATCCTCCTATTGGCAGTTCAAGGCGGCCATCGGATCGATGCGGCTGGCTCTGCGCGCGGGAATGTATGCGGCCAGCGTTGCGACGAGAACTATTGCGAAACAAGCGGCTGCCAGCGTGGCCGTGTCGTGTGGCACCACACCGAAGAGGACGGACCGCATCCAGAATCCAAGAGTCACAGCGAGCGGGAGGCCTATGCCCAGCCCGATCACGACCGGCCGTAAGGCGTCGAAGACCACCATTCGCAAAACGCTCGAGTAGGTAGCGCCCAGTGCAACACGCACGCCGATTTCGTTCGTGCGCTGCAACACCGCATATGAGACGACGCCGTACACACCGAGACCCGTCAGCAGCACCGCCGCGGCCGCGAACAAGAGGATCAGATTCATCTGGAACCGCCGCTGCGCGACAGAATCCGAGAGGACATCATCCATTGTTCGGAAGGCCGACAGTGCAACATTCGGATCGACATCGTGGATTGCTTTCCGGATCTGCGATGAAATGGCGAGCGGCTCGCCGAGGTCTGGACCACAAAGGAAGCGTTGTTGAAGAAGCCTCCCCAGTACGGTCCATACAGGTTTAGCGAAGGATCTTTGTCCAGGCCGATTCCTCGAACATCACTGACAACCCCGATGACCTCCGTGAATGGAGTCGACGGATCGCGGCCGGTACGAAATCGCTTTCCAATGGAGTCCAGTCCGGGCCATGCGCGCTCGGCGAGCGCTGCCGAAACGATCGCGACGTTGCGACCGCGGTCTCCTTCAGTAAAGATGCGGCCCCTTTTCAGCGAAATTCCCAGGATAGAAAAGTAATTCGGCGTCACGTTGCGAACGGCGGCAATAGGACGTTCAAACAGCGGAAGATCCTGGCCTTCCACCGCCATTGCGCTGTTATTTCCTTCGCCGGTCAAAGGGAGTTTGTCCGTGGCTGCAACGGATTTGACGCCGGGCAACGCTTCCACCCGCTCCATGACAGCGCGCATGAAGGCCGTTTTCTTTTCGTCATTGGAATAGCGTGTGGCCGATCCCACGCCGAGATTGGCGTTGACCGTCACGATGTGGTCGACGGCAAATCCGCGATCGACGTCCAGCAACCTGAGAAAACTGTGCAGCAACAGGCCGGCTGCGATGAGACACACAGTCGTCAAGCCTGCTTCAACGCTGACGAGCATCGATCGAATGCGTCCGCTGTGCCGGCCGCTTGTTGTGCTTCGGGAGGCGGACGTCAAGGCTTCCTGGAGATTCACCTTTGCAAAACGCCAGGCCGGCAGGACCCCAATAAAAACTCCCGTCAGGATGGAGATGATAAGCGCAAAGAACAGAACGTGCGTGTTCAGGCCGACCTCGTCGAGTCGGGGCACGTCCGCCGGCGCAGCCGCAAGAATCAGGCGGAGCGCGCCGTTGGCAATCACGACGCCGCATATCCCGCCGAGAACGGACAGCATCAGACTTTCAACAAGCATCTGACGCCGTATCCGGCCACTACTTGCTCCGATCGCGGAGCGAATTCCAAATTCGCGTCGCCGCGCCGAAATGCGCGAAAGCAGGAGATTCGTGATGTTGACACATGCGATCAGCAGGACCGCACCAATTGCCGACAGAATCAACTCCACGCCGGTCTTTGAGCGGCCGATCATCTGATCCTGGAGCGGAACAATCGACGAGCCAAGATCGACTCTCAGAGGAGACTGCCGCGCGAGCTCCTCTTGAACGGCATTGATTTCGGAAGTTGCCTGTTGAACGGATACACCGGCTTTCAGGCGGCCGATGCAAACGAAATTGAACTGGCCCATCGGAACGAGCTCGCCCGTGTCGAGCACAAGCGGCGTCCAGACTTCAGGCCGGGCCGCGTCAATAGTCATCGAGTAGAGATGCGTTAACTTCGGGAATCGGAACTCTGCGGGCAGAACACCAACAACCTCGTAAGGCATGCCGTCGATTTGTATTTTCCTCCCGACGACGCCGGGATCTGTGCCGAATCGTCGCCGCCAGAGATCGTTGCTGAGCACCGCCACGAGAGGTTTGCCCGGCTGTTCTTCCTCTTCGAGAAAGGTCCGGCCGAGCTGCGTCTGGATACCGAGTATGGGGAAGAGTGCCGCAGAGACGCGGCCAATGGACACTTGTTCCGGTTCGCCTGCGCCCGTAAGATTGCGCACCATTGGGATGACCAGGGCCATTTGTTCGAACGAATGGGTTGCCTTTCGCCATTCGCGAAAATGGGTGGCACTGACGGGAATCGCTCCACGCTGCGGAATCCTCTCGTGTATGACAAACAGCCGGTCAGCGTCGCGATAAGTGAGAGGACGCAGGATCACCGCGTCGACGATGCTGAATATCGCGGTGTTTGCTCCGATGCCGAGAGCCAATGTGAGAATCGCGACGGAGGCGAAGGCCGGGCTCTTCCTCAACTGGCGGATCGCGTATCGTATGTCCTGCACCACGCTTTCGACCAGCGCGAGACCGTGGGCGTCGCGGCACTCCTCTTTGCGCTGCTCGACGCTACCGATCGCACGCAGGGCTGCGTAGCGCGCATCCTCCCGTGTCATCCCTCGCGCGATGTATTGCTGAATCTGCTGGTCGAGATGGAATTGAAACTCTTCGTTGAGCTCTTCTTCGACTTTGCTCCGCCGAAGGAGAGAACGCAGTCGCAAGCGCAGGCTCATGCTTCCCTCAATTTCACGACGTGGGTGATGGCGGCGGAGAGCCGGCTCCAATTGGCCGCTTCCTTTTCGAGCTCCTTGCGGCCCACACGCGTGAGTTCGTAAAACTTCGCCTTACGATTGTTTTCGCTTGGCTTCCATTCCGCTTTGATCCAGCCCTGTTGCTCGAGCTTGTGAAGCGCGGGATACAACGATCCGTCGCTGACCTGGAGCACATCTCGAGACACCTGCTTCAATCGCTGGCTGATGGCCCAGCCGTGCATCGGCTCAAGAGCGAGTATTTTTAGAATGAGAAGATCGAGCGTCCCCTGCACGACATCTTTCGGCTTGCTCACAGTGCTCACCTCGGTTACCGAGATAATTAGCACCGCTTCCTCTCGGTAAGCAAGAGGAAGTTGCTTACTTCTTTGGATCGAGTTTCAAAGCGGCGGAATTGATGCAGTATCGCAGGCCGGTGGGGCGGGGACCGTCCGGGAAGACATGGCCCAGGTGGGCGCCACACGCATTGCACATCACTTCGGTCCGGCGCATCCCGTAAGTGTCGTCGTCTTCGGTTTCGACGTTCTCTTCGGAGACTGGTTTGTAGAAGCTCGGCCATCCGGTGCCGGAATCGAATTTTGTGCTCGAATCGAACAATTCGTTTCCGCACGCGGCGCAGCGATACATTCCGGGCTCTTTCGAGTCGTAGTACTCTCCCGTGAAGGGAGGCTCGGTGCCTTTCATCCGGCAGACCTGATATTGCTCGGGCGTGAGTTCTTTCTTCCAGTCCTCTTCGTTTTTCTGAATCTTCTTCATACCATCATTGTACTTCAACCCTTCGTCCTGAAATTCCTGCCTTTCGTCCGATCATCCGCGCCGATTCGATTTCTACCCGGTAATGTTGTCGTCAAGGAGAACCTATGAAGACGATGAGAGTGATTGGAGTCGCGGCAATCGTATTGACGGCCGCTTGTGTGATTGCCCAGCAACGGTACGACATGATTGTCCGCCAGGATTTCTTCGCCGGTTTCGCGGGGAATAAGGAAGCGTTGGCGCGCGGGATGAAAGTCACCGAGGAAACGCTCGCCAAGGATCCGAACCATGCGGAGGCAAATGTATGGCATGGCTCCGGGCTTCTTTTCTTATCCGGTCCGGCATTTCAGAACGGCGATATGCAGAATGGAATGAAGCTCTGGCAACAGGGTCTCGGCGAGATGGAGCATGCAGTGCAGCTCGCACCGAACAATGTCGGTGTCCTGATTCCGCGCGGCGCGATGTTGATCACAATTTCTCGCTTTACACCACCGGAGATGGGAAAGCCGGTTC
>Ga0070707_100002140_pt1 | contig 18919 bp, 14 predicted proteins | sample KBSK5502metaG_FD_65468 | JGI IMG/M metagenome (GOLD analysis project Ga0070707, IMG submission 65468) | Corn, switchgrass and miscanthus rhizosphere microbial communities from Kellogg Biological Station, Michigan, USA - KBS K5-50-2 metaG | ecosystem: Host-associated > Plants > Roots >... | reverse complement strand
GGCCGTCGCGAACGCGGTTCGATTCCATCGCCCGCTCGAGGCGCCGCTGCACCTGGATCGGTCGCAGGCGGGTCCGGAACAGCCGGGCGGACTGGCCCTCGAAGAGCCGTTCGAGGAACCGCTCGACGGCGGCAAGGGCTCCCATGTCGGGGGCGGAGTCTAGCAGAGGCATCTGAGTGCTCCGGTGGGGAGCGGAGTGGTGCGCCGGCGCGCCCGCCAGCCGTCCCGTCGGCCCTCGGGACCATCGTCCCAAGCCGAGGCGTACGAGCGGTGGAGGCCAGCCGGAATCGCTGCGCTATACTCTCGCCCCGTTTCGGTCGGGATCCCGGCCGACGGCGTCACGGCGTACCCGGGGGCACGATGCCCGAGATCCTCACCGAGTCCTTCTGCGAGCGCTGCGGCACCCGCTATACGTTCGAGTCGGTCGCGCCTCGCAAGACCAAGCGACTCGGCCAGTTCAAGACCCTCGGCAAGGGCGTGAAGAACTGGGTGATGAGCGACGATTCGTCGCTCGATGAGGCGATGGCCGCGGCCCGGAGTGACGAGGAGCGCGAGGTCACCGCCCAGCAGCTCGACGCCTTCCACTCGACGTTCAACTTCTGCATGAACTGCCGCCAGTACACGTGCGGGAACTGCTGGAACGCGGCCGAAGGCCGGTGTCTGACGTGCTCGCCGCATCTCGGCCATGACGTCCTCGGGATGGCGTTCCCGGAGGCGTTCCCGGAGGCGATCCCCGAGCCGGCCCGGCTCGAGGCCGAGGCGTGGCCGGAGGTCGACCTTCCGGGTGTCGCGGCAGCGAGAGCTGCCCTCGGGCTGGACGCGCCGAGCAATGGCGTCACCCGCGACAACGGGTTCCACGACGAGGCGAACGGCGCGGCCCCCGACGAGACGTTCGACGCCGCTGCGCGGTTGTCCTTCCTGTCGGGTGGGCCGAAGCGGACGGAGGCCGGGGAGCCGGATGTCGTGCCTGAGCCGCTCGATGCGTGGCCGGCCGAGGCGGTCGAGCCGGTTGAGCTCGAGGCTGGGTCAGTCGAGGCGGTCGGGGCGGTCGCTGCCGTCGAGCCCGTCGAAGCCGAGGAGGCCGTGGAGGCCGAGGCGGTTCAGGCGTTGCCCGCGGAAACCGTCGAAGCCGTCGAACTGGGAACCGAGCCCGAGGCCATCGAGGCTGTCGCCGAGCCCGCCGCGGACGCGGATGTCGACGTCGACACCGTCGCCGCCCAGGCAGCCGGCCGCACCTCGGACCTGCTCGCGCGGTTCCGCCCGGGCCAGAACATCGATGCCGAGCTGGAGGCGTACGAGGCCCGGCTCGAAGCAGAGCAGCGGGCCGAGTCGGTCGTTGAGCCGACCGCGGAGAAGCCGGAGCCTATCGCCGCCGAGCCCGAGCCGGTCGCAGTCGAGCCCGAGCCCGTCGTCGTCGAAGCTGCCGCCCCGGAGCCCGAGCCGGTCGCTGCCGCCCCGGAGCCCGAGCCGGTCGCTGCGGCGCCGGAGCCCGAGCCGGTCGCCGCCGACGCGGCCCCGACGCCACCGCGCGAGGACGTGATCGAGCAGCCGACCTGGAGGATCTTCGCGCCGCAGGCCGCGCCGACAGCCGATCAGCCAGCCGCGCCGCCTCGCCCCGAGATTCCGGCCGGCCCGGCCGCGGCGCAGGCATCCGTCGAGCCGCAGTGGCCCGCGCGACCGGATGCGGCCGAGTCGCCGAGCATGGCCCTCCTGGCGAACCGCGTCCGCGTCTCGAGTGACGAGATGTGGGCCGCCTCCGCCCGCGAGGTGGTCGGCGGGCCGGTCGATCCCCAGGCCAACATCCAGACCGGCGTGCAGCCCTGTTCGAACTGCGGCCTGTCGCTGTCGGCGAACGCCCGGTTCTGCCGCCGCTGCGGAACGCGCCAGGGCTGATCTACCCGATCAGAGGATCGGCGCGTCCGCCGCCCGGCGACGCTCGTCGACCCAGGCGGCGCCGACGAGGATCACGGTGAACACCAGGTCGAGCCACGCCAGGCCCACGAGGATCGCCCCGAGCGTCCCGTAGACGACGTTCGTCCCGAACACGCGCGGCGTGAGGAAGACGAAGGCACGGGTCAGGACGACGAGGGCGACCGCGCCCGCGACGGCCGGGATCGAGATCGCCCGCCAGGTCGAGCGCCCGACCGGGATCAGGCGGTAGATCGCACCGAGCGCGACGGCCGCCAGGACCGGCGGCAGAAGAGCCAGGAGCACGTCCAGGAAGGGCCGGTCGACGCCGGCCTCGCCGGCGACCTCGACGGCGATGGCCAGGATCGGTGCGGCGACCAGGGACGCCAGCAGCACGCCGGCGACGACGGCGACCGAGCCGATGCGACGCGCCGTCCTCCGGACCAGCCCCCGCCGCAGCCCGCTCGTGTCGAGCTGGACGACCGCCGACTCGAGCGCGGCGAACAGTCGTGACGTCCCCCAACCGGCGAGCACGAAGCCCACGAGCGAGACCGACGGCGACGCGCGTGAGAGCCCGGCGACGATCTCGTCGACCACGCCGGACAGGGGCGGCAGGATGGCCGCGATCGCGGCGACGACGTCCGCTCGACTGCGCGGGTCGGTCAGGACCAGGCCGGCGAGACCGCTGGCGAGAAGCCCGAGCGGGATCAGGGCAAGGACGGCGTTGTAGGCGATGCCCGCGGCCAGGAGCGGGCCGTCGACCGCGGCGTACCGGTCGAGGACCCGGCGCGTCATCGCGACCCGCGGGGACCCGACGAGTGGCGTTGCCAGCCGGAGCAGTCGGTCGCGCAGCGCGCGGCTGCCGGTCGGACGCGGCTCGCGCCCGAGCTCGGTCAGTCCCGGATCTCCTCGAACAGCCCGGGCTGCAGGTCGGACGCGCGGACCCGGCGCGGACCCGCCACGAGCGCCCGGACCTCACCCCGGCGGACGAACCGCCGCCCACCGAGCTTGATGCTCTGGAGCTTGCCCGTCCGGGCCCAGCCACCGATCGTCGACGGCCGGAAGCGGATGTTGGCGGATCCGAGGATCTCGGCTGCCTCGGCGAGGCTGATCCAGTCCGACGCCGAGCCCGCCATCAACGAGGCTCGCTGGAGCTCCCCGCGGAGCCGCTCGACGCAGCCGACCCGCCGGAGCCATGCTTCGTGGTCGACGGCGACGACGACGCCGACCCGCCGGACCCGGACGCGTCAGGCGAGGCCGATGAAGACGCGCCCTCGCCCCGCTCCGTCCCGGACGCAGCGGGTTTCGCTTCTGAGTCCGACGCCGCCTTCCGGGCCGCTGAGCCTCGATCCTTCTTCGCCCAGCCGGTGCCCTTGAAATGGATCGTCGGAGCCGCGATGGCCTTGCGGACCGGACCGCCGCCACAAACCGGGCAGGTCCGCGGACCGTCGGCATGGACGCCGTGGATCACCTCGAACCGGTGCCCGCAGTGATGGCAGACGTAGTCGTAGATGGGCATCGCGCCGGGCGGGACTCCGTCAGCCGCGGAGCAGGCGCATGCCGCACTTCGGGCAGTAGAAGGCGCGCTCGTGGGCCGAGGCGAACCCGCAGTGAGCGCAGACCAGGCCGCCGCGGCCCGCGGCCGGGACGGGCCGCTCGATCGCGGTGAGGCCCATCGCGAACTGGTTGGCCAGGATGTTCGTCAGGATGCCCGCGAGGAGCTTCGCGGCGATCCGGTCCGTGTCGCCCCGGACGCCCTTGCCGCCCCAGCCGACGACGGCCCGTACGATCATGTCGCCGGTCGCCTCGTCCCAGTGTGACGCGACGCCGCCGACGATCGCGCTGTATTCCGGGTAGCCGCTCGTGTCGACCTCGCCGTCGAGGAGCGTGCAGACGAAGGTGTCGAAGGCCAGGTCGATCGCGTCGATCGATTCGAGGACCACCAGCGCGTGCCGGGTCACCGGCGAGTGGACGTGGTGGGCGTTGAGCCACTGCATCGCCTCGGACGGCCGGGCCATGACCGGGGTCGCCTGGCTGAACTCGATCGGCAGGGGCTCGACGACCTCGATCTCGCTCTTCGCCAGGCCGTGGAGCATCCCCGGCAGCTCCGCCATCGCCCGCGGGCCGGCTGTCATCCGGACACCCTCGCTCGTCTTGCCGGCGTAGTAGAGCTTGAGCTGGTATTCCTGGGCGACGACCTCTTCGGGAAGCGTCACCTGTCCGCGGCCACCGGCCGGGGGTGCGGCGGGTTGGCCGGCCGCTGTCGTCGCGGTCGTCTCCGAGTTCTTGCGCTTGAGGAAATCGAGCGGCACGGCAGGCTCCGAGGAGACGGGGAAACGCTGGCCGGAATGGTAGCAGCGGGGCCGACCGGTCCGTCACCCGGACGTTTGGCGGCGCGCTTCAGCGGTCGACGGATTCCAGGATCACGGCCTCATCCGGGACGAGCTCCAGGCGGCCGTCCGGGGACGGGGACGATGGCTCGCGCCGAGTGCCGACCCGGGTCGTCCAGGACGCGCCGGGAGCGATCTGATCGAGATCCAGCGTCCGGCCCTCCCCGACGAAGCTCACCACGACGAGCAGTCGCTGGCCGGCAACCTCGCGGGTCCAGGCGAGCACGTCGTCGGCGCCGCTTTCCAGCCGCGTCATCCCACCCCGCCGGAGCGGATCCGACGACGCCCGGAACAGCAGCAGGCGGCGGTAGCAGGCGAGCACGGAATCGGGATCAGTGATCTCGGACTCGACGTTACGGTCGGCCGCGTCGGGCGCCAGGCGCAGCCAGGGTCGGCCGGTCGTGAACCCGGCGCCCCGTCCTGCCGACCACTGCATCGGCGTCCGACAGCGCGATCGGTCGTACCACGGGAAGTCGGGTCCCGCCCCGAGAGCCGGCGGGTCGACGATCTCGTCGAACGGGATGTCGACGTCGACCATCCCGATCTCCTCGCCGTAGTACAGGAACGGCGTCCCGCGCAGGGTGAGGGTGACGACCGCGGCGGCCTTCGCGATCGCATCGCGGTCCGGCTCGCGGTCGCGCCCGACCGAGGCCGACAGGCGAGTCGCCTGGCGTTCCCGATCGTGGTTCGACAGCGCGACGGTCGGCCAGTGGCTCGGCCCGAAGGACCGTTCGCGGCGATCGATCGAGGCGGCGTAGGCCGGTGCGGTCCATGGCGACTCCATCAGCGACCAGTCGAAGACGAGGTGTCGATCGCGGGCGTACTTCGCCGCGAGCTCCGTCTCGCGCGAGAACAGCTCGCCGATCGTCATCCGGCCGGGCTTCTCGTCGACGATCGCGCGGAAGCGCTCGATCAGCGCCGGGAAGTCCGGCTGGTCGATGTCGTAGCGGTGGTCCTGGCGGGCCCACGGCGATTTGCCCTCGACCACCGGGTTGGAGCGCAGCTCCGGGTCCTTCAGGTAGGCGTTGAACACGTCGAGCCGGAAGCCGTCGACGCCGCGGTCCAGCCAGCTGCGGACCATGTCCCACTGGGCCGCCTCGACCGCTGGGTCGCGCCAGTTCAGCTCCGGCTGTTGGACGAGAAACGTGTGGTAGTAGAACTGCCCGCGCTCCGCGACCCACTCCCAGCCCGGGCCGCCGAAGAACGACACCCAGTTGTTCGGCGGCAGTGGCTTCCCGTCCGCGTCCCAGCCAGAGGGATCGCGCCACAGGTAGAAGTCGGCGTAGGGGCCATCGCGAGACGCCTTCGATGCGAGGAACCAGGCGTGCTCGTCGCTCGTGTGGTTCATCACCAGGTCGAGGATCACCTTGATCCCCCGCCGATGGCACCCGGCGACGAGCCGGTCGAAATCCCCGTCGGTGCCCAGCAACGGATCGACCGTCGTGTGGTCGCTCACGTCGTAGCCGAGGTCGCGACCCGGTGACGGGTAGATCGGCGATAGCCAGATGGCATCGATCGGCAGGCCGTCGGGCCCGAAGTGATCGAGGTGATCGATGATCCCGCGCAGATCACCCGTCCCGTCGCCGTCGTGGTCGGCGAAGCTCCGCGGGTAGATCTGGTAGACGACGCCTTCGCGCCAGTCGTGGGCAGCCGCCTCCGGCGCGGGCGCCGGCATGGGTTGGGCCATGGCGGGATGCTACCGCCCCGAGGACCGCCTCGACCCTATACTCGACCGCCCGTGAGCAGACCACCGTCATCCGGCCGCGTGCGCGTTGGGATCGCCGGGCTGGGCGCCGTCGCCCAGGCGGTCCACCTGCCACTCCTCGCCCGCCTCCCGGACGTCTTCGAGATCGCGGCGATCTGCGACCTGTCGGCCGCGCTCCGCGACGACCTCGGCGATCGATACAACGTCCCACCGGCGGCCCGGTACGACTCGGTCGAGCGGCTCCTCGACGAGGCGCCGATCGACGCGCTGATCCTGCTGACCTCCGGCTCCCACGGGGCGGCGGCCCTGGCCGCGCTGGATCGCGACATGCCGATCCTGTGCGAGAAGCCGCTCGCCTACACGGTGGCGGAGGCGGATCGGCTCGCGGCGTCGCCGAACGCGGATCGCCTGCTCCTCGGCTATATGAAGGTCTTCGATCCGGCGGTGATGGAAGCCGGGCGACTCGTCGCCGATCCGGGCGCGGGCCTCGGCGAGCGGCGCGCGATCGAGGTCGCGGTGCTCCATCCCACCAGCAAATCGCAGCTCGCCTTCGCTCATCTCCGACCGCCGCCCGCGGACGTCGACCGGGAGGTCGTCGCCGCGCTCCGGGCGTCGACCGATGGCCTGGTCCGAGCAGCCATCGGACCGGCCGCCGCCGACCTCGGCGAGATCTACGGCGAGATCCTCCTGAGCAGCGTCGTCCACGAGCTGTCGGTGATCCGGGCGGTCGCGGGCGACGTCGTCGCGATCGACTGGGCGGATGCGTGGGAGGCGAGGCCGGGCACGCCGGGCTCGGTCCTCCTCGTCGGCCGCCTGGCCGACGGAACGCGCGTCACGATCGGCTGGCACTTCCTCCCGAACTACCCGGCCTATCGGGAGGACGTCCGCTTCCACCATGTCGGCGGGTCCGTGGAGCTGCGGTTCCCGGCCCCCTACCGCCTCCACGAACCGACCCGGCTCTGGGTTTCGACCGGGCGGAACGAGGTCCGCCACGAGGTCGCCTTCGACTCGATCGAGGAGGCGTTCGAGACCGAGCTCCTCGCGTTCCGCGACCTCGTCGTCGACGGCGCGACGCCCCGAACCGGGATCGCCGACGGGCGTACCGACATCGTCACCTGCCAGCGGGCGGCGGTGGCGCTCGCACAGCGCCGCGGGATCGTGATCAGCGGCGAGGCGGCGACGCTCGTCGCCCCGTCAACCTGATGGCGGTCGAAACACCGGCCGTCATCCATCTCGTCCCGCACACCCACTGGGACCGGGAGTGGTACGAGCCCTTCCAGGTGTTCCGGATGCGGCTCGTCGAGCTCGTCGACGAGCTCCTCGACTCGATGGAGGCGGACCCGCGGCTGGCATTCACCCTCGACGGCCAGGTCGCGACGGTCGATGACTACCTCGAGGTCCGGCCGGAGGCCCGTCCGCGGATCGAGCGGCTGATCGCCGAGGGTCGCCTCGCAATCGGACCGTGGCAGATCCTGATGGACGAGTTCCTCGTCTCCGGCGAGACGATGATCCGGAACCTCGAGATCGGCTGGCGCGCCGCGACGGCGTACGGCGGGGCGATGCCCGTCGGCTACCTGCCCGACATGTTCGGGCACATCGCCCAGATGCCTCAGATCCTGCGGCGAGCCGGCATCCGCCACGCGGTCGTCTGGCGCGGCGTCCCCGCGGCGGTGGATCGCCACGCCTTCACCTGGCGGTCACCGGATGGCTCATCGGTCCGCGCCGAGTACCTCGTCGGCGGGTATGGCAACGGCGCCTACCTCCTCGCGATCCCGGACCGGCTGGCCGAGAAGGTCGGCCGCTTCGTCGACGCCAGCCGGGCCTTCTACGGCGACCGGTCGATCCTCGCCATGTACGGGACCGATCACGCCGTGCCCTCCCCCGCATTGGCGCGAATCGTCGATGAGGCGAATTCCCGCCGCCACGACGTCGTCGTCCGGATCGAGACGCTGACGAGCTACATCCAGGCGTTCGATCAGGCCGCTTCGGGCCCGGATCAGCCCGATCCCGCCGTGCAGCCGGTCTGGACCGGCGAGCTCCGGTCCGCGGCACGGGCGAACATGCTGATGAACGTCACATCGGCCCGGATCGACATCAAGATGGCGGCGGCGCGGGCGGAGCGCGCGCTCGAGCGGTACGCCGAACCCCTGGCCGCGCTCCATGGCGAGGCGTGGCCGGAACGACTGCTCGAGCTCGCCTGGCGTCGCGTCGTCGACAACTCGGCCCACGACTCGATCTGCGGCTGCTCGCAAGACGCCGTCGTGGACCAGGTCCTGACCCGGTACGCCGAGGCGGAGCAGATCGGGCGGGGGATCCTCTCCACGGCGTTCCGGCCGCTCGCCGAGGCGTCGCCCGCCGGCAGCGTCGTGATGGTCAACCCCTCGCCGATCGAGCGGACCGACGTCGTCGAGATCGAGCTCGACGTCCCGGCCGGCTGGGACGCCGTCGAGCTGGAGCTCCCTGACGGCAGCCGAACGGAGACCCAGCTCGTGGACCGGCCCGAGACCGTGCTCCGACGGCTCCGCCTGACCGGCCGGCAGGTCCCGGAGCTGTTCGCGCGACGGCTCCACGGGCGCGAGCTGTTCGGGCACTCGCTCGACGGCCACCTGGTCCGCCGCGACGGACCTGACCCACAGCTGCTCCTGTTGATGGACGATCCGGCGGCGCCCCGCGACTTCGACGTCGACGCGCTGCTGGACGCCGTGGCGGCCGAGACGGCGGCAGACCCCGACGGGACGTGGGACGTCATCGTGGTGCGCGGCGATCGGCGGCGATTGGCCGCGGCGGTCCGCGTGCCGGCACTCGGCGCGAGGTCGATCCAGGCGGTCGAGGCGGCGGCGGCCCCGGAGACGGCGGCCCGGGGGGCGGCGACTGCGGCACCGGCCCTGAGCTCGTCCGGACCCATGGCCGTGATCGTCGCCCACCGATCGCTCGACAACGGGCTGGTCCGGATCACGGTCGCCCAGGACGGCACGTACGGCGTCGACGGCGGCGGATCGCGCCTGACCGGCGTCGGCCGCCTCGTCGACGGCGGCGACTTCGGCGACACGTACAACTATGGGCCGCCAGCCGACGATCAGATCATCGAAGTCCCGTCGGTCGTCGTCGTCCATCCCGTGGAGGGCGGGCCGATCCGCGGCCGGCTCGAAATCGTCGCCCGCTACGACTGGCCGGTCGGGCTCCGGCCCGACGGCCGGGCCCGGGCGGCCCAGACGACGCCGGTCGAGGTCACGACCCGACTCGAGCTTCGGACCGGCGAACCGTTCGTCCGCGTCGCGATCGAGTTCACGAATCCGGCCCGCGACCATCGGGTCCGGTACCACGTGCCCCTGCCCGGCCCGACCGACCATTCCTCGGCCGAGGGCCAGTTCGCCGTCGTCGACCGCGGACTGACGGCCGAAGCCGGCCACGGCGAGGTCCCGACGCCGACGTCGCCCGCACACGGGTTCGCCCATGCCGCCGGCGTCAGCGTCCTCCTCGAGGGCGTCACCGAGTACGAGCTCGTCGACGGCCGGGAGCTGGCCTTGACGCTCCTCCGCTCGACGGGCCTGATCAGCCGCAACGACAACCCGTTCCGCGAGGATCCGGCGGGACCGGAGGTGCCCGTGCCCGACGCGCAGCTGCTCGGCCCGTGGCGGTTCGGGTTCGCCCTGATGCCCCACCGGGGGGATTGGGACGAGGCCGGCGTGCTCGCGGCGGCGGAGGCGTTCCATCTCCCGTTCGTCGCGGCCGTGGGCCGGGGCCCTCGCGAGGCCGCGCCAATGGAGGCCGTCGGAATCCGCGTCGATGGGCCGGGCGTCGTCCTGTCGGCCCTTCGACGCCGAGGCGACGAGCTGGAGATCCGGATCGTGGCCGAGGCCGGTGGTGCGACCCGGGCGGTCGTGACCGCCCCCCGGCCGATCCGGCACGCTCGCGACGTCGACCTGCTCGGCCGCGGCGGGGCGGACCTGAAGCCGGCAGCGGATGGCACGCTCGTGGTTCCCCTGCGGCCGTGGCAGATCCGGACGATCCGGGTCGCACTGGCGCCCATCGCGCGCTCGAAGGTCCCGTGAAGGCCGGGATCGAGCACGAGGCAAGATCGCGAGACCGATGTAACGTTGACATGGCGGAGAGCGCGCCTTTAGTCTCGCGAACGGATGACACGATCCCGCACGGCGACTCGACCGGCCATTCGCTGACGCGCTCCCGGCGTCACGGCCGCTGCCGTGTGGCCGGGACCCCACGCCAGCGATCCGTCGGCGATGTCGACCACCATCCCCGGCGCGGCCGGGCCATTGCACCTGAAGGGGTGTAAACAGCTGACGAGTCGACCGGGTGATTTCCCGGACGGAGGACCGGCGTTGACCGGCCCGCTCGTCGGCCAGGAGGAGGAGTAGGCCGATGGCCAAGTTCCCGCGATTCCTGACGCTGCCGATTGCGGCCGTCATGATCGTCTCGGCGTGCGGCGGCGGGGGTACGCCGGCACCCGCCGGCGGCAGCACCGCCCCAGGCGGCAGCACGGCCGCAGGTGGCAGCCAAGCCCCCGCAGGCTCCGGTGTCACCGGAGCGACGATCACCGTGACGTCGCTCTGGGGCGGCAGTGAGCAGGATGCGTTCCAGAAGGTCCTCGACGAGTTCAACAAGGCGACCGGAAACACGGCCACGTATCAGGCACAGCGGACCGACTACGCGACCGTTCTCCAGAGCAAGATCACGAGCGGCAGCCCGCCCGACGTGGCGATCATGCCGGGCCTCGGGTTCCTGCGACAGTTCGCCCGATCCGGCGGGATCAAGAAGATCAGTGATCTCGGCATCGATCCCACCAGCCTCGAGGCGAACTACCCGCCCGGCATCCTCGACCCGGGCAAGGTCGACGGCCAGCTGTACGGGCTCATGGTCAAGTTCAACAGCAAGAGCACGTTCTGGTACCGGCCGGACAAGCTGACGGCCGCCGGAGCCAACACCCCGAAGTCCTGGGACGACCTCAAGGCGCTGATCACGACCCTGCAGTCGAAGGGCTCGGCCACGCCGCTCGCCCTCGGCGCGAAGGACTCGTGGACGCTGACAGACTGGTTCGAGGAGATCTACCTCCGCCAGAACGGCGCGGACGCGTACAAGAAGCTGTTCAGCGCCGACGGCGACTGGACGGACCCGACCGTGAGCAAGGCGCTCGACACGATGAAGGAAGTCCTGACCGACAAGAACATCCCCGGCGGCATCACCGGCGCCCTCGGCGTCGCGTTCACCGACGGGATCGCCCAGGTCTTCGGCACGACCGCCAAGGCCGACCTCTACTACGAGGGCGGATTCGTTGGCGGCATCGCGACCGGCCAGACCAACACGGCACTCGAGATCGGCAAGACCATCGACTGGTTCGGCTTCCCGACGTTCGGCGGCCCGGGTGACACCGCGGCGGAGATCGGCGGCGACGAGATCGCGGCGCTGACGACCAATCCGGGCGTCAAGGAGTTCATCCAGTTCATGACGACGGCCGACTCGGGCAACACGTGGGCCAAGACGGGCGCGATCATTTCGCCGGTCAAGGCCGTCGACGCGAGCAGCTACCCGAACGATCTGGCCAAGAAGGAAGCCGCGCAGGTCGCCGGCGCGTCGGCAGTCGTGTACGACGGCTCCGACACGCTCCCGGCCGGCGCTCCGGACATGGGCGCCATGCTCCAGGACGTGATCCAGGGCAAGGACACCACCGCGCTCCTGAACACGTTCAACACCGGAGTGAAGAGCGCGTGGGCCGGCGAGAAGTGATCTCGACGGTCTAGGCATCTCGAGGCGCGGACGGGCCCAGCCCGTCCGCGCCTCTCGCACTGACCCGGAAGGAGGACCCAGCGGTGACCGCAACGCCAGTCATGGTCTCGCCACCTCGGGGACGTCGCGTGCGCCACGAGCGGACCGGCTGGGGAACGGTCCTCCTGTTCCTCGCGCCTGCCCTGATTCTCGTCGCGATCTTCCTCGTCTATCCCGTGTTCTCGACGCTCCGGATGAGCATCGACCGCGGCCTGGGCGGCAACTTCACGCGGATCGTGGGCCTCGACAACTACATCTCGCTGTTGCAGACCCCATCGTTCGTCGGATCGATCGTGAACAACGTCCTGTGGATCGTCTTCTACACGACCTTCGTCATCCTGTTCGGTCTCGGAATCGCGGTCGTCGCCATGCGGGTCCGCTACGAGGCAACGATCAAGGCGATCGTCTTCCTGCCGATGGCGATCGCGGCGACCGCCCTCGGCGTGATCTGGGCGTTCGTCTACGCGACCGACCCCAACATCGGGCTCCTGAACGCCATCCTCGGGATCGTCCGCGTGGGACCGGTGTCCTGGCTCGGCGACCCAAGCTACGTCAACGCAGCCCTGATCGCGGTCGGGATCTGGGGATCGACCGGGTTCGCGACCGTCATCCTGTCGGCGGCCCTCAAGGGCATCCCGACCGAGGTCCTGGAGGCCGCCCGGACGGACGGGGCGAACGAGTTCCAGATCTTCTGGCGGATCATCGTCCCGATGGTCAGCCTGCCGATCTCGGTCCTGGCGGTGACGCTGATCGTGAATGTGATCAAGCTCTTCGACATCCCGTACGTCATGACCGGTGGCGGTCCGGGGAACGCCAGCCGGGTGATCGCGTTCGAGATGTACAAGCAGGACTTCTCGGCGGGCCAGTTCGGGAAGGCGGCCGCGGTGGCGGTCGTGATGCTGATCCTGCTGATCCCGGTGATGGCCTTCAACGTCCGTCGCTTCCGCAGCTCGGCGGTGGTGTGACATGAGCACGAACGTCGCAACGGAGCGCATCGCGGTACCGGCCCGGGAGACCGCCAGCGCGCGGATCCTGCGTTCGCTCAACCGGACGCCGGTCCACATCTTCCTGGGGATCGTCGCGGTCATCTGGCTGGCGCCGACCGTCGGGCTGCTGGTCACGTCGTTCCGACCGAGGACCGACATCCAGTCGACCGGGTGGTGGGAGGTCCTCGGGACCCTCCGCTTCACCCTCGACAACTACGCGTCGGTGCTCAACGCCAACGGGATGGGCCGGGCGTTCCTGAACAGCCTCTTCATCGCGGTCCCGTCGACGCTGCTGCCGCTGCTGGTCTGCTCCCTCGCGGCCTACGCGTTCTCGTGGCTCCGGTTCCCGCTCCGCGACACGATCTTCCTGATCATCGTCGCGCTGATGATGGTCCCCGTCCAGGTCGCGTTCCTGCCGGTCCAGCAGCTGTTCGCCCCGTTCAAGCTCACCCAGGGCTTCTTCGGGATCTGGCTGGCTCACACGGCGTTCGCGCTGCCGTTCGGGATCTTCCTCCTGCGGAACTTCTTCATCACCCTGCCGCGCGACCTGATCGAAGCGGCCCGGATCGACGGCTCGTCGACCCTCGGCGTGTTCCGGACGATCGTCGTCCCGCTGTCGGTGCCGGCGATCGCGGCCTACGGGATCTTCCAGTTCCTGTGGGTCTGGAACGACCTGCTGATGGCCCTGATCTTCGTCGGCAACAACGCCAACTACCCGATGACGATCCAGGTCACCACGCTGCTGGGGACGTACGGCACTGAGTGGCACCTGCTCGCGGCGTCGGCGTTCCTGCTGATGTTCGTGCCCCTGGCGGTGTTCTTCAGCCTCCAGCGGTACTTCGTCCAGGGTCTGCTCGCAGGCTCCGTCAAGTAACGATCGGCGAGGAGCCGGCCTGCCCGGTCGGCTCAGGGTCGCCACCTGGAACATCCGGGCGGCGATCGGGCCGGGCGAGCCGTTCCCGCCGGCCTGGTGGCGGCACGTCCAGGCTGATCGGCTCGCGCGGCTCGCCGCGTTCGTCACGGACCTGGACGCCGATGTCGTGACCCTCCAGGAGGTCACGATCATGACCGTCGACGGCGCGGTCTTGGACCAACCGGCCGAGCTCGCCCGGATGACCGGCTTCCACGCCCGGTATGGGGCCGTCCACAGCTTCCCTCTGACGGAACCCTGGAACGATCGCCCATCACCCGCTCTCCGAGGTCCAAGGGGGAGCCCCGCGACCCCATTGGCCCGAGGTTCGGCGATGTGGGGGAACGCGATCCTGACCCGCAAGCCGCTCGAGGACGGCTTCACGCTCGAACTGCCGCGAGCCGGGGACGACGATCTCGTCGAACCGGCCGGCGCCGCGCACGAGCTGGCCGGCATCCGCTACGCCGACGCCGACCCCGGCCATCGCGAAGCGAGGTGCGTCGTCGGCGGGACGGTCGATGGCGTCGCCGTGGCGACGACGCATCTCACCTACGTCGGCCGCGAGCAGCGGCGCCGGCAGGCGGAGGCGGTCCGCTCGGCCGTCGCCGACGGCGACGGGCCGGCGATCGTCACCGGCGACCTCAACGGGCCCCTCGACGCCTGTGAGCTGGCCGCGCTCCGGGCCGGATTCGACGACGCGTTCGCCGAAGTCGGCGTCCCGGAGGGCGACGACCGCCGTCGATCGTGCGGGCCGTGGTCGATCGACCACATCCTGGTTCGCGAGTTCGACGTGATCTCGTGCCGCGTCGCGCGCGAGGCGGGAGACCTGTCGGACCATTGGCCGGTCGTGGCCGACCTCCGGCCCCGCTGAGGCGGGGCCAGTGACGACCGCGCCGGTCTCAGCGGCCCAGGCGCGCGCGCAGTCGATCGACCTGGGCGGTGAGCTCCGCCTCGCTGGCCCGAGCACCCGCGACGACCGCAGCCGGGGCCCGTTCGGTGAAGGCGGGGCTGGCGAGCCTCGCCCGCGCGGCGGCGAGGTGGCCCTCCGCGGCCGCCAGCTCCTTCTCGAGCCGGGCCCGGTCGACGGCCCTGGTGTCCGCGGCGCCATCGACGAGGACCGTCGCCTCGATGTCACCGGCCGGCAGGACGAGCTCCAGGGCACCCGCCGGGCGCGGTAGGTCCTCGCCTCGTCGATGCAGCGTCAGCGGCCGCGACCGCGACAGCCGGGCGATCGCGGGCCCGAGCGCCTCGAACGTCGCGAAGCCGTCGCCCGGGGGCGCCAGGTGGGTTTCGAGCCACGCCGCCGCCGGCAGCTCGGCAGTCGATCGGGCGTTCCGGATCGCGACGATCGTCTCGAGGATCTCCGCGAACGTCGCGTCGAGCTCGCGGTCGACGACACCGACTTCGGGCCAGCGGGCGACGATCAACAGGTCGGGATCGCCAGCCCGGTGCGGCAGGCTCGACCAGATCGCCTCCGTCACGAACGGCATGACCGGGTGCAGCAGGCGGAGATACGTGTCGAGCGCGTCGACCAGCGTCCACCACGTCGCCGCGCGCTCGCGATCCGGCACGGACGGGTCGGCCAACCGGACCTTTGCCAGCTCGATCCCCCAGTCGCAGAACTCCGACCAGATCCCGTCGAACAGGGCGCGGGTGACCTCGCCGAACAGGTAGTCGGCGAGGGCCCGGTCGACGCCCGCCGTCGTCGCCGCTGCCCGCGAGCGGATCCAGCGCTCCGTCGGTCCGAGATCGGAGTCCGGAATCGTCGCCGGCCGCGTCGCGTCGGCCGCTACCGCCTCGGGTCGAGCGCCGAGGACGAACCGGGCCGCGTTCCACAGCTTGTTGGCGAAGTTCCGGGCGAGGTCGAGCTTCTGCGACCCGAACCGCTGGTCCTGGCCGGACGTGGCGCCGTGGATGAGGGCGAACCGCAGCGCGTCGGCGCCGGACTCGGCCATCACGCCGAGGGGATCGACGACGTTGCCCTTCGTCTTCGACATCTTCTGGCCGGTCGGGTCGCGGATCAGCCCCGACAGCACGACCGTGTGGAACGGCGGCTCACCGGTCAGCTCGATCCCCAGCATCATCATCCGGGCGACCCAGAAGAAGATGATGTCGTAGCCGGTCTCCATGACCGACGTCGGGTAGAACCGGCGGTAGTCGGGCGTGTCGTCCGGCCAGCCCAGCGTCGAGAACGGCCAGAGCCCCGAGCTGAACCAGGTATCGAAGATGTCGGGGTCCTGTTGGAGGTCGCTCGCCGGCCGGCCGCAGACCTCGCAGGCCGACGGCCCGGCCTCGGCCGAACTCACGGTGACGTGGCCGTCCGGGCAGTACCAGGCCGGGATGCGATGGCCCCACCACAGCTGGCGCGAGACGTTCCAGTCGCGGATCGTCGTCAGCCAGTGCTCCCAGGTCTTCTCGAAGACAGCCGGCGCGATCCGCGTCCGGCCGCTCCGCGTCGCCTCGAGCGCCACCGCGGCGAGCGGCTCCGTCCGGATGAACCACTGCGTCTTCAGCCGCGGCTCGATCACGTCGTCCGAGCGCTGACAGCGCCCGATGACCATCTCGTGCGGCTGCTCCCCGACGACGTCGCCGCGGGACCGCAGGTCGGCGAGGATCGCCTCGCGTGCCACGTAGCGGTCGAGCCCGTCGTAAGCGGTGCCCGTGTTCGCGACCGCGGCCGCGTCGTCGAGGATCGTCGGCATCGCCAGGCCATGGCGCAGTCCGATCTCATGGTCGACGTGGTCGTGGGCGGGCGTGATCTTGAGGGCGCCCGTGCCGAACGACGCATCGACGGCGTCGTCCTCGATGATCGGCACGTCGCGCTCGACGAACGGGATCCGCGCCCGCCGCCCGACGAGAGCGGCGTAGCGCGGGTCGCCCGGATGAACGGCGACGGCCGTGTCACCGAGGATCGTCTCCGGGCGCGTGGTCGCGACGGTGATCGTCTCGTCCGGGTCGGGCCGGCCGGTGGCCTCGTCGATCAGGTGGTAGCGCACCGACCACAGCGTGCCGATTTCTGGCGTTGCGTTGACCTCGAGGTCGCTCACGCTCGTCCGGCAGCCTGGGCACCAGTTGATGAGCGCTTCCGTTCGGTACGCCAGGTCGCGGTCGACCAGCGTCTTGAACGCGACGCGCACGGCCTTGGCCGAGATCTCGTCCATCGTGAAGCGCAGCCGGCCCCAATCGACCGATGCGCCGAGCCCACGCTGCTGGCCGAGCATGACCTCGCGGGTCTCGGCGACGAACCGGTGCATCCGCTCCAGGTAGCGCTCCCGCCCCAGGCTCTGACGGCTCTCGCCTTCGGCGGCGATGATCTTGTCGAGGACGAACTGGGCGGCGATCGACGCGTGGTCGAGGCCGGGCAGGAAGAGGGTCGGCCGGCCCGTCATCCGAGCGTGGCGGATCATCAGGTCCTCGACGGTCGCCCGCTGGGCGTGGCCCAGATGGAGCGAGCCGGTCACGTTGGGCGGCGGCTGGATGATCGTGAACGGCGCCTTGCCGGCGTCCGCGCGCGACCCGACGCCGTCCGGAGCGAAGACGTCGGCCGCGAGCCAGCGCTCGTAGACGGCGCCTTCGACGTCGGCCGGCCGGTAGGCCTTCGACAGCTCGGTCATCTTCGTCGCTGCGGTCTCGGTGTCGGTCGCGTCGGTCATGTCGGTCCTGAAGACTCGAAACCCCGCTCGTCCAGCGGACGAACGGGGTCGTGGTACCACCTGCTGGTTCGCAGCCCCTGGGCGGACCGCACATCGCGGGCGCCGGGGCGGGGTTGCCTTTGAGCGCAGTATCGGGCGCCGCGCGCACGGCTCGCGAGCGACGTTCGGTCCGACGGTCTCGCGCGGCTCGCACCGTCCCGCGCTCGCTCCGTGGCCGTTCCGGACCTACTCTTCTCGGTCGGCGCCGTGAGGCCGGGAGTGTACCAGCCCGGCCGGGACGTCCGCCACGGCGGCGTAGATCGCGCTGAGGAAGCGGCTGGGCACGCGGCCGATCAGGCGGGGCTCGGCGTACCCGGCCCGCTGGGCCTCTGTCCGCCACGTCTCGAACGAGAAGGGATGCGGCACCCACGGATTGCCGTGGTCGGCGTCGTACTCGACGACGACGAGTCGACCGCCCGGCGCCAGCGAGGACCGGATCTCGCGGAGGGTCGGATCCCGATCCCGGACGAAGTGCAGGGTGTTGGCGGCAAGGACCCCGTCGAAGGGGCCGGATGGGACGCCGTCCGTGTAGTCGAACGCCCGCGTCTCGAGATCGACGTCCGGAAAACGGCGCCGAACGGCGCCGTCGGCCGCGCCCAGCGCCCGGCCGTCGCGGTCGGTCGCCAGGATCTGCCCGCCGGCTCCGAGGAGGTCGGCAAGGGCGAGGGTGAAGGCGCCCTCCCCCGCTCCGAGCTCGAGCCAACGTGGCCCGCTGCCCTCGACACCGGCCCGGATGAGCCCGACGTGGTCGCGATGGTCCATCGAGGCGAGCCTACCGGTCGCGTTGCCGCCACGCGAACAGGCGGGTTCCGCCCACGTCGGCCCAGATCAGGCCGGGCTCCTCGGGAGGACGTGCGCCCAGGGTCAGCGCGTCGACCCAGCGTCGCGAGGATCCCGGGAAGGCGCGGCCGAAGACCTCCGGATACCGGGCGAGGAGCGCTCGGTTGCGGGCGGTCGCGCGCACGACCCAGACGAGGCCGGTCGTTGCATCCGGACCCCATCGGGCGACGGCGAGGTCGGCCAGCTCAGCGCGCTTTCGGGAGCTCGATCGGACCGCTGCGCCGATGTCACCGATCGTGTTCCAGCACTCGACGTGGATCAGCCGCTTGGCGCTCGGCGAGGCAAGCCCGACGTCCGCCGAGCGCCACGGCTCCGCGGGTCTCGTTGCCAGCTCGAACGATCCGGCATACCCCGCGCGCCGGCCCAAACGAAGCACGAGCTCCTGCATGGCGAGATGGCCAGCATCACGGGGCAGTTCATCTGGATCGGGTCCACTGAACGACACGATCAAGGGCCGACCCAGGGCGGTGGCGATACGTTGGAGAGCCTCGAGGTCCGGGTTGACCACGCCGCGTTCGATGCGGCTCTCGACCATCCGACCGATCCCGGCGCGGGCCGCGAGCTGGCCCCGGGTCAGGCCCCGCCGTTCCCGCAGGGCCTTGATGTCGCCACCGATCTCGGCGCGCTGCTGGCGGGCCCGTCGGTCGGCCTCGATCGCAAGAGCAGGTCGTCTGACACCCGGCACGATCGCCACATGTTCATTTCCG
>Ga0070707_100002138_pt1 | contig 18923 bp, 16 predicted proteins | sample KBSK5502metaG_FD_65468 | JGI IMG/M metagenome (GOLD analysis project Ga0070707, IMG submission 65468) | Corn, switchgrass and miscanthus rhizosphere microbial communities from Kellogg Biological Station, Michigan, USA - KBS K5-50-2 metaG | ecosystem: Host-associated > Plants > Roots >... | reverse complement strand
CAGCCGATATGCTGATCACTAATGCCGCGCGTGATGGCCGATCGCGTAATGTATTACTGTTCACCGGGAGTGGCGCGAACGAGAACCTCATGCAGCGACGCACCTTCATCTCGGCTCCGGCGTCGTCGCCCTGACCGGATCGCACCCTGCGGCAGCACAGCAAGCCGGCAAGGCCCCTCGTATCGGCTTCCTCGCGATGGATCTTACGAGCGGCAATCGTCAATTCCGAGAGGCCTTCTTCGAGGGACTGCGCGATCTCGGCTATGTCGAGGACCGCAACCTCGTGATCGAATACCGAGATGCCGCGGCGAAACCGGACCGGTTGCCGGCGCTCGCCACTGAACTGGCGGCGCTAAACGCTGAAGTCATCTGGGCGGGTGGCGGTACGCTCGGCGCTCTCGCGGCCAAGCGCGCGACGACGACCATCCCGATCGTCTTCATTGTCCACGATCCAGTCGCCGACGGGCTTGTCGCCAGTCTCGCGCGGCCTGGCGGCAACTCGTTCCTTCACAGATGGTGCACCGCTCACCCCGGCAACAGTGGCGGAACCGCAGAGCTGCGCTGATCTCACTCGGCTTGCACCCAGGCCCGCAGCACCTTGTCCAGCGTCAGCGGGTAATCGCGGATGCGGATGCCGGTCGCGTTGTAGACGGCGTTCGCCACCGCCGCGCCGGCGCCGCAAATGCCGAGCTCGCCGAGACCCTTGCTCTTCATCGCGCTCGACCGATCATCCGTCTCGGGAAGGAACACGGCGTCGATGGCCGGAATGTCCGCATGGGCGGCGACATGGTAATCGGCCAAGTTGTTGTTGACGAACCAGCCGTCCCGCTTGTCGACGACGATCGCCTCCATTAGTGCGGCGCCGACCCCGAACGTCATGCCGCCAATCGCCTGGCTGCGCGCTGTCTTGGCGTTCAAGATGCGCCCAGCAGTGAACACGCCGAGCATGCGGCGCAGACGGATCTCGCCGGTCACCTCGCTGACCCCGACCTCGGCGAAATGCGCCCCGTAGGATTGCTGGTTGAAGGCTTGGCGGGAATTGCCCGGCGTCGCGGCGCCGTCGGCCGCGATGCCATCGCCGGCAAGACGATCGAGGCCGATGGTTTGCCCCGCGGCGCTGACCGCGCCATCGGCAAAGATGGCGTTGTCCGGGTCGAGGCCCGCCTTTTGCAGGAGCGCGGCGCGCAGGTTCATGCAAGCATCGTAAACGGCCGAGCCCGCCGAGTTCGCACCGAACGAGCCGCCAGAGCCGGGAGCCGCCGGAAAATTCGTGTCGCCCAGTTCGACACGGACCTTGTCGATCGGCAGGCCTAACATATCCGCGGCAATTTGGCCGAGAATCGTGTAGCTGCCGGTGCCCAAGTCGGTCATCGAGGTCCGGATCCTCAGGATGCCGTCCCGGCTCAGGAAGGCGCTTGCCTTGGCCGGCAGCATCGGGTTGCCGCGAATGGCGGCCGACATGCCCATCCCGACCAGCCACTCGCCATCCCGGACGGCTCCAGGGTGCGGGTTGCGCTTGTTCCAGCCGAACAGCTCCGCGCCCTTTTGCATGCACGGCACGAGGGTGCGGGTCGAAAACGGTTTGCCGTTCTGCGGATCGGTCGCGGGTTCGTTCTTGATGCGCAGCGCGATCGGGTCCATGCCGAGCGCGACCGCGAGCTCGTCCATCGCGCATTCGAGCGCGAGCAGGCCGGCCGCTTCGCCCGGCGCCCGCATCGACGCCGAGATCGGCAGGTTGAGCGATGCGAGACGATGCGCCGTCAACAGGGCTGGCGTCGCGTAGATGTTGCGGGTCGCCATCGCGGCGGCCTCAAAATCGTCCTGCCCCGGCGTGTTGTCGGACCAGGATTCGTGGGCTACCGCCTGCAAGGCGCCGTCGTGATCGGTGGCGAGGCGAAGGCGCTGGATGGTGTCGCTGCGATGCGTCGTGGCCGCGAAGACCTGCTGCCGGGTCAGCGCCAGCTTGACCGGACGATTCAACATGCGGGCCGCCATCGCCGCCAGGATCGCGTCCGGCTGTACTTGAAGCTTCGCGCCGAACCCGCCGCCGATATACCGGCTGATAAGCCGGATTTTGTCCTTTGGCATCAGTAAGGTGGCGGAGATGGTGTCGACCCCGCGCGGCAGCATCTGGTTGGCCGTGTACAGCGTCAATCGATCGCCATCCCACTTGGCGATCGTCGCGTGCGGCTCCATCATCGCATGCGCTTGCGGCGGCGTGGTGTAAGTGACGTCGACCTTGACAGGCGCAGCCGCGAAGGCGGCCTCGACATCGCCCTTGTTCGTGTCGGGCGAACTGCCGTGCCTCGGTTTGGGAACCGCGGCGCTCGCGCGGCTGGCCTCCAGATCGTGCGAGCCCGGTTCCGCCGCGTAGGACGGCTTGATCAAGTAGGCCGCCGCCCGCGCCTGCTCGAATGTCTCGGCCACGACAAGGGCAACCGGCTGCCCCTGGAACAACACGCTGTCATCGGCGAGCTGCGGCGCGGTTTCGGCGGACCTCGTGCCCTGTTTCGGCGCGTTCGCGTGGGTCAAAACCAACAATACGCCGGGCGCCCTTTCGGCCGCGGCGGTGTCGATTGCGGTGATTCGGCCCTTGCCGATCGAGGACACGACGACAAACCCGTAAGCTGGCTGGCCGGAGTCACGATATTCGTAGGCGTATGTTGCGCGGCCCGTCACCTTGTAGGGACCGTCGACACGGTCGAGAGGTCGGCCGAGAAGACCACCGGGGCGATCGAGCGGCGTCGGCCCGATCGGATTGCTCATGTCGATCATGGTCGCTCCTCAGGCTGCGCGGGTGGCGGCGGTCAGCACCGCGTTCAGCGTGCGTTTGACCAGCGGCAACTTGAAGTCGTTGTGACCATATCCCCGTCCGCCGGCAACCGCGGCATCGCCGGCCTTGGCGAATGCGGCCTCGCTCGGTGTGCTGCCTTCGAGCGTGTGCTCGGCTTCGGCTACCCGCCATGGCTTTGGCGCGAGCCCGCCGAAAGCGAGCCGAGCCGCGCGAATTTTTCCACCCGCCGTTTCGACGATCGCAGCAACCGACACCAGCGCAAATGCATATGAGGCCCGGTCGCGCACCTTGCGGTAAAGCTGGGTGCCTTTGGGGGCCGGCGGCAAGGTCACCGCCGTGATGATCTGGCCTTGAGTGAGGGCCGTCTCGAGTTGCGGCGTCGCGCCCGGCAGGCGGTAAAATTGGGTCAACGGTATGGTGTGCACCGACCCGTCGGGCATCGCGGTTTCAACATTGGCATCCAGCGCCTGCATAGCCACCGCCATGTCCGACGGATGGGTCGCGATGCAATCGTCGCTGGCGCCCACGATGGCGTGGATCCGGTTGAAGCCAGTGATCGCCGAGCAGCCGGAACCGGGGTCCCGTTTGTTGCAGGGCTTGGTGGTATCGTAAAAATAATAGCATCGCGTTCGCTGCAGCAAATTGCCCGCCGTTGTGGCCTTGTTGCGCAATTGTCCCGATGCTCCGGCGAGCAGAGCTCGGCTTAACACCGCGTAATTCTGGCGTACCCGCGGATCGGCTGCGAGATCACTGTTGCGCACGAGGGCGCCGATCCGCAGGCCACCATCGGCCGTATCCTCGATCGCGGCGAGCGGCAGCCGGTTGACGTCGACGAGATGCGTCGGAGTCTCCACTTCCAGCTTCATCAAGTCCAGAAGGTTGGTGCCGCCGGCGATGAATTTGGCTCCGGGCTTTTCGGCGGCGGCGCGGGCGGCAGCCGCGACGCTGTTCGCTCGCTCATAGGTGAAGGCCTTCATAGCGTCTCTCCCGCCGCATCGCGGACTGCCGCGACAATGTTGGGATAGGCCGAGCACCGGCAGATGTTGCCGCTCATTCGCTCGCGGATCTCCGCGTCGCTCAGTTCGACTTGGGCGGACAGTTCCTCGGTCACCGCGCTCGGCCACCCCGCCTTATATTCTCTCAGCATGCCGGCGGCGGAGCAGATTTGCCCGGGCGTACAATAGCCGCACTGGTAACCGTCGCGCTGAACGAAGGCGGCCTGTAGGGGATGCAGTCTTTCACCATCGGCGAGGCCTTCGATCGTGGTGACGTTGTCCCCGTCATGCATCGCGGCCAGGCTGAGGCAAGCATTGATGCGCCGGCCGTCAATCAGCACGGTGCAGGCGCCGCACTGACCGTGGTCGCATCCCTTTTTCGAGCCCGTGAGGCCGAGATGCTCGCGCAGCAGGTCGAGCAAAGTCGTGCGCGTATCAAGCGTCAGGCTGTGCTCAGTGCCGTTGACCGTCAGGCGCACTGGTAAGGCCGCAACTGACGGGTCGGCCGGCGACAGCGCTATGGCCGCCGGGTCCACCTCGGCAGAGAAGCTGGCTCTCGTATAGCCCAGGATCGCCAGTGCGGCGGCGCTTTCCAAGACCTGCCGCCGCGTCGGATGCAGCCGGCGCCATTCGCTTCCGTCCATCTTTTCCTCACTCCAGTTGATCGTGTCGCCGGGCGCCAAAGCTGCCCGACTAACGCAGAGGCGTTGACTGCGTTACGCGTCCGCCGGCGAAGGCGGATCCATCAGGGGCCGGGAGGCCATGCCAGAGCACCACGGCGCACGACTCCGACGAGAGTGACACCCGCCCAAGCCAGCTCGGAGGGAGCAGCGATGATCAGGATCGAAGCTTCGCTGTTCCCCGTTTCGACGAAGAGCTTCGCCGGTCATTGCAATCCGATCGGCACCGCCACCAACAACAGTGCGGTAACGACCACCGCCAACACACGCTCCGCACGGCTCCACTTCTTCCAATCGGCAACGAAGTCACGCATCGTCCTCCCTCTGCGGCAACCCGCCGTGTTGGACGTAGTAGTGGAGAGTCCTGTTGAAGCGCCGATCGCCTGAGCATGAATTGGGATTTAATGAACGCGCGCCGCCGCCCGCGAGGCACGCAATCGCTGGACCCCCGAGCGACAATGGGAACGGACCGGCCGCGATCGTTCTGTTCGTGCTACGATCCTGCTAATCCTCGCGGCCAGGGGGACCGTGCTGGGGTCGCAGCGAACTGAGATCGCCGCATCGAGCCGCCGCCTCGCGCGGCCTTTGACGCGTCCCGGCTAGCCACCGTCACTTCGTTATATCCGTCGCAATGCCGGGCCCTTCCAAGGTTGTCTCAGATTAAACCCTCAGAAGGCTCGTCGATCCCTTCCGGTGCGAGTCGTGACTTGCAAGCACAAGTCTTGCTCCGTGTGCATCGCGCGCGAGTGGGAGTCGCTGATGGTGAAGCCGATTTCATGTTCGGGAGATGCTCGCCACGCCTCGACCGCACAACTTACCGTCACCTCGACTGATATGGACACGTCCAACCGGGACGCGCTCGAAGTCGATTTTGATTGGAGGCATCCGATGAAAAACGTGTCGCGTGCTGCTTTGTTCGCGATTGTCGCGGCATTCGCGGCGACCCCAGTGCTGGCCCAGCAACGCGCCAGCATGCCCGGACAGGTGCCGCATACGCTGAACCCGAGCATGTCCCTGTCGAGACCTGCAACCAGCCCCCTGGCACAGCAGAAGCAGGACGATTACGCCACTCAACTGATGGCGACGCAGCGTCAGCTGCTGCAGCAGAATCCATCCGGCATGTCGCGTCAGGAGCTGGCCATCGGACACGCGCTCAACGGCTTCGCGCCTCGTTAGCTCTGATCGACCCGATTGAGCGCGACCAGCCCGCTAGGCGGAAGCGCTTATGCGGGCCCGCAAGGCTGCGGGCCGGATCAATCACCTTATCCACGCCCGCACCTCCTTCTCCGTGAGATGTGCGTCGGATCGTGATCGTTCTGAGCCGGCCCGGGTGCGCGCCCGGACATGCACGTGCCGGGCGGTCGCGATATAGGATTGGCGCGCGGTCTCGGGCACAATGTGAAGCAGCGTCCCGGTGGCCCCGCCATCCGGCCGCGACCACGAGTGTTGCACAGCGCCGACACGAAACAGGAAGGTCGCGCTCCTCGCTTTCTTCAATGCATCGCCCCTCGGCTCAATGCGGCTACAGCCGGATGCGGAGCAACCTCGATCAATCTCTAAGCTCGATTTCACCTTCAGGTGAAGCTGGCGCTAATCGCGCCTCGTACATTGCCCTTCGAGGCATTGTCCTCGATAGGAGAACACCATGATTGCTTATCGTCAACTCAAACCGTTGCTTCTCGGTCTCCTTATTTCCGCCGCTGCGATGCCGGCGGCGACCGCGGCGGCGCCGGACGCATCGGCAACAGCGCCGGGCCCGGGAATGGCGAGGGTTTGGTTCCTGCGCCCGAGCAGCTCCAGCAGTGCAGCGTACGGCGCCTCTCCGATGGTCTACGCCAATGGTAAGCCCATTGGCACGATTCCGGAGGATAGCGAGTTCTATCGCGATTTCGCGCCGGGGACCTATCGCTTCACCGTGGACCCCTATGGCAGCCCGAACCATGTGGGAGATACCGTCCAGCTGATGCAGGGCAGCCAGACCTACCTCGAGGTCCAGTGGATCCCGACCTGGGAGGAGGGTTATTCGACCGGAGGCCGCCACAGCTTCTTTGTCGTGAATATGGCACCCCAGATTGCGCAGGACTGGCTTCCCAGCTTGACTTCTGTCGATCAGCGCTGAGCGCACAGAATGTCTGCGCCATCACGCCATGCGGCACGGCCGAGCTATACGCGAGCGGGCCAATTCCGGCATCCGCCCGCTAGGTGGGTATCCGGCAAGCCGTGCCCGGGCGCGTACCGGTACACACGGCCAGGCGCGCCACGAAGCTATCGTCGGCAGCACGCCGTCATGGCGCACCAAGTATGAAACGGCGCCGCTCCGACGTGCGTTAGGGATCGTCGCAAAAACAGGTAGGCGACCCATATGCGGGCGTTACGGAGGACGGCGTAGAGCGCCGCGTCGTGCGGCATGATTTTGCGGCTGATAAGTCGGCCCCTAGAGCATGACCTGCGCGAAATCTGTTCCGTAACGATCCGGGCGTGCCTCTGCGGTTTCATCGCTTCACTTCTATCGAGTCGATCGCAGATCATTGAATCGGATGTCGTAACTGTGTTCGAACGTTGAGCGCCATCGCCGCAGCTGGAGCCGCGGTCAGCACGCAACACTACCTGCTGCCGAAGCCGATCGGCGAGTCGAGCCATGTGCTCTGGATGGCGGTGATCATGCCTAAATCCCAATTCACGCTAAGGCGACGGTGCTTCAATCTGATTTTGCCAGATGCCCCTCATACGGCGGGAAAACTGGCCCCCATGCAGAGAAAGGCAGCACGAAAATGCGGAAATCGCTTTTGTCACTAATCATCGTAAGCGCGCTCGCGAACTGGGCTGCGCCCGCCCTCGCCGCAGGGAACACTCGGCAGCCGACGTTTGGGGCGAATTGCACCGCTCGCTCCGGCAAAGACGTAGGCCTCAATAAGAATAGGGACATCTGTTGGCAATGAGCGCCCAGACCCTCGGTGCACCGTGGGATGGCGAAGAATGAGACAGCCCGACACTGAGCCAGCGTACGTTTTCGAGGACCGCAAATATCCCAACGAGTGGCGGGTTGAGTGGTTCGACGATGACGGCGGTTGCGAATTGGCTGTCTTTGCTGGCCCAAAAGCTCGCGAGCGGGCGCTCCGTTATGCGGTACGACAGTACGGGCATTTCGAGGAGTTCCGGTTCTACCACTAAGGCCAAGCGAGCCGCAGCGGCTACCGGCTTCATACGCCAGCCCTGAGGAATGGTACGGGTTGCCCCTTGGCATATGGCCTCGGGCGATTACCGCGGCGATTAAACTGCAATTCATCCACATGAGATTGAGCTCTCAGGAGTGATCATCCAGGTGAGCCACGACCCGGCAATTCCGCCGCAGTCACTCGGAGAACGAAGTGATGATGAGAACTCTGACCTATGCGGCTGTCGCGTTGGCCGTGATCGTCGGTGCAGCGACGGCCATGGCTCAATCTGTTCAGCCGACTGCCACGGATGCGCCAATTGCCGTCCAGGCACCGTCGCCGGCGATGACCGGAGCCCCCGGCCCGACCGTCGGCTGGGGGGACCAGCCCGGCGGGATGTATGATGCCTATGGGCAGCCGAACCAGATCTACGGCATGCCCGGGGCGGGCCAGGCTTCCGCTAGCTCGCATCCTGCTCCGCAGTAAACTGACCGAGCGCGGCATGTTGAATGCCTCGGCCTCAGGCGGGAGATAGAGGGACAGTCCCTTTATCCTCCCGCCGGTGAGCGGCCGGCGAGCCCGTTCATGAAGAGTCGACCGATGCAACTACCGATGCGCTGTAAGCGAGCGCGAGCGGCAGTAGCATCTAGCGCGAATTGCGAAAAGCACCCGATACTCTTTCACCTGTTGACGGTGGGCGCTTCCCGCGACCGCCGAGGAGCCCCGTGCAGCGGATGGATGCTTAAACACCTTCGGATAAGCTCTTACCAAGTGGCCTGAGCCCGAGCCGCGATTGTCTCGAAGCGCTGACCGATTTGCGCTGTCCCCGCCGAATTCAGCTTGTTTACGTCTCCGTGTTGGAACTGCAGGATAAACCGCAGCCAGTCATTCGGGTACCAACTGAGTGCGAGACCGAGGATCTGTTGCCGGCCGCCAAAGATACCGCCGGTGACGCTTTGCGGCACACCGGGAACGACGTGACTGTTGAGATCGACAGTACTGTAGCGAGCCGCAATTTCCCAAGCACCGATGCCGCCATCCGAGAGGCTGAACGGGCGATCGACCTTGGGCCTGGACCAGGCAGCCCGCGTGAAATCATAGGGGATGGGCTCTCCGGTGATGACCCAGGCGGCATCGACATAACCGCCGTTGAAGCCAAGGCTGGGCGAGGGCATGCCCGGCAATTTCGATTGGTCCACGCCGATTTGGTAGAACTCGCCCGCCAGCAGGAAGTTGCGCCAACTGGCGCCAAGCGCGCCGCCGTAAGCATTCGCACTCTTTGCGGACAAGGGGCCGGTGCTGACGAGCGGGTTGAAATCGATTTCCAGCTCGGGCTCGTCCGCGAACGTCAGAGTGGTTCGGCTTACCCCGGGCGTTCCGTTTGCGATCACATTCGGGTGGAACGCCACCTGGCCGGAGAACTCGGCATGGAGATTCCAGTCCTTGTCATAATATGGGCGCGCCGCGAACCGCCCAACGGCCCCGATCTGCTGGCCGTTGAGGAGAGTTGGCCGCTGAGCGCCATAAAGAGGGCCGGTGAGATAGGCTGCTGCGAAATAGTCTTCGGTAATCGCGTTGGCTCCGAGGGAAGCACGCGATATGCCTGCTGCCACGCTTCGCTCGATGTTGACGATGCTTGGCCGTTCGAGAAACAGCGTGTTGCCGGGGAACGTCGCGTCGTCTAGCGAGACAAACGGATGGAAATATCCGACTGTGAAGGTCAGCGGTTTGATCCCGGTGTAGTTGAAATTCGCTTCGAACAGCGTCGGCGCGCCGTCGGGTCTGTCGCCGAATTCAGGTGTAATGTTAAACCTGAAATCGTCAAATTTACCGATAAAGTAGAGTCTACCGCGACGTAAGTTCACGCCATTGTTGAGGTGGGGAAACTGGGTGTTCTGGTTCACGTGCTGGAAGTAGCCGCCCATGTCAAACTGGGTAAAGCCGCCAATGGCGAGAGACGCCCGCCCATCCGCCGTAGCGATGGTCGGCCGCCCTTCGGGCATGCTGAGCTTGACCCCCGCTGACTCGGCGGAAATAGCGGCAGCGGCTTGCGTCGAGGCTTCAGGCTTGGCTGCTTGAGACGGGATAGCTGCGGGGCCGGGCGTACCCCGATGCGTTCCTGCCACTGCCTCGCGAGCCTCGCGAAGCTCATCCTGTGCACGTTGCACTTCGCTCCGCGATTGGCGGACCTGCTCCTTTGCCGCCCCGAGTTCGCTCCTGAGGCGTCGTAACTCGCTCTGGAGCCCGCCAATCTGACGCTCGAACTCGCTGTGGAGTCCGCCGATCTGACGCTCGAGAGCTTCGATCCGCTTTATCGCGGAATCTTGCGCCTCGGCCGCGGCAGGTAGCAGGGCCGCACTGAGCAGACAGAATGCAACCACTGCACCGCATTTACGGCTCCGGCAGCGGGGTCTCTCATCCATTCTCGCCTCCCGTAGCGACGAAACACACCACCAGCTAATCAACCCGCATGGATTTTCGGGCGCCGGATGGTCCCGTTGACGGACCCGAAACCCCAGCGGGTTCTCTGGCCGCTTTTTTGCGCCACGGTCGCTCTTCTCGGGCTTCCCCGCAAAGGGCAAATCGCGCACCACCCGCACCGTAGACGGCCGACGCAGCGCCGAGGCGCTCATTCAGCGCGCGGTGCGGAAGAACCTTCCCGGCTGACCACTCGCTGCACGCGCCAATTCGGGGCTGGCTCTCGACATCAACCCACGCTTTCGATTTGGCGCAGCGTGCGATGCCACCCCGCTAAACGCGATTTCACGCCAGGGCGACGAGCGCTTCGCGGACCGGCCGCACGTCAGAGTGGACAGAGGTTGTGAAATGCAGGCGGAGAGAACCTCCGGCTTATGCGTGGACATATTCGCAATGGACCCAAATTTGAATGTGACGACGATCACCGGACGGCGCGCCGCATTACAGGCTATCGGCCTGGGTATGGTGGCCGGTACGATCGGCCTCGCCATCACCGGTTCTGGATCAGCCCGGGCGGCCGTCACCCAGGCACTGACGACGAAGGGCGCCGGAGAGTTGGATGCGCTGATGAAGCGGCTTGCCAAGGCTCCACGGCGGCGCGACTTCAAGACTGTCCCGATGATCCTGACCAGCCCCGAACAATGGGATCACGCAGCATTATTGGAGGTGCTCGCCTACAAACCCGTACCTAAGCAGGCCTGGGACAATACCGACATCACGGGCGGCTGGTTGGACTTTATGCGGAACGCCTTAAACACGCAGATCTGGGCTTTCAAACATCCGAATTTTCTTGCCGTATCGGTCACGCACGGCACGGCGCAGCTGGCGCTCTATGACCAAGCTATGTGGGACAAGTATCAGCTCACTAAGCTCGCCGGCGGCAAGTTCAGGAGCAATACGCTGGCCGGGGATCGGGAGGCCGAGTCCGCCGATCCTGCGAACTTCGAGGATCCGGCGGGCGTATTTTCCCCGGCGGATAACTCTATCCCGGCGCTGATGCGGCGCGGCGTGGTGTTTTTGGCGTGTCACAATGCGACCTGGGGGCATGCCGCTGCCCTGATCAAGGCCGAGGTGAATCCCGACAAGCTGTCGCACGAGGCGGTCGCGGCCGAGCTGACCAACCACCTGATTCCCGGCGTAATCGTCGATCCAGGCGCTGGCGGCACAATGCCCGAGCTGCAGCGCTCCGGCTTCCACTACGCAAGCTGAGATGGCTGAAACGGGAGCGACTGACATGACCGCATCTACACTTGACGGAACGACCCACCCTGTCACTGCGGTAAGTACCGACGCGCCAAGCGATATGTGGCGCGTCGCCGCCCTGGCTCTGCTCTCCGTGCGATTCATTCAGGGGTTCATCTACTGGGGCGGCGGGTCGCGTCGCTTTATCTATGCACCCGCCAAACTCGACCCGCACGCGGCAAGCTGGATGGCCAACAAGTTCCAGTCGGCCATGCCGGGCGCGTTGCTCGGCACCGACCACATCATTGCCTTTCTGCTACACCACTTCGATCTGCTCTACGTTTCGCTGATCATATTCAGCGCCGGCGAGCTGACAGCGGGCATGTTTCTGATGGCCGGGTTCCTGACTCGGGTGGCGGCGTTGGCCTCGATCGGGTTTTCGATCGTCCTGATGCTGATGTTCGGCTGGCAAGGCGCCACCTGCATTGACGAATGGACGATGGCGGCCAGCAACCTGGCAATGGGCGCCACCCTCATGCTGGCCGGCAGCGGTGCTTTATCGATCGATAGCGCGCTGCTGCGGCGCTGGCCGATTTTGGCCGAACGGAGCTGGTTCCGCTGGGTGGCCGGCGCGATGCCGCTGCCACTGCGGGACCGCGGCTTTCGCACTCTGGCGCTCATCGTGTTCGCCTCGACCGCCGTGTTCAACGTCGCGACGTATAACTATTACCGCGGCTCCGTCGTAACGGCCTTCCATAGCGGACCGGTGAGCCCGGCCAAGCATCATCTGGCGTTGGCGGATGGGGCCGTGCTGTCGGACGGGGGCGTGCGCTTCCACGCCTACCTGGATGGTGGCACACCTGCGGCACCGTCAAACATCATGGTTGCGATGCTCCTGGCGCAAGACGGATCGGTGCTGGAGCGGTGGGACGGCGCGGCGCTGAGCCACTTGCCGCCAAGCAGCATCGCCAACGAGTTCGCTTACAATCGGTTCGCGTCTGGTCCCTTCGGGCTGTCCGCGACTATGGGTGCTGCGGCGACTATCACTTTGCCCGGTATGCCGACGGTTGGGTCCGAGATGCCCGGGAAAGCCGCGACGTTGCGGCTCCGTACGGTCAATGGCAATAACTTCGAGCTGCCGGTGAAGCGTAGCTGAGAGAAGAGATGGTCGGGCACCACGCTTCCCCGATTATCGGCGCTGGCGGGTGTAACTTCACGGTAGGCATCAGCTAGACTTGGAGTGAGCCACGATGGTTAATCGACGCGGCAGGGCCATCGCTGACCGCGTCAGCAACCTGAAAGTGTAGGCCGAGGCAGCCGGCCGATCGCCACCAAAAAAGCGGCGGCAATCCGGGCAATAACCCCGGCTGAGGTCACGTCAGCTCTTTTTACCCGGATTAACCGACTCCTCAGAACATTTCACGCCTTAGCCAGGACTTACCAGTCGGCGCAGCCTAGCTTACGGGAACGCGGAATCGCCAATGAGCAGGCAGCCTTCGGGCGAGAAGATATCCGGAGCCATGCATCGGAAAGCAACCGGCCCGATGCGGGCATTGGCTGCCGAATTCATCAGCGCCTGTCCGGGGGACTCCGGCCGAATGAAGGAGTCGATCATGGATTATGAAGCCTTCTTCGAGCAACAGCTCAGCGGGCTGCACCGCGACGGACGCTACCGTGTGTTCGCGGACGTCGAACGACAGGCCGGACGGTTTCCGCGTGCATTGCATCACGGCCCGCACGGTACCCGCGAGGCGACGGTGTGGTGCTCCAACGACTATCTCGGCCTGGGACAGCATCCGGAGGTGCTGGCGGCGATGCACGCGGCAATCGATCGGTGCGGCGCCGGTGCTGGCGGCACCCGCAATATTTCGGGCACGAACCACTACCACATCTTGCTGGAACGCGAGCTGGCCGATCTGCACGGCACGGAAGCCGCTCTGCTGTTCAATTCCGGCTACATGGCCAATTGGGCGACGCTGAGCACGCTTGCCGCGCGGCTGCCGGGCTGCATCGTGCTGTCCGACGAGCTCAATCATGCGTCGATGATCGAGGGCATTCGGCACAGCCGGGCACCAAAGCTGACCTTCGCCCACAACGACCCCGTGGATCTCGACCGCAAGCTGGCCGCGCTCGATCCCGACCTGCCGAAGTTGGTCGCCTTCGAGTCGGTCTATTCGATGGATGGCGACATCGCGCCGATCGGCGAATTGTGCGACGCCGCCGAGGCGCGGGGCAATGACCTATCTCGACGAGGTGCATGCGGTCGGGCTCTACGGACCTCGCGGCGGCGGCATCGCCGAGCGTGACGGCGTCGGCCGCCGCCTGACGGTCATCGAAGGCACGCTGGCTAAAGTCTTCGGGGTCATCGGCGGGTATATCGCCGGGTCGGCAGCACTATGCGATTTCGTACGCAGCTTCGCCTCCGGCTTCATCTTCACCACCGCGCTGCCGCCCGCGGTCGCGGCGGCGGCCCATGCTAGCATCCGCCATCTGAAGAACAGCTCCGCCGAACGCCGCCGATTGCAAGCGAATGTCAGGCTCGTGCGCCGCGGGCTGGATGCCGCCGGTATTCCGCATCTCGACAATCCCAGCCATATCGTGCCGGTCATGGTCGGCGACCCGGTGCTGTGCCGGAACATCAGCGACCGGCTCCTCGAGGATTTCGGCATCTATGTGCAGCCGATCAATTACCCGACCGTACCGCGCGGCACCGAGCGATTGCGCATTACGCCGTCGCCGCTGCACAGCGACGCAGATGTCAACCACCTGTTGGGAGCACTGGCAGCGATTTGGTCGGACATCGAGCTCCGATCAGCGGCATGACGACGGATATGACTGAGTTTCAAACGCTTGACCGGCAGGGAGATGCAGATGTGGGACTCGGAAATATACGGCAGGATCAGCGAGATTGAAGAGAGCCGTACCAACGCTGACCTCGCGATGGTAAAGGCCGCGACCAGCGCCAGAGCCGACGAGGTCTCCGATCTCGCGCGCTGCCGCGCCGCAGTCGAGCCTCACCTTTTTGTTCTGGGGAGCGGGTCTATTCGTCTTCCCGCTCATGCTGCTTTACACCGCGATCAGCTACAGCGTCTTTCGCGGCAAAGTCAGGCATACAGGCGAGCATTACTGACAGACTGAGAGATAGCATATCGAGCTATCTACTCGCAGACCCATCCGGTCTCGCTAGCAAAGGCGGCACCTCATGACCACCTCTAGTGTCGATACAGCCCAGTCTTCCAGGCCCGCTAACGCACGACGAGAGTCCACCGAACCCGTCATTAAACATATCGGTATGGTAGGGCTTGGCCATATGGGACACGCGTTCGCTGCCAATCTCATTGAGGGCGGTCACCAAGTGCTGGTCTATGACCGAGACCCCAAGCGGATAGCGGCGCTGACCCGCGCCCGCGCTGCCGCGCACCTCGGCGATCTTGCCGCCTGCGATGTGGTGGTGACGTCCCTTCCCGATGACGACGCGCTGGCCGCGGTCGCGTTGGGGCCGGAGGGTTTGGTGGCCATCCTGTCGGCGAATGCAGTCCACATTTCGACGAGCACCGTCAGTCCCGCCTTGTCCCGCCGCGTCGCCGAGGAGCATACGTTCCATGGCCAGAGTTATGTTGCCGCACCGGTGCTCGGCAACCCGGACTTCGCGCGAGCACTAAAGCTATTCGTGATTGCCGCGGGCCCGCAGGCTGCGGTGGAAAAGGTCCGTCTGTTGCTTGAGCGGCTCGGGCAGAAACTATTCGTTATCGGCGAAGACGCTGCATTGGCGAACCTTGTGAAGCTCGCCGCCAATGTCCTGACCGCGACGACGCTCGAATGCATGGGCGAGGTGTTAGCCCTGTTGCGAAAGGGCGGGGTCGATCGTCACCTTGCTTACAATGTCCTGACGAACTCGTTGTTCGATTCCCAGGTTCACAAGACCTACGGTGGTAAGATTGTCGATGAGCGCTACAGCCCGCCGGGAATGGCTGTGCCGCTGGCCATCAAGGATCTCCGGCTCGCGCTCGCCGAAGCCGAGCACACTGCTGTGCCGATGCCGGCTGCGAGCCTCGTCCACGATCACCTTGTCGCGATGGTGGCTCGCGGCTGGGCCGAGCTCGACTGGTCGGCCCTCGGTCTGCTTGCGGCTGTCGATGCGGGTCTCAGCGACGGCCGCTGAAGCCGCAGGGGCCGATGGGAGCAGCTGTGTAGAGCCGCATCGGCGGCTATCCATCGCCGGAGGAGGCCGGCGCTCCGCAGGAGTGGCGGCGCGTTGGCCCGGTGATTGAGAGACGCGCGTTTCATAGCGCGACTCAACCCTGGGCACCGGGGTTCGGCCAGAGACCGACACAGCAGTGCGCTGAGGCGGTTGTAATGACGACCTTCCTGCGCATCGCCCGTCTCTCCCTTCCCTTGCATTACCGATCGCCCTTCGGACCGAAGATTATCCGGGTCGTCTCCTTAATCATGCTCGGCAACTTCTCGTGAGCGTGGGTCGGCACGCTCGGACTTCATCCAAAGGCGGCCTAAGGCGTGGCCGCCGGCGGTTCGGGAATGATCTGCACCTTGTTGCCGTCGGCGAGGTTGACGGGCGGCTGCAAGATCACCTTGTCGCCGTCCTTGACCCCATCATTGACTTCGACCTCCGTGCCGTAATCGGCGGTGATCGCGATCTTGTGCAGGTGCGCGACGCCGTTTTCGACGGTCGCGACCTGCATCCCGTTCTGATTGAAGATGATCGCTGTTGATGGCACGATCAGCGCCGGCGACGAGCGCGGGATCTTCAGTTCGACGTTGCAATATACTCCTGGCTGCAAGGCGCCGTCCGGGTTGGATATGTCGACCTCGGTCAACAGGGTGCGGGTTCCCGGTTGGAGGGCATTGGCTATCCGTGTCACCTTGCCGTGGAAGGTGAGGCTGGGCATGGCCGGCACGCGAATGACGGCCTCGACGCCGGGAGCCACCCCAAAAGCAGAGTCTTGCGGCACATAGACCCAAACCCGGATCACGTCACTTTGCGCCATCGAAAACATCGAAGTGCCGCCCGTCGCATCGGCTGTGATAAGGCTGCCGACGTCAATGTTCCGCTGCGTAATGACACCGTCGAAGGGAGCCGTCACCTGCTGATAGGCCTTTTCCTGGTTGTAATAATTGGCCTGGGCCTGCGCCGCCTCGGCGCTGTGCTGCGCCGCCGCTACTGCCTGCTGCTGGGCTTGCAGCGTATACCGATCCGTGTCGCCCTGCTGCTGCGTCACCCAGCCTTGTTTGACTAGTACCGAGTCGCGGTCCCAGGTGACCGCGGCCAGCGAGCGGTCGGCTACATTTTGCTGAGTTGTGTTTTCGAGCTGGCGCGTGCTGCTCTGAAACTGAGCAAGCTGGGCGTCGATTTCGGGTGCCGTGATTTCGGCGAGGAGCTGCCCTTTCTTGACATTATCACCGATGTCGACGTAGCGCTTCAACACGTAGCCGCTGGCGCGGGCATAAATGTTTGCCGCCTCGAAGGCGAGCGTCGTGCCGGGCAGTGTTACCGGCACCGTGCCTCGACGTTGCGTCACGGCTTGCACGCGGACGTTCAAGACGGAGTTGGCCTGCAGCTGGGCGATGGCGGCGACTTGGCGGTTCTGCTGGTAATGCCGCCACACGCCGAGCGCCAGTGCGCCGATGAGAATCAGGAGCACGCCTAGCCCAAGGAGCCAGCGTCTGGAGCCACGCCGATCGCGGGAGTGGGGCGCCAGCCGCTCGGTTTCGTCCTCGGGGACTGGGAGCAGAGCCTGCGGTGGCGGGGGCACTGTCGTTGGCATGTCGATATCGTTCATCCCGGGACCTCCGCAAAGACGCCGTGCGCCGCCTTCCCGTCATTGCTCTTCCGCAGCAGCGCAAACAGGTAGGGCACGACGAGGAGAGTGGTCGGGGTGGCGAACAGCAGCCCGCCGATTACGGCGCGAGCAAGCGCCGCGTTCTGTTCCTCGCCCGGGCCGCCGATCGCCATCGGGATCATGCCGACGATCATCGCGGTCGCCGTCATCAGCACCGGCCGGATACGGGTATGGCCCGCCATCATTGCAGCATTGAACGCGGTCATTCCGGCCAATTGCTGCTCGCGGGCGAAGGTGACGAGCAAGATCGAGTTTGCCGAAGCGACCCCGACCGCCATGATCGCGCCCATCAAGGCCGGCACGCTCAGCGTCGTATTGGTGATGTAAAGCATCGTGACGATGCCGCAGAAGGTCGCCGGCAACGCCAGGATGACGACAAACGGATCACCAAAATTCTGGTAATTGACGACCATCAGCAGGTAGACCAATACAGCCGCGAAGATGAGGCCGATCGTCATGTCGCGGAAGGCCTGATTCATGCTCTGGATCTGGCCCGTCACTTCGATGGTGTTGCCGGGCTTGAGCTCCTTCTTTAGGTCGGTCGTGATCTTGTCGATTTCGGTCGCGATGCTGCCGAGATCGCGCCCCTGAGTGCTAGCGTAAACCTCATAGACCGGCTGAATGTTGGCTTGGTTGGCGCTACCCGGAACCGAGTCGCGCTTGAAAGTCGCGACATTGCTGAGCAGGCCCGGTACCGGTTGCGTTGTCGGCGGCGCGGTTCCGGCGCTGACCGGCGCCGAGCTGCCCATGGACGTTGCGACATTGCTCAGCTCGCCCGGAACCGGTTGCTTTGCCGGCGGCGAGGTTCCGGTGCTGACCGGCGTGTTGCCGACGTCGTTAAGCGAGTGCACCTGGTATTGCGGTGTTTGTACTGCGATGTACCGAGGAACTCCGTCTTTCGGGTCGGTCCAGAAATTGGGTGCGACCTGTTGGGACGAGGCAAGACTGGTGTTGAGGTTGTTGCCGATGTCACTGGCGGTGAGGCCGAACTGCACAGCCCGCGCTCGGTCGACCTGGACGTAAAAATCCGGTGAATAGACCTCCTGCTGGAGATGGGCGTCGACAATCCCTGGAATCGCGGCTATGCGGCGCTTCAGTTCCTCGGCAATGCGCAGATTATTGGCCCGGTCATAGCCCACCGTGCGCACGTCGATCTGCGCCGTGGTCCCGAAATTCAGAATTTGCGTCGCCATATCTGCGGGCTGGAAATAGAACAAGACGTCCGGGAAAGCCACCGGCAACACCTGTCTCAGCTTGCGAACATAATCGGCGGTTGGAGCGTGGCCGTCTTTCAGGGACACCATGATCACGCCGTCATTGACGGCGATCGTCGTGCCGTCGGCGAACGCCCAGTTATAGGAGCGCGCCGGCACGCCGAAATTATCGACGATAAGATCGAGATCCTTTTTCGGGACGACCTCGCGGATCTTGTCCTCGACGTTCTGGAAAACCCGCTCCGTCACCTCGATGCGGGTGCCTGGAGGCGCACGGACATGGAGCTGGATCATGCCGCCATCGATGGCCGGATAGAAATCGCGACCGACAAAGGTGAACATCACGGCGCCAAGACCGAGCACCAGAACGGCCAACAGCGGCACGATGATCCGGCGGCTGAGAAGCGTCTTCAGGAGCGACATGTACGCTTCACGCAGACGCTCGAACCGACGCTCGAACCCGGCATGGAAACCGCCAAAAAAGCTGTTGCCGGGGCTTCCTGCGGACGCACCATGCGGCTGGTTCTTCAGCAATAGGCCGATCGTGATCGGCGTCAGCGTCCGCGA
>Ga0070707_100002136_pt1 | contig 18928 bp, 18 predicted proteins | sample KBSK5502metaG_FD_65468 | JGI IMG/M metagenome (GOLD analysis project Ga0070707, IMG submission 65468) | Corn, switchgrass and miscanthus rhizosphere microbial communities from Kellogg Biological Station, Michigan, USA - KBS K5-50-2 metaG | ecosystem: Host-associated > Plants > Roots >... | reverse complement strand
CCGGGCATGAGCTACGCACCCCGCTGACCGTCATGCGCACGGCCCTCGACGTCGAGGGCCGTGCGCATGACGGTCAGCGGGGTGCGTAGCTCATGCCCGGCGTTGGCGATGAATCGGCGCTGGCTCTCGAATGCCGCCTGGAGCCGGGCCAGCATGGCATCGAACGTGTCGGCCAGCTCGCGCAGTTCGTCCCGCGGGCCGCGCAGCGAGACCCGGGCGGACAAGTTGTGTTCGGAGGCGGCCCGGGCAGCCTCGGTGATCTGCTGGACCGGCCGCAGGACCCGGCCGGCGGCGATCCACCCGGCGGCCGCAGCCAGCAGCGTGGCCGCGGCCAGCGTGATCAGCGAGTACCCCAGCAGGTGCGTAAGAATCGCTTCCCGCTGGTGCCGGGCGCCGGCCATGATGCCCGCCCGGAACGTCCTCCCCGCGCAGTCGGCTAGACGGCTCTTCTCCCGTGGGCAGTTGGGCCCGGCCACGGCCATCGGCTTGTCTGTGTGCGGGAGCTGCCCGGACAGGCTGGCCACCAGGGTGTAGGTGATCGCGATGACGATCGCGCCGCACGCGGCGAACAGCCCGGTGTAGAGCAGGGTCAGCCGCACCCGGACGGTCCACCGCGGCGCGGTCACAGCCGGTACCCCTTGCCCACGACCGTTTCGATCAGCGGCGGTTCGCCGAGCTTGCGCCGCAGCCGGGCCACCGCCACCGAGACGATGTTGCTGAACGGGTCCAGGTTGGCGTCCCAGGCATGCTCTAGCATCTCCTCGGCGCTGACCACGCGCCCGTCGGCGGCCAGCAGCAGCTCCAGGATCGCGAACTCCTTGCGGGTCAGCGACAGCGTGTGGATGCCGCGGCTGGCCCGGTGCCGGGCCCGGTCCACGGTGAGGTCGCCGCGACGCACGATCTGCGGCGCGGACGGTGCCCGGCGGCCCAGCGCGCGCACCCGCGCGACCAGCTCGCGGAAGGCGAACGGCTTGCCGTGGTAGTCGTCGGCGCCGAGCTCCAGCCCGTCGACCCGGTCATCGAGGCCAGCGGCTGCGGTGAGCATCAGGATCCGGGCGCTGCCCCCGGCGAGCTTCCGGCACACCTGGTCGCCGTGCAGCCCCGGCAGGTCCCGGTCCAGCACGATCACGTCGTAGGCGGTGAGGCCGGCCTGGGTCAGGGCGGCCGCGCCGTCGTTGACCACGTCCACGGCCAGGCCGGCGTCGCGCAGCCCCTCGGCGATCCAGTCGGCCAGCACGACGTGGTCTTCGGCCACCAGCACCCGCATGACACCATTGTGCGGCAGCGGAGATGACATCGGTCCTACAGCCGCTGTAGCGCTGGTGTCACCGGCCGGGGCGTAGAACTTGCCGCATGAGACGAATACCTGCCCTCCTCATCCTGCTGGGCGGACTGGCGCTGACCGCCGCCTGCACCACCTCATCTGATACCGGCATCCCTGTCGCCAGCGGCAGCGCCAGCGCGAGCGCCAGCGCCCGTTCCGAGGTGGCGTTCGCCAACTGCGTCCGCCAGCACGGCGTGAACATCCCGGATCCCAACCCTGACGCCCCCTGGCCGCCCTCGCAAGTTGAGCGTTCTGACGGGTGGCATGCCGCCGCGGCGGCATGCGGGCATCTGCTCCCCCCGTCCGAGGCCGGCATCGCCCCCCAGCCGCCCACCGCGCAGCAACTGGAACAGCTGCGCACCTACGCGGTGTGCATGCGCGCGCACGGGATCGACATGTCCGATCCCACGCCGACCGGCGGCCTGACTATCGGCGGCCGGCTGGCGACCGGCACCCGGGCCCAGTTGAAATACGACCCGGGTTTCAAGGCGGCCCAGGCGGCCTGCAAGGACAAGCTGCCCGGGCTGAAGGGGAAGAAGCTGTGAGCCGGCGGGTGCGGGCCGTGCTGGTGGTCGGCGTGGCCGGGGTGGCGGCCGCGGTGGTGGCCGGGGCGGCGGCCGGGCTGGGCGGCGCGGCGGGGACCACCCGCGGCACCGGCCCGGTGCTGGCGACGGTGCCGGTCACCCGGGCCACGTTGACCCAGACCCAGCAGGTGAACGGCACGCTCGGCTACGGCGCTCCGGTCACGGTGAACGGGCGCGGCAGCGGCGTGATCACCTGGCTGCCGGCCCCTGGTGCGGTGATCGGCCGCGGCCAGCCGGTGTATAAGGCCGACAACCAGCCGGTGCCGCTGTTTTACGGCCGCCTGCCGCTGTACCGGCAGCTGCAGGCCGGCGACACGGGCGCCGATGTCAGGGAGGCCGAACAGAACCTGGCCGCGCTCGGCTACACCGGATTGACCGTCGACACGTACTACACGGCGGCGACCGCCGCCGCGGTGTGGGCCTGGCAGCAGGACCTGGGGCTTACCCCGACCGGGGTGCTCGACCCGGCCGAGGTGGTCCTGGCCCGCGGCAGGCTGCGGGTCGCCTCGCTCACCGCGCACCTCGGCGACCAGGCCAGCGGGCCAGTCCTCGCCTACACGAGCACCCGCCGGGTGGTGCGGGTCGCCCTCGACGTGGCCTTGCAGTCCCTGGCCAGGCGTGGCGCCGCGGCCACCGTCACGCTGCCCGACGGCAGCACGGTCAACGCCACGATCGCCAGGGTCGGCGCGGTGGCCACCGCCGCTACCGGGAGCAACCCGGCCACCATCGAGGTGACCGTCACCATCGCCCACCAGTCCGCGCTGGGCAGGCTGGACCAGGCGCCGGTCACGGTCAAGCTGGTCTCGGCCCGGGTGCGCAACGTGCTGACCGTCCCGGTCGCCGCGCTGGTCGGACTGTCCGGGGGCGGCTACGGCGTCCAGGTGGTGACCGGCACGGCCCGCCGGTATGTCCGGGTCCAGCTGGGCATGTTCGCCGGCGGGCGGGTGCAGGTCACCGGCGCGGGCATCGCCGAGGGTACCCGGGTGGGGGTGCCGTCATGATCACGCTGGAGCGGGCCGGCAAGACCTACCCGAACGGGGTGCAGGCGCTGCGCGAGGTGTCGCTGACCGTCGGGCGGGGTGAGCTGGTCGGCGTGGCCGGCCCGTCGGGGTCGGGGAAGTCCACCTTGTTGCACCTGATCGGGGCGCTGGACCTGCCCACCAGGGGCCGGGTCGCGGTCGGCGGCCGCGACCTGTCCGCGCTGACCGACCGCCAGCTGTCGGCGCTGCGCGGCCGGGTCATCGGGTTCGTCTTCCAGCAGTTCCACCTCGCCGCGGGCGTGCCCGCGCTGGACAACGTGGCCGACGGGCTGCTGTACGCCGGCGTCCCCCTGGGAGAGCGGCGGCGGCGCGCCGCCCAGGCGCTGACCCGGGTCGGGCTGGTCACCGCCTGGACCACCGCCCGCACCAGCTGTCCGGCGGCGAACAGCAGCGGGTCGCCATCGCCCGGGCCATCGCCGGCGACCCGTCCCTGCTGCTGGCCGACGAACCGACCGGCAACCTCGACTCCCGCTCCGGCCAGCAGGTGCTGGGCCTGCTCAAAGACCTGCACGCGGCCGGCGTCACCGTCGTGGTGATCAGCCACGACCGGGCCCTGGCCGCCAGCTTGCCCCGCCGAGTCGAGCTGCTCGACGGGCAGGTGGTCACATGAGCGCCCCCTCCCGGCTGCTGCCCGCCGACGCCGCCCGGGTCGGCGCGGCCGGCCTGCGCGCCAGGCCGGCGCGGGCGGCGCTGTCCGCGCTGGGCATCGCCATCGGCATCGCCGCGATGATCTGCGTGGTCGGCGTGGCCTCCTCCAGCCGCGAAAGCCTGGACCGGCAGCTCGCCAAGCTGGGCACCAACCTGCTGCGGGTATCACCGGGCCAGACAATCTTCGGCGGGCAATCGCACCTGCCCGCCGCCGCGGTGCCGATGATCGGCCGGATCCCCCCGGTCACCTCAGTCACCGCGACCGCCACGCTGACGGACATCCACGTGTACCGCAGCGACCTCATCCCCGCCGACCAGACCGGCGACCTGTCGGTGCTCGCCGCGCGGACCGACCTGCCCGCCACCGTAGGCGCGCACCTGGCCAGCGGCGCCTGGCTCAACCAGGCCACCGCGCGGTACCCGGCCGTGGTGCTCGGGGCGATGGCCGCCAAGCGCCTCGGCGTGCCCCGCGCCTCCCCGGCCGCCCAGGTCTGGCTCGGCGGGCAGTGGTTCACCGTGGTCGGCGTGCTCCGCGCCGTCCCGCTCGCCCCCGAACTGGACTTGGCGGCCCTGGTCGGCTGGCCGGCCGCCGCCTCACACCTGCGGTTCACCGGGCACCCCACCACCGTCTACACCCGCACTCGCGACGACGCCGTCACCGCGGTAGCGGCGATCCTCGCCGCCACCGCCAACCCGCAGAACCCCAACGAGGTGACCGTGTCCCGGCCCTCCGACGCGCTCGCCGCCAAACAAGCCACCGACACCACGCTGACCGCGCTGCTGCTCGGCCTGGGCGCGGTGGCCCTGCTCGTCGGCGGCGTCGGCGTGGCGAACACGATGGTGATCTCGGTGCTCGAACGACGCCCCGAGATCGGCCTGCGCCGCGCGCTGGGCGCCACCCGCGGCCACATCCGCATCCAGTTCCTGGCCGAATCGCTGCTCCTGTCCGCGCTCGGCGGGCTCAGCGGCGCGCTGCTCGGCATCGCCGTCACCGCCGGCTACGCCGCCTACCAGCACTGGCCCGCCGTCGTGCCGCTATGGGCCAGTATCGGCGGCCTGCTAGCCACCCTGGTCATCGGCGCCTGCGCCGGCATCTACCCCGCCTGGCGGGCAGCCCGCATGCCACCCACCGACGCGCTCACCGCGCCATGAGCGGCGCCTCACCCCTGCGGCGGGCCGGACCTCGCGATTACCTGCGTATCACCTGATGACCGTGCATCCCCTCGGGCCCAGGTCCGCCGCCGGTGTCAGCGTTTCGCGAGGCGGGCACGGACGTCGAGGCGTTCGCCTGCGGGCCGAAGAGGTTGGGAACTCCGCGCGGCCCGGGCAAGACTCGCGCTGAATGGCGCGCTACACGCACCACGAACCCACGCTGATCGGGACGGCCAGCTTCCCCAACGGCCGCAAGTTCGCGATGAGGAACCTTCAGCCTCACTGAACTCATCAGACAAACTGGTAACCCGTCGTATCCAAGGGTAACGAGTTCGCGGGGGTGGTACCCAAGGCCACGACCGGCACGCCGGCCACGGGCGGTGCACACCGCTGCAGCGCACACCGCCGTGATCAAGCAGATCGCCGCGAGCGCCGATTCCGGACGCGGCACCAGACGACGATCTCGGGGGCTCTCGATCGGCGAGTCCGCGCCACCACGCGTAGCTGGCCTTGAGGGCCTTGAAGCTGCGACCGGACAGGCCGGCATGCGCCGTGGCGGCGGGCCATGGAGCGCTCCCTCGGCTTCGGCCGGCCGCGAAGCATTCGAATTGCGTCAGGGGCGCACGGTGGCCGCGAACAGGTCGAGCTTTCCGGTGCGGGTGTCGTTCCACATGAGGTGGAAGGCCCCGGCGCTGGCGGTGATGCCCTGGTAGTCGCCGATCCACCAGGCCCCGTGTTTCCTGCCGGATTCCGTCGGGCTGTGCGGGTCGAAGGGAGTGGTGGTTACTTGCAGCGGTGCCCGGAAGCGGAGCTGGTGTGGCGTGGAGAGGAGCAGGACCTGGTTCACGAGCCCGTGCGCGAGGGCGAAGGCGGAGATGCCGACCCGGCCTGCGTGGTCGATGGCTAGGTTCGGCTGAAAGTAGATCATGTCGTCGTGGGGGGTCGCCGTCACCGGCTTGGTCCAGGTCCGGCCGCGGTCGTGGGATGCGGTCACCACGATGTCGGAGTGAGCCGCTCCGGGGCGGTGGGTGGTGTACGCGGCGTAGAGCGCATCGCCGCGGGGGGCGACGGCGACCGCCGGGTCGCTCCCGTTGGCGATGACGCCGCCGGGGAGGCTGATCCTGGGTGACCCCCAGCCGAGGGCGACCGGCGCGGCGAAGCTCTGCCCGTGGTCGGTCGAGCAGACGGCCGTCATCTGAGAGACCGTGTCCCCTGACCCTCGCTTGCCCCCTGACGAGGGATGGGACGCCTCGGGGCAGACGGCGCACACCAGGCCGTGTGCGCCGGCAGCAAGTCGCGGGCCCGCGCTCGTATCCGAGCGGCGTCTGTCCCTCAGGATCGTGCGCGGGTGTTCGAAGCTCTTCCCGCCGTCGGTGGAGCGGGTGAAGGCGAGGTTGTTCGGATGGCGGTCATCGGCCCCGCCGGCCCAGGCCAAGTAGACATTGCGCTGCGACGGGGCCTGCCCGGCGCCGGCGGCGATCCCGGGGTGATCGAGTTCTGGCACTCCTTCGGGCACCAGGGCCACCGGTGCCGAGAAGCTGCGCCCGCCGTCTTCGGTTCGCCACGCGAACATGGCGCGGCCGCCGGGGGTGTTGCTCGCACGCGTGGCGCAGAGGTAGCCGCGGCCCTGCGGATCGAAGGCGACGGTCACGTCGTCACTAGCAGGGGCCTGGCCAGCGGGCGGCTGTGGCAGGGCGCCGTTCTCCCAGGTCGCGCCCGCGTCGAAGGAAAGGTAGGTCGCGATGAACTGGGGGTTCGCCGTGTGCGACGCCTGGCAGGCGGCCAGGAGCTGGCGCGGGTGGCGGGGATTGGCCGCGACCGAGGGCTCGACATGGACCCCGTAGTGATCGTGGCTGACGTGGACGTTCGCGATGCCGGCCCCCGACCGTCGCCCGGTTGACGGGGGTGTCGTTGCGGTCGAGCTGGCCGCCAATATGTCGTCCGGGCCAGCGGTGCAGGAGGGAAGGGCCACCACCGCCGCCGCGGCGGCTCCGCCGCGCAGCAGACTACGGCGGGAGATCCGCGGTGACGAGAGTTGTTCGCTCATGGCTGGAGTACTCCTCACGATCGGGTTGGCAGGACGTTGGCTTGCCCCGCCGGGTCCTGGCGTACGCGACCGCGTCAGCGGTCCCGGCCGACCCGGGACTGGCGCTGGCGAATGCCGGCATCAGACGACGCGGTGCAGGCGGAGGCCAGCGCCGCGGCACCCAGCAGGATGAAGATGGCAAGTATTCGTCGCATGACGGTTGTTTACGCCCCGGCCGGTGACAGCAGCGCTACAGCTGCTGTAGGACCGATGTCATGTCCGGCCAGGCACAATGGTGTGATGCGGGTGCTGGTGGCCGAAGACCACGTCGCGCTGGCCGGGCGGATCGCCGAGGGACTGCGCGACGCCGGCCTGGCGGTGGACGTCGCCGACGACGGCGCGGCCGCCCTGACCCAAGCCGGCCTCACCGCCTACGACGTGATCGTGCTCGACCGGGACCTGCCGGTGGTGCACGGCGACCAGGTCTGCCGCACGCTCGCCGGGGGCAGCGCCCGGATCCTGATGCTCACCGCGGCCGCGGGCGTCGATGACCGGGCCCGCGTCCTTTCCTGGTGCTCCTCGCCAGGGGCGTCATTGTGGTCCATGTCGTGCTCCTGTTCTGCCGCGGCGGGTCGCGCCGGTGCCGCCGTTGTACGCCGCCGGCGGTTGCGGAAACGTTTCAGTGCCGCCGCAGTCGCTCACCCACGGTGGCCGCCATTCCTGCCCTCGGCTGCCTCGTCACTGGCCGGTGCGGGCGGTGAAACTGTTCCGAAGCCATTGGTGCGAGGGTGGCCGCGATGATCGCTGCGGCGGCATTGGCCGCGGCAGGGACAGGTGCCCAGCGGATGGCGTTGCCTGAACAGGCGGTAGGCCTTGCACAGCCGCCAGCCTGGCCGGGTCGCCGCAGTCACCGCAAAGGCCGGTAGTCGCCTCGAACCAGAACCGGCGCGGGCGCCGCGCCCGCTGCAGGGCCCGGGCAGTGCGGAGCGCGGCCTGGCAAGGCCGGCATCCCGGCCGCGCCGACCGGCTGCTGGCGGCCGTAGTGGGGGCACAAGCCGATCGGGTGCTTCCAGCGGAACAGCCGACACGCCCGGCACAGCCCGCTGGTCAGCCGGGTCAGGTCCCCACAGTCACCGCAGGCGCCGGTGATCTCGTATCGCCGGGCGTGGCAGGCGCGGCAGCGCCCGGCCCCACAGCCGCTCCACTTGCTTGCCGCAGTCGGCGCACACCCCGGCCCGGGCGGCCGCCCGCCGCTTGCACCGCTCCCACCGGTCACCGAAGTAGACCGGGCGCAGCTCGCCGCAGCCGGAGCAGGTGTCCAGCCGGGTCAGCGACAGCCGGTAGCAGCGGGCGCACAGGCCGGCGGCCAGGTGCCGGCGGGTCTGCCCGCGGCCCGCACATGGATGAACGGGGTGCTGGGCGCGGGCATAGCAGCGTTCGCACAGCCCCACTCGGGCACGCCCCGGCCCGGTTGCTCCGCACGCGGTGCAGGTGACGACAGGCCACGTGCTGGCGCTCACACCGGCGGCAGCGAGCGGCCGCCGCGCTGCGCGGGCCGGATCGTCGGCAGGATCGCCGAGGCGTTCACCACGGGGGGCCGGCTGGTGGTCGGTGGGCCTGGCGGCCTCGGGGTCGCGGACCATCAGGTCGGCGAGCTCGCAGCCGAGCACGCCGCAGATCACATCCAGGTCATCGAGGCGGATCGAGATCGGCAGCCCCGACCACAGGTGCGACATCTTCCCGGCCGAGATCTCCAGGCCCGCGCCGGCGAGCAGCCGCCGCAGGTCCGAGGACCGCCAGATGCCCCGCTGGGCGGCGGCCAGCCGCAGGTTCCATTGCATGCCCCTACTCCTTGAACCGGGCGGCGGCCCGCTCGGCCGACCGCTAGTAGGCGCTTTCGATCGCCTCGTCGGCGACGTGCTCTGGCGGACCGTGGTCGACAGCCACCCGTGCCCCAGCAGCTGCTGGATCGCTGCCAGCCCGATGCCCTCGGCATACAGCCGCGACGCGCAGGCGTGCCGAAGCACGTGCGGGGTGAGCTTGGTCACGGCGCCGCGCAGGTGCCGCGACGCCGCATGGTTGAGCGCGGCGGCGAAAGTGTCGCCGCCTATCGGCCCCGCCCCGCTCCGACGGCAACACCACCGCCAGGGGCAGTTCCCAGTCGTCAGCGAACTGGCCGCGGACCTCGGTCACCCACCACACCAGCAGCGGCCGGGCGTCGCCGAGCATCGGCACCAGCCGCTCCCGCGGCCCCGACCCGCGCGAGCCCTTGCCCATCCGCACGTGGATCTTGCCCAGCGGGCGGTGCCCGAAATGCAGGTCCTCCAGCCGCAGCTAGCACAGCTCGGCAGCAGCAAGCCAACTTCTCCGGCCAGGCGGGCCATCGCATAGTGGCGCGCGGCGGCCAGCCACTTGCGCGCGGTCGCCAGCTCGCCGCGCCAGGACTCGAAGAACGCCGCCAAAGCAGCAGGAGAGGGCGATGCCCGGACCTGAAAATCGCCGCTGTGGCGGGGCCGGTTGCAGTCATCGATCGGGGAGGCGATCGCCCGGCCGGTCAGGTCGCAGATCTCACCCCGGTAACGGGCTTCCAGGAACCGCGGGAACAAGTCGATCGCCAAGTCGGCGCCGCACCGCCACCACCTTCAACCTGCGCAACCTTGACCAGCCAGGGCCTGATCCGCCAAGGCGGCACCTGGATGCTGGCCACCTGAGCAGGCGGTCAGCACAGCCAGGGCACCGGCGAACCCCGCCACACACGCCACCCACGGCGGGCACCAGCAACGGCGGCCGCACCGCCACCATCGGCCAGCAGACCGGGCACGGCCACCCAGCAGCCGCCACGACGCCCTACAGGCGCTCGCCGGAACAGCCCGATTCAGCAGGCTCCTAGCCTCGAAGCCTGGTGGCGGTGTTCAGCAGCACGTCCGCAGCAGCCCCGGGACTTCGGGCGGATCCTGTCTCGCCGAACGCGCTGACCACCGCACGGGAGTGCTCGACCGTCTCGGCCGCAGGGTTGGCAAGCCATCGCGGCGCGCCTGGGTCGAGCAGCGCATCCGCGCCCGAGGCGGCCCGCCGCGCCTGGCCGAGCTGGCCGCGAACGTCGGCCGCGGTGACCTCGGACGGCTCCCGGACGTGCCCGGTCCGGTCCACGTCCACGTACAGGCCGCGTTGCTTGAGCCGGTCCGCGTCCTGCGCGAACGCCTGCGCGTCGTCCAGTATCTCGGCGACCTGACGCAGGGGCAGGGTCACAAACCTGGGCGCCAGCGCGGGCGCGCTGAACGGCAGCGCGGCGGTCAGATGGCCCGCTACCAGCTTCAACTGGTGCCAGTCCAGCATCCGCCCGAGCGGCGCCCGCGCCCTCAAGTTCTCCGGCATGGCCGCCAAGATGGCCAGGCTGCCGGCCTTGCCCACCTCTTCGACCGCCAGCCCGGCGAGCGAATACGCGCGGGCCAGGCGGCCCGCACCGGACAGCAGTTCGGCGTCCTCGACCAGGCCGCGCGCATTCCTGGCGGCCGCCACACAACCCCGGGCGAGCTCGCGCGGCGGCGCGTCCTTCACGGCCGCAAGATCCACAGTTCCAACCTAGTCCAGGGGTCTTGCGGCGTGAGGTTCCCGCGAAACGTGGAGCTGCCGGCCTGGTGCAGCGCGGTCACGGGCCGGCGTGTCTGGCGGTGGGTGTGCTGCCCGTGCGCCGGCCGGCGCCGTGACCGGTTCCAGGGTGGCCGAGGTTGTGCCCGGTGTCTAGCCCTGGCGGGGTTGCGGTTTTTGTGCTGGTCTGGGTGGCAGGCAGGGCCGCTGCAGGGGATGATCGCGGGGTGCTGCCTGTGACGCCGTTTGCTCCTTGGTGCTTCGTGCCCGGAACTTAGTCTGGCGCTGGGGGCGATCAAGTGGGCTGGGTACTGTCGCTTCGAGCACGCCGATCAGATCCGGTTTTCCCCGCGCCGCCCCCCGGGCAGCCTCGTCCCTGCCGGTTCACGATGAAGGCGAGGCCGCGATGGCCGCACGGAAGAAGCACATGACCAGGGACAGGTCCGCTTCACGCTGCAGGTTGTGGAGCGTCATGAGCGTGGCGAGCAGAGCATCCCGCTCGCAGGCGGGCAAGCCGCCCAGGGCCGGGTGGGCCAGCCAGGCCAGGCAGGGACTGGGCTGGTCGAAGGGGCTGGGGCGCCGTTAGCCGGGTCGTATTCCCTTGGGTAGAGGGTGTAGTTCCAGTCGCCATGCCAGGCGTGACGGGTCAGCGGTAAGGCATCCATCTGCCGGTCGCTGATCTGGACCCCGGTGTCATAGGCGCTGGTGTCGAGTTCGGCGCGTACGTGCAGCCCGGTGCGGGTGGTGGTGCCAGCGACGGGTCGCACGATGACTTCGTGGCTGGCCAGCGGCCGCCCCCGCCAGTTCATGGTGATGTGTTGGAGAACAGCCGGTGCTCGACCTTGTTCCACTTGGAGGTGCCCGGCGGAAAGTGACAGCAGGTGATCTCCAGCCCGGTCTCCACCGCCAGCGCGGCCAGCTCGGCCCTCCACGCGCGGGTGCGGTAACCGTTGGAGCCGTCGGCGTCCGCGGTGATCAGCAGCCGCCGGGCCACGGGGTAGTCGCCGCTGCCAGCCGACTTCCACCAGCGGCGGATCGACTCCACGGCGAAGGCGGCGGTGTCATGGTCGGTGCCGACATTGACCCAGCCGGCGTTTGCGGTCACGTCATAGACCCCGTAGCGAATAGCCTTGCCCAGGCTGTCCTCGGGGAAGTCGTGCGTGCGGGTGGCCACGGGCTCACCCTTGGGCCGCCATTCCGCCCGGAGTTCTTGAACTCCCCGACCAGCTCTTTCTTCTTGGCGTCCACGCTGATCACCGGTTCCGCGCTGTCTTGATGGGCTTTGACCTGCTCGTTGATGTACCGGAGCTGGCCGTCACGGTCCGGGTGCCGCCTGCCCTCGATGGTCTTGGCGTTCCCCTGCAGGCTGAACCCCTCCTCCCTCAGCAGATCCCCGATGATGTCGGCGCCCACCCGGTGACCCTGGCGGGTCAGCTCCGCCGCCAGCTTGCGGGTCGACTTGGTCGTCCACCACAGCGGCGACATCGGATCACCCCGCTCCTCCGGTTCAACCAGGGCCAGCAGAGCCGGGCGCAGCCCCGGGTGCAGGTCAGCGGCCCGCTTGCGGCCCCCGCCCGCCGCGCCCGGCCCAGCGGCTCAGCACCCGAGTCCAGCTCATCCACGCCCAGCGACACCGTGGCCTCGCGAACGCCGGCCGCCCCCGCCACCAGCCGGATGCCGCCATGCCCCAGCGCCCGGGCCTCGGCTCCCATCAGCAGCCGCCGCTGCCGCTCATCTAGATGCGGGAAGATCGCCCGGAACTTCGCTGCCAGCACCTCTCCGGTTACCTCCATGGCGCCCATACCACACCACGGAAGCGGAATCCTGGAAGCCTACGGGTTATTTTTCTGCGAGTTCTAAGCACCGGCGAGGTCACGTCTTGAGCGGCCCTGGTCCGTCAGGGCGGCCGGTCCTTCCTCACGCGCGGTTACCTACGGAGCTTCAGGCCGCCCGCTTAGGCCGGGCCAGGTATTCGCTCCGTTGGCGGGACTAGGTCAACGGCAGGTGCGTCGCCTGGACCCCGGCCACTCCCGCCGGAACCGCGGGGTTCATAGAGGTGACTGCCCGGTTTCAGTGGTCCCCTGAGCCTGGCAGGCGACAGGCCTGGTTCCGAGGATGGTGGCGGTGGCTGTTCCCAGGAGAGGGCTGGGCGGGCTGCCGGTGAGGCCGTGAACATCGGCCGTGCTCTCAGCGGGTTCAGGTACCGGCGAGCCGGATGGACTGGTGCCGGCCGTCGACTGGCGCGGTGGGTGCGGCGAGCGGGCCCGAGCTGCAGTGGCGGTCGGGAAGGATGGACAGTCTGTCGGCCAGGACTGCTAGCGGCGCGGTGGCCAATTCGAAGGTCAGCACCCAGTACGGCCCGTAGCGGCTCGCCGCGAGCAGCGGGACCGTTGGCATGCAGCCGAGGGCTTGGGTCAGGGCGCTGAGCGTGGGACGGTGCACGCGTCCGGCCCGGATCCGCTTACCGGCGATCACGAGTTCGGCCGAGGTGGCGTACCCGGCGGAGTCCTGGCAGATCAGGCTGGTCAGCCCGCCTCCGGTGGCGGCCAGGCTTCGCAACGTCGTCAATTGCTGCGCGTCGTGATCGCGCAGGGCACGACGCCCGGCCTGGCGCCATTTGCGGCGCTCGGGGCGTGACAGGGATGTAAGCGGATCGCCGAGAGCTTTGCTGTTCATCACGGGCCTTCCGGGACGCGCTAAGACTTCAGGACGGTGAGTGCCTGTTAGCTAATGCACCGCTAGTGGGTCGTGACGGCCGGGTTCGGCGGGGCGGGTAGGGGCGGCGGGCGGAGCAGCCGGGTGAGGGCCGCGGCGATGGCCAGCGCGGCGGCGAGCTGGATGAGGGCGTAGGTGAAGGCGGCGTTGTATCCGTGGCGGAGCGTCCCGAAGAAGACCAGGCCAGTGAGGGCGACGCCCAGGGAATTGCCTACCTGCTGCATGGTGGACAGGGTCCCTGACACCACGCCGGCCCGCTGGGGTTCGGCGAAGGACAGGACGGTCGTGGTGAGCGGTGTGATCCACAGGCCCTGTCCTGCGCCGATGAGCAAGAGGCCCGGTGCGAGGAGCCAGATGTGGCCGGATCCGCCGGCGGCGACGGCGAGCATCAGGGCAAGGTCGCCGGCTGCAGCGGTGAGCGCTCCCACCGTGATCAGGTTGCGGCCGTGCCGTTGGGTGAGCGCCGGTGCCCGCAACGAGAGGAGGAGGTAGGCGCCTGCCAGGATCGTGAACACCAGGCCCGAGTCAACCGGGCTGAGCCCCCGGCCGGCTTGCAGGTAGAGAGCGAGCACCAGGAAGAAGGACGCCTGGGTGCACCAGCACACAAGCTGTACTGCCAGTCCGGCGCGCAGGCGCGGATCGCTCAGCACGGCCGGGTGCAGCAGCGGCTCGCGGCCGTGCCGGGCGAGTAGCTGCTGGTGTCTGGCCAGCACGGCGAACAGAAGGGGCGCGCAGGCCAGGCTCACCCACGTCCAGGATGGCCAGCCGAGCTGGCGTCCCTCCACCAGGGGGAGCACGATGGCAGTCAGCCCGGCAGTGGCCAGCACCATGCCGCCGAAGTCGAGACGCCCCGGGCTGTGGGCCTTTGATTCGGGCACCGTCCTGGAAGCCAGCACGAGTGCGGCCGCGCCAACGGGAACGTTGATCAGGAAGATGGCCCGCCACGTGCTGCCGGCGATATCGGCCTGGATCAGCAGCCCGCCGACGACCTGGCCGAGCGCGGCGGCCGTGCCCAGCACTACGCCATATGCTGTGATGGCTCGCACCCGGCGGGCACCGGTGTACAGGACCCCGATGATCGACAACACGTTGGGGCTGACCAGCGCCGCTCCGGCGCCTTGCACCAGGCGCGCCGCGATCAGGGCGCCCGGGGTCGGGGCCAGGCCGCATGCGGCGGAGGCCACCACGAAGATGAAGACCCCGATGCGGAAGGCGAGCCCGCGCCCGATGCGGTCGCCGATCCGGCCGCTGGTGATGAGCAGGACTGCGAAGGTCAGCCCGAAGCCGGCGACCACCCATTCCAGCTCGGCCGGCGAGGCGCCAAGGTCACGGCGGATCGACGGCAAGGCGACGTACACGATGAAGAAGTCCAAGACGATCAAGAACGTGCCGGTCAGGACGACACCAAGAGGCCGCCAGGTCGCCGCCGGCCCGGACGCAGGAGCAGCCGCCTGCGTGGCCGGCGGGGTGCCGGCCCGTCCCCGCCCGGTCTCGGCGCTGGTCACGGCGCGACCGACCCGGCCGAGCCGATGAAGGACTCTACGCCGAGGACGAACTGGTAATCGCCCAAGATGAGCCCCGCTGCCGACAAGAGGAACAGGTTCATGCCCGCATCAGCGAGCTCGCCGCTGGCGGCCTCGCGCATCTCCCAGCGGAACAAGATCCAGTCATGATGGCCGACTGACCCGCCGCTGGAGAACCGGTAGCGGCCCGGGGCAATGAACTCCTCGTACACCTCTCCCACGTGCTGGGCAACCGCGTCGATCCCGGCAAAGACACCGCCTGCCGTCACTATGCTGGCGTCCACGGCGTAGGCAGAGGCCAGCTCGGCGCGCCGGCGGACCGGATCGGGATCGTTCCAGGCACCGACATATCGTGAGATCAGTTCCTGATAGGGCTGAGCGGCCAAGGCAGCTACCTCCGGGCTGGACGGGATGATCACGCACAGGCTGCGCGTCCCGGCCCGTGCAGGCAATTCCCTCCCGGGAATGGCCATCATCGGGCAGCGGAGGTATGACTCAGGACATGACGGCGAGCACCGTAGCGGGCAGGCCCGCTAGACAGGAGTCCTTCGGAGCGGAGCTGCGCCGCTGGCGGCAGCGGCGCCGGGTCAGCCAGCTTGAGCTCGCCCTGCGGGCGGGGACCACCCAGCGGCACCTCAGCTTCGTCGAGACCGGCCGTTCGGTTCCCGGCCGGGGAATGGTGGTCCGCCTCGCCGAGTCCCTCGGTCTGCCGCTGCGAGAGCGAAACGAGCTCCTGATGCACGCGGGGTACGCGCCCGCCTACCCTGACAGCGCCATCGGCGACGAGGACCTGCACGCCGTCCGCGAGGCACTCCAATCCATCCTCGCAGGCCACGAACCCTACCCGGCGATGATCGTCAACCGGGCCGGCGAGCTCTTGCTGGCCAACAGGGCTTGCGGCCTATTCTTCGACGACCTGCCACCCCACCTGCTTGCACCACCGGTCAACACCCGACGCGTGGCCCTCCACCCCGAAGGCCTTGCCTCCCGCATCGTCAACTTTGATACCTGGGCACCGCATGTCACCGACAGCCTGCAACGCGAGCTCCGCCGCAACCCCGACCCGCGTCTCGAGGCACTCCTCGAAGAGCTCCAGCGCTATATCACCCGCGCACCCCTGCCGGCAGACCACCTCGGATTCGCGGTCCCGCTCGAGCTTTCGACCCCCCGCGGCCCGGTGAGCCTGATCACTACGCTCACCACCTTCGCCACCGCGACAGACGTCCTGCTCTCCGAGCTCCGGATGGAGGCGTTCCTGCCGGCAGACGACTGCACCGCTGAGCGCCTACGCCAGCGAGCCGCCGGTACCGGGAGGCTTCCGGCTATCGAGCCGGATGAACGGTTACTCGATCTCCAGCCGGTCGGCGATCTCCCAGCGACGACATGGTCATGCCGGGCCCCCGTCTCATGCGTAGTCGGTTTAGTGATCAAGATGTTCAGGCGATTCGCTGCCAGCGTCGGCGGCGGCTCACCAATGAGCTTGCCGCCACCGTTGCGAAGGTCGATTCGATCGGTTTCGCCGTACGCAGGTGAATCCACAGGGTGCAGTATGCGGCACGGCGGCCAGGGCCGCCGTGCCGCTCACCGTCCCGCCGGGGCGTCCCAGGCCCGCGTTGCCAGTGATGAGCGTTGCCGCTCACAGCGCGGCCGCAAGAGCCAGGTGCATCGCCATCGGGTGGGAACGCGCCGCTCGGATCCATATGCGCATGGCGCTGATGGCCGTCCGCGCGATCCAGAGCACATGCCGGTGCTCAAAGAATGCCGACCGGGCATTACGCAGACTTGGCCGGTAATGGAGTGAAACCTTTTTGAAACCGTCGGCCGGTCATGCTGGTGGGCCTGAGCCTGGTCCCAGCTCACCCGAGCTGGCTCGGCCGTCGGCGCAGGCCAGACGTGCTACGGCTTTCCGGCCGGTTGGCCTGGGACTGCCCGGTGCGGGTTCAGTGCTGAGCGCCTTCCGGCATGGTGCGCGATCGGCCAGCACGACGAGGAAGGCAGCCAGTGAACAGGTCACATTGGCTATCGTCGGCGTGTATGCCGGGGCGGCGGTGATCGCGATGGCTGTCCCGGCTGCCGGGTCATCAAAGAGCAGATCATCGGATTCCGCTTTGGCCGCGAATTCCGTGTTCATCGCCTCCGCACCCGGAATCAAGCTGACCAGCCTCGGGGTCGACCACAGCAATTCAGCCGCGAGACAGTCAGGGTGCGGCTGGAGTTGGCTACGGCAGGTTTCCACGGCGACGGCTCTGGCAACGGCGAGGGCTTCAAGAAGGGCGAGGTATGACCAGTATTCGGGCCGGTGCCGGTCTGCCGCCTGTTACCGGCATGAGCCGCGTCGGGTTGCATCCGCTGCGCATGCGCCGTGATGGGGAGGCATGGGTCATCGGCCGTGTCGAGACCGGCGAGTTCATCAGCGCGCCGCCGGTGGCCCAGCGAGCGATCAGCCTGCTGTCGCGAGACCGGACCGTGACGGAGGTCCGGGCGGCGCTGCAGGCCGAAGGCACGGACGTCAACGTCGCCGGCTTTGTCACCACGCTCGCTGGCCTCGGCTTCCTCAGCCATATCGACGGTCACCGGCTCGAGGGGCCGGAGCCGCCGCGGCCGACGTTCCCTGGCTGCAACCAGCGCACGTCCGCTGGGTCCTACAGCCGGCCACGGCCGCCGTGGCGGCCGTGCTGATCTTGGCTGGTGCCGGGCCGGTGCTGATTGGCCGCGCCCCGGTGCCCGGCTATCACGATCTGATCTGGAGCACGAGCGGCGGCCTGGTGTTGCTCGGCAACGCGGCCATCGCCTGGACGATCATCTTCGTGCATGAGATGGCCCATCTGGCCGCCGCCCGCGCCGCCGGCGTACCCGGGCGCATGAGCCTGAGCACGCGCCTGCAGTTCCTGGCCGCGCAGACCGACGTCAGCGGGATATGGGCGGCTCCACGCCGGGTGCGGTTGACGGTCTACCTCGCCGGGATGACCGTTAATCTGCTGATCTTCGCGTTGTGCGTGCCGACAGCGGCCATCGCCGTTCCCGCCGGCCTGGCCCACCGGCTGCTAGTCGCCACAGGCCTGATATCGGTGTTGTTCGTCCCGCCGCAGTTCCTGGTTTTCATGCGGTCCGATATCTACTTTGTCCTCCAGGACATCACCGGTTGCGCCAATCTTTACGCGGACGGCTCAGCCTATTTCCGCTACCTGGCCGGAAGGCTGTGGAGCGCGGTGAGCCGTCGCGGGCGGCCGTCCGCCGATCCCAGCCGGAATCTTCCGGCCAGGCAGCGTCGCGCCGTCCGGGCATACACCGTGATCCTGGCCGGCGGGACCGCCGCCTGTCTTGCCGTGGCCGCGACCACCACGCTGCCGACCGCGATAACGCTCCTGGCTCGCGCCGTGGCAGCGATCACCGGAGGCTCTTCCGTGGCCGGCCGCTTTGACGCGCTCGCGGTCATCACCGTCATCGGCGGCTTCCAGCTTCTCTGGTCCCGCGCATGGTGGCGCCGGCACGGTCACCGTGTCCGCCGCCTGCGGGGTCACCTGTACCCGAACCGCAGAAAGGAGGTGCGCTAGCTATGGAGATCGAGGTCCGTCAGCTCGACAAGATCGAGACCACCACCGTTTACGACATCTGAGTTCAGGGCACCTGCACGCTGTACGCAGACCGCGATCAGGGGTTAAGTAGCTGATGCGGCCACCGCTGGGATGCTTCAGCTCTGTGTCGGGACTGAAGATCACGCGATGGCCGCGTCGGCTAGGACGGATTTACCTGGATACGCGGGCCTACCGCAGGTCCGCGGCGGACGTGCAGGCGGCGAGTTCGCCGCGTTGGACCTTGTGCCAAACGACCTGCCGAGGGACGCCGGGACGACGGCGGCTTCCCGCAGCGGTAGCCAGCCCTCCGGCGTGCATCCGGCGGCCTTTGCCCGCAGCCCATCGTTCTGGCGCAGGCTCAAGGTGCTGGGATCTGTTACTTGCGGGCGTACCATCCTGCCTATGGATTCAGCTGTTGCGGCTGCCGCCATTGGTGTTGGCGGCACAGTCGTGGTTGGAGTGACAGGATTCTGGGCCGCGGTCAAGAACACGAGCCAAACGATCGCCAGCGTGGAAGAGCAGAATCTGGGAGCGGCGAGTTCAGGCATACAGTGATTATGGCTATGCGGTGAAGAATCTAATGGTGCTGTGTCTGCGCGTCGCTGATTATCGTGGCTTGGGGTCGGGCGGGCATCTCTAGGGCGGTCAATCTTACCAGGGCGCTCCATGATGTTGAGGAGCGAGCCACTGAGAGATCAGCCAAATGGGAATCCGTACTTTTGCTGGGTGATCGTGATACTGTCGAGGCGGCTC
>Ga0070707_100002135_pt1 | contig 18932 bp, 13 predicted proteins | sample KBSK5502metaG_FD_65468 | JGI IMG/M metagenome (GOLD analysis project Ga0070707, IMG submission 65468) | Corn, switchgrass and miscanthus rhizosphere microbial communities from Kellogg Biological Station, Michigan, USA - KBS K5-50-2 metaG | ecosystem: Host-associated > Plants > Roots >... | reverse complement strand
CCGAAGTGGAACTACCGGGCAATTCCCCAAAAGCAAACTTGCAAATGAGCCGCTCAAGGGGGGAAGCTACCACCGGACCAGAATTTTAAATCCGGACATTTATTTAATTTTCATTCCTTAATCAAACAAGCGCGTGGTGGAAGGCTGGAGGTCAAGGGTGTGAGCGCGACGCTGCCGTTCCTCAAGGTGGTGGTGGAGGGAGCGGTGGCCCCAGGTCAAGTTTATCGGCTGAAGGTAGACTGCGATAGAGAGAAACTGACGAAAGGTGACTACCAGGGGAAGATCAGAGTTGAAACTAACAACCCTGATGCGCCGGTCATCGAGATCCCGGTCACTGTGGCTGCGCGGTGAATTGCGGGTTTCCGATGGGGAGAGTCCGCGCCGCCTTTCAATCCGCAATCTGCAACCCACCATCCGCAATCTATGTGGCGCGTCGCCCGGTCAGTTGCACCCTCATCGGCTCCTCGGAGGTTTTCCTGAAACGGTCCACGCAGACGAGGCAGGGATAGTGGAGCCTGTCGGCTCGCTGCGGGTCGGCGGCCATTTCCAGCCGCTCGCGGTGGACGCGGTTGACCAGGTTCATCAACTGCCCTAAGGCTTCGGCCAGACTTTGCCGCCGCAGGTCGCCGACGACATCCTCGCCATCGCCCTTCGCATCGCGATAGTTCGACAGTTGGCAACAGAGCGTCAGCCGCCCGCGGTAATCGATGTTCAGGTCGTCGAGCGCTAGCGGGCTGCAGCGCGGCAGGAAGTATTCCGTGTAGAAGCCGACGGCCATCGAGATATCGTGGCGGAATTCGCCCATCAGTCGCGCCACGTCGCGCTCGGCCGCCCGCCATTCACTCAGCGGAAGGATCAAATCTTCACCCAAGTTATGCTCGGTCGGCATCTGGTGGCCGAAGACCTGGCGCCTGACCTTGAGGTGCGCCCCGAGGAGCGCCAGTTGGTCGATCTCATGGCGGTTGAGCCGATTGAGGGTCGTGATGATCGAGGCTTCGATGCCGAGGGCCTGGCAGGCGGCGATGGCGGTGACGACCTCGCGGTAGGAGCCTTGGCCGCGGATCGCGTCGTGCGTCGCCTCGGTCGCCCCGTCGAGGCTGAAGGAGATGCCGGCGAGTTGAGCACGTCGCTGTGGGGTGTTGAGCGCCGCCAGCGTTTTGGAAAAATTGCGGGCGTTGGTCAGAAAGTGGTAAGTGTAGCCCTGGCCCGCAATGATGTCGAGCGCCTCGCCGAAGCGCGGGTGCAGCGGCGGCTCGCCCCCGGTGAGCGCCACGTGGTGATAGCCGAAGGGCTTGGCCTCAGTCAAGATCTGCTCCAGCAAGTCGAGAGGCAGGAAGAGGTCTTGATTGTCTGCGCCACCACGGTAGATATTCCGAAAGCAGTGCGTGCAGTCTAGATTGCAGACGTTATTCAGCTCGATGCCGATGCGTGGCATATTTTCGATCTCCAAGCACTCCCGCTGGCGATTGTGAGGCTGCGACCGGGGACGAAGGACGTTTGCAGCCCTAAGATTCTACAATGATCCATCGGGAAAGGCGAACAAAATCGCCTGCCCGGAGGCTAACGGTCGAGATGGCGGATAGCGAATAGCCGGCCTGGTTGCGGCTATTCGCCTCCCTGAGCTATGATTGCTCATCGCTGAAGCGACGGATTCGGAGTGAGCGAGCAATCCATAACATTAAAATTATCCGGTGTAGAGCAACCGCACCAAATAGGGGCGCATCACAGACGACGAACAGACGCGCGGAAGTTCTTTCAGCTGTATGTGGACGGGATGACGCGCTGCTGCACGCCTTGATGTCCGTGATGCTTGCCGGGGAGCAAGCGAATAACGTGACGGTGGAAGCTACCAATGTGACGGCGTCAGACTACGAGCTGGCGCAGGCGGCGGCGCGTGGGGATATGGAGGCCTTCGAGGCTCTCTACGAGCGTCACCACCGCCGCGTCTATAGCCTTTGTCTGCGGATGGTGGCCAATGTCACCGAGGCCGAAGACTTGACGCAGGAGGTCTTCGTGCAACTCTTCCGGAAGATCGGGAGCTTTCGCGGCGAGTCGGCCTTCACGACTTGGCTGCACCGCCTGACGGTCAATCAAGTGCTCATGCACTTCCGCAAGCGCGGCGTGCGGCTGGAGCAGACGACCGAAGAGGGTGAGATGCAGGACGTCGTCCAGGTGGGGAGTGAGCGGCCGCACTCCATGCCGGTGATTGACCGGATTGCGCTCGACAAGGCGATTGCGCAACTTCCGCCGGGCTATCGCGCGGTCTTTGTGCTCCACGACGTAGAGGGGCACGAGCACGAGGAAGTGGCCGAGATTCTCGGCGTCAGCGTTGGCACCTCGAAGTCCCAATTGCATAAGGCTCGCATGAAATTGCGCGAGTTGCTCAATAAAAAATTATAGGCCGGCTCGTGGACCGCATCTGGCCGATCGAGTCGGTGAAGGTAAGTAAGGAAAGAGGAAAAGTAGTATGGATTGTCGGCTTGTCGTCAACTCGTTATCGAATTACCTCGATGGCTCGCTCTTAGAGGCCGAGGTACGATTACTCGAAATCCACCTTGCCGAATGCCCGCCCTGTAACATCGTCAGACTGGAACTGGCGGAGATTCGCAGCGCAGCGCGTGAACTCCCGCTCCACACCCCTCAACGGGCGCTCTGGAAGCGCATCCAATTGAGCATTGAGGTAGGGGAGAGTCAACAGGGAAAAGGGCGCGAAGCGATTGAGCAACCGGGGCGGTGGTCGCGCCTGATGTCGCGGCATTTCACCTTCACCTTGCCGCAGTTGGCCGGGGCGGGCGCTCTGGTGCTGGCCTTAGTCGGCTTCAGTCTATTCAATCTCTCTCGCCACGCGGGCCAGCCCCTGAATATTCAAGGGGGAACTGGCCCTTCGCTCATCCAGGCGAAAGCTGCGATGCTGCCGGGCGAGCCTGAGATGAGGGAGGATATTGAGCGCCGGATGTCTATCTTGAATGCCCGCAAGGCGGCCTGGGACCCGCCGATGCGAGAGGTCTTTGACAGCCACCTGGGCAAGATCGATGAGTCACTCAATCATTGTCGGCGAAACCTCCTGGCCAACCCTGCTGATCAGGATCACCAGCAGATGGTCATGGCTTTGTACGAGGAGAAACTCCGGCTGCTTGAAGACTTTGACAAGTTGAAGTAGCCATGAAGATCACCTGGGAAAACAACTCGGTCTCGCCTTGGATCGCCCGCAGACTGGTGCTGAGTCTGATCGTGGTGAGTGGCCTCGCCATCCCCGTGGCGGCCCAGAGTTTCAGCAAATCCTTTCGCGTCTCGCCTGAGGCAAGCGACCTCGAAGTGGTCAACAAGATGGGATCGGTTACGGTAGTGGCTGCCGAAGGGAATGCGATCACTATCACCGCCCACCAAATCTCGGGAGAGGCTCGCATCGAGGCCGTCCAAAAATCTCCGAGTCGCGTGAAGGTCGAAGTCTCGGGCAGTGCTCCGGTAGATTTTGTGGTTGGTGTGCCGCCCCACAGCACGCTCGACCTGCTCTGCTATAAAGGGTCGATCACGGTGAAATATGTGACTGGGCAACTGCGGGCCCGCACGACCGAGGGAGATATTCAACTCATCGGGATTCGCAGCGTCCGGGTTGAGGCGCGCAGTACGAGCGGGGACGTCAGCTTTAGCGGGGACGTGTTGCCGAGTGGCAGCTACACGCTCAAATCATTTTCAGGCCGCGTCGAGGCCACGTTGCCGGCCACCGCCGACTTCAAGTTGCAGGCCTCCTCCTTCCGGGGGGGGCTGGAACTCGGGGGCTTCCAAATGAGTTTCAATAAACAGACGGATAAATCGGTCGATGCCGTCTCCGGCAGTGGCCGCGCGGCGGTCTATCTCTGGACCCAAGAGGGAAGCATCCACCTGCACCGTAAGCCGTAAACCAAGTGATGAGTAATGAGTGATGCGTGATGAGTAACAGCGCTACTCATCACGCATCACTCATTACTCATCACTGCTTAGCTGTCATCTGCTCTTGGATCTCGCTCATCTTCACCGTCACCCCGCGATAGTTGACGTCAATGGCGTAGACCTCAGAGAAAGTATCGTAGGCGCGTTCGAGGTCGCCGAGGGCCGCATAGGCCGTGGCCAGGTCGTAACGTAACGCCTGGTATTCATCCTCGGTGCGCCCCGGCGCGTCGAGCCCCTTCTTGAACCACATGACGGCCAGGCGCGGCAGGTCTTTTTGCATGAAACAGAACCCGAGCATACTGCAACAGAGCAGGTAATGCTGGCTGGATGGCTGCGCCGAGGTCGCTTTAAATCCCTGCTGAAACTCCTCAATCGCATCATCGAACATTTCCATCTCTTTGTAGGCCAGGCCGAGGTTGTAGTGCGTCTCAAAGTCCTCGACGCTCGCCGCCTGCTCCGCGCCGGACTTGAATTCATCGAGGATATCGAAGAGTTCGTCATTGCCCGCCTGGGCGGCGTCTGACCCTCCGGAAGGCTGAGTGGCTGTCGGCGTCGGGCTCTCGTCTTCGAGGTCGAAGGACCCCACATTGAGTTCATCCAGCAGGTCATCGAAGGGTGAAGTAACTGGTAAATTTTGAGTCGGGGCGGCCAAGCTTAACGGCCCCGTTGTCCCCGTCCCGGTGAGAGCTGTGGACAAGGAGGCTGTGGTTGCCTCATTCATCTGAGGAGCCTGTGTTTCAGCTTCAACCTCGACGGCGGGCAGGGCCATCTGGGGGATAAAATCTTCGGCGGCTGAGGGGGCTACAGGGATGATAAAGATTGTTTCTTCTTCCTGTTCGTCGACTGGCTCGGATTCAAACGCCCTGGCGCGGAACTCCCCCTGTAGTTCGGATTGAGGCAGTGATCCGGCGGCCATCCCTTCCGGCTCCAAGTCAGATCCCCAACCGTCAGCCTGACGAACCGATTCCGGGCTCGGATCAAGAGAGAGGCTGAAACCGCCTGTCATCGGCGAGTGACCGTTGGTCGTGGCGCCAGGCGCTGCTCCTTCGGCGGCGAGTCTGTCATAGGCGGCTTGGATTTTGGGGTGGGCGGGGAAGCGCACGGCGAGTGATTCGAGCATTTCCCGGGCGACCTCCAGCATCCCTTGGGAGATGAAGAAATCGATGCTGGCCAGCTCTTCGCCAAGGTCCAGTTCGCCGGTCGGCGCCTCGACCGCCTTGATCTCCTCGGCAGCTATGACCGGCTCCGCTTCACGGCCCACGCTCTGACTGAGGTCTCTCTGAGTTTCATCATCTCCGTTGAGATAGCTGTTCAGAAAACTCTGGCTGCTCGTGGCAATCAGATCGTCGCTCAGGTCGATTTCCGGCGTCAGGGTCTCGAAGCCGAGGCCTTCTTCGGCTTCCGTCTGCCCCCAGAGCTGCGCCTCGCTTTCATTGCCGTCCACCATCTCACCTTCGCTGAAGGCGAAATCGTAGCCCGAACCGGTTGGGGGGACGGAGACCTCGAATTCTTCGAGGCCCTCACCTGCCGGGGCGGCCATCGCCACTGGGGCCGCGGGCACCTCCGCCGCCGCCTCGAACCCATTCACCGCGAAGTCAGCGCGCGTCCCGCCGGACTGCGCGGCAGTGACCTCGAACTCAGGGATGTTTGGGGCGGGCGCCGCCGACATCGCCGGGTGCGTCTCGGCCTGGGCGAACGAGGGGGAGTTGAGCCGCTGCAGGTCTTCATCACTGAGGCCCAGGCTGCGTAATCGGCGCCGGTGCTTGATCTCATCCGGCTCCAACTGCATCAATTGCTGCAGAGCGTTGATCGCTACTTCATCTTCGCCCTTGCGGATGGCGGCGTCGGCCAATGAGTTGAGCGTCTCGATCAGGTTGTGATCCTCGCGGATGCGCGAATAAATGGCCGCCAACCGCCTGAGCGCCCCGAAATGGTTGGCGTCGCGCGCCACCACCTCGTGCAGCAAGGCGATGGCTTTCTCCTCCTCGCGCCGCTCATGGAGCAACTCCATGATGCGATCAAGTTGTGACAAGGCGCGGTCTAATTCCCCGCTGCGCGTGAAGAAGGAGGCTAGATCGAGTAGATATTGGAAGCGCCCCGGTTCGAGTTCGACCGCGCGGGCGATCGCCTCCTCGGCGGCGTCCGGTTCGTTAGCCGACTGATGGACGCGGCCGAGCAGCGTCAGCAGCTCGGCGTCATCAGGTTGCGCCGCGAGCAAATGTTTGATGAGCGCCACCGCGCGTTGCGGCTCGCCGCGCTGAATGTAGAGGTTGACCGCCGCGGAAAATGCGAGTTGACCCTGGGGGTTGGTCTTGAGCGCTTTGAGGTAAGTTTGGAGCGCTTCCTCGGCCTTGCCTTGCCGCTGCAATTCGCCCGCCACCGAGGTGAACGTCTCATAGGCTTGGTCGAGTTGTTGCTCGCGGAGGTAGGCCTCGGCGAGCTTGAGCTTGATCGTCGTGTTCTCCGGGTCGAGGTCGGCGATCTTCTGGTAGATGTTGAGAGCTTCCTTGTTCTGTCCCGCGCGCAAGTAGCTTTCGGCCACCGCCAAGTACTGGTGCCGCGCGTCGACCATCAGTTTCTGCTGGGCGTAGAGGGCGGCGAGCTTGAGCGCGATCTCAATGTTGGCGGGGTCGAGCTTACTCACCTTCTTGAACATGGCGATGGCTTTCAAATTGAAGCCGCCTGTCCGATAATGTTCGGCGATGCGCACGAAGCTGCGGATCGCCTCCGCCGGATCGCCGACCTTGACGCACAGGTCGCCGAGAGTATTCAAGGTGGTGATGTCGCTCGGCTCGGCCTGGACGATCTTGCGGTACTCTTCGATGGCCGCCGGATACTTCCCCTGCTGAACGTACTTCGACGCGGTCTTGAGTGCTTTGGCCTTGTTGAATGACATCGACTTCGATTGCTCCCGCGGGGCTTCGCGGTCTGGTGGGTGCCAGTCTCGGGAATGGGCCGGGCTAAAGCTAGCACGAGTTTTCGCGCAAAGTCAATCTGAATGTTCTCCCACGTCAAGAGCAAACGAGAGGTCATGACGCCGCCATCAGCAATCGGTCAGAATGAGCGAATTGGAGAGAGAAAAAATGTGTCATGGGCCGCTTGGGTGGGGCGGTACGATAGCTTGGGGGCAGGGGCCGGCGAAAGCGCCAGCGCGTGTTGGGCCGACCGGGCCCTCACCTTGGGCTTGATCCTCTTCGCGCTCACGGTCCCTCATTCCATCGCCGCCGCGCAAATCAGTCTGGGTTTGAGTGTCGTCGCGTGGGCCGCCCGCGACCTCATCACCCGCCGCCTCCGCTTCACTCGGACGCCGATTGACTTACCGCTCCTCTGCTTCGCCGCGCTGACTGTCGCCTCGGCCGCCTTCTCCATCGAGCCCGGCGTGAGCCTCCCGAAGCTGCGTTCACTCGGCCTCTTTGGCATCATCTACGTCTTGGCCAGTAACCTGCGCCCGCGCGGCGCCCGCCTGCTGGCCGCGCTGATGATTGCCTCGGGCCTGGTCGGCGCTGTTTTTAGCCTGACAGAGAAGGCGGTCGGACGCGGGATGACCGTGACGGCGATCAACGCCGAGAGCCCGTTGGCCTCGGGCAAACTCAGAGCGGGTGATGTGATCTGGATGATCGCCCGGCGCCGCGTCCGCTCACTCGAAGACGCCGCCCAGGTCATTCGCCGCCACCGCGCCGGTGAAACGCTCGAGGTCGAGGCTTTGCACGCCGGTGACCCGGTGCCGGTCGAGTTGCGGGTGACTGATGAAATCAAGGCCCGGCCCAATCCATTAGGCGTCAGTGTCAGTGGCCCCACGCGCCGCTTCCGCGTCTCGGGTTTTTCGCGACACTTCATCACTTACGCCGAGCAGATGCAGATCCTCGCGCTCTTCGTCTATGGGCTACTGCTGGTAAGTTTGAGAGAGTGGCGTCAGGCTCACCGCCGGCGGTGGCTGCTCGTTTCCCTGGTGATTTTCTCTCTCTTCTCATTCACGCTCATCTTGACGGCGTCGCGGGCGACCATTGCCGCTTTCTTCTTCGCCTTGCTTACCGTTGCCGCCATCATCAAAGAGTGGCGCGTCGCTTTGGTTTCGCTTCTAGCCGTCGCGGTGCTTGGCGGCCTGTTCGTCTACGTGCTGACTTCGGCTCGCGCGCTGGACATCGCCAGCTTCGCCGATGACAGCAGCGCCCGGCGCGTCGGGTATATGCGTGCCGGACTCCGGCTCATTCCACAGCACACGGTCTTAGGCGTCGGGATGGACGCGCACAAGCGACACTGGGCGGAATGGGGCTTCCCCGGCGATTACGTGACTCACACGCACTCGACGCCGATTCAAATCGCGATGGACCGCGGACTGCCAGCGCTCGGTTGTTACGTGTGGCTGATGGCTGTGATGTTCCTGATGACGTGGCGGAGTTACGTGCACGCGCGGTCAAAGGGAGATGAGGTAACTAGCGGCTTGATGCTCGGGGCACTGGGAGCGCTGATCGGTTTTTCGGCCAGCTCGCTGGTCAATTACAACTTCGGCGACTCCGAAGTGCTGATGATGCTCTTGTTCGTCGTCGGCGTGGCATCGGCTGCCAGGGAAAGGGAAGGAAAAAAGGGCGAAGGCGGCAGGCTCGGCGTAAAAGATTCGGCTGCGGAAAGCGCAGGCATGGTCAACCTCAAGGGAAAATCAATTCTGTGGCTCGCGGTGCTGGCATCTGCGCTGCCTTCGATGTGTCCTCAAATCGCGGCGCAGAACCCCTCATCGCCGGGGGCCGCGCCGCAGGAGACGATCAGACTCAGCACGGACCTGGTGGTGCTCGATTTGCAGGTGGTCAGGCGGAGATCGGGTGAGATTATCAACGGCCTCAGGGCGGAAGATTTTGAGCTCTACGAGGACGGGGCGCGGCAGGAGATCACCCACTTCAGTCAAGATCGGCTTTCGCTCTCAGTGATGCTGCTGATGGATTTGAGCGGGAGCGTCAGCCCGGTGCTCAAAGAGATCCGCGATGGCGCCCTGCTGGCGCTGAACCGTTTGAAAGAGCATGACGAAGTCGCCGTCATGGCCTTCTCTTCATCCACGCAACTGGTGCAAGACTTCACCCGCGACCGGCGGCTCGTCGTGGACAAGATCGGCCGGATCGAGAAGACGCCGGTCGTCGGGCAGGGGACGTCATTGTATCAAGCATTGCATGATGCGGCGCACCACATAAGCCAGGCCAACCGCCCGACCAGCCGGCGGGTGATCATCGCGATCACGGATAATGTCGCCTGGGAATATAACTTCTTCGGTCTCTCGGAGAAGGAAGTGTCAGATCAGGTCATTGAGTCCGGCAGCGTCGTGTGCGGGCTGGTGGTCGAGGGGGCCATGACGCGCACCGAGAAGATCTTCAGCCGAAGGCCAGCTCAGAATGATCCTTTTCGCCGGCGGATGTCCATCGATCTGTTCGTGAGCCAGACAGGCGGCGAAATGGTCAAGGCGGAAAAGAGCGGTGTCAGCGCCCACCTGGCTTTGCTGATTGATCATCTGCGCAATCGCTATAGCCTGGGGTTCAGCCCGAAGCGTGAACTGGCCGATGGGCGATTTCGTCAAATCAGGTTGGGCCTGACTCCCGAAGCGCAGAAGCGGTTGGGTGAGGTAGTCATCAGGACGAAGCAGGGCTATTACGCGCGACCACGGAATTAACAATCCCAGGGTGCAAGGAAAAACTTGAGCCTCCCGCTCCTGAACCGAAGAATGCTAGAATGCAAATATGACTATTTCGATTGTGACCAAACCCGTGCCGCTGCGAACCGACGCGGCGGGAGTGCTGCGCGTCGGGAAGACGCGCGTCTCACTCGATTCGGTGATCGCTGCCTTCAATGAAGGCGCCACGCCTGAAGAAATCATCCAACAATATGACGTGCTCTCCCTGGCCGAGGTGTATGCGGTGATCGGTTACTACCTGGAAAACCAGAGCGAAATTGACTCCTACCTGGCCGAGCGACATACCCAGCGCGAACAGCTTCGTCAGGAGCTTGAAGCGCGTCATCAGCCTCAAGGCATCCGGCAACGACTCCTCGCGCGGCGCAGAAACCGATAATACGTGCATTTCGCGGTGGGGGCAGGCAAGCCTACCTATGGCTGAGACGATGCGCTTGGCTGGACATTCAATGTTGAGCGCGGCGTACCACATAATGCGAGCAAGGTCATTTGACTGAGTTTTGGTGAGTGCTTAAGAGGTTGTTGATATGGGTGCTTACACACTTTGCTGTAATAGCTGAGTATTACTAAGTTTTGGTAAATTTTGATGCTGTTGGCAAACAATGGTAGACGATTTCGACTCACCTACTGAAACACTATTAACTTCAGGACAAGCTGTGCCCTTCTCGCGGCGGCCTGCCGGAGTCGAAGTTGAGACTTGGAAGGAGGCCCTACAATGAGTATTACGGGAGCGGATTACGAGCCACCCGAGCAGCAAGCTACTACACTAAGAGCACGACGGGAATTTCTCCTGACTATAGCAGACATAGAATCCAAGGTGGTCAGCGATCTATTCTCTTTATGTTTCCGTACGTTCCTTCGATTAACCCATTACAGCTTAGATCTCGGGAACGAAAAAAATTCGATAGCTGAGGTCCTCACTTTTGACATGCTGTTAGATGAGTGTGGCCACACGAAATTATGGGTCGATCCGATCACGGGCAATTTCCATGTGATCCCGCTTGTTGATCGTTATTTGGACGCAAAGGCATTCCGGCAATGCCTAATAGATTGGGGGGCGCAGCATGGTTTGACTGAGGACTGGTGTTACGAGTTCGGGCGGCAGGTTCTTCTCTATTATTGGCGTAATCGGCGTGACTGGAAACCTTTTAAGGCAAGGATGCTTGCAGCATCTGCCTCCGAACCCAAGCCCGTACAAAGCCGTCCGGTGCTCCCGCTCCCAACTCTTGGGCCATCTGCATCTCACTTGGCAGCCAATCGCCTGGGCAATCTTGAGGCTGCGCCCCTGCCCTCACCTCTTGGGCCACCTGCATCTCGGGCAAAGCAACCCCCGCGGTTATCGAATCTACCAAAACCGCTACTGCACTCAAAGGATGATCCTATCAAGGAAAATAATAAGGACGCAACAGAGATAAGTGAATCGACACAAGAAAGCGCATCGCCTAACGAGACGGAAGGCAAATATTATGAAATTGCCGTTATGGCTGCCGGATTGGCTATTGGGCGGCATTTTGACTCTTGGCGGGAAGTTGCAGATCGGTTGATTGACGAAGCCCGAATTCAACTGACCGTGCCGGAGGAAAGGTTTGAAAATAAGTATGAACAGCCAGCGGGTTGGTTGTTCGGAGGAACATTTAGACTAAAGCCTGACTACTTGCGCCCACAACCACCAAAGCCGCCTGATGGATTTCCGCCTCGTGCATTACCACCGTTTTACAAACTCGACTCACGAGAAGAGTACGAACGTCGCGTTAAGTTCCAAATCAAACTGGATCTCTGTTTAGGAAATTCGCACTATTTGTCTAATACACAGCGGGAGAAAATCATGGAGATGATCTTCGAGAACCGCAAGGGCGAGTTTAAGCGATACTGTGACGAATATGATCACTACCTGAAGGGGCAAGGCTGGGTAAAAACCCCGAACAAGAAAGAGTTCAAGTTGCATTGCGAATGGCTTGTCCGCTACGCAGTTTGTGGATGGAAGATAGATCAGATCGTGAATAAATATGGCGGCAAGGTCAGCAACCCTAATATCTCGTCGCGAATACACGAGGCAGCACGTTTGATCGGCCTGGCTTTACCAGATCGGCGAGGTAAGAAATAGGAAACTTAATTTACAAAGGGTAAAAAAAGTACAGCCTAAGTTAATTTTGCTGAGTATGAGAGCCATTATACTCCTTCCTGAGAGCTAGATCGCTTTGAATCTTTAGAGAGGAGTTTATGTGTGTGGAAGAGAGGTGCACTGTCCGGGAAATCGCCGAGATCCCAATATAACTCAAAGTCGCGTTTTTGAACTCGACCCTGAGAACCTATGGACTTTATGATCAAACTGGTAGCCGACGAGGACTTCAATAACCGTATCCTGCGCGGTGTGCTGCGTCGCCAGCCACAGCTCGACATCGTGCGTGTGCAGGATGTCCTGACGCGAGGGGAGCGGGATGATGATCGCAAAGTCCTTGAGTGGGCGGCTGCTGAGCAACGCGTGCTGCTTACGCACGATGTCACCACGATGCGTCCCTATGCTGAGACTAGAGTCACTGCTGGCTTGCCAATGCCCGGCGTCTTTGAGGTCAGCCAGTACTTGCCGATAGGTCAAGCTATCGAGGAAATTCTCCTACTGGCTGAGTGCAGCCTTGAAGGAGAATGGGAAGGACAGATCCGCTTTTTGCCGCTCAAGTAGTCAACCCTTATCGCTCCAGAAAAGAAGAGCGCCGAAATAAATTCGGCGCTCTCGGTGCTTTGTACTTTTAGGTTCCTTACGGCCGCCCGCTCTCCAGGAATGCCTTGAGCTTGCGTGACCGTGACGGGTGGCGCAGCTTCCTGAGTGCCTTCGCCTCGATCTGGCGGATGCGCTCGCGGGTGACGGCGAAGTGCTGGCCGACCTCTTCGAGCGTGTGCTCGCTGCCGTTCGGCCCCAGCCCGAAGCGCATCTTGATGACCTTCTCCTCGCGCGGCGTGAGGGTCTTCAAGACCTCTTCGGTGATCTCCCGCAGGTTGATGTTGATGACCGCCTCGGCCGGGTTCTGGATCGTCTTGTCCTCGATGAAGTCGCCGAGGTGCGAATCCTCTTCCTCGCCGATGGGCGTCTCTAACGAGATCGGCTCCTGCGCGATCTTCAAGACCTTGCGCACCTTCGAGGCCGGGATGTCCATCTTCTTGGCGATCTCCTCGGAAGTCGGCTCGCGTCCAAGCTCCTGCACCAACGCCCGCGAGGTGCGGATCAGCTTGTTGATCGTCTCGATCATGTGGACTGGGATGCGGATCGTGCGCGCCTGATCGGCAATCGCCCGCGTGATTGCTTGCCGGATCCACCACGTCGCGTAGGTCGAGAACTTGTAGCCGCGCCGGTACTCGAACTTGTCGACGGCCTTCATCAAGCCGATGTTGCCTTCCTGGATCAAGTCCAGGAATTGGAGGCCGCGGTTGGTGTACTTCTTCGCGATCGAGACCACGAGGCGGAGGTTGGCTTCGACCAACTCCTTCTTGGCCTGGTTGGCCTCGGCCTCGCCGCTGATCACCGATTGCAGCGAGCGTTTGAGCTCGACCGAGGTCGAGCGGTGCTGCTCCTCGAGTTGCGTGAGGTGGCGCTTGGCGGAGCGCAAGCGCTTTTCGTACTCCTTCTGCTCCTCGGCCGAGCGCTTGCGTTCGAGCGTCCGCTGGAGCTTGTCGATCTCCTTCTCGGTTGCCCGGACTTCGTCACGGGCCGTGCGCATGGCGCCCACGAGCCGCTCCTCGATGCGCGGCGTGAATTCGAGCAGGCGGACGAGTTGCGACAGCTCGACCCGCTGGCGGGCGAGCTTGCGGCGCATGCGGTTCAGGCGCGGCGAGCGCTTGGGCTCGGCCAGGAACTTCTCGTACATGCTCTGCGTCTTCTTGAAGGCCTTGCCGATCTCGTTGATGGTTTCGAGCGTGTACTGGTGGTACTCCTCGATCTTCTCCTCGGTGATGCCTTCCTGCTCGGTGAAGGTCACCACTTCGCGAATCGAGATTTCGCCCTCGGCCAGTTCCGCGCCGAGTTGGAGAATCTCAGCGATCGCGACGGGCGAGCGCGAAATCGCCTTTTGCGCGCGGAGCTTACCACGCTCGATGCGTTTGGCGATGGCGACTTCGCCCTCACGCGTGAGCAGCGGCACCACGCCCATCTCGCGCAGGTAGAGCCGGACCGGGTCGTTGGTCTTGTCCAATGCCCCAGGCGTGAGGTCGAGTTCCATTTCGTCCTCCGGGAGTTCGTCCAGCTTCTTATCCGCGTTCGCGGCGGCGGCGGCCGATTCCAAAAACTTCTCCTCGGAATCGCTGATCGCGATGCCTTCGGCGCCGAGCGTGGCGAAGATGTCCTCGATGTCATCGGGCGAGATGACGCCTTCGGGCAGTTCCTGGTTGATGTCGTCATAGGTCAAGAAGGCCTTCTCCTTGCCCATGTCCAAGAGCTTCTGCACGTCTTCTGAGTATTTTTCTTCGATAGCCAATTTATTTGCTCCTTTCACCTTGACGGGGCGAGCGAGCGTGTCGTCTCGGTTCAAGCTTCTCTCTCCTCAAGTCCCTTCTGCTTCGGGCGGGGCGGCGAATCGGTTTCACCGACCACCTGTTGATCCATGTCCATTCAATTGCGTGAGTGCTCGGTATTGCTTGCCCAGTTCAATTTTTTGCATCATTAACTCGCTGGCGCGGGCGAGGTCGCCCGCCCGCTGAGCCTGATTAATCTCTATTTGTAAAGTTGCTAATTTCTCCTCTAGCCGTGCACAGCGCAAACTGTGGAGGCTTTCGCCCGCCTCACGCTCCCAGCGCTCCTGTGACTCTTGGCCGGCTTGGTCTGCTCCCACGTCGCTGATGAGCAGATTCGGAAGCAAACCCTGCACCAGGTCTGCGTCATCGAGCCTCTGACTTAAAGCGGCGTATGACGGCTCTTGGCCTTGGCGCTCAAGCTCAAAAATCAGGCGGAAAAGCCGAGCCGTCCGGAGCGCCTGGTAATCCTCTTCCGCGACCTCATTTATCAAACGCCGCCGCACGGCCGGGTGATTCAGCAAAATCTCAAGCAACTTCCTCTCCGCAGGCTTGATCGCGATTGTGACCACCACGGCCTGCTCGCTGACTCGCTCCTGGCGAGCCTCAACCGCGCGTTTGAACTCCTCGCGGACCAGGCGATTGTCAATTTTTAGACGGTCGGCGATCTGATCAACTTGGTTCGTGCGTTCGATCCGGTCCTTAACCAATTTCAAATACGGCAGAATCGCGTTGAGCGTTTCGACTTTACCGGCGGGTTTGGTTTGATCGTGCTCATTTACCGCCTGCGTGACGATGTAGTCCAAAAATGCTTGCGAGCTTTTCAAGAGCTGGGAGTAGCCTTCCGCGCCTTGCTCTCTGATGTACTCATCCGGGTCCAGGTTGTCCGGCAGTGTCAAAACGTTGACTTTGAATCCTTCTCCTAAGAGTAACTCCAGGCTGCGTTTAGTGGCCGCCACCCCGGCCGAGTCGGGGTCAAAGTTAACTACGATCTTGCGCGCATAGCGGGCCAATAGCCGGACCTGCTGTTCGGTCAAGGCTGTCCCCAAACTGGCTACCAGATTACGTACCCCGGCCTGGTAGGGGATGAGAAAATCCATATAACCCTCGACCAAGATGGCATAGCCCCTCTGCCGAATAGCCTCACGGGCGTAACTTAAGCCGAACAGATGTTGCCCCTTGGTGTAGAGAGCCGTTTCCGGGGAGTTCAGATACTTCGGCTCGCCCTCGCCGAGGATGCGTCCCCCGAAGGCAACTACGCGGCCCTGCACGTCGCAGATGGGGAACATCAGTCGGCCGCGGAACCGGTCATAGAACCCTAAGCCGCTCTCTTTTAATGTCACCAGGCCGCTGCGTTCGATCTGCATCCGCGAGGCGCCGCACTTGAGCAGATGGTTGCTCAGAGCATCCCAACTGTTCGGCGCGTAGCCCAGACGGAACGCCTGCCTGGTCTCATCGCTGACCCCGCGCTCAGCTAGATAGTCGAGCGCGCGCCTCCCTTCAGGCGTCTCGCTCAGGTTACTTTCAAAGAACTCCGCCGCCCACTGATTGAGCTTTTGCAATTCCGCCCGCCGCTGGTCGCGTTCCTCCATCCCCCGCGAATCCTCCATCGCGGGCAGCGGCACGCCGCATTTCTCGGCGATGGTCTTGACCGCTTCGGGGAACGAGCAGCCTTCGATCTCCATGACGAAGGTGAAGACATCTCCTCCCCGATTGCAGCCGAAACACCTGAAGATTTGGCGCGCCGGGTTGACATTGAAGCTCGGCGTCTTTTCCTGATGGAACGGGCAGCACGCGAGGTAGTTCGCGCCACGCTTCTTGAGGGACACGTAGTCGGAGACGACCCTCACGATATCGGCCTGCCCACGTAACTCGTCGCTGAACCCGCGCGGGAATCGCATGATCGTCACGAACTACGCGAAATTGAATCTGCTCGTTGGCACCAGTAGAGATGTTACTGTTTTAAAGAAACTACTAATTGCGAATTTCTCCCAAAGGGAGCCGCCATCTGGGGGCACAGTGGAAAAAAAACACTCTTCTCGCCGCTCCTGCCACAGTAAATTATTTTTTCAACTCGACCACCGTCGCGCCCTGACCGCCTTCGCTCAGGGCCGCCGGATAGAATTTGCCGACGTGCGGGTGATCGGTGAGCAGCGCCGACACGGCCCGTTTGAGTGCGCCCATTCCGATTCCGTGCACAATCCGGATGCGGTCGAGGTTGTTGAGGTAGGCCGCGTCCAAAAATTTGTCAACCGCCTCAGTCGCTTCATTGACGGTCCGGCCGATCACGTTCAATTCACTCCTGACCTCGGGCTGGTCGTGGAGTGACACCGTGATCCCTCTGGGGAGATTAGTGGCGGCGCGGGCCGCCGGTTGATTAGACGCCGCCCGGTGAGTGATCAGTCGTAAATTTTGTGGCTGCTCGCGGAAGCGTAGCGCCCCGACCTGCACCCCAATCTCTGAGGCCCCGATGGATTCGACCACGCCCTCTTTGTCGAGCGACAGCACTCGCACGTGGTCGCCGACCTGGAAATCTTCGGGCCCAGTAGGCGGAGGCGGTTCGATTGCCGCGGCCCCGTCTGGCATCTGTTCTGCGCCACCGGGCAGCGCATTGTGCCTCATCTGGCGGGCGGCGCTGCTGGTGGCGCTACGCAGCTCAACCGAGCGCCGTTCGACTTCTTTCCGCGCCCGCCGCGCGTCGGCCGAACCCTCGATGCTAGCCGCGAACTTTTCCGCCTTCTTGATGAAGTCGTCAACCACCTTTTGCAATTCGGCGCGGAACTCCCGCTCCCGCTCCCGCTCGCGCTTTTGGAACTCGCCCTCCAGCCAGGCATACTTATCGGCCACCGCGGCCCGTTCTTCTTCGAGGGCGGCGAGGATCTGTTGCTGCTCGTCGCGCTGCTCTTTGAGCCGGCGTAGATACTCGGTCGCCTCGGCGCTCGCCCCGTGAACCCGCTCGGCCGCCCGCTCAGTGATCTCAGCCGGCAGGCCGAAGCGCCGCGCGATCTCGATGCCGGAGGAGGCGCCAGCCAATCCTGTCAGAAGATGATAAGTCGGCTTCAGCGTCCGTTCATCGAACTCGACGCTCGCATTGAGCACGCCGGGCGTGTTGGTGGCGTACATTTTCAGACCGCTGTAATGGGTCGTCACCATCACGTGCGCCCCGCGCTCGCGGAAGAAGTCCACCATCGCGACGCCGAGGGCTGAGCCTTCCTCCGGATCAGTGCCCGTCCCCACCTCATCCAGGAGGACCAAGGCCGGGGGAGCGAGTTCGGCGCTGATGCTGCGGATGTTCTCTATGTGGGCCGTGAAGGTCGAGAGGTTGGCCGCGATAGATTGATGATCACCGATGTCCGCCAACACTTGACGGAAGACCGGCAACTCGGCTTCGGCCGCCGGCACATGCATTCCTGCCTGGGCCATTAAGGCGAGCAGCCCCGCGGTCTTCAACACCACGGTCTTGCCCCCGGCGTTCGGGCCGCTGATGACCATGACGCGATGCGCTGCGTCCAGCTCGAACGAGATCGGAACAATCCCCAAGCCCTGGGCCTTGAGGTGAGCTTCGAGCAGCGGGTGGCGCGCCTCGCTGAGCGCCAAATGGCCCGCCTGATTCATCTTCGGCTCAATCGCCCCTTGGGCGATCGCGAGTCGCGCCTTGGCCGCAATGAAATCCACTAGCCCGACGGTTTCGGCCATGAGGTTCAAGGCGTCGAGCTCGTCGCGCAACTCTTCAGTGATCGCGAACAGGACCTTGGCCACCTCCGCCTGCTCGACCTCGCGCAGCCGCACCAGTTCATTGTTCTGCTCGATAGTCTCCAGCGGTTCGATGAAAGCCGTCTGCCCCGACGAAGACATCCCGTGGACGACGCCGGCCACCGCCCCGCGGTTGTCGTTGCGGATCGGGACGACGTAGCGCTCGTTGCGGATCGTAATGAAGTCTTCTTGCAACGCATGCGCCTCTTCGGCTCGCTTGAGGATGCCTTCGAGCGAGCGCTGAATCTGGCTGCGCAGGCGGGATATTTGGAAGCGCACCTCGCGCAACTCCGGGCTCGCGAAATCATCGATCTCGCCGGTCGGCAGGATCCGCCCGCGCAGCCGCTGGTAGAGGGCGCGCAGATTGGGGATGGTTTGCGTGATCTCGGCCAACAGCGGCAGGCGCTCGGCTTCGTCCCGGAAAGTTTCCCGCAATCCGAGGGCGATGGAGATCAGGCGCAGCAGGTTGAGGATCTCTTGCGGTTCGAGATTGATGTCAGCGACCGTGAGTTTCGCCAGTGCCGGCCCAGGGTCGGGCAGGTCGCTGAAGTCGAAGGCCGCCCCCTCGCGCAGGTAGCTGACACCTTCAGCGGTCAGCCGCAACTCGCGGTTGATCTCTTCGAGGTCATCCGAAGTGGTTAGCTCTGCGACCCGCGCCGCACCCAATGGGGTGCGCACCTCGCGCAAGAGCATTCCCTTCAGCTTCTCGAATTCAAGGGTGTCGAAAGCTTGGCGACGCATCAGCAATTTAGTTGTTGGGGTATATTAAGGGGCATCTCTGCTTAAACTCAGAGATTATATTTAGGGTTGACGAATAATGTCAACCAAATCAGGGCGAATTTGCAACTTGCATTCGGGCCGGCCAGACCGGATACTTAAGCCAAGGAGCACGGCGGAGGACCCCGGTAACGCGGGCGGTTGATTCAGCCCGAGGGGCTGGCAAGCAAACATCAAGTTGAAGGGAGCGCAATGGGCCTATTCAATAATCCTTTTGGGGATGAGAAGTATCAACCGGGCGAGCCGCCGCAGCCAGATGAGCAACCTGCCGAGATCATCGTGAGCCCTGACACCCGGCGCG
>Ga0070707_100002128_pt1 | contig 18960 bp, 13 predicted proteins | sample KBSK5502metaG_FD_65468 | JGI IMG/M metagenome (GOLD analysis project Ga0070707, IMG submission 65468) | Corn, switchgrass and miscanthus rhizosphere microbial communities from Kellogg Biological Station, Michigan, USA - KBS K5-50-2 metaG | ecosystem: Host-associated > Plants > Roots >... | reverse complement strand
CTGGCCCAGGTGATCCGCCGGGCCCTGGCCAAGGAACCGGCCGACCGCTGGCCCGATGCACAGTCCTTCATCCGCGCGCTCAAGGCCGCGACTCTGCCTCGCATGCTGTTCTGGGCAGCAGCCGTGGGCACCCTGGCCATCATCGCCGCCGCCGCCGTCTACTACTTCACCCGTCCGTTGGGCACCATCGGCATCATGCGGTTCGAGTCGGGCGCCGGGGTCGACACGATGGTGCCCGACAAGCTGGCAGTGCTCCTCTACTCCCAGCTGCGCGGCACCGGCGGCCTTCACCTTCTGGGGCTCAGTTCCAACTTCATCAACCAGGCCCAAACCAAAATCCATGGCCGGGTAGAAGCGGTGGGCGACAGCATTGAGGTGCGGTTCGGTATCCAGCAGGGCATCAAGGACCAGTGGGTTACACCAATCAGGGGCCACCGGGATTCCCTTGCCTCGATCAGCAACCAGCTTGCCAATCTCATCATGGTCAAGCTGGTGCCGGTGATCGGGAACCGGGACGTCGCCACTTTGTCCACCGCGCCCAGGGCCAACCAGGAATTCGTGGCCGGGGAGATCAATTTCCGCGATGTGCACTGGGGCGACGCGGAGAGGCATTACTCCAACGCGGTCGCTCTGGACTCGACCTTTGCCCTCGCGAGTTGGCGTTTGGCCAACGTTCAGCGGTGGCGGCGACTGGTCGTCAGCGTCGATTTGAAGCCGCTGCTGGAGAACTATGGCCAGAGCCTGGGTGAGTTGGACCGGATGCTGCTGATGGCCGAAGTAGAGCCGAATGTGAGCCGGCGCTTTCAGCTGTACGAAGAGGCCGTAACCAAGTATCCCACCGACGGGATCGCCTGGCTGTTTTATGGCGACGAGTTGATGCACCGGGGTCCCCTGGCGGGCCACTCCCTTAGCGACGCCCTGACCAAGCTGGAAATGGCTCTGACCAACGATTCGAGCATGGCGGCGGCCTGGTTTCACATCGGCTGGATCCAGATTCGCCTGGGCGACCGGCAAGGCGCACAGAATGCCCTGGACAATCAGCTCCGCGTGGTTCAGATCGGCACTTCGGGTTCCGACATCGACATGTCGTATTTCCTTAAGCTGGCATTTGAAGAGCGTTTCGAACCCCAGAAGGTCAGTCTCGAAAAAATCCCCCCGGAGATGCTGGGGCAGGTCGTCAGAGCTTTCCGCTGGGCGATTTCCTTTGACATCCCCGAGGCTCAGCTCAAGTATGGAGAGATGATTTCGCAAGGTCCGATTACGAACACGCAGGCTAGTGCCCACAGCGGTGAAGGGATCGCACTGGTCGCGCTGGGCCGACCGGTGGCAGCCCTGGCCCACTTCGACACGGCGCAGATCCTGCGCGATTCCAGGGAAGCCGATCTGCACCGCGCCCAGTGGCGGGTGATTCCGCCGGCGATGGGATGGTACTCGCTGCCGCCGGAGCAGATCCAGCAGGGCCGCCAGACGCTCACCACCATGCTGGCGAACGACTCCTTCGCGGTTCGGGCGGCCTGGACCCTCGCCCTCGATGCCGCGGCGGCGGATGACTGGCCCCGCTTCCACGAGTACTATCTTACCCTGAGTTCGCATTCTCATGACGCCGTGGCGGGAAGATTGCGGACTCTCCTGGACGCCGACACTCTCGCCCGCCGGCACAACAACTACGCGGCGGCGCTGAGCCGGAGCCAACCGCTTCTCGATTTCGATTCAGCGGGCCGGGTAGGTGACCCGTTCGCGCGAGCGGTGCTCGGGCTGGAACGCGGTGACTGGCAGGAAAAGTCCGGTCAATTCCTGCTAGCCGACCAGTCCTGGTCCTGGTACGAGAACAGCGACCTCGTGGGTGAGCCGACCGGCGAGGTTCAGCCGATCGAGGTGGACTGGGCGGTGGGCAACATCGCGCGCCTGCGGCGGGCCCGAGTGAACCTGGCGACCGGACATATTATCCAGCGCTGTGCCCAACTCCGCCGAGTGGCCGAGTTGTGGGCGAACGGCGAGGAATCGTTCCGAGCCGCAGCCGACAGCGCCCGCGCCGAGGCCGGCAAGCCTCCCTGCCCTCCATGATTCTCTGCCGGACGCTGGGCCCGGTCGAGCTCAGCATTCATGGGAGTCCCGCGCCCGCGGAGCTTCTATGGCGCAAACCGTTCGCCCTCCTGGTGTATCTCGCCCGTTCCCCGGCCCTGACACGAAACCGCGAGCATCTGGTCGGCCTGCTCTGGAGCGACAGTCCGGAGGGCGCCGCACGCCATTCGCTGAACGAAGCATTGCGGGTGCTTCGCCGCGGCCTGGGCGATAGCGCGCTCTCCACCACCGCCCAGCAGGTGCGGCTCACCGCCGGCGCGGTCACCCTGGACACCGAGCTGCTGGACCAGCGGATGGAGGCGAAGGACTGGGCGGGTGCCGAGGGGCTGATCGCCGGCGAATTCCTGGAAGGATTCGCGCTTCCCGATGCCCAGGAGTTCCAGCACTGGCTGGATGCGGAGCGATTGGCGTGGACCCGGCGCGCCTCCGAGGCACTCACCCAGCGGGCCCAGGAACTCCTGGCGACGGGCACCATCGGCGCGGCGATCGATGTCGCGGACCGTGGCCTCGGACTCGATCGCTTCGCCGAGCCGCTGCTACGAGTCCTGCTGCGGGCGCTCGCGCTGGACGACAACCGGGCCGCGGCGCTGCAACGCTTCGACGCCTTCCAGAAAAGCATGACCGAGGAATTGTCCGCCGCGCCCGAACCGGAAACCCGGGAGCTGGTCGAGCGGATTCGCCGGGGTAGCCATCGCCCCCGGCCGATTACGGCCGAAGGGGAAGCGGTTCCCCCGCTGGTGGGCCGTGGCGCCCAGATGCAGCTGATCCTCGGCGAGTGGGAGGCCAGCCGCAGCCGTCGCCGGGCCGCGCTGGTGATGATCCAGGGCGAATCGGGTATCGGGAAGACTCACCTGCTCGATGAGATGCGCTCGCACTTCGAACTGGATGGCGCGGCGGTCCTGGCGGTGCGCGCCGTCGACTCTGAGCAGCAGCAGGCCGAGAGCGTCATCCTGGGCCTGGCGCGAGGAGGCCTGCTCACACTCAAGGGAATTCGTGCCGCCCGGCCCGACGCCCTGGCCTCGTTCGCCGCGGCGGACCCCCAGTGGCGGGAGACGTATGGGCACATTACGGCGAAGCCGCTCCCGATCGCGCGGGCGCTGGTCGAGGTTCTCCAGGTCGGATTGGAGGAACAACCCGCTGTGCTGGTGGTCGATGACGCACAATGGGCCGACCCGGAGTCGCTCGAGGCGCTCGACCTGGTGCTTCGCGACCTCGCCCGCTGCCCGCTGCTGGTGATCGTCGCCGCGACGGCGGAGCCGGCCCGTGCCGAGTTGGACGCGCTGCATTCATCTATCGGGGGAGACATCCCCGGGGCGAGCGTCGCTCTGAATACGCTCACCTCGACCGATCTCCGCACCCTGGCCCGGTGGTGGTTCCCGACCTACACCGACACCGCGCTCGAGCGAGTCTCTCGTCGTATCGCCACCGACTCGGCCGGCATTCCACTGCTGGCCGCCGAGTTATTTCGAGCGGTCGCCGCGGGGCTCGACCTGGCGGGAACGGCTCAGACCTGGCCCAGTCCGTTCCGGACCCTGGACCACTCGCTGCCCACCGATCTTCCCGGCGCCGTCACAGCGGCGATCCGGGTGCGGTTCCGCCGGCTCAGCCAGCCGGCGCAGCAGGTCACCGGGTATGCCTCGGTGCTGGACGGGCGATTCGATGCCGAGCTGATGGGCCGGCTGCTCGACCAGCCGGCATCGGCCCTGGTTCCCGCGCTGGATGAACTGGAGTGGTCCCGCTGGCTGGTTTCGGACGCGCGAGGTTACACCTTCGCCGCGCGCCTCATGAAGGATGTGGTCGCGCAGGACATGCTGACGGAGGGGCAACGCAGGAGGATTCGAGAGAAGATAAATGAAGGTCTACCTTAGCCGATACCGCTCGACCCGCTCCAACCCATCCGCATCCTGCACCACCGCGTACGCGGTTCCCCGCCCCAGCGCGACCAGCCGCCGGCCGCCGGGAGCCTGGTAGCGCCGCAGCAGCACCCCCATGGCATCAAACACGTCCCATAGCGGCGTTACCGTTGCCGACACTGAACGCTCCACCCACAGCTCGCCGTTGGGCGCGATAAGCGGCATGGCATCGGTGAAGGGCGGCTTCACGGGGGCGAAGGGATTGACCCGGGCGATCTCTTCGATCGCATGCGCCTCCAGCATCTCCGGCGGCACCGGTGATTCACCGCTCGGCATCGTCGCGCCGCTGCCCCGCCCTCCGATAGTGGAGTTCTCCATGAACCGCCTGGTGTAGGCGATCTTGTCGATCTGGGCGACCGGGATCTTCAAGAACGCGTTGGCCGGTCCCCGGGTGATCCGCCCCTCGCGGTCCACCCATTCCACGTGATAGTCCCTGCTGCGCGCGATGGCCAGGCGGCCGTCGGGCGAGAAGTTCCACACGTCTTCCGGCGAGAACGGGACATAGGGCAAGCCCTTCTTGACCGGACCGGGGTCGGCCTGGAGAAGAATCCACGCGACCACTTCGGCGGGCCGGCCCGGCGCGGCAATCCGGACGATGGGCGCCGAATCGCCGTGCTGGCCATAGAGACTCGACGCCGCCCAACGGGGAACCTGGGCGTACATCCGCCCGCGGGAATCAATCCCCCGCGGCGCCACCGTGGTCGGAAGGCCCGGCACCGACAGGGTAAAGCTCCGGTGGATCTTGAGATCGGGACCGATGATCGCGACCCGCGCGTTGCCCTGGTCGTTCAACATGATCGAATCGCCCCGCCAGCGGGTAAGCCGCGCGGGCATCCGATACTCGGCGGGCCCCGAGCCCTTCCGCCCCACCGGCTGGATCCGGCCGGTCGCCATGTCGGCCACCACCACCGCCTCGTCCTTCCGGTCGCTGATCAGGACCCGGCCGTCCCGAAGCTCGAATACCCCGCCGACCTGGGTGAACTGGTGGTTCAGGACCTGGGGTGACTCGAGCGGAATGACTGAGCCGGGCGACTGCCCGTAGGCCGGCCGGAGGGGGCCAAAAACGATCAGAAGTGAAACGCAGGTTAAACGCATGGAAATCCGGGTAGCGAGGTGTTCTGGTAGATGCGCCACTGGTCGCGGCGGTCGCGGCAAGCGGTCAAGGCGGTCGAGGCGGTCAAGGCGGTCGAGGCGGTCGAGCCGCTTCAACGAACTACACCTGCTCGGCGGCTCTTCGAACGCTCTTATACAGGAACCAAGTCGTCTTTGAGGCGGTTTCGCGCAACGATTCAATCCGATCCAAATCCTTCCCCGACAAGAGACTCAGGTCTTTGGCAACGCGTAGAGCATAAGCGATCTCCGCCAGAGAACCTAGAGAAATATCGAGGAACCGCCTGAATTCCTTCGGCCCTCTCTTGGTGGACCCTTCAACTATGTTCGCCGGCGCAGACCAGGCGGCAGACTGCGTCTGCCACATCAGTTTGTTAAACCCCTTCTTTCCCCATCCTTGAGACATTCTGCAAAGCTCAATGTTCAGCTCGTGGCAGAGCTTCCAGGCGTCAAACCGCTCGTAGGGCATCATCGTCCAATAATAATGAGCGACCCTCAGGTAGACCCATCCAAATCACGCGCAACGAATCCTTCGGACGCAGGGCAGTTGACCGCCTTGGCCGCCCCGACCGCCCCGACCGCCCTCACTTATATTCCAACCATGGCATTGGAGCTATTCCATCCCGCCGTAGCCCGCTGGTTCCACGAGAACATCGGCGAGCCAACCCCGGCCCAGATCCAGGGCTGGGCGGCAATTCGTGCCGGGGATAATACCCTGATCGCGGCGCCGACGGGGTCGGGGAAGACCCTCGCCGCGTTTCTGCATGCCCTCGACGAGCTGCTCCGCGAAGGCCTCGCGCAAGAGCTGCCGGAAGAGACCCGGATCGTCTACGTCTCCCCACTGAAAGCACTTTCCGCCGACATCCACAAGAACCTGGCCGAACCACGCCGTGAAATCCGCCAGCTGGCGGAGGCGATGGGCTTGAGCCCCGCCCGGATCACCGCCGCGGTGCGGACCGGAGACACGCCGTCCGCCGAGCGGGCCGCGATGATCAAGCACCCGCCGCACATACTGGTGACCACGCCGGAATCGCTCTATCTCCTGCTCACCGCCGAGCGAAGCCGGGAGATGCTGAAGACGGTGCGCACGGTGATTGTGGACGAAATCCACGCGATGATCGAGTCACGCCGCGGCGCCCACCTGGCGCTGAGCCTGGAGCGGCTGGATCACGTGGCGGGACGGCGGATTCAGCGGATCGGGCTGTCTGCAACTCAGAAGCCGATTGAGATCGTCGCGGAATGGCTGGATGGGGGGAAGACGGAACGACGGAACGACGGAATGACGGCAAGTGCCGATGAATCTTCCGTCCTTCCGACCTTCCGCCCTTCCGTCGTTATCAACCAGGGCCACAAGCGCACTCTGGATATCGCGCTGGAACTCCCCGGTTCCCCGCTCGAAGCGGTGATGTCGGGCGAAGTCTGGGAAGAGGTCTACCAGCGACTCACCGATCTCATCAACCAGCACAAGACCACGATCGTCTTCGTCAACACCCGGCGCCTTGCCGAGCGATTGGCGATGCAGCTGGCGGAGCGGCTGGGGGAAGCCGCGGTCACCGCGCATCACGGCAGTATGTCCAAAGAGCTGCGGCTGGATGCCGAAGAACGGCTCAAGGCTGGAAAGCTTCGCGCGCTGGTGGCGACCGCATCGCTCGAGCTGGGGATCGATATCGGGCATGTGGACCTGGTGTGCCAGATCGCCAGCCCACGGCGCATCGCCACATTCCTCCAGCGGGTGGGCCGCTCCGGCCACACCGTGTCGGGCACCCCTAAGGGCCGGCTCTTCCCGCTCACTCGGGATGACCTGGTCGAGTGCGCGGCGCTGATTCTCGCCGTGCGCTGCGGGGAGCTTGACCACCTGGTGGTGATGAACCAACCGCTCGATGTGCTGGCGCAGCAGGTTGTGGCTGAGTCGGCGGCGGAGGATTGGGAGCTGGATCGGCTCTTCGAGCTGTTCCGGGGCGCTTATCCCTATCGCAGCCTCACCCGCGAAGAGTTCGACGACGTGGTGCGGATGACGGCACAGGGATTCACTACCAAGCGGGGGCGGCGCGGCGCGCTGGTCCATCTGGACGCCATCAACGGCCGGATTCGGGGCCGCCGCGGCGCCCGGCTCACCGCCATCACCTCCGGCGGCGCGATTCCGGAGAACGCCGACTACCGGGTAGTGCTGGAGCCGGAAGGCATCGTGGTCGGCACCCTCAACGAGGATTTCGCCATCGAGAGCTCGGCGGGCGACATCTTCCAGCTGGGGAACACGTCATGGCGGATTCTCCAGGTCTCCTCAGGCAAGGTGCGAGTGGAAGACGCCAGGGGCGAGCCGCCGACCATCCCGTTCTGGTTGGGTGAGGCGCCGACCCGGAGCGTGGAGCTCTCGGCGGCGGTCGCTCACCTTCGTCAGGATGTTGAAGCCCGGCTGGGTGATGAGGCGGTCGAGGCGGTCGGGGCGGTCGGCTGGCTTGTAGAACAACTGAATGGGAGTGCTGTCATTCCGAGGGCGCAGCCCGAGGAATCTCAAGACCAGCCATTAGAAGATCCAAAGGCTCTTGTGCGAAGCGAGCTTGAGATCCCGAGCTCCGCTCGGGATGACAGCCCCTCGGTTTTGACCGCCCCGATCGCCTCGACCGCCTCGTCCGCCGCCGAGCAGATGGTCGGGTACTTCGCGGAGGCTAGGCGCATGCTCGGCGCCTTGCCCAGCCAGGACACCATCGTCATGGAGCGGTTCTTCGACGAAGCGGGTGGTATGCAGCTGGTCATCCATTCCCCGTTCGGCAGCCGGGTGAATCGGGCCTGGGGACTGGCGCTCCGAAAGCGGTTCTGCCGCTCCTTCAATTTCGAGCTGCAGGCCGCCGCGACCGACGAGGCGCTGCTGCTCTCGCTGGGTCCCCAGCACTCCTTCCCGCTGGAAGACGTGTTCCGCTTCCTGCATCCCAACACGGTCAAGGACATCCTGGTCCAGGCCCTGCTCGACGCGCCGGTGTTCGGCACTCGCTGGCGCTGGAACGCGAACATCTCGCTCGCGGTGCCGCGGAACCGTGGTGGTGCAAAGATTCCGCCCCAGATCCAGCGGATGATGTCGGAGGACCTGCTGGCGGCGGTATTCCCCGACGCGGCGGCCTGCCTCGAGAACATCCCCGGCGACCGGGAGATTCCCGATCACCCGCTTGCACGGCAGACCATTGATGACTGCCTCCACGAGGCGATGGACATCGATCGTCTCATAGCATTGCTGGAGAAGATCCATCGCGGCGAGCTGACCCTGATCGCGCGGGACCTGCCGGAGCCTTCACCCCTGGCGCACGAGATCCTGAACGCCAAGCCCTACGCCTTCCTCGACGACGCGCCGCTGGAGGAGCGCCGCACCCAGGCAGTGATCACCCGCCGAGCCCTCGATCCGTCTTCGGCCGCGGATCTGGGCGCGCTCGACCAGGCGGCGATCGACCGGGTGCGCGAGGAAGCGTGGCCGGATCCGCGGGACGCCGATGAGATGCATGACTCTCTGATGATGGCCGGGTTTCTCCTCGATTCTGAGGCGGCAGGGCGGCAGGGTGACCAGGCGGCAGGAGAGTGGGAAGGGTATCTCCAGGAACTGGGTCGTACCGGGCGCGCCGCAAAGGTCGGGCGATTCTGGGTCGCGACGGAGAGACGAGCTGAGATACTGGCGGTCAATGACCCGAATACTCCGGAACGCGCGACCGCCATTCGCGAACTGATCCGCGGACGCATGGAGATACTGGGCCCCAAGGCGGCATCAGATCTGGCCGAGTCACTCGGCATCATTGAATCTGACGCCGATATCGCGTTGGCGGAGCTGGAGCGGGAAGGAGTTGTTCTCCGGGGATCCTTCACTCCAAACGCGGTTGGCCGACCGACCGACCGGCCGTCTGGCCCAGTTGCCGACCTGCCGCCCGGCCGCCTGGAATGGTGCGACCGCCGCCTGCTCGCCCGGATCCACCGCTACACCCTGAACCGGCTCCGCTCCGAGATTGCGCCAGTGAGCGCGTCCGAGTTCATGCGGTTCCTGCTCAATTGGCAGCGGCTTGATCCGGACAACCGGGTGCGCGGACTCGAAGGGCTCGCCGCGGTCCTGACCCAGCTGGACGGCGTCGAGTCCCCCGCCGCCTCATGGGAAAGCGACGTACTCGGCGCCCGCTGCGACGACTACGACCCGATGCTGCTGGACACCCTGTGCCTGACCGGGCGGGTCATGTGGGGCCGGCTCAGCAAGGCTGGCCTCACGAGCGGCGGCCGTCCGATCCGGTCCACACCCATCGCGCTGTTCCAGCGACCCAATGCGGCGCACTGGCTGTCGCTGGGTGACACTTCCGCGGAGCCGGAGGAGCTATCGCTCTCATCCTACGGCCAGGCCGTGCTGGACCAGCTGCGGCAGCGCGGGGCGTCCTTCTTCCACGACCTGGTCCAATCGGCCGGCTTGCTTCCTACCCAGGTGGAGCAGGCACTGGGCGAGCTCGCCGCGCTGGGACTCGTCACCTCCGACAGCTTCGCGGGCTTGAGGGCCTTGCTGGTGCCGTCCGCCATGCGGAAACCGTTCGGCAGCAGCACCCGCCGGCACCGCATGGCGGCGGTCGGGGTGGAGAGCGCGGGCCGCTGGTCGCTACTCCGGTCCCCGCATCATGATCCAGCCGAGCCCGAAGCAATTGCTACCCTGGCCTGGACCCTGCTTCGCCGCTACGGCGTGGTGTTCAAGCGGGTGCTCTCGCGCGAGTCGCTCAGCGTCGGCTGGCGCCAGCTGGCCATGACCTACCGCCGGCTGGAAGCGCGGGGCGAGATTCGTGGCGGCCGGTTTGTCAGCGGAATGTCCGGCGAACAGTTCGCCCTGCCGGAGGCCGTGGGTCACTTGCGCACGATTCGGCGGGAAGGACCGCGGGGACAGCTTATCTCGATCAGTGCGGCGGATCCGCTCAACCTGGTGGGCGTAGTGACCCCGGGAGAGCGGGTCGCGGCGCTGCGGCGGAATCGGATTCTCTTCGAGGATGGGGTGCCGCTGGCGGCGCTGGAAGGCGGCGTGATCCGGCAGTTGAACGACTATCCCACGGAGCGGGCCCACGAGATCGAGCGGGCGTTGATCCGGCGGAGAACAATGTCGTCGGTGCCGAAAAGCGAGACCGCGACGGGATAGATTCCGCCGCGGCCGGGTAGGGCGATCCTGCACGACTTATGGCGCCTTGGTGCCTTCCTGGCGAAGATTGACCACGGTATCCTGACCCCTGCTATAGTGAGCCACCGTGGCACCCATGAGGTTACCTCCCTGCAGACGAAGGACGCTGTGGGTCCAGACTTGGACGCCTTTGCGAAGCGCGCTCTCATAGGGCCCAGCCTCCGCTACCACGCTATCACCCGCCATTGGGCTCACTCGGAGCGGGATCGCGTCGCGGCCAGGGAATACCATGTTCCACCCAGCGGTATCGGCCGTGGCGTTGAGCTCGTAGGTGAGTATGACACTGTCGCTGCCTTCCCGCTTGACCTGGACTGTCCACTTCCCGGCCATGTCCGCCATGGTTGCCGCGGGCGGGGGAGCCATCGCCGTAGTGTCAGCGGCGGGCGGCTGTTCTTTCTTGGCGCAGGCAACAAGCACTGCGACGCAACCCAACACCATCAGACGGCGCATTGTTCCTCCGGACTGGGGACGATTAAGACATACAGGGGGCGGCTATCATACTGCCGGGTGCCCGAGACTGCAAGCCTAGGCCGACAACTCCGCGGCCCGAGGCAGGAGTGCGCGCGTCTTCAGAGATGACGCCTCAAGTTCAGGAACGCTTTACCGCCGAGGGGCGCCGTGCAACTGCGAGGCCCGCCGAGGACTGCAACCGCAACGCCATTATCTTCAGAGTATGCGCACACCATTCTTCTACCGGGAAACCGACAACATCCGGATCACCGTCCGCCCGGCCTTTCTCGCGGACCAGTCCAATCCTGCCAGCGATCAGTATGTCTTCGCCTATTTCGTCCGGATTGAAAACGTCCGCAGCGATACCGTCCAGCTGATGAGCCGGCGCTGGCTGATCCAGGATTCCGCCGGGGAAGAGTCGGAGGTGGTGGGCGACGGCGTGGTGGGACAGCAACCGGTGCTCGGCCCCGGGAGCACGCATGAGTACCAGAGTTTCTGCGTCCTCAAGTCACCGCGCGGATCCATGGAAGGGCAGTATCACTTTGTCCTCAGTAACGGGGAGCCACTGGTCGCTCAGATCCCGAAATTCCAGCTGGACGCAGGGGTGGGCAGCGGATGGCATTGAGTGCCAGTGGCCCGGGGTAGGGCGTGCGTCTACACCGCAGACGACTCTGGTTCAGGGACGCTTTACCGCCGAGGGGCGCCGTGCGACTGCGAGGTCAGCAGATGACACATCTTCAGGGACTTCGTATCCGCCATCTGGGAAATCGTCCACCATTCGCTTAATTCCGTCTTTCAATCGTTTTACATGAAAGTTGATGAGGAGTCCTACCTTTCGCTTACTTAGCCGCAGGTGGGAGAGTAATTGGGATTCGTGTACAGGCAGAGTCGCTTCCTGCGCCTTGATTTCAATGATCACCTCATTCTCTACCAGGAGATCCAGCCGATAACCGAGTTCCAGGTGTACCTCGTCATAGACTAGCGGTAACCCGATCTGTGATTCGACACGAAGGCCCCGCCTTTCCAATTCATACTTCAGGCAAGCTTCGTAGGAGCTTTCAAGTACACCAGGCCCCAATCTGGAATGGACTCGCATTGCGGCACCGATGATCTGATGTGTCAACGCATCAATATGCATATACGAAAATGAGTTGGTGGTTTTCGGCGAACTCGCGGTTGCACGGCGTCCCTCGGCGGTAAAGCGCCTCGAAGCTCGACCAATGTACCAGCCCGACGCACGCACTCTCCAACCAGAATCCCGCTCCCCGGTACCAGAAACCCGCAACTGTGCACCGGTCCCGGGAAACCACGTCCCCTACCCCGCCGTACGACCCACCACACTCTTCAAGGTCACCCAATGAGAGCGCGCCTAGCGGCCGGTCTGTTTGCACTCGCCACCACTCTCACCCACCGGGCGTCGGCTCAGACTCCCTCTCCCCGCGCTTCGCTCATCCAGGCCGACCAGGCCGCGTCCCAGGCCGTCTTGCGGTCCGGCATTGTCGCGGGGCTGGGCGCGGTGCTCGATGACAGCGCCGTCCTGCTCTATGCCGGGGCGCCCCCGGTGAGCGGCAAGGAAAGAGTTGCCCAGCTCCTCAACGCCCAACCCACGCTCAAGAATCTCCGGCTGCAGTGGTTCCCGATCATCGTCGCGGTATCGCAGGATGGACTCTTCGGAGTGACCAGCGGCGCCTCCGCCATCGGCACCCGGCAAGGCGTCGATTCCGCGCTGCAGTACGGCCACTATATCACCGTCTGGCGCCGGGCCGGCGGAGGACCGTGGCGGATTATCGCGCTGGTGCAGAACGGCCTGAATGACCCGGACTCCACCGTGATCCCGGAAACCATTCGCTCCGCACCCGGCGCAGTCGCGATCAGCGAATCCGGAAGACCGTTCGCGCAGGCCGATGTCGATTTCGCCCGGCTCGCCGCCGACAGCGGTGCGCCCATTGCCTTCGGTGCCTGGGCCGCGCCGGATGTCACCACCCCGCCCGGCACCGGAATCATGGCGGTCGGGCCTGCGCAGATCCGCGCGCGAATGGCGGCCGGCCCGGCCGCCGGCCTGCCATGGGAGTGGCACCCGGTTTGGAGCGCGGCCGCCGGCAGCGGCGATCTCGCCGCCACCATCGGGCTCTCCAGCATCGGGCCAGCGGACCAGGCCTTCATCGGCAAGTACCTGACGATCTGGCGCCGCCAGCCGGACGGATCGATTCGTTTTATTCTGGATTCGGGGAACGAGAGGCCGAAATAACGAATAGTGTCGCGTGTCACATCCCTTCGCGACCCGGATTCCTTGATTGGAGCGGGCACCATCTTCGACCACCCGCCACGAGGAACTCCATGCCGGTAGCTCGAAAGAAACCGATTCGGAAAATTTCCCGAAAACTCACCAGCCGGAAAGCCAACGTGATTACCGCGGCCACCCGCTCCCGGCTGGCCAAGGCCGCCAAGGCCCTGGAGGGCGCCGCGGCCCGGTACGCGAAAATAGCCAGCAATGCGGGATTAGCGGCGGGCAAGGCGGTCAAGAAAGCGAGTCACACGCGTACCGCGAAGATCATGGCCGTGGCGGCGGTGGCAGCGGCCGGGTTCGTCCTGGGCAAGAAGGGCCGGCGCCGGAGCCGCTGGTAGGTCCGCGGCGCTAGCCGACCTTCCCCTGGACGGCCGCGAGCACCCGGCTGAGGTTCAGGGTCTGCGACTGGGACTGGATCTCTCCCTGTACCCGGGGATAGATCGTCCCAGCCTCGTCCTTGAATCGGATGAACAGGGCCTTGAGATCGCCGGATGAGATTTTCCTTCCCTGAGCATAGTACTGTTTGGCGACGTTACCCAGCGCGTAGGTAGACGCGAACGTCACGGCCGCGCCGGTAGCGACCCGAGTGGCGCCGCCCAGCAGCCCGCCGGCCACTCCGCCCAGCACTTTCATCAGGACGCCTTCCATCGCCTGGGCCGCTACCCCGATGCCGAGGGTCGCGATCAGGTCCTTCACCTGGTTGCCGTCCATCGTCTGCCCGTAATGCTGACCCACCTGGTACACCAGCCGCATCTGGAGCGGAAGCACCGCGATGTTGGCGAGGCGGTCGGGCAGAATCTCCAGGGCGCCGGTCAGCATCGCCTGCTGGAGAATGAGCTTGTCGAGCGCGGCATCATTGGGGAGCGGCCCCGGGGCAACCACCGGTGCGGTCGCGATCGCCGCGGCGTCGGCGCCGACTCCCTGGACCTGGGCGCCGGAGAGGCCCAGCGCCTGGCGCAGGTCATCGAGAAACTTCTGCTCCGCCGGGTTCAAGGCACCGTCGGCGTGGCAGACCGCCAGCGCGGTCTCGTAGGCCAGCCGGCGGGCCTCGTCGTCCGACAACCTGGCCGCGAGTGCGCTCAGCTGGACCTGGCCGGCGGCCACCTGCTCGGTCAGCCGGCTCACGTCGGGTGAGCCGATACGCTCGACCACCGCGTTGATGGTGGCCTGTTCCTTGTCCTGGGATTGCCCGTCGGCCCGGGCGGCGAGCAGCGCGATGGCGACGAGGGGGGGGCGGTCGTTGGTATTCATAGCAGGAAAGGTAATTCATGTATTGATGCGGCGAGACCGGTTGCAGGACGGAGGACTCTAGAGTTGAAAGAAGCCTGGACTCGGTGCTCAGTCGCCGGCAGCTTCCTCCCTGAAGCCGGTGTTTTCAACACGTAGCCACGTAGAACACGTAGGTCACGTAGAACGAACAAAGCACCCTTGTCTGGGTTGAATGGGAAGTTGTATTACTTGAGTTGCTCGGTCAGGATACCGTAGACCCTGCAATCGGCTGGCCGACTTTGGGGGACCATTTTCAATTCGATGGGAATTGCTTTCTACGTGTTCCTATGTGTCTTACGTGACTACGTGTTGAAAACGCCAAATCGCTGAGATAGCTATACGATTCCACCTCCGTGCTGAGGGCCAAAGGGCTAACCGATTCGCCGGACCGTGATCACCCCGGTGTCTGGAATGACGGTCTTCAGGTCCTCTCCAGCTGTGACGTTGGCCGATGGCAAGGTGACAGAACTCGGGCTTCGGTTCCCCGCTCCAGTCCAATCACCCCGGCCCAGGGTGTAGAAGATCTCATACGAGCCGGCGGGCAGACCTTGAACGACGACGGTATCTCCCGCTGCCGATCGCACGACCACCGCCGCCTTTCCTTCTCCCCCAAATGCCACCACTCGATCGTCTGGCACCGAGCTGGTCGCCTGCCAGCGCACCATGCCCGGCCGGATAGCGCGATAGAACTGACGATAGAACCCGGTGTTGCCGGCGAGGAACCAGTTGTTCCCCGAAGCGGAGTACAGGGAATAGCAGCCCGCACAACCCGTCCCGCCGAAGCCGTCCCGCTGCCAGAGTGAGACATTGGCGAATTCGATCGCGTCGAACAGCTCGGTGATCGCCGCCCCGTGGTGTTCTTCCATGGAGCTGGGTATCCCGGTCTGCCGGCTCAGGTTGCCGATCTGGGAGAGGCCATCGGTCGTCACCTCTCCATACATATGAAAGCTCAAGTCGCCGAGACAGCCGTGAAGGCGGGCGTCGTTGGTCAGCACCATGGCGTACGCCGCGGAGCTGCGGACGGTAGAGTTGGCCGGCGCTGAAAGTCTGGTTGCAGCTCCCGCCTGCTGGATTGCCAGGCAATTGGATACCCCGCTGTCGGCCAGGGCTGACGCCGAGACGGCCGGGTGCCTGAGGTTGGGCTCATTCACGACGACCCACTCGTCGGGAACCAGGCCCTTGGCCTTGAGAGCATTGAGCACCCGGACGATTTCCTGTTGATCCGCCGGCTCACCCTCGGCCCGAACCCTGAAATGGAAATCACCGCCCACTCTCTGCTTGAATGGAAGCACCCAGTTGTTCACGAAGGTCATGGTCGACACGCTATCCCAGCCGACCAGGCCAGGGTTCTCCCTGCCGGCCTTGAACCGCGCTTCGACACCGATGCCGGTGACGCCAAGGTCCTGGACGGCGTCAGCGATGATTCCGTTGCGAACCGGCGACGGCAAATCGGTGAGCGCCCGGGCAGACCAGGCCCGCCAGGTCTGGAAGGTCCGGGTGCTGTCGACCTGAATGGTGACCGAGGTCACGGGTGGAGCGGTCGGACCGGTATAGTCCTGGCAGCTGGCCGCCAGCGCTGCCGAGATCAGGAGAGGAACATGGAGGTGCATTGCTCGACTTCGAAGAAGGAGTTCGCCCGTGTGCAGGACTACGGTCGAAGCAGCCGCTCCGTTGGTGAGTCAACCATAGGAGGGGCGCTAGCGGCCCGGCTCAGCCACAACAGCCTGGCGCGCCAGCTCCAGCAGCTTCCAGTACGGCGGTGGATATCCCTGCGCACGGCCGACGCTATCGGCTGCCGCGCTCACCCGGGAGGCGAGCAACCGCTGCCGCTTCGAGAACGCGCTGTTGCGGAGCGCCGCCGCCGTCGACATACCCTCCGGTATCGGTCCGGTCTTCCCGAAGCCGCCCAGGATCCAGCTATACGCCTTGGCCAGGCGAGCCGGTGCCAGCTGGTACCACGGGTAGCCCAACCGGTCACCCCGCTCCGCCCCTTCCAGCATCGCGTCAATCACCGCGTTGTCGATGTGGTCCTGCCGTAGCGTCGCCGGGTCCCTCCACTCGGCGACCACCACCAGCTGGGGGTCGTACTCCAGGTCGGAAGGTTCCTGGGTCTCGAAGTGCCGCACGCCGAACGAGCCCAGCCAGCGGCGCAGTCCCGGACTCGAAATGGTGGACATTCCCATCCACAGCCTGATACCCACGTCGCGGTAGGCCGCCGATGCCACTTCGGAGCAGAAGAGATGGGAAGGGTCGCTGTAGTCCATGGTGAAATCGTACGGGATGTGTTCCCTGCGAGCCCGCTGGATTGCCCTGCCGGCGGCGCGATGCGGCAGCATGGGATCGGCCTCCAGCTGCGGCAGGTCGGCCCGCGGGCGCAGCACCAGGATCCTGAGCTTCTTGTCGGCCAGGTATTCGGCGGCGCTGGAAATCACCACGCCACGCTCGATGTGCGCTTCGATGGTCGACGCGACGTGGGTCGCGCTGTCCACGTAGACCAGGGCGACGTGGGAGAAGTTTCCGGGGAAGTCGTTGCCCCGCGCGATCAGCGCGGAAGTCGGATAGCCACCTCGGGAGACCAGCATGTCGCCGGAATGGATTTCGACGCCTTGCACGATCGCAGCTGGAGTTGCCGAGGGCTCATTGGTCCCCGGCAGCAGCGAAGCGACGCTGTCGGGGTGATGCAGCATGACCTCTTCGATCACTCCCCTGCTGCCATAGAGTAAGCGGTAGAGCCGCTCCCGCACCGCATCGTCGCCGACGTCCCAGTGCCGGGATTGCTGCTTGATCGCTCCCCGCATCCGGCCGGAAAGCAGCACGTAATCCCGAGCGAATTGCGGGCACGCGGCGGCATAGGGACCCAAATCGAAGAACCCGCGCTCGACCGAATCGAGGACCGGGGCCTCGGCCGCGACGGGCTCCGTCTCCAATCCTGCCATGGAGGCGCCCAGGCCGGCCAGCTCGGGTCCCGCGACCAAACCCGCTTCCCCGCATCCGGACTGCCTGAGATTCCGGTATTTCGCCTCGAGTGTGTCCCAGTAGGCAGCCTGGTTCCAGCTGAAGCCGGTGGCCCGGGTGGAGAGAGGAGGTGGCGAGTCGCGGCTGGGGATGGAGAGGACGAGAAAAACCACAACAAGGGTCGCGGCGAGGATGACGAACCTGGATCGCATTGACTCCCTGGCTCAGTCGCTGGTCATGATGAATAACGGGGCACCGTCGAAGTCATAGATCGGACGGAGCCGCTCGGTATTGTAGTACTTTGGCACATCTACAACCTTCTTGGTGGCGGTCACGTTCTGGATCGGCACGCTGTCATAGAATCCCCGGTGGACGCTCACCAACCGGCCGTACTCCTTCTTCAGAATCAGGTCGAGCGCCAGGTTTCCGAAGGCCATCGGCACGATCGAGTCCAGCGCGTCGGGATCGCCGGACCGGACCAGATAGCCGAGCCGCTGGTTCACGACATCGATGCGACGGCCGTTGTTGAACTGGGGCGAGCAATCCGCCAGCGCGGCGGCCACCTTGTCGCCGATGCCGCCCAGTTTCCGATGGCCGAACATGTCGGTCTCGGCGCCTTCAAAGCTCATTCCGTCATGCGAGGTCAGCCGCGCGCCCTCCGACACCAGGACGACGGCGTAGCGGCTGGGATTCCGGTTCCGGTCGTTGGTGAGCAGCTCCGCCAGCTGCACGACGTCGACCGGGTACTCCGGGATGACACAGCGGTCGGCGGCGCCGGCCATGGTCGGAAGCAGGGCGGTAAACCCCGCATAGCGGCCGAACACCTCGATGACCAGAAACCGCTCATGAGATCCGGCGGAGGTACGCAGGCGATGGGTTAGCTCGATCGTGCGGGTGACGCAGGTGCTGAAGCCGATGCAGTAGTCGGTGCCATAGACGTCATTGTCCATGGTCTTGGGAATGGCGACGACGTTGACGCCCTGGTCGTGCAACCGCTTGGCATAACTCAGGGTGTCGTCGCCGCCGATGGGGATCAGGGCATCGATGCCGATGTGAGCCAGGTTGGCGAGCACCTCTTTGGTGACGTCGTTGTCGGCCTCGGCGTAACCGCTCATGTGCGGGGGCACCCGCTCTCGCGGCAGGTGGCTGGGACGGGTGCGCGAGGTGTGCAGGAAGGTTCCGCCGGTACGCCCGGCGCGATTCACCATCGCCTCCGACAGCGGGAGAACATTGTCGCTGTTGTCGGCGTTGGAGTCGCGCACATAATCGACCAGTCCCGCCCAGCCGCGGCGGATCCCGATCACCCGGTACCCTTCACGGAGCGCGCGAATGGTGATCGCCCGGATCGCCGGATTCAGGCCGGGGACGTCCCCGCCGCCGGTTAGAATGGCGATGGTTCCCTGGCTACGTGGCATCGGTCGAACGGTCGATGGCGTTGCGCCGGTTCAGGATTCGAACGACAGGACGAACACCGACGAATCGACCTCCACCAGGTGCCGGACCCTTTCGTTCACCGTGATCCGGATCCGGTCGCCGTAGCGCGACAGCCGGTGGAGCAGTTGCTGCAGATGGCGCTGGTGCTTCTCCTGAAGATAGTCGATGTGGAGCGACACCGAGGACGTGGACTGGCGCAACACCCGCTCCAGCTGGCGTGCGGCCCGGGGATAGAAACTCTGGTCCAGCGCTCCCCGCAACCGGAGCGACAGCTCGGCCGCGCG
>Ga0070707_100002127_pt1 | contig 18964 bp, 21 predicted proteins | sample KBSK5502metaG_FD_65468 | JGI IMG/M metagenome (GOLD analysis project Ga0070707, IMG submission 65468) | Corn, switchgrass and miscanthus rhizosphere microbial communities from Kellogg Biological Station, Michigan, USA - KBS K5-50-2 metaG | ecosystem: Host-associated > Plants > Roots >... | reverse complement strand
GAGCTCTCGTTCGAGCTGGTACACGCCACGGAAGCCTCGGCGCTGACCTGCGCCGCCCTCCTCGGCAAGGGCGACCCCGACGCCGTCAGCGACGCGGCCGGACACGCGATGCGTGAGGCACTCGATCGGTCAGGCCTCACCGCCACCGTGGTCCTCAGCCCACGCCACCAGGCTCATCTCCCACACGGGCTGGCGATCGCGGGCGGGGAACGAAAGGTCGACCTGGGCGTGTACCCGGTCGAGGGCGCGAGCCAGGTGGCGCGCGGGCATATCAACGCCGTGTCGCTGCTGGTGGCGGTCGAACCGGGGGGATTCGCCCACATGCCGGCGACTTCACAGGTCGAGAAGTTCGTCGCCGGTCCCGGGGCGCGCGGTGCCATCGACCTCGACGACCCGATGATCGACAACCTCCGTCGCATCGCATTTGCGCGGGACGTTCGGGTGCAGGACCTCACGATCGCCATCCTCGAGCGGCCGCGCCACCAGGAGCTCATCGCCGAGGTGGCGGGGACGGGAGCCCGAATTCGCACGCTGGAGGAGGGCGACTTCGCCAGCGCGGTGATGGCGGCCGTGCCGGGGAGCGGGATCGACGCGGCGATCGGGATCGGCGATCTTCATGCCACCCTCATCGCGGCGTGCGCCGTGCGGTGCCTGGGCGGGGAGTTCCTCGCCCGACTGATGCCTCGCAACGACGACGAACGAAAGGCGGTTGGTGACAAGGCGTCCCATGTCTACGGCCTGGCCGAGCTTGCCCCCGCCGCCGACGTCGCGGTCGCCATCACGGGAATCACCGGCGGTCCGCTGCTGCCGGGGGTGACGTTCGGCAGCGGGTATGCGGAGACCTCGTCCCTCGTCATGTCCAGCCGGCACGGGACGATTCGCCGGCTCACAACCCAGCATCACCTGCGCTAGGAGCCCCGCGCCGGAGGGACGGTGAAGAGGGTGACGGCGATTGGGGCCTGGTGGCCTGTGGATTTGCCTTTCTGAACTGATTTACGTGTAAATTAACTTGCTATTCGTACCTATGTTCGGTACGATTCGAGCATGGCCTTGATGCTCCAGCAGGATGCCGAACTGGCCTCTCGCCTGGTCGACCTCCGCCTGTACATCGACGAGCTCGAACTCGAGTTCTCGCGGCTGGCAGCCGATTTCCAAGAGGGCGATCACTGGGAGCACCAGGGCTCGAACAGCGCTATCGATTGGATCCGCTTCAACTGCCACATGACCTCCAACGCGGCCGCCGACCGGGTCGCGGTAGGCGAGCGGGCCGACCAGATGCCGGACAGCGTGGTGGCTTTGCAGGCCGGCGATATCGGCTTCGCTCACCTCACGGTCATGGCGCGGACGGCGAACGCAGTCGGCGATGCGTTTGACGAGGAGCGCCTGCTCCAGCTGGCTCGGGACAACTCGCCGGGCAAGTTCCACTACAAGTGCCTGCACTACCGGCACTCGGTCAACTCCAAGCAGTTCGCCCAGGAGCAGGCCGCGCAGGCGGAGACCAACTTCCTGCACATGAATCGGGGTGAGGACGGCTCCTTCTTTCTCACCGGCTGCCTCGACCCTGTCGGCGGGGCAGTGGTGCGCAACGCGCTGGAGCCCCTGGCCCGACTCTCCGGGGCTGATGACCACCGCCTCCGACCCCAGCGGATGGCCGACGCCCTGGTCGAGCTGGCCGCTCACAAGTCGAAGGTCCAGATGCAGGTCACGAGCTCGGTCGAGACCCTGCTCGACCTGGTCGGTGCGCCGGGCGCGGAGACCGAGTTCTCGCTTCCCATCTCCTCCAAGACGGTGGAGCGCTGGGCCTGTGACTCCAGCCTCTCCAGGGTTCTGCTCCAGGACTCGATGGTGATCGACGTCGGGCGGGCCCAGCCTGCGATCCGCGGACCCAGGCGGCGGGCGCTCAACGCGCGGGACGGGCACTGCCGCTGGCCGGGCTGCGAGCGGCCGGCCTCGTGGTGCGACGGACATCACATCGTCTACCGGATGCACGGCGGCACTGACGATCTCGACAACCTCGTCCTTCTATGTCATCGGCACCATCGGATGGTCCACGAAGGCGGCTGGCAGCTGGTCAAGACAGAGGATCAGCAGATCGCCACCATCGCGCCGACGGTCACGTTCGGGCTGCCCCGGGGGCCGGACCGGCCGCCGGATTAGCGCGCCCCGGTCCCGGGTATCAATTAGGTAGTCGATGAGTCAGAACGATCCCTACGCGCCGCCTCCGTACGACGCGACCTCGGACATCCCGCCCCAGTCGCCGTACCACTACTCGCCCGCGCCCCAGCAAGGGAGCCGGGGGCTGGTCGGCTGGCTCTTCTCGGCCATCCTGGCCGTCTGGGCTGTCGTCAAGTACGGACTTGTCCTTCTGGTCAAGCTGCCGGCGGGCGGGACGATCATCTCGCTGATCGTCAGCTTCGGCGGTTACGCGCTGGTGTTCGGCCCGTGGTTCGCCGTGGCGCTGGTCGTGATGATCCTGGTCCACGAGATGGGCCACGTCCTCGAGATCCGGCGCCAGGGCATGCAGGCCACCGCGCCGATCTTCATCCCGTTCCTGGGCGCGGCCATCTTCCAGCGCTCGCACCCGACCGACGCCCTGAAGCAGGCGCAGATCGGCATCGCGGGCCCGATTGCCGGGACCCTTGGTGCGACGGCGGCGTTCGTCCTCTTCACCGCCACGGGCAACCCGATCTTCCTGTTGATGGCGTGGATCGGCTTCTACATCAACCTGTTCAACCTGATCCCGCTGTGGCAGCTGGACGGCGCCTGGATCCTGGGACCGGTCTCGCCGTATTTCCAGGTGGCCGCCCTGGCCGTGGTTGGGCTTGGGTCGCTGCTGTTCCACTTCTTCCTCAGCCCGCTCCTGATCATCTTTGCCCTGCTCGGCATCCCGACCCTGATCGCTCGTTTCCGCGAGCGCGACAACCCCTACTACGCGTCGGTTCCGACGGGTGGCCGCTGGGCGATCGGGCTGGGCTGGCTCGGTCTCGTTTTGTATCTCGGCGTGATGAGCTTGCAGGCACATGCCATGCTGGCTCAGGTCGCTCGGTAAACTAGCGTCCCTGGAGTAACCAATGAAGGCACAGATTCATCCCACCTATTACGAAGACGCGGTCGTGACCTGCGCATGCGGGAACACCTTCACGACCGGTTCCACGCGCAAGGAGCTCAAGACGGAGATCTGCTCTGTCTGCCACCCGTTCTTCACGGGCACCCAGCGCATCGTGGACACCGGCGGACAGGTCGAGCGGTTCCGAAAGCGGGCTGCTAAGACCCGAGCTTAGATATGCCTGCACCGGAGGCACCCGCTCCGGAGGCCCAGGCAAGACCGAAGGCCCAGCAGCCGTTCTTCTATGGCGGCCAGGCCGTCATCGAGGGCGTGATGATGCGCGGCAAGAGCCACTACGCGGTGGCTGTCCGCCTGCCGACCACCAAAGAGATCGTCGTCGACCGGGGAGAGCTCAAAGCGCCGATCTATACACACCCGCTGTGGAAGCTGCCGTTCGTGCGCGGACTCGCCTTGATCGGCGAGCAGCTCCATCTCGGCATGAAGTCGCTCATCTGGTCGGCCAACATGAACGCGGGCAGCCAGAACATCGAGATCGGCAAGAAGGAGATCACCGGCTCGGTAGCCGTGGCGGGCGTGTTCGGGCTCGTCATCTTCATCGGCCTGCCGCTTCTGCTCGCCAGCTTTGCGGTCCACCGCAGCGGGAGCTTTCTGTTCGTGCTCGTGGAGGGCTTGATCCGCGTCGGCCTGGTCCTGGGGTACCTCGCCGCGATTGCGCTGCTGCCCGACGTGCGACGGGTGTTCCAGTACCACGGCGCCGAGCACAAGACGATCAACGCGTTCGAGTCCGGCTGGATTCTCGACGTGCCCTCAGTGCGCCGGGCCAGCACGTTGCATCCCCGCTGCGGAACAGGATTCCTCCTTGTCGTACTGGTGGTCAGCGTCATCGTCTTCAGCGTGGTCGCGGTGTTTCATCCCAACCTGATCTGGCTCGTGTTGAGCCGACTGCTTGCCATCCCGCTCATCGCCGGCGCGGGATTCGAGCTGATCCGCTTCATGGCCCGCCATCGCTACAACCCGATCGTCCGCGTCGCGCTGCTGCCGGTGCTTGGCACCCAGAAGTTCACCACGCGCGAGCCGTCCGACGACATGCTCGAGGTCGCGATCACCGCCTTCAACAGCGCCCGCCAGGGTGAGGAGGAAACCGCCGGAGCGGCAGCATGAAAAAGCACAAGGGGGGCAGGCCCGAAAGCACAAGGGGGGCGGGCCCCCCTTGTGGAAAACCCCCCTCAGGACTTGAACGCGTATCCATCATCGGGTCGTTGCGGTTGCCCGGCATAGCCGGGCAACGCGTGAAGCCGAGTGATTGACCGTCTAGAGTCGATCGCGCGGCGTTATCGCGAGATCGAGCAGGAGATGGCGCGGCCGGAGGTCGCGTCCGACCACGAGAAGCTGACCCGTCTCGCGCGCGAGCAGCGGTCGATCCGCGACATCGTCACGGTGTACGACGCATACCGGCGCACCCAGCACGAGCTGGAATCGGCGCGCGAGATGCTCAAGCACGAAAAGGACGCGGAGATGCAGGAATACCTGCGGTCTGAGGAGCGCCGGGCGGCCGAGCGGCTCGCCGAGCTGGATGAACAGGTCAAGGTGTTGTTGCTGCCGAAGGATCCAAACGATGACCGCGACGTCGTGGTCGAGATCCAGGGCGCCGAAGGCGGAGACGAGGCTGCGCTTTTCGCCGCCGACCTCTTCCGCATGTACACGCGATGGGCGGAGAAGAAAGGATGGAAGGTCGACGTGGTAGATGCCTCACCGACGGGGATGGGCGGCTACGACAAGATCACGTTCGAGGTTCACGGCCAGGGCGCGTACTCGCAGCTGAAGTACGAGGGCGGGGTGCATCGCGTGCAGCGTGTGCCGAAGACCGAGGCCCAGGGACGCATCCACACATCGGCCGCAACCGTTTCCGTTCTGCCCGAGGCTGACCCAGTCGAGGTTGAGCTCAAACCCGAAGACCTCGAGATCAAAGCATCGACCTCCACCGGCCCGGGTGGACAGAGCGTCAACACGACTTACTCGGCGATTCGCATCACGCACAAGCCGACGGGCCTGATGGTCAGCATCCAGGACGAGAAGTCACAGCTGCAGAACAAGGAGAAGGCGATGCGCGTCCTGCGCGCACGGCTGTACGAGATCAAGCTGGCGGAGCAGCAGGAGGCGATCAGGGCGCAGCAGCGCGGCATGGTCCGCACGGGCAACCGGTCCGAGAAGATCCGCACGTACAACTTCAAGGACAACCGCGTCACCGATCACCGGATCAATCTCACTCTGCACAAGCTCGACCGCGTGATGCAGGGTGACCTCGACGAGCTGGTCAACGCGTTGATCGCTGCCGAGAGGGCGGCGCAGCTGAACGGCCAAGCGGCCGCCAGTTGACGATCGTCGAGGTTCTAAAGCTCTCCGCCGACTACCTCCACAAGCACGGCTCTGACTCCTCGCGCCTCGACGCCGAGCTCCTGCTCGCCCACGCCTTGAAGCTCCGCCGGCTCGACCTTTACCTGAAGTTCGACCACCAGATGTCCGAAGCAGAGCTCGCTGCCTACCGCGAGCTCATCGGACGCCGCGCCAAGGGCCAACCGGTCGCGTACCTGGTCGGGCACAAGGAGTTCATGGGTCTCGACTTCGAGGTCACGCCAGACGTTCTCGTCCCGAATCCCGACACCGAGGTGCTGGTGCAGCGGGCGGTCGAGATCGCGCGCCAGTCGAACCGAACCATGCGTGTCGCCGATGTCGGCACCGGGAGCGGATGCATCGCGATCGCAATCGCCCATTACGCGCCCAACGCCGAGGTGTGGGCTTCGGACATCAGCCCCGAGGCGCTGCAGGTGGCGGGCCGCAACGTGGCGCGGCACGGTGTGGCGGATCGCGTCCACCTCGAATGCGGCGACCTCATGCAGCCACTGGGCGGCGAATTCGACCTGGTTTGCGCGAATCTTCCATATGTGGCGATCGGGGCGAACCTGCCCGCCGCGGTCGTGGCGCAGCCTGCGCGCGCCCTCCGCGCCGAGGAAGGCGGAGCCGCACTCGTCATGCGCCTGCTTGACGAGGCTCCGCCGCGGCTCATCCCCGGCGGCCACCTTCTCGCGGAGCTAGACCCGGCTGTCCTCGCCACCGCTTCAGAATCCGCCGCCCGCAACTTCGCCGGCCATCGCGTGCTCCGCGACATGGGCGGGCACGAGCGCGTTCTCGAAGCGTGGTCCTGAAACCGACGCAAGCGGGTCTGCAGCGCGCGGCGAAGCTGCTGCGCAGCGGCGCGGTCGTCGCCTTTCCCACCGACACCGTCTACGGACTCGGAGCGAGCTTTGACGACGAGGTGGCGCGCAAGCGGATCTATCAGATCAAAGGCCGGCCGGTCGGCATGCCTCTGATCCTCATGGTGGCCGCGGAATCGCAGCTCGAGGGCCTGGTCCACGTCGACTCGCGCGCCGAGGCGATGATCCGCAAGTGGTGGCCCGGCCCGCTGACGCTCGTTCTGTACGCGATCGGCGGCGGCACGCTCGGCGTGCGCATCCCCAAGCACAAGGTGGCACTGGGCCTGCTCCGGCACTCCGGTCCGCTGATGACGACCAGCGCCAACCTGCACGGTCGCGAACCGGCGATGAACGCCGAGGAGGCGGCGGCTCTGTCAGGGGTGATGGCCGTCCTCGACGGAGGTGCTGCACCGGGCGGCACCGCTTCGACCGTGCTCGACCTCACCGGACCGGAGCCGCACGTCCTTCGCGAGGGGGCAATTCCCACTCCTGAGCTGCTCGGACCGCCGCCTCCCCACGCTGGATAGCCGAGCGAAGTAACCTGCAGCTCGTGACCTCGAACATCACGACAATGACCTTCCGGGCCCTGGATCGCGAGGATCCGGATGTCGCGAATCTCATTCGCAAAGAGTTCAAGCGCCAATCGGAGACCCTCGAGCTCATCGCTTCGGAAAACCTGACGAGCCCCGCGATCCTCGAGGCTCTCGGCACGTTGCTGACCAACAAGTACGCAGAGGGATATCCCGGCCGCCGTTACTACGGAGGCACGGGCGAGGTCATCGACAAGATCGAGACGCTCGCAATGGAACGCGCGAAGCAGCTCTTCGGCGCCGAATACGTGAACGTGCAGCCCCATGCCGGGTCGCAAGCCAACGCCGCCGTCTACATGGCGGTCTGCCAGCCGGGCGACCGCGTGATGGGCATGGATCTCTCCGCCGGCGGCCACCTGACGCACGGCAGCCCGGCGAACTTCAGCGGCAAGCTGTACGAGATCCACTCCTACGGTGTCGACCGCGAAACCGAACAGATCGATTACGACGCGGTCCAGAAGCTGGCGGAAGAGGTTCGGCCGAAGATGCTGCTCGCGGGCTTCTCCGCGTACTCGCGGATCGTGGACTGGGCACGCATGCGCGCGATCGCGGACTCGGTCGGCGCCACGTTGTTCGTCGACATGGCGCACGTGGCAGGCCTGGTCGCGGGTGGCGTCTATCCCTCGCCGATCCCGCACGCGGCCATCACCACGACAACCACACAGAAGACGCTGCGCGGGGCCTGGGGCGCGATCATCCTCTGCCGCAATGACTGGCAGAAGGCCATCGACTCGGCGGTCTTTCCCGGCACGCAGGGAGGCCCGCTCATGCACGCCATCGCGGCCAAAGCGGTTTGCTTCGGTGAAGCGCTCAAGCCTGACTTCAAGCAGTACGCAAAGCAGGTCGTGGTCAACGCGAAAGCGATGGCCGACCGGCTGATGGACCGCGGCCTTCGCCTCGTCAGCGGCGGGACGGACAACCACCTGATGCTCATCGACCTGCGCCCGCAGAAGCGCACTGGCAAGCAGGTACAGGATGTCGCCGACACCGTGGGCATCACGCTCAACCGCAACTCGATCCCGTTTGACGACGCGTCGAAGTTCAACCCGAGCGGGGTCCGCGTCGGCACTCCGCTCGTCACCACCCGCGGCATGCGGGAGCCCGAGATGGTCGTGATCGCCGACTGCATCACCGACCTGGTCGAACGCATCGACGACGCGGCGACGCTCGACTCGGTGCACGAGCGCGCGCTCGAGCTGTGCCGGCGTTTCCCGATCCCTTACGCGTTCGACTAGTGACCGACTTCTTCAGCGACCAGGCCCTGACCAGCATCACCGAGCACCTTCTGCCTGGACTCTGGCCCCTGCTCGCCGCCTTTGCGGTCTGCGCTCTCGCCTCGCCGCTCGCGATCCGGCTCGCGCCCCGCCTCGGCCTGGTCGCCGAGCCCGGCGGCCGGCATGCGCATGTCAGCCCGACGCCCGTGCTCGGGGGCCTCGCTATGTGGCTGGGCTTTGCAGTCGCGCTCCTCGTGTTGGTGCCCCGCGACGTCCAGAGCATCGCCGTGCTCGTTGTGTCAGGCCTGGCGATGGGCCTCCTGATCATCGACGACCGCTGGTCGATGCGACCTCTGGTCAAGCTTGGCGTCCAGGTCGGCCTTGCCCTGGTGGCGGTCGTGGGCTTCGGGGTGGAGATCAAGTTCTTCAGCCTTCCCGGCAACCATGTGGTCCAGCTCGGTCTGCTGATCACCCCAGTCAGCGTGTTCTGGCTGGTGAGCATGCAGAACACGGTCAACTTCCTGGACGGTGCGGACGGCCTTGCCGCCGGCGTGGTCGGCATCGTCGCGGTGATCCTCATGCTCGCCGCCGGACAGCTCAGGCAGTCAGAGGTCGTTCAGCTGAGCGGAGCGCTCGCGGGATGCTGCGCCGGATTCCTCCTGTTCAACTTCTACCCGGCGAGGATCTTCATGGGAGACTCGGGCGCCCACTTCCTCGGGATGGCCCTCGGCATGATCTCGGTCCTCGGTGTGGCCAAGGTCGCGGTCGCGTTCGCGTTGGCCGCTCCGGTCCTCGCGCTCGCGGTTCCGATCGTCGACACGGGCTGGGCGATCCTGCGCCGCCGCAGGCAGGGGGCTTCGGTTGCGCGGCCGGACCTGCTTCACCTGCACCATCGCCTGCAGTCGTTCGGCCTGGACACCCGCCAGACGTGCTACGTCTTCTATGCAGCGAGCGCCTTGCTCGGCGCGCTCGGGCTCACGCTTTTCGGCCATGGCCGGATCCTGGCCGTGGTCGTGGCGGCCACCGCGGTCCTGGTCTCGACTGTCGCTGCCGACCTGCTCCTACACACCGGCTTGCGGATCAAAGCTCCGTGGCTGCGCCGCCTGCTCGCCGATCCGGGTACCCGATAGAATTCGGAGGGGCATGGCGCCCACTCCGAGCACAGGCCCGACGGGGACCGACATGGCGGGAATCGGGTTCTATTTCGCCGCCGCCGTCCTGCTACCTCTGCTCGGTGGTGTGGCTCTCGACAAGGTGCTCAATACGGCGCCGGTATTTGTCCTCGTCGGTCTGGTCGTGGGTCTCGTGGCCGGTGGAGCCGCCGTCTGGTTGAAGGTGAGGGAGCTCTCGAGATGACGTCGGGTGGCGTGCTGCGGCAGACCGTGTTGGCGTGCGTGGCGATTTCTGTCGCGATCGCGGCGGTCGCCTCGGCCAGCGGCCACGCGGCGATCGGTCTGGGCGTGGCCGTCGGGCTGATCCTCGGCTCCGCGAACGGCTACCTCATCCAGGGCCTGCTGAACCGCGGAGCCCCCTTTATGGCGGCAAGCCTCCTGCGCATCCTCTTCTTCAGCTCGCTGGTTTTGATCGCGGCATTGACCATGCGCGGCTCCGCGTGGACCGTTGCCCTTGGCATCGGGCTGGCGCAGCTCGTCATGGTCGTCGCCGGTGTGCGATCCGGGCTTCGACGATGATCCTTCGTGACTCTTCCGTCGGCACGCATCCAACAGTCGACCTGGGCTGCGGGCCGCTGTGCACCTTCAACTACGACAGCGTCGTATCGAGCCTGCTCGCGGTGGTGGTCACGATCGCACTCGGATTCTGGATTCGCTCGAAGCTGAAGTCAGGCGAGCCCGGACGCGTCCAGGCGGTGTTCGAATGGGGTTACGACCAGTTGAGGTCGCTCATCAGAACCAACGTTTCGGAGGAGGCCCTGTTCATCATTCCGCTCGCGCTCACGCTGTTCCTCTACATCCTGATCGCCAACTGGATCGAACTTCTACCTCTCGCGATTTTCCCCATCCTCCACGGCGCCAACGCCGACCTCAACCAGACGCTGGCCATGGCGCTCGTGGTCATCGCGGTCGTGCAGTGGTACAGCATTCAGGTTCTAGGCTGGAGCGGATACCTGCGCCGCTTCACCAAGCCATTCGAGCTTCCGGTGTGGGGACGCGCCCTCTACACGCCCCTCAACATCCTGGAAGAGCTGGTCAAGCCGGTGACCCTGTCGCTTCGATTGTTCGGAAACATTTTTGCCGGCGCGGTCATGATCGGCCTGCTCGCCGGTTTCGGCACCCTCGCGTTGCCTTTGGTCGGCGTCGTGGGCGGGACGCTGATCGGTACGATCTTGCTGGCAGTCTGGAAAGCTTTCGACGTCATCTTCATCGGTTTCATCCAGGCGTTCATCTTCATGCTGCTCACGGTCATCTACTTCGGCATGGCCCGCGAAGGCCTCGAGCACGAACACCACTAGGAGGGGTTACATGACTGATCACGGACTAGTTCTCGCCGGCGCCCTGGTTGGCTTCGGATTGGCGATTGGCCTGGGCGCGGTCGGTGCGGCATTCGGCGACGGCCTGGCCGGCAACGCGTTCATCAGCGGAGTCGCGCGCCAGCCGGAAGCCCAGGGTCGGATGATTCCGTGGTTGTTCACGATCGTCGGTTTGGTCGAAGCGATGTACTTCATCAACCTCGCGTTTGGTTTCGTGTTCCTGTCCAACGTTCCGGCGGCCAAGTAGTCGACATGACCTTCCTCGCCAGCACAGGAACCGCCGGCGTCATCGAGATCAATGGGACGGTGATCGTCGAGCTGCTCACGTTCCTCCTGATGCTCGCCGTGCTGGCTCGCTACGTGTATCCGGAGGTCGTGAAGGTCGCCGAGTCGCGCCAGCGCGCGATCGCCGAGCAGCTGCGCCTGGCCGAGCAGGCGAAGACGGACGCGGAGGCGCGTCTCAAGGAGGCGCAGGCACAACTGGAAGATGCGCGCAAGACCGGTCAGCAGGTCGTCGACTCGGCCAACCGGTCCGCGGAGCAGGCGCGCCAGGACCTCAGGCAAAAGGCCGAAGAGGAGGCCAGCCGGATCGCCGAGTCGGCGCGCAAGGACATCGAGGTCGAGCGGGAACGCGCGCTCCAATCGGCGCGTGACGAGCTGGCGGGTCTCGTGGTCGTGGCCACCGAAAAGGTCATCGGCGAGACGCTCGACGAGCCGAGGCATCGCAAGCTCATCGAGCGGGCAATCAAGGAGATCGCGAGTGGCGACGGCCGCGGCTAGACGGTATGCGAAGGCCGTCTTCGAGCTGGCCCAGCAAGAAGGCCGGGTCGATGAATGGTCGAACCGGCTCGCCAAGGTCCGTGAGCTTGTCGGCGATCCGCAGGTTGCGGCCGTGCTGAGCAATCCGACGATCCCAACCGAGCAGCGCGACGAGCTCATCTCCGCCACCCCTCATCCGCTCGACGACGAGGGCACCAACCTCGCCAGGCTCCTCGTCGAGTCAGGGCGGATCGACGAGGCGGGCGGAATCGAGGAGGAGTTTCACCGTTTGGCCGATAACGCGGCCGGCCGCATCACCGCCACCGTGACCACCGCGATCGAGCTCGACCGGACCGAGCGCGACCGCATCCAGAGGGAGCTGTCGAAACGTCTGAACAAAGAGGTTCGGCTGAACGTCGCGGTCGACCCGCGCATCGTGGGCGGGCTGAGGCTTCAGTACGGAGATCGCGTCGTCGACGCGAGTGTGGCCAGCAAGTTGCAGCAGCTGCGCCGCCGCCTGGCGGCCACCTAGGAGAAGATGACGTGGGAATCAGCACCAAAGAGATCTCGGAGGTCATCAAAGAACGGCTCAAGGACTTTGATGCCAGCCTCATGTCGGCTGATGTAGGTCGGATCGTCGCCGTCGGCGACGGCATCGCCCAGATCTACGGCCTGCAGAACGCGATGGCGGGGGAGCTCCTCGAATTTCCGCGCGAGGTCTACGGGCTGGCCCTCAACCTCGAGGAGGACCAGGTGCGGTCCGTCATCCTCGGCGACTTCGGCCATCTGCATGAGGGCGACGAGGTCAAGACCACGGGTCGCCTGCTCGAGGTTCCGGTCGGTGACGAGCTGCTGGGCCGGATCGTGAACCCGCTCGGTATTCCTCTCGATGAAAAGGGGCCCATCAAGACAACCAAGACGCTGCCGGTGGAGCGGATCGCCCCCGGCGTCATCACCCGCAAGAGGGTTGACAGCCCCGTGCAAACGGGCATCAAGGCGATCGACGCCATGATCCCGATCGGCCGCGGGCAGCGCGAGCTGATCATCGGCGACCGGTTCACCGGCAAGACGACGATCCTCCTGGACACGATCATCAACCAGAAAGGGAAGAACCTCTTCTGCATCTACGTCGCCATCGGCCAGAACGCCGCCTCCATCGCTCGCGTCGCGGCCACCCTCGAAGAGAACGGGGCGATGGACTACACGATCATCGTGGCGGCGTCCGCGTCCGACCCGGCCTCGCTGCAGTACATCGCGCCTTACGCGGGCTGCGCGATGGGCGAGTACTTCCTCGAGAACGGCAAGGAGGCGCTCTGCTGCTACGACGACCTGACCAAGCAGGCGTGGGCATATCGCGAGCTCTCTTTGACGCTGCGCCGCCCGCCCGGCCGCGAGGCATATCCGGGCGACGTCTTCTACCTGCACTCCCGGCTCCTCGAGCGGGCGGCCAAGATGAGCCAGGCGCACGGCGGCGGCTCGCTCACCGCGCTTCCGGTCATCGAGACGCAGGCGAACGACGTCTCAGCCTTCATCCCCACGAACGTCATCTCGATCACGGACGGCCAGATCTACCTCCAGGCCGACCTGTTCAACTCGGGCCAGCGGCCGGCCCTGAACGTTGGTATCTCGGTGTCACGCGTCGGCGGAGACGCCCAGACGAAGGCCATGCGCCAGGTGGCGGGCAAGCTCCGGCTCGACCTGGCCCAGTACCGCGAGCTCGCGGCGTTTGCGCAGTTCGCCTCGGACCTGGACACGCAGACCCGCAACCAGCTGGAGCGGGGCGCGCGCCTGACAGAGCTGCTCAAGCAAGACAAATACCTGCCCGTGCCTTTGGCGGAGCAGGTGGCAGTTCTGTACGCCGGCACGCAGGGGCACCTCGACAAGGTCCCCGTTGCGCGGGTGCGCGAGTGGGAGGCCGGCTTCGTCCGCTTCCTGAAGAGCGAGCGGTCCGGGGTCCTGGAGGAGATCGACAAGCAGAAGGCGCTTGACGACCTGCTGATGGCGCGCTTGAACGCGGCGATCTCGACCTTCAACCACCAGTTTGGGGTCGAGGGCTACCAGGACCAGCCCGACCCCACCGAAGCCCCGGTGAAGGCCAGCTAGTTGCCCGCCTTCAGGGACATCGTCCGCCGCATCGACTCGATCAAGAACACGCAGAAGATCACCAAGGCGATGCAGGTGGTGGCGGCCACTCGACTGCGCCGCGCGCAGGCTGCTGTCCAGGCGACCCGGCCCTACGCCGACAAGATGGTCGAGGTCCTGCAGACGGTGAGCGAGAGGGCGACCGAATACAAGCACCCGTTCCTCATCAGGCGGGAGGGCAAGCGCGCGGTGATGATCCTGGTCACGACGGACAAAGGTCTCGCGGGCGCGATCAACGTCAACAACATTCGGATGGCCACCCGCTACATGAGCCAGCATTACCCGGAGCAGCAGCGTTACGTGACGCTCGGCCGCAAAGGCCGCGATTTCCTGCTCCGCTTTCGGCGAGACGTGATCGCCGAGGTGAGCAACATGCCCGACCGGCCAACCCAGGGCCTGGTCTTGCCGGCGGTCACGGTGGCTCTCGAGGAGTACACGAAGGGCAACGTGGACGCCGTGCTGCTCTGCTACGCGAAGTGGATCTCGACGATCAGGCAGGAGCCGACGGTCCGCGTCCTCATCCCGGCCGAGATTCCGGTCAGGGAGCGCGAGGCGTCGGGGCCGCGCGCGGACTACATATACGAACCCGACCCCGAGTCGGTGCTGGACGGCCTCCTGCCCCGCTACGTCGAGACCCAGGTTTTCCAGGCCGTGCTCGAGAACAAGGCCAGCGAGTACTCGGCCAAGATGATCGCGATGCAGAACGCAACCAACGCCGCGGGCGACCTGATCGAGGCGCTGACCCTTTACGCGAACAAAGTCCGGCAGGCCGGGATCACCACCGAGTTGATGGAAATCGTCAGTGGCGCCGCGGCGGCGGAGGGCTGACCTGAGGGAGGACATGTAGATGGCAACGACAAAACCGAAGGCCAAAGTCCCAGCCCAGGGGAAAGCTGCGCGACAGGGCCACATCAGCGAGGTCATCGGCGCGGTGGTCGACGTCCAGTTCGAGCCGGGTTACCAGCCCGAGCTGTTCGAAGCGCTCGAGGTCACGACCCAGGACGGCCGGACAGTCGTCCTCGAGGTCGAGTCCGACAGGGGCGACAACACCGTCCGGTGCATCGCGATGGATTCGACCGACGGCTTTCGCCGCGGTGACCCGGTAAAGGCGACGGGCGCGTCGATCTCGGTGCCGGTCGGCGTCGAGACGCTTGGCCGGCTGTTCAACGTGATCGGCAAGGCGATCGATGACGAGCCGACACCAGAGGGGACGACGCGGTGGCCGATCCACCGGCCGGCGCCGCCTGTTTCGGAGCAGCAGGCGAAGGTGGAGATCCTGGAGACCGGGATCAAGGTCATCGACCTCATCTGCACGTTTGCCAAGGGCTCCAAGATCGGGCTCTTCGGCGGAGCGGGCACGGGCAAGACAGTGATCGTGCAAGAGCTCATTCGCAACATCGCGTACCAGCACAAGGGCCGCTCGGTGTTCGCGGGAGTGGGGGAGCGGACGCGCGAAGGCAACGACATGTACGTCGAGATGCAGGACGCCGGCGTGCTGCCGCAGACCGCGCTGGTCTTCGGCCAGATGAACGAGCCCCCGGGAGCTCGGGCGCGTGTCGGTTTGACAGGTCTCACGATGGCCGAATACTTCCGCGACGAAGAAGGCGCGGACACGCTGCTCTTCGTGGACAACATCTTCCGCTACCTCCTCGCCGGCTCAGAGGTGTCCGCACTACTCGGGCGCATGCCGTCTGCCGTCGGCTACCAGCCGACCCTCGCCTCGGAGATGGGCGAGCTGCAGGAGCGGATCACGTCGACCCGGAAGGGTTCCATCACGTCGGTGCAGGCCGTTTACGTGCCGGCCGACGACTACACCGACCCGGCGATCCAGACCGTGTTCGCCCACCTTGGCGCGACACTGCGTCTCGAGCGGTCGCTTGTCGAGATCGGGATCTACCCGGCAGTCGACCCGCTCGGATCGTCCAGCCGCTTCGTCGAGCCGGCGGTCGTCGGCCAGGACCACTACGACGCGGCGCAGGGCGTGAAGAAGATCCTGCAGCGCTACAAGGACTTGCAGGACATCATCGCGATCCTGGGCATGGAGGAGCTGTCGGAGGACGACAAGGAGGCGGTGTCGAGGGCGCGCAAGGTACAGCGCTTCCTCTCGCAGCCGTTCAGCGTCGCCCAGCGCTTCACCGGCCGCGAAGGCAAGTACGTGCCCAGGGCCGAGACAGTGCGGGGTTTCAAGGAGATCCTCGAGGGCAAGCACGACGATCTGCCGGAGCAAGCCTTCTACATGGTGGGCACCATCGACGAGGCTCGCGCTCAGGCCGAGCAGATGAAGAAAGCCGGATAACGGGATGAAATTTCCTCTGCGGGTGGTGAGCGTCGAGCGGAGCCTGTTCGAAGGCGACGTCGAGTTCATCATCGCCACGGGTGCCGAGGGAGAGCTGGGCGTGCTCGCACGCCACGCGCCGCTCATGACCATCCTCAAACCGGGACCGCTCCGAATTCAAGAAACCATCGGCGGAGAGGAGCAGGTGCTTTTCGTGGGCGGTGGCTTTCTCGAGGTGCTGCCCGAGCGCGTGACGGTGCTCGCCGACGTCGCGGAGCACGCGGAGGAGATCTCGATCGCGAGCGCCGAGGAGGCGCGGAGGCGCGCCCAGGAAAAGCTCGCCGGCACCCTCACGACCGCCGAAGAGACCGAGTTCCAGAACGCGCTCGCGATGGCGGAAGCACGGCTGCGCCTGGCCCGAGCCCGTCGCGGCTAAGGTGCCCGAGTACCTGTACTTTTAGGCCCTGATGAAAGGGCGTGATCGGGCGCTGCGCATCACCGGCGGTGCGCAGCTGAAGGGTGACGTCTGTGTGAGCGGCTCCAAGAACGCCGCTCTGCCCGAGATGGCCACGTCGCTCCTGACCTCGGAGCGCGTGACGCTGCACAACGTCCCTCGTGTGACCGACACCACGGTCATGTGCGACATAGTGCGCGAGCTCGGCGGGCGGTCCGAGGGCGAGGGCACCGTCGTACTGAACACGCGAGCCGCGGTCCGAAGTGACGTTCCCGATGAGCTCGGGCGCCGGATGCGCGCCACGATAGTCCTCCTCGGCGCTTTGCTCGCCCGTTTTGGCAAGGCGCGCGTGCCAAGACCGGGAGGCGACGACATCGGCGCCCGCCGGGTCGAGCAGCACCTTCGCGGCCTGCGCCAGATGGGCGCGCACATCAACGAGACGAAGGACGAGATCGTCGCCACGGCCGACCGGCTTCGCGGCGACCGCATCGTTTTCGACCTCCCGACCGTGACCGGGACGGAGAACATCCTGCTTGCGGCGGTAAAGGCCGAAGGCCGCACCGAGATCTTCAACGCCGCGCGAGAGCCTCACGTGCAGGACCTCTGCCGCCTGCTCACCAAGATGGGTGCGCGCATCGACGGCATCGGCACCGAGCAACTGGTCATCGACGGAACGAGGGAACTCGGCGGCGCCGAGCACACGGTGGTGGCCGATTACCTCGAGGCGGGCACGTATGCGATCGCAGTCGCGGCTGCGGGCGGAGAGCTGCGCATCGACTGCAGCCGTCCGCACGACCTCCAGGTGCTTTTGCTCAAGCTCGAGCAGGCGGGCGCCCACGTCGAAGCGGGCGATGGATGGTTTCGCGTGGGACGCAAGCCGGCCACTCCGATCAGGCCGATCGACATGTCGACCTGGACCTTTCCAGGCTTCCCCACCGACCTTCAGGCCCAGTACATGGCTCTGATGACCCAGGCGGAAGGCGAGAGCGTCATCTCCGAATACGTCCACGAGAACCGCTTCCAGCACGTGCGAGAGCTGGCCAAGATGGGCGCCGGCATCACGGTAGAGGGAAGGCTGCACGCAATCGTGCACGGGCCATGCCGGCTCCGCGGGACCGAGGTGGCGATTCCCGACATCCGCTCGGGGGCGGCGCTCGTGATCGCGGCCCTCTGCGCGGAGGGTGACAGCCTGCTTCGCAACGCGTGGCACCTGGACCGCGGTTACGAGGACATGGTCGGCAAGCTGGCGTCGGTCGGAGCGCGGATCAAGAGCATCAGCCTGGACCCCGAGCCGTCAGGCGGCCAGCACACCTACGAATAGGGTGATGTCCATCCTGTCCCGCAAGATCGGGATCGACCTGGGTACCTCGACAGTCCTGATCTACGTCAAAGGAGAAGGCATCGTGATCAACGAGCCTTCGCTGGTGGCGGTGAATCGCGATGGCACGCGGATCCTGGCCGTCGGCAAGAAGGCGTTCGAGATGGTCGGTCGCGCGCCGGACTCGATCCAGATCGTGCACCCGATGCGGGAGGGAGTGATCGCCGACTTCGTCGTGACCGAAGGCATGCTGCACCACCTCATCGGCAAGGTGCAGGGCCGCCAGCGGCTCTTCAAGCCCGAAATCATGATCTGCGTCCCGTCGGGCGTGACGTCGGTGGAACGCCGCGCCGTGACGGAGGCGGCGATCTCGGCCGGCGCGCGCCAGGCGTGGCTCATCGACGAGCCCCTCGCCGCGGCAATCGGCGCCGGCCTTCCGATTGCGGAGCCGCGTGGCAACGCGGTCTGCGACATCGGCGGCGGGACGACGGAGATCGCCGTCATCTCGCTGTCCGGCATGGTGGTCGCCCACTCCATCCGGGTCGGGGGGAACCGGATCGACGACGCGATCGCGACTTACATGAAGCGCAAGCACAACCTCCTGATCGGCGAGCGCACCGCAGAGGACGCCAAGATCGCGGCCGGCTCGGCGGTATCCATGAAGCAGCCCCTGTTCACGGAGGTGCGCGGTCGCGACCTTGTGACAGGACTCCCGCGCAACGTCGATGTCTCCTCCAACGACATCGTCGAGGCGATCCAGGAGCCGCTTCGGCTCATCGTCGGAGCTGTGCGCGACGTGCTCGAAGAAACGCCGCCGGAGCTGGCGGCTGACATCTTCGATCGCGGCATCGTGCTGTCGGGTGGCGGTGCGCAGCTGCGTGGGATAGACCGGTACATCTCGATGCACACCGGGATCCCGGCGGTGGTTGCGGACGAGCCCCAGACCACGGTCGTGAGGGGCACCGGTCTGGCGCTGGAAAACTTCGAGGTCCTGAAGCGGAACCAGAGCTACCTGCGGTAATGGCCCCGAAGGGGACGGGACAGGTCGGGCTCAACATCGTGGTGGACGGATCGGGGCTCGAGCGGCCGCGCGCGGGCGTCGGCGTGTACACGACGGAGATCGTGCACGGCCTCGCCGTGGAGCGCCCCGATTCCCGGCTCACCGTCTTTGGTCCCAGAAGCGCGTGGATGCACGTGCCCAACGCGACTTACCGCCTGCTGCCGCGCACCCGGCTCATCGGGCGCCACCTGCAGTGGCCGGCCCAGATCAGGGAGCTCAAACCGCAGGCGTACTTCGGTCCGGCCGGGGCGCTCCCCCTCGGTAGCGTTGGCTCTCCGTCAGTCATCACGGTGCACGACCTCGCCATCTACCGCAACCCTCGGTGGTTTCCAGGTCGCCAGCCTCT
>Ga0070707_100002125_pt1 | contig 18976 bp, 17 predicted proteins | sample KBSK5502metaG_FD_65468 | JGI IMG/M metagenome (GOLD analysis project Ga0070707, IMG submission 65468) | Corn, switchgrass and miscanthus rhizosphere microbial communities from Kellogg Biological Station, Michigan, USA - KBS K5-50-2 metaG | ecosystem: Host-associated > Plants > Roots >... | reverse complement strand
AGCTGTCAGCTATCAGCTCTCAGCCGAACAGGGACAGTCGGATCGCCTGGCTGAAAGCTGACAGCTGAGAGCTGAGAGCTACTTCACGTCCACGAACCGGATCACCGACCCGACCGTCACTTTCTCCATCTTCGCGAGTCCGCCTCCGATCTCCAGGACGCTCGAGACCGGGATGTCCGGACCGAAACTGGGACACGGATCCTCCTTGCAGGGAGGCGTGTTCGGCGAGACGAAGAGGACTCTGCCTTCGCCGTCCATCCAGATCATGTCGAGCGGAATCATCGTGTTCTTCATCCAGAACTTGTGGACGGCACGGTCCGGAAAGGGAAAGAGCATGCCGGTTTTGGCCGGGAGGCTCTCGCGAAACATCAGGCCCTGCGCCTGCTCTTCGGGAGTCCGCACGACCTCGACGCGGTACACGGCGCCGGAGGGCAGGATGACCCGCGGGCCGGAGGGAGCCGGAGCTGGCGTGGGAGAGCTTCTTGGCGAGGCGCCGCAGGAGGCTGTCAGGATCGCCAGAGCCAAGAGGAGAGACTTCGGATTTCGGATTTCGGATTTCGAATTGAGGAAACCCAGATTCGCAATTCGCAATTCTTCTCACGCTTCCGTGACTTCGGCCGGGCCTTCCTCTCCCTCGTAGACCTCGTCCTTTCGGACCAGGTTGTACTTCTTGGCGTAGTAACGGAAGGAACGGAATGACATTCGCAAGAGCTCCGCGGCCTTGGTCTGGACCCCCTCGCTCCGGTCCAGAGCCTCGCGCATGAGACGCTTGCCCACCGCCTCCAGGTACGCCTCGAGGTTGATCCCTTCGGCGGGCAAGCTCTCGAAGTCGGGCACACGGCTTCGTACGCCCAGGGCAATCGACTCGGGAAGTGACGAGACGGTAATGACGGGTCCGGGCTCCAGCGCCACCGTGCGCTCGAGCGTGTTCTCGAGCTCCCGCACGTTTCCCGGCCACGGGTAGGCCTCGAGCAGGCGCATCGCCTCGGTCGAGATCTTCTTCTCGGGGATCCGCTGTTCCTTGCAGATCTTCACGATGAAATGTTGCGTGAGGGGCGCGGTGTCTTCCAAGCGTGCCCGCAGGGGAGGCAGCACAATCGGGATGACATTGATGCGGTAGAAGAGATCCTCACGGAACTTCCCTTCGGTGACGAGCGCGGCCAGATCCTTGTTCGTGGCGGCGATGATGCGCACGTCCACGCTCGTTTCCTCATTGCCGCCGACCTTGCGGATCAGCTTCTCCTGAATGGCCCGCAGGAGCTTGACCTGCATCGTCGGGGTCGTCTCGGAGATCTCGTCCAAGAAGAGCGTTCCGTTGTCGGCCTCGGAAAAGAGACCGCGCTTGTCCTTGATCGCGCCCGTGAAGGCGCCCCGCTCGTGCCCGAAGAGCTCCGACTCGAGCAGCGACTCCGGCAGGGCTCCGCAGTTGATCGAGACGAACTTCTTGTCCTTCCGCGTCGACGTGTAGTGGATCGCGCGAGCGATCAGCTCCTTGCCCGTTCCGCTCTCCCCCGTGATCAGAACCGTGGTCGAAACCTTCCCGATGCGCTCGATCGTGCGGAAGATTTCCTGCATCCGGGAGCCTTTGCCGATGATGTTGGCGAAGGTGTACTTGGCGGCGAGCTCCTGCTTGAGGTAGACGTTCTCGTCGATCAGGTTCTTCTCGCCCAGCGCGCGGTCGACGATCATGGCAAGCTCTTCGACATTGAAGGGCTTGGCGATGTAGTCGACCGCTCCGGCCTTCATCGCCTCGATCGCGTCCTGCGTGGAGGTGTGGGCGGTGATCATGATGACCGGCGTCTTGGGACTCTCGCCTTTGACCTTGCGGAGAAGATCCAGGCCGTTGCCGTCCGGCATCTTGATGTCCGACAGCACGAGGTCCGGACTGAATCGGGCGGCCGCGGCGACCCCCTCGGTGAAAGACGAAGCCGTCATTGCCTCGAAACCCCGCTTGTGGAAAAAGAAGGCGAGCATGTCGCGGATCGAGGCCTCGTCGTCGACGATCAGGATCCGCGCCCCGGCGCTCATGCGACCCCTGTCAGCGCGCCGGACTTGGACGCCTCTTGGGTGACCAGTTCGGTGCGCGGGAGAAGAACCGTGACCGTGGTGCCCTCGCCCGGCCGCGACTCGGCGTCGATCGCTCCTCCGTGATCCTGGACGATACGCCGGACGATCGCCATTCCCAGGCCCGTGCCGCCATCGAACGCGGTCGAGAAGGGAGTGAATAGAAGGTTTAACTGATCGGGGTTCATGCCATGTCCGGTGTCGATGAAACGGATGCTATACCAGGCATCGTCCTGGCGGCCGACGACGGTCAGCCTTCCACCCGCCGACATGGCGCGGACCGCGTTCTTGGCGACGTTGTAGATGATCTGGCGGATCTGATCGCGGTCCCCCGAGAGCATCGATGCGGGGGGCGAGACGTCGACGAGGATCTCGTGCGCGTCGGACACCTCGTCGGAGAGCCGAAAGAGATCTATGACCTCCATGATCGTTCCGGCGACGTCAAACTTGGCAACGCGGCGCTCCTGAGGCCGGACGAATCGGAGAAACTCCTCGATGATGCGAGACAGACGCTGCGACTCCGACACGATGATCTCCATCAGCCGTTTTTCCGCGGCGCCGATGGTCAGCTCGCTTGCGAGCACCTGGACCGAGCCGGAGATCGACGCGAGCGGATTGCGGATCTCATGAGCGATTCCGGCCGCAAGTTCCCCGACCGCAGCGAGCTGTTCGCTAAAGCGCGCCCTTCGCTCGAGCTTTTTCATTTCGGTCAAGTCCTGAAAGAGGATCAGCGTGCCCTCTTCCCGGCCTTCGTCTTTGAGCGCGCGAAGCGAGAAGCCGACGATCTGGTGCGAGTTGGCGCGTTCGATGTCGATTTCCCCCCGGTAGGTCTCGCGGCCGGTCGAGTGTTCGCGGATCGTGCCCCAGTCGTCGGGAAACACGAACCCGAGGTCGGCCATCGGTCTGCCCGAGGCACTCGACGGATCGATTCCGAGAAGGTCTCCCCCCGCGCGATTCATGAAGGTGATCCGCCGGGCGGAGTCGGTCGTCAGCAATCCTGACGACATCGTCGCAATGACCTTCCCATAGAGGTTCTGCAGGCTTTGGAGCGCCCGCTGGCGGAGCTCCAGCTCTGTCCGGGCTGCGGCGAGCTTCTCGGAGAGATAGGAGACCATGAAGGCGACGCCGTAGAAACCCGCGACCGTGATGGCCAGGTTGTAATGAATCCGAGGAGAGTCTTCCACGACCTGGGCGAGCGGCGGCTTCGGGAGGATTCCGTAGGCCAGCAGTTGAACCACACAACCGTAGAAGATCGCTCCGACGGTGGCGATCAAAACAGCTCCCGTCCGATACAGAAGAAAGGCCGATGCCCCGATCACGACCAGATAGAGGAAGTTGAAGACTGAGTCGGGACCTCCCGAGGAGTAGACGAGGATCGTGACCAGCGCTAAATCGGCCAGAAGCTGGAGATAGGCGGCCAACCGGGCGGGCAGATGGCGACCCACGGTCCAGTGAAAGAGAGCCAGCAGGATCGCCGCGGCGTTTAAGGCGTACAGGAAAGAGATCTCGATCTGGACCCCCGATCCGACTTGGACGAGGACCGCCGACAGAAGGATCAACAGGAGAACGACGATACGGATCGTCGTCAGCCAGCCCAGAGATCTCTTGAGGGAGTCCATGGATTTCAGCGATGGCGTGGCTGGTTGCTTCGCGGTCGCTCTCGAGTCACGATCGGATCATCGGTTCATCGGGTCATCGGATGAACACGGCTCGTCGCGGGGCAGATGAACCGATGAACCGATGGCCCGATGGACCGATTCTCCCTTTATCCGATCTTGTTGATCAGCGTGAACATCGGCAGGTACATGGCGATGACGATGCCGCCGATGACAGTGCCAAGGATGAAGATCATGACGGGTTCGAGCAGCTTCACCAGACCCGCGACCGCCGCGTCGACCTCATCCTCATAGAAATCACCGATCTTGTTCAGCATCTGGTCCAGGGCGCCGGTCTGCTCGCCGACGCCGATCATCTGCACGACCATGTTGGGAAAGACCCCCGAGTCGCGCAGCGGCTCGACGATCGTTTTCCCTCCCTCGACGCTCTTGCGAACGCCCTGGATCGCGTCCTCGACGATCGCGTTGCCCGACGTGCGGGCGGTGATGTCCAGGGCCTCCAGGATGGGGACGCCCGACGAGGTCAGGGTCGCCAGCGTGCGGCAAAAACGGGCGACGGCGATCTTCCTCATGATGGGCCCGAGAACCGGAATCTTCAGCACGAAACCGTCGACGACCCGGCGGCCCCGGTACGTCGCGTAGTAGCGCCGAAACGCGAAGATCCCCGCGGCGATGCCGATGATAAAGAAGATGAAGTATCGGGCGAGAAAGTTGGAGGCCGCGATCACGACGCGAGTGGGGAAGGGCAGCTCCGCGCCGAGGCTCGTGAAGAGAGCGGCGAACGTCGGGATGACCTTCAGCAGGATGACCGCGACGACGATGGCGGCGATGACAATGACCGCGATGGGGTAGATGAGCGCCGCCTTCACCTGCTGCGAGAGCTTGACCGACTTTTCTATGTAGACGGAGAGACGCTGGAGGATCGTGTCGAGGATACCGCCCGCCTCGCCGGCGGCGATCATGTTCACGTAGAGGTTGTTGAAGGCCTTCGGGTGGCGGCGCATCGCGTCCGCGAGCGTCGAGCCCGCCTCGACGTCCTGGCGAACCTGCAGGAGGATTCTCTGGAAGTTCTTGTGCTCCTGCTGGTTGGCGAGGATCTCGATGCATTGCACCAACGGGAGCCCGGCGTCGATCATGACGGAGAACTGCCGGGTGAAGATCGCGAGGGTCTTCGGCGGAACTTTGCGTCCGACCTTGGTGAGGGAGATCTCCTTGCCGCGCTCGCGAATGCCCGTAACAACGATGTTCTGGCGGCGCAGTGAAGAAAGCGCCAGATCTTTGGAGTCGGCCGCGAGCACGCCCTCCTGAACGAGGCCGGCTCGATTGCGCCCCTTCCAGACGTAATTGGGCATTGTTCTTCCCCCTTCCGCGGGCGCTTAGGCTTTCTTGCCCGCAGCGGTCGCGGACGTCGCCGTCTGCGGGACGTTCAGTCCCGCCCCACGATTGATCAGCTCCTGCAGCTCGTCTGGGTTCGAGGAACGGGAGAGCGCCGTCTCGAGCGTGATCAGCTTGCGGTGGTAAAGCGTGGCGAGCGCCTGGTTGAAGGTCTGCATCCCGTACTTGGACTGCCCGGTCTGCATCATGGAATAGACCTGGTGAATCTTGTCCTCGCGGATCAAGTTGCGGATCGCAGCGTTGGGCACCAGGATCTCCATCGCCATGACGCGTCCCTTGCCGCTCGCGCGCTCGAGCAGCGATTGGCAGAGGATTCCCTCGAGCACGAAGGAAAGCTGAGTGCGGATCTGGGTCTGCTGGTGCGCAGGGAAGACGTCGATGATGCGGTTGATCGAGGAGGAGGCCGAATTGGTGTGCAGGGTCGCAAGCGTCAAGTGGCCCGTCTCCGCGATGCGCAGGGCCGATTCGATCGTTTCCAGGTCGCGCATCTCGCCGACCAGCACGACGTCGGGGTCTTCGCGAAGGACCGATCTCAAGGCGTTGGGGAAGGAATGCGTATCCGCGTGTAGCTCGCGCTGATTGACCACACACTTCTTGTGGGAATGGAGAAACTCGATCGGATCCTCGATCGTCACGATGTGGAGCTGCTTCTCTCGGTTGATTCGGTCGATCATCGCGGCGAGCGTGGTGGTCTTGCCGGAGCCCGTCGGGCCGGTCACCAGGATCAGCCCGCGCGGCTTGTCGCAGAGCAGCTCGACGACCGGCGGCAACCCCAATTCCCTGAAACCCAAGATCTCGTAGGGGATCTGCCGGTAGACCCCGGCCGTCGCCCCTCGCTGCTGGAAGTTGTTGGCGCGGAATCGGGCCAGCCCCTTGACTCCGAAAGAGAGGTCCAGCTCCAGGTTTTCTTCGAATCGGTGCTTCTGTGTGTCGGTTAAGACCGAGTAGGCCAGCTGCTTGGTTTCTGCGACGGTGAGCGGCGGATACGGGAGCGGAATGAGGCGCCCGTCCAGCCGGACCATCGGAGGGGAATTCGTGGTCAAGTGAAGGTCGGATGCTCCCATCTCGACCATCTGCTTCAGAAGCTGATGGAGTGTGGTATCGCCAGCCATTGGTTCTCCTCGGGAAAGCCTGCCTAGTTTAAGCCCAGTTCGAGCGGAAGGGAAGGCTCTTGCTCTTAAGACTCAAGGTGTTAGGTCGTAAGTGTTAGGTCGTAGGGAGCGCGGCCGCATCCCCCTACCACCTATCACCTACCACCTACGACCTCTTACAGAACCGTTTCGCGGAGGACCTCCTCCAGCGTCGTGACGCCCTCCCGGATCTTTTGGAGGCCCGCAAAGCGCAGCGAAACCATGCCTTCCTCGATCGCCTTGCGCTTCAACTCGATCGAGGAGGCGCCTGACAGGATCATGTCCCGAATCTCGTCGGTGAAGGCGAGGACCTCGTAGAGCCCGACCCTTCCCTTGTAGCCTCCGTTGTTGCACCGCTCACACCCGCGGCCTCGCTTGATCTTCAGGCTCTTGACCTCGTCGGGCGAGAAGCCGACCTGAATGAGGGTTTGAGGAGGGGTCTCCACGTCTTCGGCGCAGCTGCTGCAAATGCGGCGCACGAGCCGCTGCGCGCAGATCGAGTTGATCGAAGTCGCCACGAGAAAGGGCTCGATCCCCATGTTCATCAACCGATTGATCGTTGATGGAGCGTCGTTGGTGTGCAGCGTCGAGAGAACCAGATGCCCCGTCAGGGCAGCCTTCACGGCGATCTCCGCTGTCTCGAAATCGCGGATCTCGCCCACGAGCACGATGTCCGGGTCCTGCCGCAGGAAGGCGCGCAATGCCGACGCGAAGGTCAGTCCGATCTGCTCCTTCATCTGCACTTGATTGATTCCCGCCAGGTTGAACTCGATCGGATCCTCGGCCGTCATGATGTTGACGGTCGGATCGTTCAACTGCGCGATGGCGGAGTAAAGCGTGTTGGTCTTGCCAGAGCCCGTCGGACCGGTCACGAGCACGATGCCGTAAGGCTTGTCGATAGCGTCCTTGAAGCGCCGCAGAGGCTCGGGCTCGAAGCCGAGCAGCGTCATGTCCAGCTGGAGCTTGGTCTTATCCAGCAGCCGCATGACGACCTTCTCCCCGAACTGCGCGGGAACGGTCGAGACGCGCAAATCGAGATCGCGGGAGCGTTCCTCGACACGCAGCCGAATCTTGATGCGGCCGTCCTGCGGAAGCCGTTTTTCAGAGATGTCGAGCTTGGCCATGATCTTCAGCCGGGAGATCAGCGGGTCCCGCGTGCGCATGGGAAGAGCCATGATGTTGTGCAGGATCCCGTCGATCCGAAAGCGCACCCGAAACTCCTTCTCGTACGGCTCGATGTGAATATCCGAGGCTCCCGCTTTCAGGGCCTCGATCAGAATGAGGTTGGACACCTTGACGATTGGGGCGGCCTCCGTCGACTTGGCGATATCGACAAGGTCGATCTCCTGTCCCTCGTCGGACCTCAAGACGTCGACGTCCGCGCCCTCGTCGATGCCGGTGATCTCGTCCATGTTGATCTCGCCCAGGCCGACGCCCGCCATGTCGTCGACCGTCAGCGCGGAGGTCTGCAGGACGTCGTCGAGGCTGCTCTGGCCGGGTGTATAGGCTTGGCGCGTCGGCTTCTGTTCCTTCAGAACGACCGAGCGGGGCGTGCCGTAGTGTTTCTCGATCGCCTTGCGCAGCGCGATCTCCGAGGCGACGACCGGCTCGACGTTGTAGCCAGTCATGAACTTGATGTCGTCCATGGCGAAGACGTTCGTCGGGTCTCCCATGGCGATCGTCAGCGTCGCTCCGGTCTTGTTCACCGGAAGAACACCGTACTTGCGTGCGACATCTCCCGGCACGATCTTGATGACCGCAGGGTCGATGTCGAAGTTGGCCAGATCGATCGAAGGAACGCCGAATTGCTGGGAAAGCGTCTCGGTAATGTCGTTTTCATGGACCGCGCCGATGCGCACCAGTGCCTCGCCGAGCTTTCCGCCTTCCTCGCGCTGGGATTTCAGAGCGGCGTCGAGCTGCTCCTGCGTGATCAGCTTCGCCTTGAGAAGGAGGTCTCCGAGCTTGACAGCCATGGGAAGGGGAGATGCTAAGGCTTAAGCCGGACGGTGTCAAAGGACAGGACGTTCGAGGTCGAGAGTTGGGGGTTGAAAGGCCTGCCGGAGACCCTCAACGCCGAACCGTCAACTCTCAACGCTCGGTTCTTTCGATGGCCTTCAACTTTCCAATCAAAGTGCCCACCTTCAGCTTCGACTTGATCTGGACCGGGAGCTTTCGCTCGTCGTCCGTCAGCCAAAGAACCAGATTCTTGCCGAGCAGGTGCGCTCCTTCGCTCTTGGGTTCGACGCGAATGGTGTCGAAGGAGCCCGCGGGGGTGACGATCTTCTCGCGGGCCTGGATCTCGACGCGCAGCGAGTGGGATTCCTGGGAGAAGACGGCAAGGTCGATCGGTTTCTCTTTGTCCAGCTCGAGGGTGCGCAGGTAATAGACCGACGAGAGAGGATCGAGAGTCGAGTCGCTGAGGTTATGGGCGACTCCGTCGACCTTCGCCAGGCCGCGCTCGTACTCGAATTCCGTCAGCTCGTCGCGCACGCGCTTGCCCTCGACGGTGTGCTTCTCGAACCGGAGTGCCCGAAAACCGTTGGGCTCGACCCAGGACACCATGTAGTCGCGCACGAGAAAGAGCTTCGATAGGAAGTCGTTGGAGAGCGCCGAGAGCGAGAACTTGTAGGCAGCGTGTCCGTTCCACAGCGTCTCCTCGGCCGTCAGCGTCAGCTCCCCGCCCACGATGCCGAGGATGGTCATGACGTAGCGGAGCCTTTCGCCGAGGAAAGGGGGATCAGGTTTCGCTTGAGGAAGAAGCGGCTCGACGGTGAGCAGCAGCAGAGCCGCCGCGGCTGCGCCGACTCGAAAGCGCCGCAACAGAGCGAAGGTCGCAACTCTCGGCCAGGGGCCGTCGCTTTGCGACCGCCGACCGAGCGAGGGGAAGACCGGATCCGAACATCCAGACCTTTCCTCTTCCAATCGTCTCGTCTCAATCACCTTTCACACGTTGCGCCGGATGTTCGCGAACAAGCCCGACCTATTTTCCCTTCGCGGGAGGCGATCTCGGGATGCGATCCAGAATCTCCGCGGCCCGAGCCGCAACCTCCTCGACAGAAGTCGTCTCATCGTAGCGTATCGCCCATCCGCGATACGGCCTGTTGCGCTCCGGCACGTTGCGGCGGCCCGAGGCCCGGCCGAAGAGCGCGAGCGTGGGTCGCCCAAGAGCGTCGGCCAGGTGCGCGGGCCCGGTGTCACCCGCGACGAAGAGGGAAGCGGCATCGATCACGCGCGCGAGTCCGGGAAGATCGAGACTCGGAATCACCCGCGCCTCCGGGAGACGCTCGAGCAAGCGCGCAATCCTCGCTTCATCGCCGGGTCCCCACGAGACGATCGGGAAGAGGCCGCGGTCGCAAGCGAGCCGCTTCGCCAGGTTCGCGTATCGCTCCTCCCCCCAGGCCTTCTCGGGCCGCGCGGTGCCGGGATGGTAGAGCGCGAAGGGGCGGGTCAGCGTCGCGAGAAAGTGGTCCGCCTCGGCGCTGGCACGCGCAAGCAAGTAGCTTGCGTGGGGGGCGGCGTCCACGATCGGAATTCCGAGTGAACGGAGCAGGAGAAGGTTCTGATCGACGATGTGCACCGCTGCCGGATCCAGACGAACGGGACGGTCGACCCAGAAGCCGGAGATCGGCTCGCGGCGGTCCCGCCATCCGAAGCTCACGATGGGGGCGCGTGCCAGCCGCGCGACGAGAATAGACTTCCAGAGCCCGTGTGCGTCGATCGTGAAATTCGGATGAAACCCTTCGAGCTCCTCCGACAACTTCTGTAGACCCCGGCGCGTCGATGGACGCAGCGGATTCCACCTCCAGGTCCGAGTTTCCGCGACGAACAGCCGATCGATCGCCGGATTCCCGTCGAGCAGCCCGGCGTAGCTCTTTTCGACGAGCCAGCCGACCTGGACCCCGGCTCGGTGGGCGTTCTCCGCCACCGGCAACGTGTGCACGATGTCCCCCATCGCGGAGAGGCGGACGATCAGGATCCTCATGGGCCGGTAGACGGTAGACGGGAGACGAGAGACGAACGGAGAGTTTTCACGTCTACCGTCTTCCGTCTCCCGTCTCCCGGATACGTTCAATCAGATCCGTCGTCGCGTGATCCTTCGGGTCCCCGACAATCGCCGTCCGTCCGCCGTACGTGGCTACGACGGCCCGCTCGGGCACGTTCTCGGCGGTGTAGTCGGTTCCCTTGGCGTGAATGTCGGGGCGCAATCGCCCGATGAGATCCGCGGGGGAGTCCTCGCCGAAGACGACGACGGCATCCACGCAGCCGAGCGCTGAAATGATCTCCGCCCGCTCTTGCTCCGGCACGATCGGGCGAGCAGGCCCCTTGGTTCGACGGACCGATTCGTCTGAATTGACGCCGACGACGAGCCAATCCCCCTCTGCTCTGGCCGCCTCGAGATAGCGGACATGCCCGGCGTGGAGCAGATCGAAGGCGCCGTTGGCGAAGACGATTTGCCGACCTGCGGCTCGCTGCGCGGCCGCCGCTTCGAGGAGCCGATCGAGAGAGAGGATCTTGGAGATGGTCATGGGCCGGTAGACGGTAGACGGTAGACGGAAGACGAATCGCAAGTTCTCACGTCTGCCGTCTCCCGTCTTCCGGCTTCGGTTCAAGTGAGGATCGTCCGATCCGAAGAGATGGCATCCTTGAGCTCCTCTGGCGTGACTGTCGCAGTGCCCATCTTCATCACGACGACTCCGCCGGCGAAGTTGGCGAGATGGGCAGCCTCGAGCGGCGAGCCTCCCGAGGCGAGGGCGAGCGCGAAGGTCGCGAGCACGGTGTCGCCGGCGCCGGTCACGTCGGCCACCTGATCCGTGCCATGGACCGGGATCAGCACCGGTTCGGCCCCCTTTTCCAGCAATGCCATCCCACGCGATCCCCGAGTCACGAGCACGGTCGAGCAGCCGATCCGCTCCATGACTTGCGCTCCCGCATTGCGAAGCTTCTCGGTCGAATCGCCCAGTCTGTCCGCGACACACTCTTCGAGCTCCTCTTCGTTGGGCGTGACGGCGTCGACACCGGTGAAACGAAGCAGGCCGTGCCGCGAATCGACGAGCAGCGGAGCTCCCGGACTCATCTTCGCGCGCAACGTCGGAACCGCCGCCGGAGTGACGGAGCCGTAGCCGTAGTCGGACAGGATCGCGCCGTGAGCGCCTGCGGCAAGGCGGTCCAGCCAGCCGGCGAGCACGTTTTCGAGCACCTCGTCCTTGGGAAGTGAATCCTCCCGGTCGTAGCGGACGATTTGCTGCTTGATCGAGTGGGGACCTCCTCCGAGGACTCGAGTCTTGGTTGGCGTGGCGTATCCCGGCACGACCGAAAGCCCAGCCGTCTCGATGCCGCGTTCCTGAAGAATCTGTCGGAGGGCAACACCGGATTCGTCGTCGCCGATCGCGCCGACGGGGAGCGGTACCCCACCGAGCGCCTTTACGTTGGCGGCGGTGTTGCCGGCTCCTCCTGGAAGGTCTTCCTCCTTCCAGAAGCGAAGGATCAGCACGGGCGCCTCGCGGCTGACGCGCTTGGGATGGCCGTAGACGAACCGGTCCAGGACGCAGTCCCCCGCGACGATCAGACGTTTCCCGGTGAAGGCGGAAAGAAGGGCCAGGAGCCGTTCCCGGGAGACGGCGCCCTTCACCGAGAACCTGCGCTTTGCAAAGTCTTCAAACGGCGAGGATTATAATGACGCGCTCGGAGAAACTGCTGAAAGTTGCAAGTTGAAGGTTGAAGAACGGATTGGCGGCCTCTTAGACTTTCCATCTTCAACTTTCGGCACCAAAAGTACCCATGCTCGACTCACAGGTTCTCGTCCTCAATCGCGTCTTCCAGGCGGTCCAGGTGACTTCGGTCCGGAAGGCGTTCTCCCTCTTCTACAAGGGGCACGTCCGCGCAGTCTTGCCGGACTACTCGACCTACGAATGGGAGAATTGGTGCGACATTCCGGTCCAACCCCACGACGAGGTCGTGCTGACGTCGTCGATGGCGATTCGGATTCCTCGAGTGATTGCCCTGAAGGAATACGACCGCCTTCCCCGCCAGGAAGTCAAGTTCTCGCGCCACAACATCTACATCCGCGACGGGAACCGCTGCCAGTATTGCGGACGCAGGTTTCCCTCAGCCGAACTGTCGCTCGATCACGTGATTCCTCTTTCGCGCGGTGGCTTTTCTTCCTGGGAGAACGTGGTGTGCGCGTGCCTGGCCTGCAACGTCAAGAAGGGCAACCGCACGCCCCACGAGGCCTCGATGAAGCTGATCGCCCAACCGAAGAAGCCTCGTTGGCATCCGGTCGGCCACTTCGGCGCGAACAAATTTCATCCAGCGTGGCGCAACTTCCTGGATGTCGCGTACTGGAATAGCGAGTTGAAGTCGGGGTCGTGAGACGGTAGACGGAAGACGGTAGAGGAGGACCCGAGAGGTTTCCTACTTCTCCCGTCTCCCGTCTCCCGTCTTCCGGTCCTCGCCCATGAGCTCCTCGACCGCACGGACGGCGTCCTCCACCTCGATCTCCCGCATGCACTCGTGCCCGTATGGGCACTCCGTCAAGAAGCAGGGGGAGCAAAAGACGTAGCGGTCGAGGATACGGTTGGGCGCCCCCGTCGGCGCAGTGCGTCCCGGGTCGGTCGGGCCGAAGAAGGCGACGACCGGAGTTCCGACGGCGGCAGCCAGATGCATGGGCCCCGAATCATTGGCGACCGCGACGCGCGCGCGAGCGAGGAGGGCGGCGAGCTCGAGCGGGTCGAGAGCGGCGCCGAGGATCGGCAAGGGCGTGCCCGCAGCGGCGGAGACTTCTCGCGCCAGTGTCTCTTCGCCCGGACCGACCACGATCGCACAGGCCCACCGCCGATCCCGAAGAATCGCGCCGAGGCGCCCGAAGCGTTCCGGCAACCACCGCTTGGTCCGAGAGAATGCCGATCCGGGCGCGAGCAACGCGAGGGGCTCCGGACCATCCAGCCCTGCCGCGGCAAGGGTTTCGGCCGCGCGTCGCGCCGCGCCCTCCGGGATGGGCAGGCGCGGCGCCTCGAGATCGGGCGCGATGCCCCGCGCGGCGAGGAGGGGGTCGTAGTCCCGCAGCTGGTGTGCCGTCCGCGGCGGAGGAGGGACCGTCCTCGTCAACAGGGCCGAACGCCGATCCGTTGCATATCCGATCCGCTCGGGAACGCCGCCGAGAAACGCCAGCAAGGCCGCGCGGAACGAATTCGGGAGGAGCCAGGCCTCGTCGAACCCTCCGTGCCGAATCGCGGCCGTATCTGCCAGGAGGCTCAATCGCAGGAGCACCGCGTCCGCGCTTCCTTCGGCCCGTAGGATTGCGGCCGGTCCGCGGGGAGCGAGTACGGCGAGGGGATCCTCCGGATACGCCCGCCTGAGCGCCCGGAGAAAGGGAACCGCCATGACGGCGTCCCCGATCCAGTTGGGAGCGATGACGAGACGAGAACGAGCCATCAGCTATCAGCTATCAGCTATCAGCCAGCCAAATCAACGAGAAAGCTGAAAGCTGAGAGCTGAGAGCTGACAGCTACTCCCCCGGCCTCGTCCGCCAACGGTTGTGCATCCAGAGCCAGGCTTCCGGCTGCCGTCTCACGGCCGCCTCCGTGACTTCCATGTAGCGCGCGGTCGCGCGGCGCACGCGCTCTGTCCGGTCGGCGGTGGGATCGTCGAACTCCGAGGCGAGAATCGGCGTCTGAAACTCCAGGCGATAGCCGCCGTTTCCGGCCGGGAACGTGAACACCGGCACGACGGCGGCGTCGGTCTTCAGCTGCAGCAGGGCGAGGGAAGGCGAGGTCGCCGCCGGGCGACCGAAGAAGGGAACAAAGACTGCTTCTTCGGCAATCACGTTTTGGTCGATCAGGATCGCCACCGTCTGATTGCCGCGCAACGCCCGAAGAATCTCCCTCGCGGCGTCGCGCTTGGCGATGACGCGGTTTCCCAGACGGGTCCGGCGACGGTGAAGCTCCCGCTCGAGAAGCGGGTTGTCGAGCGGTCGAACCACCGGAGAGATCGGTTCGCCGAGCAGACCCGCCCGGATCGCTCCGAGCTCCCAGCTGCCGATGTGAGCCGACAAGATGAAGACCCCTTTTCCGCGCTGGCGAGCACTCTGCAGATTCTCGACGCCCGCGACCCCGACTCGTCTTTCGATCTCCTCGCGTGAAAAGCTCGCGGACTCGACGAACTCCAGGATGGTCGAGCCGAAGAGCTCCCGGCAGGCACGGGCGATGCGCCGGCGTTCGGCCCCCGGCATCTCCGGGAATGCGGCAGAAAGGTTCTCCTCCAGGATCCGGTTCCGAGACCGCGCGAAGGCGAAAACGAGACGGGAGAGCGCGCGGCCAAGCCTCGCGGAGGACCCGCGAGGCAACCCCTGCAAGACCGCGGCGGCGCCCAGCAGAAGCGCGTGCTCAGCGCGGTGGCGAAGAAGAGATCGCTGAGTCATTAACCGGTAGACATCCGAATCTTTTCGAGAAGAAAGGGAAAGAACTCCTCCTCGAGAACCTCGACACCCAGGCGCACGGTCCCGAGCGGCAACGCGAGGCTGCCCCGGAGCTTGACGGCGTCCTTCTCCGTCGTGACGACACAGGCGCTTTTGGTTCTCTCCGCGACAGACCGGATGAGAGCCAGGTCTCTGGCACGGTAACGGTGGTGATCGCGAAAGACGAGGGTCTCTTCGGGGATGAGGTCGAGGTCCGAAAGCGCCGCGGCGAAGGAGGCAGGATTGGCCACCCCGCAAACGGCGATGAGCCGCCGACGCGCGAAGGCCTGGGTTTCGATCGAGGATCCGGACTCGTCCCAGATTCCCTGGGCGCGGATGCGAGCGGTAAAGATCGAAGCGTTCGGATTTCGACGCGAGACCTCGGCCAGAGACTCTCGGGATGGAAGGCCGGGCTTGACGCGCGTAAAGACGACCGCGTCGGCTCGGGCAAGAGCCGACAAAGGCTCACGCAGCCGGCCGAAGGGAGGGAACTCCCCCCTGCCGAAGGGTTCTCGTGCGTCGAGCAGCAGCAGATCGACGTCGCGCTGCACCTCCAGGTGCTGATAGCCGTCGTCTAAGAGGAAAAGATCAGCCCCGAGCCCGCTCGCGGCGCGCGCGGCGTCGACTCGGCGCCTGGCGACGACGACCACGACGCCCGGCAGGCGGCGCGCGAGCTCGACGGGCTCGTCGCCCCCCTCTTCGGGAGACACGCGCGGCCCGGATCCTTCCGAAACGACGACCACGCCCGAGCCGGCGCGGCCGTACCCCCGGGAGAGAATGGCCGGCCGGCGCCCTTCGAAACGAAAGCGGCGGGCGAGAAACTCGACGAACGGAGTCTTTCCGGTTCCCCCCATCGTAATGTTTCCCACCGACACGACGGGAGAAGCGAGCCGATGGGACTGCCTGCGTCCCGTCGCATAGCGGCGCGCCCGTCCTTCGAGGATCCGACCGTAGAGAGCGGAAAGGGGAGACCGCATCAAAGGGCCGCTCCGCTCTGCCACCTCGATCGATCGAGCAGCTCCAGCACTCGTTTTGCGGTCGTTTCCGCCGCGCCCCGGTTGGCGGCGACGAACGCTTGCGCAGTTTTCCCTTTGCGCGCGGCGGATGACGCGTCGCGAGCCCAGGACGCGAAGACCGCCGCCAGCTCTCGCCCATCGCGGACGGACATCAAGAACCCTTCCATCGCGCCTCTCTCCGCGATCTCTCGGAAGTTCTCCATATGGGGGCCGGCCACCACGGCGACTCCCTGCGCCCAGGCCTCGATCGGATTGTGTCCGCCGGTCGCGCGGAGACTCTTCCCGATGAACGCGAGTGAGGCCTCGCCGTAGAGCGATGCCAGCTCGCCGATCGAGTCGAGAAGGTAGACGGAAGGGAGATTTCGGATTTCGGATTTCGGATTGCGGATTTCGTCGGGGTGGGAACGGCGGATGACGGAAAAGCCGGCGCGCTCAACCAACGTCGCCACTTCGTCGAAACGCTCGGGGCGGCGGGGCGCGAGCGCGAGAAGAGAGCGGGACGCGATGGGCCGCCACGCCTCGAGGAGAATCGATTCTTCGCCCTCTGCGGTGGAGGCGCCGACCACGACTGGCCGGCCGGCCGCGGCCTGCTTCAGACGGACCGCGTCGGCAAATAGGGCAGGCGACATTATGTCGAATTTGATATTTCCCGTAACCGTGATGCGGTCAGCGGGAGCCCCGAGCGCCTCGATTCTTCGGGCGTCATCGGCTGTTTGCATGGCGAAGAGCGAGATGCGCGAGAGCGCTTGCCGGACGAGCCGACCGGCCAGACGATAGCGCGAAAAAGAGCGGGGCGAGATGCGGCCGTTGACCAGAGCCACCGGAACGCCGAGTGTGGCGGCACGATCGAGAAAAAGAGGCCAGATCTCCGTCTCGGTCAGCAGCACCAGTCCTGGCCGAGCGCCCGAAAGCGCGGATTCCACTGGTCCCGCGAGGTCGAACGGAAACGCAAAGACCGACGCTCTACCGGCGAGGACTCGCTCCGCGAGCTCCCGTCCGGCAGCCGTTGTGACCGATAGTCCGATCCGCGTTTTCGGTCCCCGCCGCTCGATTGCCTCAATCAAGCTACGGGCGACGGCGACTTCGCCGACCGAGACGGCGTGGAGCCAGATTCCTCCCGAAAGGTCGGGATAGGGGCGTTTGCCCAACCGCCCGCGGATGTCCCCCAGCCGCCTTCCCGCCAGCCAGGACCGCAGGAGACCATAGGGGGCGTAGGCCAGCAGGGCGAGGCTCGAGAGGAGACGATAGAGGAACACCGGCGGATTATGGCCTCGTAAGGAATCGGTCCATCGGTCCATCGGTTCATCGGTTCATCGGTTCATGTACCCAGGAAAGATGATGAGCGGGCAAATCACCCGATGATTCGATGAACCGATCATCCGATCATGGCTGACCCGCGCTTCCCTTGCTCTTGCGCTACCAAGGCTTTACCATCCAACGGGTTATGAAGGAGAAAGAGCCCCCAACGCCAGGCGACGCACCTCCGTATAAGCAGCTGATGGAGCTCGTCTATAGCGCGGACCGGCGGCGGGAAGAAACCCGGCAGCTTACGGATCAAGAGTTGGCGCTTGCCGCCAGGAGGGGGGACGCCGTCGCGTTCGAGACTCTGGTCGTGCGCAAGACCCCCGCCGTGGTCGCGGTGGCGCGGCGGATCCTGGGGGATCGCGAGGACGCGCGCGACGTGGCCCAGATGGTTTTCCTCCGGGTCTGGGAGCAGCTGGATCGCTACGATGAGGCCTACTCCTTCAACACCTGGCTCTATCGGATCTCGACCAACCTCGCGATCGATTTCTTGAGGAGCAGCCGCAGCCGCGAGAAAGCGCACGGCGCAAGCCTGCAGCTGGTCCGCCGCCGGGAAGAGAACTCGGGTGCGGAGACGACTCGCGCAACCGAGGACGGTCAGATTGGGCGCCTGTTCGATCGCGTTTCCGGGCGCCTGTCCGGAAAGCAGAAGGCGGTCTTTGTCTTGAGAGAGATGGAGGACCGCGACACGAGCGAGATCGCTCAGATTCTGCGATGCGGCGAATCCACCGTGCGCAATCACCTGTTCAACGCCCGCCGAATCCTTCGCCGCGAGATCGAGAAAATCCACCCTGGCTTCTTCGGAGTATCGGAGAAGGAGAAGGCATGAGCCTTTCCTGCGCGCAGGCGCTCGGCCGCCTCCACGACTACGCGGCGGAAGCGCTCGATTCCGGCGAGCGCCGGGCTCTGCGCGATCACCTGGCAGCCTGCGGCGATTGCCGCGAGTCGGCCATCCACGCGGATCCGGGCTTACTCTTTGCCGGGAGCGCGGCGCCAGAAACCTCCGACGAGGACGTGGCGCGAATCCTTGCGGGGGTCCGCGCGGGGATCGCTTGGCGACAAGCGGAGCGCAAGCTCGGAAACCGGCCGGTTCGCCGTAGCCCTGGCAAAGGCGGACACGCGCGGCGCCGGCTGGCCGCCACGGCGGCGGCTGTCGTGGCGCTGTCGCTGCTCGTTCCGGCATCGACCTTGCGGCGCGGCGAGCCGCGGACGGCCTCCACTCTCGCTGCCCCACGCGTCCGCGCGGAAGGGCCGGTCGTTCCGGCTGCCCGCCCGGCGGCCTCCGAAGTCCCGACCTCGAAATTCCCGACAGATGCGACGATCTACGACTGGAGCTCGGGCGCCGGAGAGCCTCGCGTGGTCTGGATCGTCGATCGGTCGCTCGACATTTAAGTCGGGCGTTGCAACGGTTTGGCCCCGACAGGGGCCGGTGGTTTTCATCGCGTGAGAAAAGCGATTCTCTTCGCGGCCCTCGGGGCCTTTTCGCTCCTGGCGTTTTCGCCGGCGGTCGGCGCCACGCCGGGCAAGACGTCATCCGACGAGGCCTCCGTGCGCCTCTTTGTGCTCAAGCACAAGCGGGTAGAAGAGGCGGCGCTTCTGATTCGTCCGCATCTCTCCGACGCGGCGTCGGTGACGCTGGTGCAGAAGCTAAACGCCATGACCATCACCGACCGGGAAGAGAACTTGAAGACGATCGCGAAGGTCTTAGCCGAGTTCGACGTTCCTCCAAGGGGATTCACGATCGCCGTCAAGCTGATTCGGGCCAGAGCGGACGTGCCAGCCGGCTCGATGGCGCAGGAGATCGGAGGGATCGGCGCGAAGCTCAAGACGATGTTTCAGTTCAATGACTACGCGCTGATCGACTCGGCCGTGTTGCACAGCACCGAGGGAAAGACCTTGTCGTACCGGCTCGGCGAAGAGTACGTCTTAAACTTCACGATCGGTCCGGCGGGCAACGGCGACGAGCTGCTGCTTTCCCCCTTCCAGCTCTCGCGCTGGAAG